>QFCS01000709.1_pt1 | contig 50643 bp, 51 predicted proteins | sample 3576561 | NCBI WGS metagenome assembly QFCS01 | reverse complement strand
GACCTGGCCTGCCTGGGCTTCAGCGCCGACATGGTGATGCAGTCCTTCTGCCACACCGCCGCCTACCCCAAGCCGGTGGACGTGAAGACCCACCGCGAGCTGCCGGCCTTCATCAGCAACCGCGGCGGCGTGGCCTTGCGCCCCGGCGACGGCGTGATCCACAGCTGGCTCAACCGCCTGCTGCTGCCCGACACCGTGGGCACCGGCGGCGACTCGCACACCCGCTTCCCCATCGGCATCAGCTTCCCGGCCGGCTCCGGCCTGGTGGCCTTCGGCGCCGCCACCGGCGTGATGCCGCTGGACATGCCCGAGTCGGTGCTGGTGCGCTTCAAGGGCCAGATGCAGCCGGGCGTGACCTTGCGCGACCTGGTGCACGCCATTCCCTACGCCGCCATCAAGGCGGGCTTGCTGACCGTGGCCAAGGCCGGCAAGAAGAACATCTTCTCGGGCCGCATCCTCGAGATCGAGGGCCTGCCCGATCTGAAGGTCGAACAGGCCTTCGAGCTGTCCGACGCCTCGGCCGAGCGCTCGGCCGCCGGCTGCACGATCAAGCTCAACAAGGAGCCCGTGATCGAGTACCTGAACTCGAACGTCGTGCTCATGAAGAACATGATCGCCGAGGGCTACCAGGACAAGCGCACGCTGGAGCGCCGCATCCAGAAGGTGCAGGAGTGGCTGGCGAACCCGCAACTGCTCGAGGCCGACAAGGACGCCGAGTACGCCGCCGTGATCGAGATCGACCTGAACGAGCTCAAGGAGCCCGTGCTCTGCTGCCCCAACGACCCGGACGACGCCAAGCTGCTGTCCGACGTGGCCGGCACCAAGATCGACGAAGCCTTCATCGGCTCGTGCATGACCAACATCGGCCACTTCCGCGCCGCGGCCAAGCTGCTCGGTGGCCAGCGCGACATCCCGGTCAAGCTGTGGGTGGCACCGCCCACCAAGATGGACGAGAGCGAGCTCATCAAGGAAGGCCACTACGCCGCCTTCGGCACGGCCGGCGCGCGCACCGAAATGCCGGGCTGCAGCCTGTGCATGGGCAACCAGGCCCAGGTGCGCGAAGGCGCCACGGTGGTCTCCACCAGCACGCGCAACTTCCCCAACCGCCTGGGCAAGAACACCAACGTGTTCCTGGCCTCGGCCGAGCTGGCGGCCATCGCCTCCAAGCTGGGCCGCATCCCGACCGTGGCCGAGTACCACGCCGAGATGGGCATCATCAACCAGGACGCCGCCAGCGTGTACCGCTACATGAACTTCGACCAGATCGAGGAGTACGCGGAAACGGCCAAGGGCGTGACGGTCTGAGACCGGGCGGCCGGCAGGCCGCGCTGAAACGGCAATGGCGCCACCTGAAAGGGTGGCGCCATTGTTTTGGCGGGTGCAGCGCTGCCGGTAGGGCCACGCCGCTTGGCCTCGACCCTAAGGTCACAAGGCAATCCCGCGCTTGGCGGCCACCGCTTTGATGGCTTTTTCATGATCGAGCGCAGCTGTGCTGATGATGTCCAGTTCGTCCATTCGGGCCAACTCGTCAGCGGTGGCGGCGCCCGCAGTCTTTTTCGGAAGCAGACTCGACCATTCCTTCACAGCTTGCGTGTGCCGCTGGTATTGGAGGTCTTTGCTCATCGACAGCAGGCTCCGCTGCGCTTGAGGATCCGTGATTCGCGCGAGCTGCCGCTCAAGGTCTGCAATGGCCGTGGTTTGTTCGGCCATCAGATTCCCTCTCAGTTGGCTCTTCTTTTGTTCGGCCGCCCGTGCCAGGTCGTGTTGGCGGTATGTCTCCTGCTGCGCCAAGCGATCGTCGGCTTTCTGGTTCCGCGGCTTGACCGGCCGCGATGGGACTGGCTGCGACCGCTGCTGCGGTTTGGCCGGCGGCGAGAGGACCGGTTGCGGTGTCGCGCCCTTGCGCTGCTGTTGATTGGCCAATGGTTGTGGCGATGCCTTCGGCTGGGGCGCAGGGACGGCGTCCTCCGTCACGGACATTTCGATCGCTTTTTGTGAATCCGTGGCCGACACTTCGGCGCTGGAATCGGCCCCGTCTTCATCGGAGGAGCTGCCGCCATCCGTGTCGGGGTCGTCGGTGCGCAGGGATCGGGGAATCTGCTTGCCCGAGCCGGAAATCGTGGCGTCGCCATCGCTCGGTTGGCTCTTGATCGAGCGCGAATCCGATTCCTCCATCTCCGAGTGCTCAAGTGAAGATGCCTTGCGACCGTTTCTTCGGGTCAGCGGGTCGAACGTCGGGCTGTCGTGAGGGGCCGATTGCTCTTTGTCGAGCTTCAACCTGGTGAGCTCGGCCTGCTTCGTGGCATCGGCCCGGCGCGCCAACGCAGACGCCTTGAGGGCCTGAATATCCAAAGGCGCTGCCGCGCTGTCGAGCAAACCGGCCGAAGCACCGATCTTTTGTGTCTCTTTCAAGGCGTCGATGCCTTGGTCGAAAAAGAGGTCGAGCAGCGGCTTGACGGCATCCGGCGACAGCCCTTGTTTCACACATTCCCGCAAGACAAGTTCATGCATGCCCAGGCAGAACAGGCCCAACTGGGTCTGTTGCTCTATTTGCAGCTGGGCTTTGTCGACAACGCTGGGCGTGACACTGGGCGCGGCGCTGGGAGTCGGGTGCAGGTTCGGGGGGATGCCTGCGTCGGGTATATCAAAGAAGGGATTGGGCGTCTCGGGTGGCGTTGCCGGGCCGGGCCCGCCGGCCGCGGGACCCTGGCTCAGTGGAGTGGGGGAATCTGTTGGGCCGAATATCCGAGGTACGGCCTGCCCATCGGCGGTGAAGCCGGCATATCGGCCGGTGCCCCTGTCCTTGTCCAGCCAATCGAAGGGGTTCTCGCCTGGCGCAGGCCCCTCGAACGCCAGATTGGAGGCGTTGAGGTTGACCGGGGGTTGATGATGGTCCGCAAAAACCCGAGGGTCGCCAGGGGGAGCCGTATGGCTGCTGGCCGCTGGTGTCTCGACCGGTCGCGTTCGTTCCATGACGCCCTGGGACGAGCCTCGCGGCGGAACCTCTGGCGGGCGGCGACTGTTGGGGTTGTGCGCAAGCGCGGGAAAGCGGGTTCCGGTGGTTTTGGGGATCATGGGCAGTCAGGCTCAGTTATGGGGCGCGAGCAAGCGATGGGGTTCGGCATCAGCCCCAGGTCGCTGCGCCGCCCGGGCTCAGGACGGATGGCTTCGGGGTCGGGGGCGGCGTGTCGCTGTGCAGCTCCTCCCGCCACTCCTTGACCTGCGCCACCGTGGCGGTGATGAGGTCCGCCAGCCAGGCCGGCCCGTCGGCTTCCTCGCTCGGCGGCGTGGCGGTGAGGCACAGCAGCGTGGTCTTGCGCAGGGGGTGAAAGCCAAAGCGCAGGTTGGGGTGGTCGGCGGTGCTCAGCTGCAGCGCGAGCAGCCGCTCGTGCACCGGGGCGCGCTGCTCGGCCCCGAAGAGCGCGATCTCGGCCAGCAACAGAAAGTGCGGGCGCGGTTCCTTGTGCTGGATTTCGACGTGAACACCGTCCAGGGTGACGGTGTGGCCCTGGCCCAGGGCGAAGGGGTCGGGCAGGCCCAGTTCCAGGCTGGCGCGGTGGCACAAGGTGATCAACTGGTCGGTGTTCATGGCGGGCACCTGGGGTGGCGGTTCGGCTTGAGTGGCCGGTGCCGAGGGCGGGTTCCGGCCGCCCGTGCGGGGCGGCTCGGTCGGATGGCCGGTTCAGGTCATTTCCTGGACCGGCTGACGCGAACACCGGGCTCTGACCACCAGCGCTTGAGCGCCTCTCGCAGCCCGCCTTCCTTTTTCGAGGCGCGCCTGGCCGGCGAGTCCTGGCCGGTGCCAGTCGGCGTTGGCCGCGGCACATCCCCCTGGCTGGCGGAGCGCGTGCGCGCGAAGACGCCCGCCTTCCAGGTGGTGGTGGCGCCCCGTTGCGGGTCTGGCGGCACCGCCGATGCCCTCGCCTGGGGCGGCGCGTGCCTGGCGTTCAGCGCCAGCAGTTCCTTTTTCAGGTCCGGATCGTTGTCGAGGTCGAAGTCGACCCCGTCGAACGCAGAGCGGTTGACGGGGGCTGTGGCCTTCGTGCCCGAGGAACCGTGGGGCGCGCCGCCACCGGGCGCCGGGCCCTCACGGCCGGTGCCGCGGCTCAGGGTGGGCGACAGTTCGCCGCGGGCACCTGCGGCAGGTCCGGCGGGCTTTCTCATGGTGGGGGGCAGCGGGTTGCTGTCGGCTTCGGCGAAGCGCTGCTGGGCGCGGGCGGCTTGGTAGTGCTGCTCGAACTCCTGCTTGGCTTCTGCCCACGACGTGCCCTCCGGCGGCGAAAGGTCGAACGAAACGCCTTCAAAGGTGCTGGCTTCTTGCTGGAAGCGGAGCCGAAGTTCCGCTGGCGTGCCCGACCTGCCGCTGCCCGGCGGGCGCGCCGCCGCGCCGGTAGGGGCCCGCGGTGCGGCGGGCCGCGGGAGCCCCGCGCCGCCAAACCTCAGGTTGGACGCGTGCTGCTCGATGGGTGGCGACGAGGACGCGGCGCCGGGCGTGGTCGCGGGCCCGACGGGGGGCTGGGTGGCCGGTGTGGTGGGCGCGGGGCCCCGAGCGCCCCGGGGTGCTGGCGGCAACACCGTGGGGCGAACACCAGGGGAGTGGGTGAGGGAGACCGGCATAGAGACCTCGGGGGTGAAGAAACAGGGCGGACGCGCTGGGCGGGTCGGTCCCGCGTCGCTGCGCCCACTGGCGGTTCATAGGCCAGTGCTGTTTGGTCGGGTGCTTGCCGAAGGCGGTTCCAGCCGGTCACCCCCCAGGGGCCGACCAGATGGCCGAGTGCGGACGGCCAGCGCCGCGCCGCCCGATGGTTCAGGCCGTCGGCGCCATGGCGCGCAGCCGCTCGGCCGTGGCCTCGTCGGCCGGGAAGAAGGTCTCCAGCGCCAGTTCCTGCAGGGTGATGTCCACCGCCGTGCCGAACACGGTGGTGGTGCTGATCAGGTTCAGCTCTCCGAGCGGCGTGTCGAGGCGAAAGGGCATGAGCACGCCCAGGTGCTCGCCGGGCAGGGCGTGGTGGCCGTCGCCGTGGCCGCCGGCCGGGGCGGGCAGGGCGCGCAGTTCCTCGGCCAACTCGGCCAGGGCGGCGTCGCCGGTGGTGGCGATCTGCTGGCGCAGGCGCTCCAGCAGGTGCTCGCGCCACTGTGGCAGGTTGTGGATGCGCGGCGCCAGGCCTTGCGGGTGCAGGCTCAGGCGCAGCACGTTCACGGGCGGCTGCAGCAGTTGCGACGCCATGCCTTGCATCAGCAGCGGCACCAGCCGGTTGTGCATCACCAGGTTCCAGTGCCGGTCCATGGCCAGCGCGGGCCAGGGCTCGTGCGCGTCCAGGATGCGCTGCACGGCGGCGCGCGCCGCCGCCATGGCCGGGTCGTCGAGCGTGCGCTCGCGGTACATGGGCGCGAAGCCGGCCGCCACCAGCAGGGCGTTGCGCTCGCGCGGCGGCACCTGCAGGCGCTCGGACAGGCGCATCACCATCTCGCGGCTGGGGCTGGCGCGGCCGGTTTCCACGCAGCTCAGGTGGCGCGTGGAGACCTCCGCCTGCAGGGCGAGCTCGAGTTGGCTCAGGCGGCGGCGCTGGCGCCAGTGGCGCAGGTGGTCCCCGAAGGGCAGGGGGGCGGCGTGGTGGGGGCGGTGGGCGTGCATGGCCGCATGGTAGGCCGGGTGGGGGCGGCGGCCATGACCTGGCAGGTCATGGACCCGCTGCGGGGTCGCCGACACGATGGGCGCCATGTTCAACCCCCTCAGGAGCCCCACATGAGCCTCTCGACCTTGCGCCTCTCCACCACCCACCTGCGCCGCGTGCTCGCGCTGGACGCCATCTCGGGCGCCGGCGCCGCCGTGCTGCACCTGGCCTTCGCCGGTTCGCTGGCCGGCTGGCTCGGCCTGTCCCAGGGCCTGATCACCGCCGCCGGCTGGGCGCTGCTGGCCTATGTGGCGCTGGCGGCCATCCTGGCGCGCCAGGTGACGCCCGCGCGCGGACCGCTGATGGTGCTGATCGTGGGCAACGTCCTGTGGGGCGTCGCCTGCCTGGCGCTGGCCTGGGGCGGTGACAGCGGCGTGACGGCGCTGGGCCAGGCCTACCTGACGGTGCTGGCGGTGGCGGTGCTGGCTTTGGCCGACCTGGAGTTCCTGGGCTGGCGCGCGCCGGTCCAGCGCCTGGCGGTCTGATTCCAGCAGGCACCTTCGGGGCAAATCGCCGCCGCGCTTGCGGTGGCGCCAGAAGATCGCAGAATGGCCCTTGACCCGCATGGAACGATCTTCAGGAGCCACCGCATGGACGCCCCCACGAGCTACGCCCACCCCTTCGCCCAGACCGTCAAGACCTTCACCCCCGCGGCCGGCAAGACCGGCCGCCTCTATTCCCTGCCGGCGCTGGCGCGCGAGTTTCCCAACGTCAAGCGCCTGCCGCATTCCATCCGCATCGTGCTGGAAAGCGTGCTGCGGCACTGTGACGGCGAGCGCGTGACGCGCGAGCACGTGGCGCGGCTGGCCAACTGGAAGCCCCAGGCGGCGCGCACGGACGAAATCCCCTTCACCGTGGCGCGCGTGGTGCTGCAGGACTTCACCGGCGTGCCCCTGCTGGCCGACCTGGCCGCCATGCGCAGCACCGCCCAGCGCCTGGGGCGCGACCCCAAGCGCATCGAGCCCCTGGTGCCGGTGGACCTGGTGGTGGACCACTCGGTCATGGTCGACCACTACGGCACTAAGGACGCCCTGGACCTGAACATGAAGCTGGAGTTCATGCGCAACCTGGAGCGCTACGGCTTCATGAAGTGGGGCATGCAGGCCTTCGACACCTTCGGCGTGGTGCCGCCGGGCTTTGGCATCGTGCACCAGGTGAACCTGGAGTACCTGGCGCGCGGCGTGCACCTCAAGGGCGGGCTGTACTACCCCGACACGCTGGTGGGAACCGACAGCCACACCACCATGATCAACGGCATCGGCGTGGTGGGCTGGGGCGTGGGCGGCATCGAGGCCGAGGCCGCCATGCTGGGTCAGCCGGTGTACTTCCTCACGCCCGACGTGGTGGGTTTCGAGCTCACGGGCCGTCTGCGCGGCGGCGTCACCGCCACCGACCTGGTGCTCACCGTCACCGAGATCCTGCGCCGGCACAAGGTGGTGGGCAAGTTCGTGGAGTTCTTCGGCGAGGGCACGGCCTCGCTCACGCTGCCCGACCGCGCCACCATCGCCAACATGGCGCCCGAGTACGGCGCCACCATGGGCTTCTTCCCGGTGGACGGCAGGACGCTGGAGTACTTCCGCGGCACCGGCCGCAGCGCCGCCGAGATCGACGCCTTCGAGGCGTACTTCAAGGCCCAGGGCCTGTTCGGCGTGCCGCAGCGCGGCGACATCGACTACTCGCAGGTGATCACGCTGGACCTGGGAACGGTGGCGCCCAGCCTGGCGGGTCCCAAGCGCCCGCAGGACCGCATCGAACTCGGTCACGTGTCGCGCCGCTTCACCGAGTTGCTCAGCGCGCCCATGGAGCAGGGCGGCTTCAAGCAGCCGCCGGGCAAGCTGGCGCAGGCCTTTCCCGCCGGCAAGGGTGTGGACGTGAAGAACGGCGACGTGCTGATCGCCGCCATCACCAGCTGCACCAACACCAGCAACCCGGGCGTGCTGCTGGCCGCCGGCCTGCTGGCCAAGAAGGCGGTGGAAAAGGGCCTCAAGGTGCAGCCGCACATCAAGACCTCCCTGGCGCCGGGCTCGCGCATCGTCACCGAGTACCTCACCAACACCGGCCTGCTGCCCTACCTGGAGCAACTGGGCTTCGCGCTGGCGGGCTATGGCTGCACCACCTGCATCGGCAACGCGGGTGACCTGGCGCCTGAGCTCAACGCCGTCATCACCGACAACGACCTGGTTTGCGCGGCGGTGCTGTCGGGCAACCGCAACTTCGAGGCGCGCATCCACCCCAACATCAAGGCCAACTTCCTGGCCAGCCCGCCGCTGGTGGTGGCCTACGCCATCGCGGGCACCGTCACCACCGACCTGATGACGCAGCCGGTGGGCACCGGCACCGGCGGTCAGGCCGTGTACCTGGGCGACATCTGGCCCACCAGCGACGAGATCCATGCGCTGATGAAGAGCGCCATGAACGGCAAGGCCTACCGCGACAACTACGCCCGCGTGAAGACCGAGCCCGGCGAGCTGTGGGAGCGCATCCCGGGCCTGAGCGGCACCACCTACGACTGGCCCAAGAGCACCTACATCGCCGAGCCACCGTTCTTCCAGGGCTTCGCGCTGGACGCGGTGGACGCCCAGCGCCCGGTGGCCGTGCACGGCGCGCGCATCATGGCGCTGTTCGGGGACTCCATCACCACCGACCACATCTCGCCGGCCGGCAGCATCAAGGCCTCTTCGCCCGCCGGCCTGTGGCTGCAGGCGCACAAGGTGCTGCCGGCCGACTTCAACAGCTACGGCGCGCGCCGCGGCCACCACGAGGTGATGATGCGCGGCACCTTCGCCAACGTGCGCATCAAGAACCTGATGATCCCGCCGCGGGCCGACGGCACGCGCGAGGAGGGCGGTTTCACCCTGCACCAGCCCTCGGGCGACAAGCTGCCCATCTACGACGCCGCCATGCGCTACGTGGCCGACGGCGTGCCCACGGTCATCTTCGCCGGCGAGGAGTACGGCACCGGCTCCAGCCGCGACTGGGCGGCCAAGGGCACGCAGCTGCTGGGCATCAAGGCCGTGGTGGCGCGCAGCTTCGAGCGCATCCACCGCAGCAACCTGGTGGGCATGGGCGTGCTGCCGCTGCAGTTCAAGCCGGGCGATTCCTGGGAGTCGCTGGGCCTGCGCGGCGACGAAACCATCGCCGTGGTGCCGCACCCCGAGCTGACGCCGCAGAGCGACGCCACGCTGGTGATCACCCGTCCCGACGGTCAGCGGCGCGAGATCACCGTCACCCTGCGCATCGACACGCCCGTCGAGGTGGACTACTACCGGGCGAACGGCATCCTGCCCTACGTGCTGCGGCAATTGTTGACCGCTTGAGCCGGTCGGCGCATCGCGGCATCATGTGACCCACAGCTTCTTCGTCGGGGGTCGCGATGCGAAAGACAGCGAAGTACAGCCCCTCGCGCCGCGCGGCCCCGCCGGTCGACGCGCGGCCGGGGGCGCAGGCCATCGAGCCGGCCGCCGAGGCGGCCGTGCCAGCGCGGCCCGTTCGCCGCTGGCGCGGCGCCCTGGCGCGCGGCGCAGCCAGCCCCCGCGTCATGTGGGCGGCCATCGCCCTGCTGTCCATCGCCCTGATCGTGCTGGTGTGGCAGCGCCAGGCGGGCGGCGCCGCCGCGCTCACGCAGAAGGACATCGACGCCGCCGTGCTGCGCACGCTCACCACCCAGGTGATGCCCTCGCCGGCCGCGCGCGCGGCCGAGAAGATCCGCCCCGCCGTGGTGCGTGTGCTGTCCTACGGCAAGGACGAGAAGGGCAAGGAGACCGAGCAAGGGGTGGGCACCGGTGTGGTGATCATCGACAAGGGCGTGATCCTGACCAACCTGCACGTGGTGCAGGGCGCCGACCGGCTCAAGATCACCTTCGCCGACGGCAGCGAATCGGGCGCCACCGTCACCGGGGCGCAGCCCGAGAACGACCTGGCCGTGCTGCAGGCCCAGACCATCCCCGACGACCTGATCGCGGCCACCCTTCGCTCCACCAACGACCTGAACGCCGGCGACCAGGTGGTGGCGGTGGGCTTTCCCTTCGGCATCGGGCCCTCGGTGTCGGCCGGCGTCATCTCCGGCTTCGACCGCGAGTTCAAGTCGCCCGAGGGCAAGCAGGTCATCGGCAACCTGATCCAGTTCGACGCCGCGGCCAACCCCGGCAATTCCGGCGGCCCGCTGGTCACCATGGACGGCGAGGTGGTCGGCATCGTCACCGGCATCCTCAACCCCACCAGCGCCCGCACCTTCGTGGGCATCGGTTTTGCCGTGCCCATCGAAAGCGCCGCCAGCGCCGCGGGCCTGCCCCCGTTCTGAGCCCCTCATCCACCGACCGGAGCCCTTCATGAGCGACACCAACGCCCCCGAGACCGCCCAGCTGATGGAGGAGATCCTCTATGAGGTCAAACGCGTGGTCGTCGGCCAGGACCGTTTCCTCGAGCGCGTGATGGTGGCGCTGCTGGCGCAGGGCCACCTGCTGGTGGAGGGCGTGCCCGGTCTGGCCAAGACGCTTACCGTGAAGACGCTGGCCGAGGCGATCCAGGGGCGCTTCAAGCGCATCCAGTTCACGCCCGACCTGGTGCCGGCCGACCTGGTCGGCACGCGCATCTACAACCAGAAGACCGGCGATTTCAGCACCGCGCTCGGCCCGGTGTTCGCCAACCTGCTGCTGGCCGACGAGATCAACCGCGCGCCGGCCAAGGTGCAGAGCGCGCTGCTCGAGGTGATGCAGGAGCGCCAGGTGACCATCGCGGGCGAGACCCACCCCGTGCCGCGCCCCTTCGTGGTGATGGCCACGCAGAACCCGATCGAGACCGAAGGCACCTACCCGTTGCCCGAGGCGCAGGTGGACCGTTTCATGATGAAGGTGCTGGTGGACTACCCGAGCGACGAGGAGGAGTACGTCATCGTCGAGCGCGTCACCGGTCCCGCGGTGCGGGTGAACGCGGTCGCCACCACCGAGCAGCTGGCCGCGCTGCAGGCGGTGTGCCGCGAGGTCTACGTGGACCCCTCGCTGGTGCAGTACGCGGTGCGCCTGGTGTCGGCCACGCGCAGCCCGGACAAGCACGGCATCAAGGACATGGCCGGTCTCATCACCTTCGGCGCCAGTCCGCGCGCCACCATCGGCCTGGTGGAGGGCGCTCGCGCCCTGGCCATGTTGCGCGGCCGCGCTTATGCCCTGCCCGAGGACATGGTCGACCTGGTGCCCGACGTGCTGCGCCACCGCGTGGTGCTGTCCTACGAAGGCCTGTCCGAGGGCCTCAGCAGCGAGGCGCTGATCGCGCGCATCATGAAACACATCCCGCCGCCGGCGCGGCCCCTGGAAGCCGAGAGGCGGGCGGCCTGACATGTTCAAGCGCCTGTTCGGCCAAGCCCCCGCCGCCCCGCCGGGCGACGCGGCGAGGTCGCCCGCCGCGCAGCGCGCCGATGCGCTGCTGCGCCAGTTGGAGTGGACCGTGCTGCGCCGGCTCGACGGCCTGCTGCAGGGCCACTACAAGACCCTCATGCGCGGCAGCGGCCTGGACCTGGCCGACCTGCGCGAGTACCAGCTGCACGACGATGTGCGCCACATCGACTGGAACGTCACCGCGCGGCTGCAGCAGCCGCACGTGCGGGTGTTCACCGAGGACCGCGAGATGGCGGCCTGGTTCCTGCTCGACCTCAGTCCCTCGGTGGACTTCGGCTCGGGCGAGCAGCGCAAGAGCGACGTGCTGCTGCGCTTCACGGCGGTGCTGGCGCGTCTCATCTCGGGCCAGGGCAACCGAGTGGGCGCCATGGTGTACGGCTCGCGCGGCCGCGCGCGGGTGGAGGCCATGCTGCCGGCGCGCGGCGGGCGCCTGCACGTGCTGCGCCTGCTGCAGATGCTGATGCCCGCCTCGACGGGGAAAGCGCCCGCGCCCGCCGGCACCGCCGCCACGCGCCTGGGCGACCTGCTGCGCGGCGCCGTCTTCACCGTGCGCCAGCGCAGCACCGTTTTCGTGGTGTCCGACTTCATCAGCCAACCCGGCTGGGAACGGCCGCTGGGCGAGCTGGCGCGCCGCCACGACGTGGTGGCCGTGCGCCTGGTCGACCCGCTGGAGCTGGAGCTGCCCGACCTGGGCCTGATCCCCATCCGCGACGCCGAAACCGGCGAGCAGATCGAGGTCGACACGAGCGACAAGGGCTTTCGCCAGCGCTTCGCGCGCATCGCCGCGCAGCGCGAGGCGCAGTTGCGCGACAGCCTGGCGCGCGCTGGCGTGGACACGCTGGAACTCGCCACCGACGAGGACCTGAGCGACGCGGTGCTGCGCTTCGTGGACCTGCGCGAGCGGCGCGTGCGCCACGGCGCGCTCGGACGGCCCATGCCCACGCAGCTGCCCCGCCGAACCCGAGAAGGAATGCGAGCATGAACACCGCACGGCCGCCCGAAGGGGCTCGCATCGCAGCGCATCGCGCGGAGGTTTTGCTATGAACGGATGGCTGCCGCCCGTGAGCTTCCTGTGGCCGCAGATGCTGTGGCTGCTGCTGGTCCTGCCGCTGCTGGTGCTGCTCTACCTGTGGCTGCTGCGCCGGCGCCAGCGCACGGCGCTGCGTTACGCCAACCTGTCCATCGTGCGCGAGGCCCTGGGCAAGGGCCCGGGCTGGCGGCGCCACGTGCCGCCGATGCTGCTGTTGCTGGCGCTGGCGGCCATGCTGCTGGCGGCGGCGCGGCCCTCGGCCAGCATCACGCTGCCGTCCACCCAGCAGACCATCATCCTGGCGATGGACGTGTCGGGCAGCATGCGCGCCGAGGACGTGGCGCCCAACCGCCTGGTGGCCTCGCAGAACGCGGCCAAGGCCTTCCTGGCCGAGCTGCCGCGCCACGTGAAGGTGGGCATCGTGGCCTTCGCCGGTTCGGCCCAGGTGGTGCAGCCGATCACCCTCAGCCGCGAGGACCTGGTCACCGCCATCGACAAGTTCCAGCTGCAGCGCGCCACCGCCATCGGCAGCGCCATCGTGGTCTCGCTGTCCGAGCTGTTTCCCGAGCAGCGCATCAGCCTGACCGACATGACCTACAGCCGCAACACCGACCCCTTCGCGCCGCGCGGCCGCTCGCTCGACCAGCCGCGCAACAACGAGGAGAAGGCCTTCCAGCCGGTGGAACCGGGCTCGTACGGTTCGGCCGCGATCATCCTGCTCACCGACGGCCAGCGCACCACCGGCGTGGACACGGCCGAGGCCGCCAAGATGGCGGCCGACCGGGGTGTGCGCGTCTACACCGTGGGCGTGGGCACGGTCGAGGGCGAGGTGATCGGCTTCGAAGGCTGGTCCATGCGCGTGCGCCTGGACGAGGACACCCTCAAGGACGTGGCGCGCACCACCAAGGCCGAGTACTTCTACGCCGGCACCGCCGAGAACCTGAAACAGATCTACCAGTCGCTGAGCTCGCGCTTGACGGTGGAGAAGAAGGAGACCGAGGTCTCCGGGCTGCTGGCCCTGCTGGCGGCGGGGCTGGTGGTGTTGGCGGCGGGGCTGTCGCTGGCGTGGTTCAAGCGGGTGCTTTGAAGAAGGGCCTTGGGCCCCGCGCTGTCGTCAATACTGGCGCAGCAGGTCGTCGTAGGCGGCCTGCAGTTCGGGGATGTGCGGCGAGCATTCCGCCATTTCCCGGGCGACGCCGGCCGCCACGAGCCAGAAGACCAAGCGCAGCAGCTCCACATGGGTGGCGGTGCTCTGCTGTTGCAGGCAGCGCATGCGTTCGGCGTTGTCGCCCGCCCAGAGGAATGCGTTGAGGAAGCGCCCCATGCCGTCGCTGATGAGGATGGTCGGGTTGGCCTGAACCGCTGCGGCGACGAGCTCGATAGGCCCCCACGCGATGGCGGGTGCCAGCGCCCTGGCTGGCGCGGCTTCCCCGGGCATGGGCAAGCCAGGGGCGTTGCGCCCTGGCGTGCGCCACGCAGGCCTGGCCCACAAGACCGATGCCTGTGCTTGCTCTTGCCGGGTCGACGGCTGCCGGCCCGCGCGGAAACGCGCCAGGAAATCGGGCGGCAGGAGCAGCGGTGACTTCAGCTGCTCGATGGTGTAGGGCGGGGGAACCATTGCCTCGGGCAGGTGATAAAACGCATCATGACCGGCGTGCGCATTGAGCTTGGTGGCAATTCTGTTCAGCGCCCGGCGCACCCTGTTCGGCAATGGGACGCCAGACCTCTTGTTGAGAGGCTGGTCCCTCCTGTATTGCTCGGATCGGAGCAGGTGGATGTGGCGCCAGGCCTGCTGGATGCACAAGACGCGGAAATCCCGGAGTTCAGGCGGCCATTCTTCGCCGCTGTCGCCCGAAGGCAGGGCGTCGGCCAATAGGTTGAAGCGTGCGTCGAGGTGGTGTGTGCTGCGTGGCAGGTGAAAATTGATCAGCATCATGCAGGCGAGAATGGATTTCTCCTGCGCGTACCGCGGAATTTCATCCATTGTTGCCAGGATGCGGTAAACCGCCTCCGTCCTAATGCCCGGCGAATCCGACAGCGGGTTCGTTTTCCCGTGGGCGGTGCCGAGCAGGAGGATGTGGAACGCTTGCGGGTAGTTGGCGCACAGGCTCAGGGCCAGCCCCGCGGACGAATTGCGTTGCCGGACATGGCGGCCGCTCAGCAGTGCTTCAATGGCGTTGAAGACGGCGGGCCGTGAGCGGGCCGGAGGGTGCGCGCGCCCTGTTTGAGGGGCGGTGACGATCGCTTGCGTTGCCTCGAGGGTTTCCGCATGTGCCCTTGCCAGGTCGGTGTATTCAAGGGCCGGTGCCGTTGGCATGGGGACGGCGCTGCTGTGGCGGATCGGTTCGAACAGACGGTCTGGCAATTCGACCTGCTCCAGTTGCTCCTCCGTCCATTGACCTCCAGCGGGTGGGTTGTTTTTGTAGGCGTCGAGCTTGTTTGTGATTTGAGTCAGCGCGGCGGCCCATGCATCGGGCGTCGGGTATTTGTCGAGGTTCTTGAGAATTTTGCGGATGGCGTGGCGTGCTTGGCGCTGGCACAGCTCATGGTAGGCATTCAACTCTGCGGGCCAGACTTCTTCAGGTAGGGCCTTGGCCATTAATTGCAGGCAGCGGCCGCCATTCCGGATGGCTGGCGTCAAGTGCATATTCGCCAGGCACATGCAGGAATATATGGGGTGCCATTGGGGCGGCAATATGAACTCAATCTTTTCGAAGATTGAAAATTGCACGGCCAGCCGGCAGGGCTTTTCAAGCCCCCAACGGGGGTATCCGCCGCTGGAGGCGGCCAGGGTGAGCTTGAAACCTTGGGCGTAGCTGACGCATTTCGACCAGGCGCAGGTGTGATCCGATGGCCTGAGTTTCGCGAACGCCCCAAACAGCGCGGGCACCTGGAGCGCGGAATCCAGGGCAGCGCTCGCGTCGTGGGCGGCGTTGTCGGTCGGGGCCTCCTGTTGGTACCCCGTGACCGTGATGCCAGGGGGATGCGTCGGGTGGGGGACGCCGGCGCTCGCTCGTGGGCTGCCCATGCCCGATGGGTAGCCGGGGGAGCCAGTGGTGGTGGTCGCGGTGGCGGTGGTGCGGCAGAGCATGGGACGCAGGGGGCTCGATGGAGCAGGTCAGACGAAGCGGCCACAGAGGTCGTGCGCCGCGGCCATGGCGGAACGGGCGGCGAAGCCCTCGTTCGGGCGGGCGATGCCCTGATGTCCGCCCTCGGCCAGCAGATGGAGCCAGACGCGGTGGCGCCGCGCATGGTCGTCCAGCCAGGCCTGCAGGCGATGGGCTTGCAGGCCGTGGCGGCACCACACATCCAGCAGGCAAAGGCGCTGCCAAGGCGGGTCCGTGGCGGGCATCGACAGCAGCGAGCAGCGCATGTGTTCGAAGCCGCCATGGTTCAAGGTGTGATGCCAGGTGGCAGGTGCCACGTGCGCGGCGGGCAGACGGCCCGGTGAGCTCATCAGCGTGAGCCGGTCGTCATCGGCATCGGCGCTGAACCGCAGCAGAACGCCGTCGTCGCTGCGCAGCGCGCGTTCGTTGGGTGAAACGCCGTGAGGCGCGGGGCCGAAGAGCTGTTCGAGCATGAAGGACACGGCGTCTCCCGGTACACGGACGGGGGGGCAAGGGCACGACGCTGTGTGGGGCGGGCGCGGGATGCGTTCCCCAGGCACCTTCGTTGCACGAGGCTCGATGAGGCCCAGCCGATACCATTCCCCGCATGAACCTTCCCTTGCTCGTGGCCGGCGCCGGCATCGGCGGACTGGGTGCGGCCCTGGCCCTGGCGCGCCAGGGCCAGGCCGTCACCGTCCTGGAACAGGCCCCTGCGTTCGGCGAGATCGGCGCGGGCCTGCAATTGGGGCCCAACGCGGTGCGCGTGCTGGCCGACTGGGGCCTGCTGCCCGCGCTGCGCGAGGCCGCCGCTTTTCCCGAGGCGCTGCGCGTGCGCGACGCGCGCAGCGGTCGCTCGCTGGGCCAACTGGCGCTGGGCGAAGCCGCCGTGGCGCGCCACGGCCAGGCCTATGCCTGCCTGCACCGCGCCGACCTGCACGCGCTGCTGCAGCGCGCCGTGGCGCAGGAGGCCTGCGTGTCGTGGCGCCTGGGGGCGCGCGCCGAGTCCTGGCGGCCGAGCGGGCCGGGCGTGTCGCTCACCCTGGCCAGCGGCGACCAGCTGGCCGGCCAGGCCTTGATCGGCTGCGACGGCCTCTGGAGCCGCGTGCGCCAGGGCGGATTCGACGCCGCGCCGCCCCGCCGCACCGGCCACCTGGCCTACCGTGGCCTGATCCCCGCGGAGGCGCTGCCCGCCGCGATGCGCGATCCCTCGGTGGGCGTGTGGCTGGGCCCCCGGCTGCACGTGGTGCACTACCCCGTGCGGCGCGGCGAGGCCTTCAACCTGGTGGCCGTGGTGCAGGGCGAGGCGGGCGGGCTGGAGGCCAGCAGCTGGTCGCAGCCGGCCGAGGCCGGCGAGCTGCGCGCCGCGCTCGGCCCCATCGCCGGGCCGCTGGCCGACTGGCTGGCTGCCGTGCCCGGCTGGACGCGCTGGGTGCTGCACGACCGCGATCCGCTGCGTGGCCCCGCCGACATGGCGCGCGGCGCGGTGGCCCTGCTGGGCGACGCCGCGCACCCCATGCGCCCCTACCTCGCGCAGGGCGCGGCCATGGCCCTGGAAGACGCCTGGGTGCTGGGGCGCCTCGCGCGGGGCGCCACGGTGGCCGACTGGCCCGAGCGCTTCGCGCGCTACGCCCAGGCGCGCTGGGCCCGCAACGCCCGCGTGCAGCGCCGCTCGCGCCGCAATGGGCGCATCTTCCACGCCAGCGGCCTGCTGCGTCTGGGCCGCGACACCGCCATGGGCGTGCTGGGCGAACGCCTGTTGGACAATCCCTGGCTCTACGCCGGCCCGGGCGCACCGCCCCGGCCCGCTTCCGCGAACCCCTGACAACCGCTGGAGACCCGCATGCCACTGAAGCCCACCACCCGACGCCAAGCCATCGCCACCGGTGCCGCGCTGGCCGCCGCCGCCGCGCTGCCCGCCGCCCTGGCCCAACCCGCATGGCCCAGCCGCCCGCTCAAGATCGTGGTGGGCTTCCCCGGCGGCTCCTCGCCCGACCTGATGGCCCGCACCCTGGCCGACCCGCTGCAGGGCCTGCTGGGCCAGCCGGTGGTGGTGGAGAACCGCCCCGGCGCCGGCGGTAACGTGGCCGCCGCCCAGGTGGCGCGCGCCGACGACGACCACACCATCGGGCTGATGATCAACGGCAACATGACGATCGCCAAGATCCTCAACCCCGCCACCACCTACGACCCGCTCACCGACCTCACGCCGGTGTCGCTGATCGCCGTGGCGCCGCTGCTGCTGACGGGCGCGCCGGGCACGCCGGCCGATGCGCGCGCCTTCCTGGAGGCCGCGCGCCGCAATGGGGACAAGTGGAACTACGGCACGCCGGGCATCGGCACGGTGGCGCACCTGGGCATGGAATTGCTGAAGTCGCGCGCCGGCCTGGGCGCGGTGCACGTGCCGTACCCCGGCAACCCGCAGGTGATGGCGGCCATGATCGGCGGGCAGATCCAGATGTCGCTGCTGCCGCCGGGCCTGGCCATGGCGCAGGTCAAGGCCGGCAAGCTGCACGCCATCGGCGTCACCTCGGCCGGCCGCAGCGCCGTGGTGCCCGATGTGCCCAGCCTGGCCGAGGCCGGCGTGAAGGACTTCCAGCTGGAGATCTGGAACGCCGTGGCCGCGCCCAACAGCCTGCCCAAGGCGCACGTGAACCGGCTGGCCACGCTGCTCACCGAGATCGTGCGCCGCCCCGAGGTGCGCGAGAAGATCCTGAACCAGGGCTGGGCCGTGGCCGGCACCTCGCCCGAGGGTCTGGCGCGCCGCATCAAGGCCGACACCGCCGCCATGGCCGACGTGATCCGGCGCAACAACATCCGCCCGAGCTGAGCGAGGGCTGGCGCACGCCGATGCAGGGCGCGCGGGTGCGGTGGATCACCCAGGGCCGTGGAGCAGGCGGTCGATCAGGTTGGCCACCGCCTCGCGAACCAAGGGGGGCTGCAGGCCCACCTGGTTCATCAGCGTGAGGCTGAAGGGCACGTCCTGAGGCCAGGCGCTCACCTGCGACAAGGCGCCGACCACGGCCGTGGCCACCGCGTCCGGCATGACCAGGCCACGTTCGATGTAGTTGAGCGCCGTGTGCAGCGCGAGCTCGCCCGCCGCCGAGGGGTTCAGGCCGAGCATCAGGTTCAGCATGTCCAGAAATCCTTGTGCATCGTGGATGCTGGGCAAGGCCCTGGTCAGGCCTTGCCGGTTGGGACAGGTGGCAAACACCTGCAAGGCCTGTGCGACCGGTTGCCGCACGATGAGGCTGCCGCGCAGCACCATCGCGTGCAGTTCACCGGCGAAGCGCGCGGGTCCCCAGGTGGCCACGGGTTGCGGTGAAATGCCCCAGGAACGCATCGGCCCCGGGGCCGCGAGACCGGGGGAGGGCGGCACGGGCCTCATCGCGTGCCGGCCGACCCCCGCGGGCAGGGGCCGCTGCTCCCCCGTGGGCGACATGTTCTCTTCGTCTGCCTCGTCGACGGCATCCGCAGGCGTTGTTTCGGCGACGATGCGCTCATGGCGGCGCTTCAAGCTTGACGCGGAGTGAGTGCCCCGCAGCGGATACCGCACGCCGACCTGCCGGCGCAACGCCTCAATCGATACCTGTGGTGGGGAGCAAGGCTGGGCTTGGTACTCCATCAGCCGGCTTTCAATGCGAGTCAGTGCATCGAGCGCCTCGCTTGGCTGCTGCTTGAAATGCTCAACGTCTTCGTCTCGGATCTGTTGGATCGCCTGGCGGCCGCACTCGATAAGGACTTGCTGGTAAGGCCCCAGTTCATCGGTCGGGAACTGGGGCGGCAGTGCATTCGCGAGGTCGATGTAGCGCTTGGCCGCCCCCTTGGCGCTGCGCTCCACGCGCATTCGAACGAGACACAGACAGGCAAACGTGCCACGCACAGGTGACTTCAGGGGAAGCCGGGCCAACAACCCGAGCACCGACACCACCCGCGCGGGGGAGGGGCCGTTGCCGCGCTTCCCGGAATTGCTGGCCGCCAGCATCTCCACCAGGGCCTGCTCTACCGTCGCGCACTGCTTCAGCTGGCGGTGCGCCTGGCCTTTCTGCTTTTCGCTGATCAGGTGGAGGGCCTTCAGCACCGGCGGGAGGGCCCTGGTCGGCGTGGGTTGTTCGGGCGCGTTGTCATCGACCGGGGGCTGTGTGTCGAACGCCGAAGGCGAGGGGCCGAGCTCGAAGCCTTGCTCGAAGTCGAACCCCAGGTCGTGCTCCTGCAGCCAGCTCTGTGACGGGCTGGTGAAGTCGTCCCCGTCCGTGTGGTCGGGCTGGTACCCCGGCGTCGGGAACGGGCTTTGCGCCACGGTGTGCGGCGCCGGGTGCCGCGTGGGCGGGATCTGCGGTGGCAGGAAGACCGGGGGTGTGTTCCGAGCGGGAGTGAGCGGGGCGGGGAGGCGATTCATGGCGATAGAGGGGGCGTGAACAGCGGCAGCGATGGCGCGCCGCGCCGGTCAGGCGTAGGGGTGGGGCAGGATGGCCCAGTGATCGGGCGTGAGGCGCGTGCCGTCGATGGCCCCGTGGTCCTCGGTCCCGTCCGCGGCCAGCGCCGCGCGCCAGAGCCGGTGGCGCCGGCTGTGTTCGTCGAGCACCTCGGCCAGGGCCTGCGGTGGCACGGCGTGCCGTGGCCAGACATCCATCAGGTGCACGCGGACGCTGCCCGCGGGCACCACCAGCGACAGCCGCAGGCCCGGGCGGCGCGGGTGCGCCAGCGTGTGGTGCCACAGGCCCCGTGGGGTGCCCAGCTCGGTGCCGGGCGGCAGGTGGCCCGGCGAGCTGAGCAGCATCACCTGGTCGTCGCCCGCGTTGCTCGTGAGACGCAGTGCAATGCCATCGTCGCTGCGCAGCCGCCGCCGGTGGGCGGGGGTGCCGGGGGGCGCGGGACCCAAAAGCAGTTCGAGTGAGGTGGACATCGGCCGGTATAGCAAGCGGTGTGACAGCGCTGCCGGCTCTGTGGCGCAGGGCCGGCCGGGGTTCCGGAGCGGGGCCGCGGGCGCGTGTTATGCCCATTTCTGCATAGGGGAGAAAGCGGAGCCGGCGGCCTCGCCGGCTGATCTAAGCTTCGGTCTGCTGCCTTTGCGGGCGGCGCAAAGGAGGCGGTCATGGGTGCGTACGACGACACCGTGCCTGGCCCGGTGGGCTGGACGACCGAGAGCGCCCGAGAGCGGGCACACGATGTGGCGGACACCTTGCTGGCGCAGGCCCGCGAGTCGCTGTCCGTGGGCGACACCGAAGGCGCGACGCAACGCTTCCTGCGGGCGGCCAGCCTGTTTTCCGCGCAGGGGCTGTCGGGCGATGCCGAGGCCGCCCGGCTGGCGGCCGTGGCCGCCCTGATGAACCACGACCCCCGGCGGGCCGACGAGCTCTGGCAGGGCCTGGCGGCGATCGGCGACAGCTCCGGCGACGCCGCCGCGCGGCGCGGCCTGCTGGGCGCGCGCCTCTCGCGGGCCCTGGGCGAGCGCGCCGAGGCCCTGCAGCGCCTGGACATGGCGCGCCGGGGCGCGCTGGAAATGCGCGACGCCATCACCTACCTGGACGCCGTGAGTCAGGCCGCCGCCGTGCACGTGGAGCGCGGCGAGCCGGCTCAGGCCTATGAGCGGCTGGCCATGGGCTGGGCCACGCTGGTGGACCTGGTGGGGCGCGAGGCGGCGGCGCGCTGGGTGCGGCCGCTCATGCTGGAGCTGCGCGCGGGCCTGGGCGAGGCGGTGTTCCGGCGCGCGCGCGCCGACTGCGAGCGCGCCTGGCGGGGGCCGCCCAACCCCGTGGACAGCCTGCGCGGGCCGCTCTGAGCGGCCTCAGAGGTCGGTGCGCAGGCGCCAGATCTCGGGGAACAGCACCACGTCGAGCATCTTGCGCAGGTAGCTCACGCCGCCGGTGCCGCCGGTGCCGCGCTTGAAGCCGATCACGCGCTCCACCGTGGTGACGTGGCGGAAGCGCCAGAGCCGGAAGGTGTCCTCCAGGTCGGTGAGCTCTTCGCCGAGCTGGTACAGGTCCCAGTGGGCCTTGGGGTCCCGATAGACGATCAGCCAGGCCTGCTCCACGGCGTCGCTGGCCTCGTAGGGCTGGGTCCAGTCGCGCTGCAGGTGGCTCTGTGGCACCGGCAGGCCGCGCCGCGCGAGCAGGCGCAGGCACTCGTCGTAGAGCGAGGGCGCTTCGTAGGCGGCGCGCACCGTGGCCAGCCGCTGCGGGTGGTGGGCGTGCGGCTGCAGCATGGCGGCGTTCTTGTTGCCCATGGCGAACTCGATGCAGCGGTATTGGTGGCTCTGGAAGCCGCTGGAGCGCGCCAGGTAGGGACGCAGCGCGCTGTACTCGGGTGGCGTCATGGTGGCCAGCACGTCCCAGGCGTGCACCAGCTGTTCCATGATGCGGCTGACGCGCGCGAGCATCTTGAAGGCCGGCGGCAGCTCGTCGCGCGCGATGTGGGCCACGGCCGCGTGCAGCTCGTGCAGCATCAGCTTCATCCACAGCTCGCTGGTCTGGTGCTGCACGATGAAGAGCATCTCGTCGTGCGCGGGCGACAGCGGCTTCTGTGCGTTGAGCACGGCGTCGAGCTGCAGGTAGTCGCCATAGCTCATGTCGCGGCTGAAGTCGAGCTGGGCGCGCTCCTCGCGCACCACGTCTTCGGGGCGTTGGGGGGTGTCGTTCATGGGGTCGTGCGGGCAAGGCATTCAGGTCACCGCGTGCTGGCGATTGAACTCGGGCCGCTGCCACTCGCCGCTCTGCAGCACCTCGCGCAGGTGCTCGACGGCGTTCCACACGTCCTCGAAGCCCAGGTACAGCGGCGTGAAGCCGAAGCGCAGGATGTCGGGGTGGCCCGCGCCGTCGCCCGCGCGGTAGTCGCCGATCACGCCGCGCGCGATCAGGGCCTGCACGATGGCGTAGGCGCCTTCGCCACCGGCGCCGGGCCGCCCCAAGCCGGTGGGCGCCCCCTCGGGGGGCAGCGACCCGCGAAGCGGTGGAGCGGGGGGGCTCACGGTGATCGAGAGGCAGACCTGCGAGCCGCGGCGGGCGTGCTCGCGCGGCGTCACCAGCGACAGGCCGTGGCCCGCGCAGCGTTCTTCCACCAGCGCGATGAACAGGTCGGTGAGCGCGAGCGACTTGCGGCGCAGCGCCGCCATGCCACCCAGGGGCTCGGCCGCCAGCACGGTGGCCACGCCGCATTCGAGGGCGGCCAGGCTGATCATGGGCTGCGTGCCGCACTGGTAGCGCACGATGCCGGGCGCCGGCTGGTAGTCGGGCGTGAAGGCGAAGGGCTTGTCGTGCCCCCACCAGCCGGCCAGCGGCTGCCAGCAGCGCTCGGCGTGCCTGGGATTGACCCAGACGAAGGCCGGCGCACCCGGGCCGCCGTTGAGGTACTTGTAGCCGCAGCCCACGGCGAAGTCGGCGTCGGCGCCGCTCAGGTCCACGGGCACCGCGCCGGCGCTGTGCGCCAGATCCCAGACCACCAGGGCGCCGGCGGCGTGCGCCGCCTGGGTGATGGCGGCCATGTCGTGCATGGCGCCGGTGCGGTAGTTCACGTGCGTGAGCATCAGGATCGCCAGCTTCTCGTCCTTCAGGGCCTCGGCGATCTCGTGCGGCTCCACCAGCACCAGCTCCCAGCCTTTGTCCTTGCACAGGGCCTCGGCGATGTAGAGGTCGGTGGGGAAGTTGCTGCGTTCGCTGACGATGCGCCAGCGGCCGGGGCGGGTCTCGGCGCTGATGCGCTGCGCGGCGCTGAGCGCCTTGAACAGGTTCACGCTGGTGCTGTCGGTGGCGATGGTGGTGCCCGGCGCGGCGCCGATCAGGCGAGCGATCTGGTCGCCCACCTTGCGCGGCATCTCGAACCAGCCGGCGCTGTTCCAGCTGCGGATCAGGTCGCGGCCCCATTCGCGGGTGACCACCTCGGCCACGCGCGCGGGCGCCGAGCGCGGCATGGCGCCGAGCGAGTTGCCGTCGAGGTAGATCGTGTCCGCCGGGATGTCGAAGAGATCGCGCAGCGCGCGCAGCGGGTCTTTCGCGTCGAGCGCGCGGCAGTCTTGTCGGGTGGTGGTCATGGTGGTGGAAAGGCCGTCGGGGGCTCAGGCCAAGCGGGACAGGGCGGGGGTCAGAGCGACCGCAGCACCGCGCGCACGGGGGAGGCGTCGGCTGTGCTGAGCTTCAGGGGCAGGGCGATGAGTTCGTAGTCGCCTTCGGGCACGCCGTCGAGCAGCAGGTTTTCCAGCACGCGCAGGCCGCGGCGGCGGATCACCTGGTGGCTGTCCAGCGTCTTGCTGCTCGCCGGGTCGATGCTGGCGCTGTCGATGCCGATGAGCACCACGCCGAGGTCGGCGAGTTGCTCCACGGTCTCGGGCGCGAAGGCGGGCAGGTCCTGGTCGAAGGCGTCCTGCGGCATGCGGGCGTAGGCGCGCACCAGCACGCGCGGCGGCGGGTCCGTCAGCGCGTGCGCGAGGTGCTCGGGCCGGATCAGCGGGCCGGCACCGATCGCGTGGATCACGCGGCAGGGGCCGATGAAGGCGTCCAGCGGCACCTCGCCGATGGGCGCGCCGTGCGGGTCGTAGTGCAGCGGCGCGTCGGCGTGCGCGCCCACGTGGGGGGAGAGCGTGATGGCGCTGACGTTCACCGGGCAGCCCGGGCCGATGCTGGCGACCCACTGCTGCGCGTACGCGGTGTCACCGGGAAAAACCGGTGTGCCCGCGTGAACGGGAGGGGAAATGTCCCAGAGCGTTTTCATGGCGCGGCGAAGGTAGCACCGCAAAAATACCCGTGGTGTCGGTTATTGCCAACAGCTGACGGAAAACTTCAGGTCTGAAGTTTCGGGCCCATGTTCACGCCGCGCCGTCGAGTGGCGGCAGCTGGTGCCGCGCGCGGGCGCGGGCGCAGGCCTCGCTGCCTTCCTCGAATTCGCGGCAGGGGGAGGGTCGCCACTCGTAGATGCCGCAGCTGGCTTTGTGGCCCACCCGGCCGGTCAGCGCCGCGCAGCGCGGCGGCGAATGGTCGGTGCCGCGCAGGCGCATGGTGTGGCCCGTGAGCTCGACCGCCAGGCCAGCGGGCACGCCGCCGCCCATGTCCTCCATCTCGTGGACCGAGAAGTCCACGCGAAAGCACGCGCAGCAGGCGCCGCAGCTCGTGCAGGCCGACATGGCCTCAGGCCACGCGGCCCAGCAGCAGGTACTCCATCAGGGCCTTCTGCGCGTGCATGCGGTTCTCGGCCTCGTCCCAGACCACGCTCTGCGGGCCGTCGATCACCTCGGCGGCGACCTCCTCGCCGCGGTGCGCGGGCAGGCAGTGCATGAAGAGCGCGTCGGGCTTGGCGAGTTGCATCATGGCCTCGTCCACGCACCACTGGGCGAAGGCCTGGCGGCGCACCTCGTTCTCGGCCTCGAAGCCCATGCTGGTCCAGACGTCGGTGGTCACCAGGTCGGCGCCGCGGCAGGCCTCGCGCGGGTCCTTGAACACCTTGTAGCAGCCGCGGTTGCTGATGCCGGCGAGCACCGGGTCGACCTCGTAGCCGCCCGGCGTGCTCACGTGCACGGTGAAACCCAGCAGCTCGGCCGCCTGCAGCCAGGTGTTGGCCATGTTGTTGCCGTCGCCCACCCAGGCCACCACCTTGCCGCGGATCGCGTCCAGGGGCTTGCCGCTCGGCGCGGGGCGGTATTCCACCAGGGTGAACAGGTCGGCCAGGATCTGGCAGGGGTGGAACTCGTTGGTCAGGCCGTTGATGACGGGCACGCGCGAGTGCGCGGCGAAGCGCTCGATCTTGGCCTGCTCGAAGGTGCGGATCATCACCAGATCGACCATGCGGCTGATGACGCGCGCGCTGTCTTCGATCGGCTCGGCGCGGCCGAGCTGGCTGTCGCCGGTGGTCAGGTGCACCACCGAGCCGCCCATCTGGTACATGCCGGCTTCGAAGCTCACGCGCGTGCGCGTGCTGGCCTTCTCAAAGATCATGGCCAGGGTGCGGTCGGGGTCGGCGAAGGGCTGGTACTTTTCGACCGCCTTGAACTTGCGCTTGATGAAGGCCGCGCGCTCGAACAGATGGGCGTATTCCTCGGCGCCCAGGTCCTTGAACTGCAGGTAGTGGCGGATGCTGGTCGACATGGGCGCGCTCATTCCGCCAGGAAGGCCTTGACCAGCGGCACCAGGATGGCGGCGATCTCATCGGCCTCGGCCGTGCTGAGGATCAGCGGCGGCACCAGGCGGATCACGCTGTCGGCCGTCACCGACAGCAGCAGGCCGGCGTCGGCCGCACGCTGCAGGATGGCGCCGCAGGGCTTGGCCAGCTCGATGCCCAGCATCAGGCCCTGGCCGCGGATGTCCTTCACGCCGGCCACGCCGGCCAGGCCCTTGTCCAGGGCGGCGCGCAGGTGCGCGCCCACGCGCTCCGCGTTGGCCAGCAGGCCTTCCTCTTCCATGATGCGGATGGTCTCGACGCCCGCGCGCATGGACAGGGGGTTGCCGCCGAAGGTGGTGCCGTGGTTGCCCGGCTGGAAGATGTTGGCCGCCTTCGGGCCGGCCACGACGGCGCCGATGGTCACGCCCGAGCCCAGGCCCTTGGCCAGGGGCATCACGTCGGGCACGATGCCGGCCCACTGGTGGGCGAACCACTTGCCGGTGCGGCCCATGCCGCACTGCACCTCGTCGATCATGAGCAGCCAGTCGCGCTCGTCGCACAGGGCGCGCACATCCTTCAGGTACTGCGCGCGCATCGGGTTGATGCCGCCTTCGCCCTGGATGGTCTCGAAGAACACCGCGACCACGTTGGGGTTGTTCGCGGTGGCCTTCTTCAGCGCCTCGATGTCGTTCGCGGGCACGCGCACGAAGCCTTCGACCAGCGGGCCGAAGCCGGCCTGCACCTTGGGGTTGCCGGTGGCCGACAGCGTGGCGATGGAGCGGCCGTGAAAGGCCTTTTCGTAGACCACGATCTCGGGGCGCTCGATGCCCTTGTCGTGGCCGTACTTGCGCGCCAGCTTGAGCGCGGCCTCGTTGGCCTCCAGCCCGGTGCTGCAGAAGAACACGTTGGTGAGGCCGGAGCGCTCCACCAGCATCTGCGCCAGGCGCTCCTGGTCGGGCACGTGGTAATAGTTGCTGCTGTGGATCAGCTTGGCGATCTGGTCCTGCAGCGCGGGCACCAGCTTGGGGTGGGCGTGCCCCAGGGTGTTGACGGCGATGCCGGCGAGCCCGTCGAGGTATTCCTTGCCGTTCGTGTCCCACACGCGGCAGCCTCGGCCGTGCGACAGCGCGATCGGCAGGCGGCCGTAGGTGTTCATCACGTGGGGCGAGGCGACGGGTTTCAGCGCGGCGTTCATGCGGGGACTCTCCGAGGGCGGGCCAGAAAAAAGAAATCGGCTCAACGCCTGCGGGGCAGGTGGGGAGCCGTTGAAGCGCGATTGTAGGCACACGTTTTGCACAGGATCGATGACGCCTGGGCATCGGTGCCATGTCCGGCCGGGGGTCTCCGGGGTGTCACAAGTCTTATATAAGATATAATTCTTGGCTGCCCTCCCGGCCGGCGATCCCGGTCGCCGCGAAGGCCCGATTCCCGCACGAGCCCTCCATCCGAGGCGTACCCTCCACCCGATGGCCGCACCCACGCCCAAGCAAGTGTTCATCCAGGGCATCACCCGCGATGGACGCACCTTTCGCCCGAGCGATTGGGCCGAACGCCTCGCCGGCGTCATGAGCGGCTTTCGCCCCGGCGGCGTGCAACCGGGCAGCCACCTGAGCTATTCCCCCTGGTGCGTGCCCACCGTCGTCAACGGCATCAAGTGCGTGGTGGTGAATGGCGAGCTGCGCGAGGCCGAGCCCATGGCCTGGGATTTCTGCCTCAACTTCGCGCGCGACAACGACCTGCAGGTGGCCGAGGCCTGCCTGCTCCCCGAGCCCCCACCCAAGACCTGACAACGAGCGGGCAACAAAAAAGCCGTCTGACGACGGCTTTTTTGCTTTGCTGGCAGCGCACCCGATTCAAACGGCAGGCCCCGAGGGGCCCGGGCGGCTGGTGGTGGGGCTCAGGCCGCGGCGGCCAGGCCCTTGACCTTCGCGGACAGGCGGCTCTTGTCGCGAGCGGCCTTGTTCTTGTGGAAGATGCCCTTGTCGGCGATGGTGTCGACAACGGCCTGCATCTTGGCGAACAGCTCGGTCGCCTTGGCCTTGTCGCCGGCGACGACGGCCTTCTCGACGTTCTTCACCGCGGTGCGGTACTTCGAGCGCAGCGAGCTGTTGGCGGCGTTGAGCTTGACGTCCTGGCGCGCGCGCTTGCGGCCCGACGCCAGGCGGGGGTTCTTTTTCTTCGGCTTGGTGGCCATGGTGTGTTCCTAAAGAGTTTGTGGATGTTGCCAGCAAAGCCCGCGATTATAGCCCGGTCCCCCCGGCGGCCCCAGACACTCCCGTCGGCTGCCGGTTAGGGCCCGCTTACACTCTGCGCCGTGTCGCTGTTCAAGTCCGCCTCCCTCGTCTCCCTGCTGACCCTGGCCTCGCGCATCACAGGCCTGGTGCGCGAACTGCTCATGGCGGCCACTTTTGGCGCCAGCGCCATGACGGACGCCTTCAACGTGGCCTTCCGCATCCCCAACCTGTTGCGGCGGCTGTTCGCCGAGGGCGCTTTCAGCCAGGCCTTCGTGCCGGTGCTGGCCGGCACCCGCGCCCAGGAGGGCGACGAGGCCACCCGCCGCCTGGTCGACCAGATCGCCACCGTGCTGGCCTGGGTGCTGCTGGCCACCTGCGTGCTGGGCGTGCTGGCCGCGCCGGTGCTGGTCTACGCCATGGCGGCCGGGCTCAAGCAGTCGCCCGAGGGCTTCGACGCCGCTGTGGTCATGACGCGCTGGATGTTCCCCTACATCGGCTTCATGTCCTTCGTGGCGCTGGCGGCCGGCATCCTGAACACCTGGAAGCGCTTCGCCGTGCCGGCGGCCACGCCGGTGCTGCTCAACCTGGCCATGATCGCCGCCGCCTGGTTCGGCGCTCCCTGGTTCGAGCGCCTGGGCCTGCCGCCCATCTATGCCATGGCCGGCGGTGTGCTGCTGGGCGGGGCGCTGCAGCTGGGCGCGCAGGTGCCCGCGCTGCGCCGCCTGGGCCTGTGGCCGCGGGTGGGGCTGGGCTGGGCCGCGCTCAAGGCGGCCTGGAACCACCCGGGCACGCGCCGGGTGCTCACGCTCATGCTGCCGGCGCTGCTGGGCGTGAGCGTGGCCCAGCTGTCGCTGCTGATCAACACCCAGATCGCCTCGCACCTGGCCGTGGGCAGCGTGAGCTGGCTCACCTACGCCGACCGCCTGATGGAATTCCCCACGGCCCTGCTGGGCGTGGCCCTGGGCGTGGTGCTGTTGCCGCAATTGTCGGCCGCGCAGGCCGCGGGCGACATGGACCGCTACAGCGGCCTGCTCGACTGGGGTCTGCGGCTGGTGGTGCTGCTGGCCGTGCCCTGCGCCGTGGCGCTGCTCACCTTCGCCCAGCCGCTGGTCGCGGTGCTGTACCACTACGGCCGCTTCGGCGCGGCCGACGTGCAGCAGACCGCCACGGCCCTGATGGGCTACGGCGCGGGCCTGATCGGGCTGATCGCCATCAAGGTGCTGGCGCCGGGCTTCTACGCGCGCCAGGACATCCGCACCCCGGTGAAGATCGCCATCGGCGTGCTGGTGCTCACGCAGCTGCTTAACCTGGTGCTGGTGCCGCACCTGGCGCACGCCGGCCTGGCGCTGGCCATCGGCCTGGGGGCGCTGGTGAACGCGGCTTTCCTGCTGATCGGCCTGCGCCGGCGCGGCGCCTACCGGCCGGCGCCGGGCTGGGCGAAGTTCGGCCTGCAGGTGCTGGCGGCCAGTGTGTTGCTGGCGGTCTACCTCACCTGGCTGTCGGCCCGGGTGGGCTGGCTGGGGTTCGAGGGCGCCGCGCTGCAGCGCGTGGGCCTGCTGACCCTGGGCATCGTGGGGGCGGGCGCCCTGTATTTCGGGGCCTTGGTTCTCTCGGGCTTGAACTTGCGCCAGTTCGTCCGACAATAGCCGGACCGCACCCGCCGGCGCTCTGTCCATGGCCCTTCCGTACGAGTTCACCGCGCCCACGCCCCTGAGCTACTTCACGTCGCTCGTGCGTGACGACGAGGCCCTGCCGCTGTTCGAGGCGGCGGCCGCGGTGGCGCAGGACGAATACCCCGATCTGGACGTGCAGCAGGTGCTGGGCGACGTGGACCAGATGCTCGCGCGCGTGAGGCGCCGCTGCCCCGACGACGCCGGCCCGCTGCAGCGCCTGCGCGTGCTCAACCAGTTCTTCTTCCGCGACATGGGGTTCGGCGGCAACGTCAACAACTACTACGACCCCGACAACAGCTACCTCAACGCGGTGCTGCGCACGCGCCGGGGCATCCCCATCTCGCTGGCCGTGCTCTGGCTGGAACTGGCCCAGGGCCTGGGCCTGAAGGCGCGCGGCGTCAACTTCCCCGGGCATTTCATGATCAAGATCAACCTGCCCAATGGGCAGGTGGTGATCGACCCGTTCACCGGCCAGTCGCTCAGCCGCGAGGACCTGTCCGAGCGCCTGGAGCCCTACAAGCGCCGCAACGGCCTGGTGGACGACTTCGACGTGCCCGTGGGCCTGTACCTGCAGGCGGCCACGCCGCGCGAGATCCTGGCGCGGCTGCTGCGCAACCTCAAGGAAATCCACCGCACGCAGTCCGACTGGCTGCGCCTGGTGGCCGTGCAGGACCGCCTGATCGTGCTGCTGCCCGAGGCCTGGGTGGAGTACCGCGACCGCGGCCTGGCCTGGGCCGAGATCGGCGACCTGCGGCTCGCGGTGAACGACCTCGAGACCTTCGTCGACCGCACCGATGACGCCCTGGAGCGCAGCGCCATCGAGCAGCGCCTGCAGACCCTGCGGCGTGCGCTGAACTGAGGGCCTGGCCCCGTATCGGCGTGTAAGCGCGGTTGACGCACCGCATGAGCTGCAACGAATATCGACGCAGAACCGGGCCTCACCGCAGCCTGGACCCGGAGCCCTTTCCTTGAAAACACTGATGATCGCGGGCGCCACCGGCCTGGTGGGCAGTCACGCGCTGCGCCAGGCGCTGGCGCATCCTCAGGTGCGGCTGGTGGTGGCGCCGACCCGGCGCGCCCTGCCCACGCACCCCAAGCTGCTGAACCCCCTCGTGAGCTTCGACCGGCTGCCCGAAGAGGCCGATTGGTGGGGCGTGAACGCGGTGATCTGCACGATCGGCACCACCATGAAGACGGCCGGCTCGCGCGAAGCCTTCTACCGCGTGGACCACGACCTGCCGCTGCGCGTGGCCGAGCTGGCGCTGCGCCAGGGCACGCAGGCCTACGCCTTCAATTCGGCGCTGGGGGCGGACCTGCGTTCGCGGGTGTTCTATTCCCGCACCAAGGGCGAGGTGGAGCGCGACCTGCTGGCGCTGGGCTACCCCTCGCTCACGCTGGTGCGGCCGGGCCTGATCGGCGGCGACCGCGTGGAGGACCGCCCGCGCGAGCGCCTGTTCCTGCGCCTGGCCGAGGCCCTGCGGCCGGTGCTGCCGCGGCGCTGGCGCGTGGTGCAGGCCGAGGCCATCGCCCGCACGCTGCTGGAATCGGCCCTGACGGCCACCCCGGGCGTGCGCGTGGTGATGTCCGAAGACATCACCTGAGGTGCGGGGTGGCCCTCAGGCCACGACCACGGCCGCGCCGGTGCCGCGCGGCGCAATGCGACCGATGGCGTGCACGGTTTCGCCCAGGGCGCGCAGCGTGGCGGCGCAGGCCTCGGCCTGGTCGGCGGCGATCACCACCACCATGCCGATGCCGTTGTTGAAGGTGCGGTTCATCTCGATGTCGTCGATGCCCGCGGTCTTCTGCAGCCACGCGAACAGCTCGGTCTGCGGCCAGCTGCCCTTGACCAGGTGCGCGGCCAGGGCGTCGGGCAGCACGCGCGGGATGTTCTCCAGCAAGCCGCCGCCGGTGATGTGGGCCAGGGCCTTGATGGGGTGTTGCTGCAGCGCGGCCAGCACGTTCTTCACGTACAGGCGGGTGGGCTTCATCACCGCCTCGCGAAAGGGCAGCCCGTCCAGCGTGGCGGGCAGGTTGGCGCCCGCGCGTTCGATGCACTTGCGCACCAGCGAGAAGCCGTTGGAGTGCACGCCATGCGAGGCCAGGCCCAGCACCACGTCTCCTTCGGCCACGGTCTTGCCCGTGAGGATCTTGGATTTCTCTACCGCGCCCACGCAGAAGCCGGCCAGGTCGTACTCGCCGGCGGGGTACATGCCGGGCATCTCGGCGGTCTCGCCGCCGATGAGGGCGCAGCCCGAGAGTTCGCAGCCCTTGGCGATGCCGCCAACCACGGCGGCGGCGGTGTCCACGTGGAGCTTGCCGCAGGCGAAGTAGTCGAGGAAGAACAGCGGCTCGGCGCCTTGCACCAGCACGTCGTTCACGCTCATGCCCACCAGGTCGATGCCGACGGTGTCGTGCATGTTCCATTCGAAGGCCAGTTTGAGCTTGGTGCCCACGCCGTCGGTGCCGCTCACCAGCACCGGCTCCTGGTAGCGCTTGGGCACCTCGAACAGGGCCCCGAAGCCCCCGATGCCGCCCAGCACGCCCTCGCGCAGGGTCTTTTTCGCCAGCGGCTTGATGCGCTCGACCAGGGCGTCGCCCGCATCGATGTCGACGCCGGCGTCTTTGTAGGACAGGGGGGTGGTGCTCATGGGAAAAGGCGCGGCGGCGGGGCCGCGGGCAGTGGTCGGGCGGGGGGAGGGCGGATACCCCGGGGCGCCCGGGGGCGCGCCGATAGAATCCAGAACCGGATTTTACGGGCTCGCCCCGGGCCCCAGGCCCGCCACCGAGCCCCGCCCCATGACCTTCACCCCCACCCAGATCCGCATCGCCGCCTGGACCGCCATCGCGCTGGTCCTTGTCCTGCTGCTCACGCTGCTGGCGCCCGTGCTCATGCCCTTCATGGTGGCCTTGATCATGGCCTACGCCATGCACCCCCTGGTGGAGCGCCTGGCCGGGCGCGGCTGGCCGCGCTGGCTCGGGGCCGGGCTGTCGGTGGCGCTGCTGATGCTGGTGCTGCTGGCGGTGGTGCTGCTCATCGTGCCGGTCATCACCCAGCAGGTGCCGCTGCTGAGCAAGCAGGTGCCGGTGCTGCTGGACCGCCTGGCCGACGGCCTGAGCGCGCTGGCGGCGCGCTTCGGCTTCGAGTTGCGCCTGGACATCAGCCAGCTGCGCCAATGGGCCAGCCAGCTCATGAGCGGCAAGGAAAGCGAGCTGCTGGCCGGCCTGCTGTCCTCGCTGCGCATTGGCGGCAGTGCCTTGGCGGCGCTGTTCGGCAACCTGTTTCTCATGCCCATCGTGGCCTTCTACCTGCTGATCGACTGGCGCGCCCTCATGGGCCGGGGCCGCGCGCTGGTGCCGCCGCGCTGGCGCGAGTCGGTCCAGGGCTTCCTGGACGAGACCGATGGGGTGCTTGGCAAGTACCTGCGCGGCCAGCTCATGGTGATGGGCATCCTGGCGGTGTTCTATTCCACGGGCCTGGCGCTGGTGGGGCTCAACCTGGCGCTGCCCATCGGCGTGTTCACCGGCCTGGCCACCTTCGTGCCTTTCCTGGGCTTTGGCGTGGGACTGGTGCTGGCCGTGTTGGCGGCGCTGCTGGAGTTCCAATCCTTCACCGGCGTGGCGCTGGTGTTCGGCGTCTACATGCTGGGCCAGCTCGTGGAGAGCTATTACTTCACCCCGCGTCTGGTGGGCGAGGCGATCGGCCTGCACCCGATCTCGGTGATCTTCGCGCTGCTGGCTTTCGGCCACCTGTTCGGCTTCGTGGGCGTGCTCATCGCGCTGCCGGCCAGCGCGGTGCTGCTGGTGGCGCTGCGCCGGCTCAAGCGCCAGTACCTGTCGAGCGACCTGTACCTCAAGGCGCCGGTCGGCCACAACGAACCACCGCGTTTGCCATGAGTGCATCGCCCGGCCAGCCCATGAAGCAGCTCGCGCTGGACATCGGCCTGGCGCCGCTGCCCACGCTGGACAACTTCGTGGGCGCGGGCAACGAGGCCGCGCTGGCCCACCTGCGCCTGTGGGTGCCCAACCCGCTGCGCTCGCCGGTGCCCACCTTCCTGTGGGGCGAGAGCGGCAGCGGCAAGACGCACCTGCTGCGCGCCGTGCGCGAGGCGCTGCGCGAGCAGGGCTCGCGCGTGGGCTGGATGGACGCCAGCACCCTGGACCCGGCCGAGTACGACGAACACTGGGACGCGGTGCTGCTCGACGACACCCACCTCTACACGGCAGCCCAGCAGGCCATGGCCTTCAACTGGTTCGTCAACGCCCAGACCCCGGCCCATGGCCCGGCGCGCTGGGTGCTGGCCGCGGGTGACCGCCCGCCGGCCGATCTGGTGCTGCGCGAGGACCTGCGCACCCGCCTCGGCTGGGGCCATGTGTTCCAGCTGCGCGCGCTCGGTGAGACCGAGCGGCGCGCCGTGCTGCGCCGCGCCGCCGACGAGCGCGGCGTCTTCCTCGGCGACGAGGTGATGGACTTCATGCTCAAGCGCTTCTCGCGCGACCTCTCCAGCCTGATGCTGCTGCTCGAGCGGCTCGACGGCTACGCGCTGCGCACGCAGCGCGCGATCACCATCCCGCTCATCAAATCCATGCTGGAAGACGAGTGAGCGGGCATTTCCCCATGCGACTGGCCCTTTTCGACCTCGACCACACCCTCATCCCCCTGGACTCCGACCACGCCTGGGGCGAATTCACCGTGCGCCTGGGCTGGCGCGACGCCGAGGACTTCCGCCGCGCCAACGACGGTTACTACGCCGACTACAAGGCCGGCACCCTGGATATCCACGACTACGTGCGCTTCGCCACCGGCGCGGTGCGCGAGCGCGGCCTGGCCGAGGGCCTGCGCGCGCACGAGCGCTTCATGGCCGAGGTGATCCGCCCGGCCATGACCGAGGCCGCGCGCGCCCTGGTGCGCCGCCACCAGGACGCGGGCGACACCGTGCTCATCGTCACCGCCACCAACGCCTTCGTCACCCGGCCCATCGCCCAGGCCTTCGGCGTCGAACAGCTCATCGCCATCGACCTGGCCACCGATCCGTCGGGCGAACTCACCGGCGCCATCGCGGGCGTTCCCTCCTTCCGCGAGGGCAAGGTCGCCCGTGTGGAACAATGGCTGGCCGATCGCGGCCTGCGCTGGTCCGATCTGGCGCACAGCACCTTCTACAGCGACTCGATGAACGACCTGCCGCTGCTCGAGAAGGTGGACGAACCGGTGGCCACCAACCCCGATCAGCGCCTCGCCACCCTCGCCAAGCAGCGCGGCTGGCGCATCCTCAATCTCTTCGAATGATCAAAAAATTCATCGACAAGCTGCTGGGCAAGGCCGGTGGCGCCCGAGCGGGCTCGCCCTTCGGCAAGCGCCAGGACGTGCCGGCCAGCGTCCACGGCATCGACCCCAAGCTGGTGGACCAGCGCGCGCTGGACGTGGTCCGCACGCTCAAGCAGGCCGGCTTCGAGGCCTACATCGTCGGCGGCGCCGTGCGCGACCTGCTGCTGGGCCTGCGGCCCAAGGACTTCGACGTCGCCACCAATGCCACGCCCGAGCAGGTCAAGGGCCTGTTCCGGCGCGCCTTCATCATCGGCCGGCGCTTTCGCATCGTGCACGTGGTCTACGGCCGCGGGCGCGAGCACGAGGTGATCGAGGTCTCCACCTTCCGCGCCTACCTCGACAGCGCCGACGCCGAACAGGTGGCGGGCAACGAGCGCACCAGCAAGGGCGAGCTCTCGGGCATGAAGCACGCGGTGGACGCCAGCGGGCGCGTGCTGCGCGACAACGTCTGGGGCCCGATCGAGCAGGATGCGGCGCGCCGCGACTTCTCGGTCAACGCCATGTACTACGACCCCGAGACGCAGACCGTGGTCGACTTCCACCACGGCATCCGCGACGCGCAGAAGAAGCAGCTGCGCATGATCGGCGACGCCGCCACGCGCTACCGCGAGGACCCGGTGCGCATCATTCGCGCCGTGCGCTTCGCGGCCAAGCTCTCGCCGCTGGGCTTCAAGCTCGACGCCAAGACTCGCGAGCCGCTGCAGGCCTCCAAGTCGCTGCTGCAGGACATCCCGCAAAGCCGCCTGTTCGACGAAATGCTCAAGCTGCTGCAGACCGGCCATTCGCTGGCCAGCCTGCAGCAACTCAAGGCCCTGGGTCTGGACCGGGGCATCTACCCCCTGCTCGACGTGGTGGTGCAGCGCGCCGACGACCCCTTCGTGCAGCTGGCCCTGCAGGACACCGATCGCCGCGTGGGCGAGAACAAGCCGGTGGCGCCCAGTTTCCTGCTGGCCTGCGTGCTGTGGGCCGACGTGCGCCGCGGCTGGGAGCGCCGCATCGAGTCGCGCCCCGGCCACAAGCCGGTGCCCGCCTTCGCGGCCCTGCAGGACGCGATCGACGAGGCCTTCGACGCGCGCATCGGCGACGTGTCGGGCCGCGGCAAGCTCGGCGCCGACATGCGCGAGATCTGGCTCATGCAGCCACGCTTCGACAAGCGCACCGGCAGCGGCGTCTTCACGCTGGTGGAGCAGCCGCGTTTCCGCGCCGGCTTCGACTTCCTGCGCCTGCGCTCGCAGGTGGGCGAGGTGGACGAGGAACTCGCCCACTGGTGGGAGACCTTCAGCACCGCCAGCGACGAGCGCCGCCGCGACATGGTGGACGCCCAGCGCAACACCGGCAAGGGCGCGCCCAAGGCGCGGCGCGTCAAGCGCGGCGACCCGGACCACCCACAGAGCGACGTGTCCGACGACCCGCGCTTCCGCCCGGTGGACGAGGACGGCGACGACGAGCCGTCCCTGGACGACGGGCCCTCGCAGGCGCCTGAGGCCGAGGCCGAACCCGGCGGCGCGCCCGCCAAGAAGCGGCGCCGCCGGCGCCGCAAACCCGGCGGCGCCGCGCGCACGGAGGGCGGCGAAGGCGGCGAGGGCAACCCGCCCACCGGCGGCGATGGGGCGGCCTGAGCTCCAGGCCTACGTCGCGCTCGGCGCCAACCTGGGCCAGGCCGCGGCCGCCGTGCGCGGGGCCCTCGACGCCCTGGACCACACCCCCGGCCTGCGGCTGGTGCGGGCCTCGTCCCTGTACCGCAGCGCGCCGCACGAAGCGCAAGGCCCCGACTTCGTCAACGCGGTGGCCGAGATCGCCACCACGCTCAGCGCGCCGGATCTGCTGGGTGCCCTGCAGGCCATCGAAACCGCGGCCGGCCGCGAACGGCCCTACCGCCACGCCCCGCGCACGCTCGACCTCGACCTGCTGTTCTACGGCGAGGGCCGCATCGATTCGCCCACGCTCACCCTGCCGCATCCGCGCTGGCGCGAGCGCGCCTTCGTGCTGCTGCCGCTGGCCGAGGTCGCGCCCCACCGGGTGCCGGCCGAGGCCCTGGCCGCCGTGGCGGGCCAGGCCATCGAGCGGCTGCGCGAGGCCTGAGCGCGCTCAGGGGGCCAGCCGCTCGCGCACCCAGGCGCCGTCCTGCAGCCGGTAGCGCAGCCGGTCGTGCAGCCGGCTCTTGCGCCCCTGCCAGAACTGCCAGTTGTCCGGCACCAGCCGGTAGCCGCCCCAGTGCGGCGGGCGTGGCGGCTTGAGCAGGAACTGCGCGCCGAACTTCGCCGCGTTGGCCACCAGCACCGAGCGGCCCTCGATCACCTCGCTCTGCGGGCTGGCCCAGGCGCCGATGCGGCTGTCCAGCGGGCGGCTGTGGAAATAGGCGTCGCTTTCTTCGGCGCTGGTGAATGCCACGCGGCCCTCGATGCGCACCACGCGCTCGAGCTCCACCCAATGGAATTGCAGCGCCGCGTAGGGGTTGCCCGCCAGTTCGTGGCCCTTGCGGCTGTGGTAGTTGGTGTACCAGACGATGCCGCGCTCGTCGTAGCCCTTGATGAGCACGATGCGCGTGCTCGGGCGCAGGTCCGATCCCACGGTGGCCAGGGTCATGGCGTTGGGCTCGGGCACCTGGGCGGCGATGGCTTGCTGCAGCCATTGGTCGAACTGTTGCAGCGGGTCGGCGTGCGAGGCGTCCTCGCTCAGCTCGGCCTTCTCGTAGCTCTTGCGCAGGTCGGCGATGTTCATGGTGCCAGTGTAGTGAGGCGGCCGATCAGTCGGCCAGTCGCAGCAGCTTTTCCAGCGCGTGGTCGTGGATGCCGTGGGCCTTGAGCCCTTCGAAGGTGCGGCGGGCGTAGTCCAGCGTGGTGCCATAGCGCCCGCAGGAGCGCGAGAAGATGTCGCGGTAGCGCTCGGGCGTGAGCTGGCCCGTGAAGCTGGGGCTGCGGCGTGAGAGCGTGAAGGCCAGCGCGCGCACGCTGCCCTGCGGGGTTTGCACCCGCAGCCACTTGGGGTCGTAGACGGGGTTGGGCATCTCGCGCGCCCACAGGCGCGGCATCAGCGCCTCCACCTGCTCGTGCGGCACGCGCAGCGCCAGGCCGTCGCAGCTGCCGCCCGACAGGAGCGCGAACACCAGGCCCGGGCACTCGGGCGTGCCGCGGTTGACGCGGCTCCACATCTGCAGGCCCCGGTGGTGCCCATGCACGCGGCCGGGGCGGCTCTCGGCGGCCTCGAACTCGGGCCGCCAGACCAGCGAGGCGTAGCCGAACACCCAGAGGTCCGGGCGCTCGCCCTGGGCGCGCCAGTCGGCCAGGGTCTCGGCCATCATGGCCGCGCCATCGCGCTGTTCGGGGATCCAGGTGCGCAGGGGCTTCATCCGGCCTGCCTACAATGCCGGATTCGCCGATTCACGCACACCACAGGAGCTTTTTGCATGGCCACACAGGATAACGAACCCGAACAACGCGTCGTCGCGGTCGTCCTGATTTCCCTCATCGCACTGATCATCGCCGGCGTACTGGGCCTGGGCGTGTTCAAGGCGCGCGGCGACAAGGCCGCCCCCGCGGCATCGGTCGTCGCCGCGCCGGTGCCGGGCGCCATCGCCATCTCCGCCACCGACGCCAGCGTGGTGGTCGACAACGGCGTGGTGAAGTTCTATTTCGCCACCGGCAAGGCCGAGCTGGCCTCCGGCGCGCTGGCCGCGCTGGCCGAAGCCATCGAGGCCGCCAAGGGCGGTTCGCGCCTGGTGGTCTCGGGGTTTCACGATGCCACCGGCGACCCGGCCTTCAACGCCGAGCTGGCCAAGCAGCGCGCCTACGCGGTGCGCGACGCCCTGGTGGGCGCGGGCGTGGCCGAGAGCAGCCTGGAGCTGAGCAAGCCGGCCGTGACCACCGGCTCGGGCGCCGACGCCGAGGCGCGCCGGGTCGAGGTGGTGATCGTGCGCTGAGCGCGGCACGGTTCGCCAGACAAAAGGCCCGGTTCGACCGGGCCTTTTCATTGGGGGGAGGGGCTCAGCGCAGGCCCTGGCCGGCGGCGTGGTCGTCGGCGCGCTGGATCAGCTCGATCTTGTAGCCGTCCGGGTCCGTCACGAAGGCGATCACCGTGGTGCCACCCTTGACCGGACCGGCCTCGCGCGTGACCTGGCCGCCCGCGGCCTTGATCTTCTCGCAGGCCGCGTAGGCGTCGGGCACGCCCAGGGCGATGTGGCCGTAGGCCGTGCCCATCTCGTACTGCTCCACGCCCCAGTTGTAGGTGAGCTCGATCTCGGCCTGCGCCGGGTTGCTCTCGAAGCCCAGGAAGGCCAGCGAGTACTTGTACTCGGGGTTCTCGGAGGTGCGCAGCAGCTTCATGCCGAGCACGTTCGTGTAGAAGTGAATCGAGCGCTGGAGGTTGCCCACGCGCAGCATGGTGTGGAGGAGTCGCATGGGACGGATTGTCACCGAGCCTCGAAGACCAGGCAGGTCGTTGTGGCATGCGCGTACAGGGTGCCGTCCGGGCCCACCAGGCGGGCCTCGGCGGTGGCGAGCTGGCGGCCGGCGTGGATCACCTGTCCGATGGCCCGCACGCGCGGCACCTTGGGCGTGAGGGCCTTGACCAAATTCACGCCCAGCTCGGCCGTGGTGTAGGCCCGGCCCGGCGGCATCTTGGTGTGCACGGCGCAGCCCAGGGCCGAGTCGAGCAGGGTGGCGAACCAGCCGCCGTGCACCGAGCCCATGGGGTTGAGGTGGCGCGCCAGCGGCGCGCCCTGGAAGGTGGCCATGCCGTCGGCCACGGCCACCAGGTTGAAGTCCATCGTGGCCGCGATGGGCGGGAAGGGCAGCTCGCCGCGCAGCATGGCCTGCATCAGCTCCAGGCCGCTCTTGCCCGCGACCTGTTGCGGCGTGGAGACACCCGCGCCCGGCCCTTTGGCCATGGCCTCGAGCACGGCCTTCTCCTCGTCCAGCCAGCGTTGCAGGGTGTCGCTCATCGGTCGCTCCATGAAAGTTGCATATGCATGAATTGTAGATACAATCATCGCCATGTCGACTGTCGCCACCGCGTCATCCGCGCCACCCAAGCCGCAGGGGTGCACCAACCTCAAGCTGCGCCAACTGGTGCGCGCCGTGGGCGCGCTCTACGACGCCGAGGTCGGCAAGTCCGGCCTGAAGATCACGCAGTACTCGCTGCTGTCCTACATCGCCAAGCTCGGGCCGATCCGCGCGGTGGAGCTGGCGCAGCAGATGCACATGAGCGCGTCCACGCTGTCGCGCAACCTGCGCCCGCTCATCGACGCGGGGTGGGTGGAACAGGCCGCGGGGCCGGACGCGCGCAGCTGGCTGATCCAGGCCACGCCCGAGGGCCAGGCCAAGCGCGCCGAGGCGCAGCGCCGCTGGCGCGCGGCGCAGGAAACCGTGAACCAACGCCTGGGCGCGGCGCGCGTGGTCGCGCTGCACGCCCTCATCGACCAATCCCTGGCGCTGCTGGACGGCGCGGAGCCCCACCATGACACCGAATGAACCCCGCGCCCGCCTGTGGTGGCTGGTGCTGCTGGCGGCGGCCGGCGCCTTCGCGCTCACCATGGGCACGCGCCAGACCATGGGCTTCTTCCTGTCGCCCCTGAACACGGCCACCGGCCTGGGCGTGGGCAGCATCAGCCTGGCTTTCGCCTTCGGCCAGCTGTGGTGGGGCCTCACGCAACCCTTCGCGGGGGCCTTTGCCGACCGCGTGGGCGCGGGCCGCGTGCTGGTGATCGGTGTGCTGCTGGTGGCCGCGGGCACCTTCCTCACGCCCTACATGACGACCACGCTGGGCCTGATCTTCGCGCTGGGCATCCTGGCGGCGGGCGGTGCGGGCATGGCGGGGCCCTCGGTGCTGATGGCCGCGGCCAGCCGCCACATCGCGCCCGAGCGGCGCGGCATGGCCACGGGCATCGTCAACGCCGGCGGCTCCTTCGGCCAGTTCGTGATGGCGCCGATCGCGGCCGGGCTCACGGCCAGCCTGGGCTGGGTGGGGGCGCTGCAGGCGCTGGCCTTCATCACGCTGCTGGCCTTGCCGGCCGCCTGGGTGCTGCGCGGCGGGCCCAGCGGCGCGGCGAAGGCGGCAGCCCCGGTGGCGCTGCCCGCGCGCGAGGCGCTCCAGCGCGCCTTGCGGCACCGCGACTACCTCATGCTCGTGGCCGGCTTCTTCGTCTGCGGCTTCCACGTGGCCTTTCTGGCCACGCACCTGCCGGGCGTGGTGGCGGCCTGCGGCCTGCCGGCGCCGGTGGGCGCCTGGGCGCTGGGCGTCATCGGCCTGTTCAACATCGTGGGCAGCCTGGCCATGGGCTGGGCCGTGGGGCGCTGGCGCATGAAGTCGCTGCTGGCCCTGGTCTACGCCACGCGCGCCCTGGCGGTGCTGGTGTTCCTGCTGGCGCCCAAGACGGAGGTGGTGCTGCTGGTGTTCGCGGCCGTGATGGGCCTGAGCTTCCTGTCCACGGTGCCACCCACGGTGGGGCTGGTGGCCAAGTTTTTCGGCACCGGCAACATGGCCATGCTGTTCGGCGCGGTGATGTTCACGCACCAGGTGGGCGGCTTCCTCGGCGCCTGGCTGGGCGGGCGCGTCTTCGAGGCCACGGGCTCCTACGACTGGGTCTGGTACGTGGACATCGTGCTGGCCGTGGGCGCCGCGCTCATCCACCTGCCGATTCGCGAGGCGCGGCCGGCGCCGCGGGCGGCGGCGGCCTGAAAGGGGCCGGCGGCGCCACCGGCGTCTGCACGTTTGTGGGAAAAAAACCGGACCAGCGGGCGTATTACTTTTGTTTTCATTAAATCCCCTTGATTGGTCGTCGCGCCCATCGCGCGGCTTCCTAGAGTGCGGGGCGCCGGGCAACCGGTGCCCAACAACACCAGCCAATCCAGGGAGTGTCATGAGTCCGCAAGCGCACAGAACGCCTTCGCCCCGAGCCGCCCAGCGCGGCCAGGGCATGACCGAGTACATCGTCATCGTTGCCTTGATCGCCGTGGCGGCCATCGGCGTGTACCAGTTCTTCGGGCAAACCATCCGCAACCAGACCGCGGGCATTGCCCTGGAGGTGTCGGGTCAGTCCGCGGACGCCGCGATCAACCAGGCCAAGACCGCGGCCGACAGCGCGCAGGCCGAGGGCAACAGGAAGAAGGGCCTGGGCAGCTACCAGAACAACGAGTCCCGCTGAAGGCGCTGCCACAAGCGCCCAGCCACCACCGTTGATCTGAAACCATGCCAGCCGCCCTTCGCCCGCTGCGCGGGCCGGGCTTGAGCGGGGGGAGCGCCATCAGGGCCCGGCAACAGGGCCAGGCGCTGGTGTACGGCCTGTTCGTCCTCATCGGCGGGCTCGCCGCGCTGTTCTTCCTGTTCAACACCGGTCAACTCACGCGCGAGAAAACCAAGCTCGTCAACACGGCCGATGCCGTGGCCTACAGCGCTGGCGTGATGAACGCGCGCGCGCTCAATTTCGTGGCCTACACCAACCGGGCTCTCATCGCCAACGAGGTCACCATCGCGCAGCTGGTCAGCCTGTCTTCGTGGGCGCAGTACGTGCAGACCCATGCCGAGAGCACGGCGCGCCTGGGTTGCGAGGTGCCGCAGTACGCCGAGCCCACGGTCAAGGGCATGGTCGAGTACGCCCCGGTCTGCGTGGGCCTGTTCTACGCCAATGCCACCGGCGCGGTCGAAGCCGCCGCGCAAGCGGTGCAACTCGTCACGGAGGTCGCGGTCCTGCCCGCCGAAGCGGCCAAGCTCGCATTGCAGGCCTCCCAGGCCGCGATGGCGGTGGCCCTGCCGGCGGTGCGCCAGACGGTGATGGACGAAGTGGCGCAGGCCAACTACGCCGGCGATGGCGACGTCGTGGTCGACGCCGTGCCGCTGAAGGACGGGTTCGCTGACTTCGATGGCCAGCCGTTTCTGCACCGCTACAGCGGTGACGAACGCGAGCGCTTCAAGCAAGCCACCCTATCGGCCACGGGCCTCGATCCTTTCGTGCCCTCGCGAAGCTGGCGCAGCGAGGCCCGCGCGCCCACCTGCGTCGACTTCGGGCCGCACGTCGATCACGTCCAGCGCGCGGGCGGCACCACCTTGGTGGGCTACGACGAATGGCGGGCCCTGGACACGGTTTCCATGTGGCGCTATCGCTTGCGCGGCCGTTGGCTTCCGCGTTGCCGCAGTGGCGAAGACCCCTTGGGTGACGGCGTCCAGGCGGCCGGCGACGGGTCTGGCGGGAACGGCGATGCGCCGGGCGCGCGTGTCAACCCGCGCGCCACGGCGATGGCCTCGTCCAGCGACTGGCACTACAGCGGCCTGCCGAGCTTCTACGCGTTGTCGGCCGCCGCGCTGTCCCGCGGCGCCGGGTCGAGCCCGCTCGATCCACGGCTGGACTTCGCGGTGCGGGTCACGCGCAACGCGGCCCAGACGCGCACCTCCGACGCGCGTTCGCCGCTGCGGTCTTCGCAGCGCCTGAACCGCTACTCAGGCCAGCCCGCCCGGGGGCTCTACGCGGGCGTATCGGCGTCGCAGGTGCATTTCGAGAGGCCATCGCCGCGCGCCGATGGCCAGGCCGAACTGGCGAGTCTCTTCAATCCGTATTGGCAGGTGCGCCTGATCGATGCCGCGCCGTATGTGGCGATGGCAAGGGCCCGACAGGGTGTCACGACACCATGAGCGGCATCCTTCCCCTGATCTGCGCGTCCGGAACGCTGGCGCCCCGTTCCCGATTCCGTCGGCGGCGTGCGCACCCTCAGCAAGGCCAGGCATTGACCGAGTTCCTCGTCGTCGCTCTGGCGCTGGTGCCGCTGTTCCTGTTGATGCCGCTCATCGGCAAGTACCAGGACATCGCGCACAGCACGCAAATGGCCGCGCGCTACACGGCCTTCGCGGCAACGGTGCGCAACGACGCGGTGGGCCGCTTCGTGCCCGAGGCCCAACTGGCCGACGAGGTGCGCCGCCGCTTCTTCGGCAACCTGCAGGCACCCATCAAGACCCACGATGCCGCGGATGAGGTCGACGCCCATCGCAACCCCCTCTGGCGCCGTCCCGACGGCAAGGCCCTGGTCCCGTCCTTCGGCGCCGTGGCCCTGGGTTTTGGCCGCCAACAGGGCAGCGCGCACGCCGACGGCTTTGCCGCCGCCAGCGACGGCGACGCGTTTCCGCTGCGTGGCCCGCTGTCGCTCGCCAGCCGCGGCATCTACACCACCCAGGTGCGCGTTGCGCTGGCCGATATGCCGGCGGGCTTGCGGGCCTACGAACCCTTCGACCGCCTCGGCCTTGCCATGGTCCGCAGCACGAGCCTGCTGATCGACCCCTGGACGGGGCGAGGCCCTGCCGAGGTTCAGGCCAAGCTGAGTGACCCCTTTGTCTTTCCGGGCGGCGTATTGCGTGGGGCGTCGCCGGCCGTCGAGCCGGTCGTGGAGGCGGTCGAACTGCCCGGGGGATTGAAGGCACCCCGGCTCGGCCGACTCGATTTCTGGCAGGACGCGGTGCCACCGGATCGCCTGGGGCCGCAGCCATGAGCGCCGGGCCGTTCCCAGGGCGCCCAGCCCCGCGGCGCGCCGCACGGAGGCTTGTCCAATGAACACAAGACCGTCAACGCACAAGGTGCGGCATCTGGCTGTGGCCATCGGCGGGTGTGCGGTGCTGCTGGGCGTCCCTGCGCGGGCCGAGCGCGTCTGGCCGGGTATCGATCTGCCGGCGCACGCGCAGAACTGGTCGCTCGGCGACGCGCTTGAGGTCGGGGGGGTGCCCATGCGGATCCGTGGCTTTCTATCGGACCGCCCCCGCGACGAGGTGGCGCGCTCCCTGCGGCAGGGCCTGGGTCGGCCGATGGTCGAAAGCCGCGTGGGCGACAAGCTGATCCTGGGCCGCGCCGACGGTGGCTTCTACCTCACGGTGCAGTTGGAGAGCGTGGCCGGTGGCACGCGCGCGTGGGTGGCGGTCAGCGATCTGGAGAGCGCTACCCGGCACCGCGAGCGGGCCCAGAGCCATGCACAGGCCTGGCTGCAGCGCCTGCCGGCCGACTCGCGCATCCTGAGCCAGACCGCGTCGCGCGATGGCCAACGGCTGTCGAGCCAACTGGTCTACAGCAACGGCGCGGGCGCCGCGCTCAATGGCCGGGCCCTGACGGCCTTGATGCAGGAGGACGGTCTGCTACTGCAGCATGAAGCCGCGGCCGACGCAGCCCCTCATGTGGCCCCGGATGGCCGTGTGATGTGGTTCAAGGGCGCGGGCAAGGAGGCCACGGCGGTCATCGGCCGCCTGCCGGGCGGCCGCTCCAGCGTGGTGCTCAACACCGTCACGGCCCTGGAGACGATGCCGTGATTCCCTCCCGCTCCGCCCCTGTGCGGGCCGGTGGCGCCGCACGCGGCCAGGCCAGCCTGGAGTACGTGGTCGTCTGCCTCGCGCTGGCGCTGGCCCTGGGCATCGGCCTGTGGAACGACCAGAGCGTGCTCTGGCAGCTGCTCGATGCCTTGCGCGTGGCCTACCAGCGGTTCGCCTACGCGCTGTCCCTGCCCACCTGAGCCCTTGCTTTCGATGAAACCTTTCTTCGCCCTGTCCGCCCTGCGGCCCAACAAGACCTGGATCGTGCTGGGTGTCGCCCTGGCCATCGGCCTGCTCGCGGCGCTCGGTGCGCGCAGCTACCTGTTCAACCAGCTGGCCGAGATCGAGGCGCGCGGCAAGGGTCGCATGGTCGATCTCGTGGTGGCCAAGGTCGACCTCGCCAAAGGGCAGCGCCTGTCCAGCGACAACCTGGCGGTGCGTCCCATCCCGGCCGACTATGCGCACAGCCTGGCGCTGACGCCCGAGCAGTTCGATCGCGCAGAGGGCCGGGCGCTGGCCTACGACGTGAAAGGCGGCGAGGCGGTTCTGTGGAGCATGGTCGAAGGCAGCAAGGTGCCCACCTTCTCGGCGCGCGTCGCCGCGGGCCATCGCGCCATCACCGTGCCGGTGGACGAAATCAACTCCATCTCCGGGCTGCTGGAGCCGGGCGACCGGATCGATCTGCTGGTCAGCATCGAGCGCCAGGGCCGCCAGAGCACCTTCACGCTGTTGCAGGGCATCGAGGTCATGGCCACCGGCCAGCGCTCGGTGGACGACCCCAAGAGCGGCGAGCGGCGCCTGTACTCCACCGTGACGCTGGACGCCGACCCGCAGCAGGCGCGCAACATCACCGTGGCGCGCGAGGCCGGCAGGCTCACGGCGCTGCTGCGCAACCCGCAGGACAAGGCCCCCACCCCCGGCGCCGCATTCGACCTTGCGGCCTGGTTGGGCGGCACCCCCGCCTCTCCCGCCGCCGACGTGCCGGTGCTGTACGGCGGGCGTGGCGCCAAGCTGCCGCCCGAAGGACTGCGCCTGGACCCTCGTGGCACGCCGGCACCGGCCAGGGGTCGCTTCGAGGCGAACAACGCGGCCGACACGGCGCCATGAGGACTCCAATGCCCCCACCTTTCTCTTTCCTACACACGCGGCCGTGGCGCGCCCTGTGGCTGGCCCTGGCAAGTGGCTTGCTGCTGGCGCCGGCCCACGCCATCGACTCCGCCGCCGCCACCGCTCCTGCAGCGGGTGGGGTCGTCAATGGCTACGCGCCCATTCTCAAACCGTCTGCCGATGCCAGGGCCCGTCGATCCGCGGGCGCATCGGCCCGGCCCTATGCCCCGGTGAAAAATGCCGACGACGACGGCCAGATCGCCGAAATCGAGATGTTCACCGGCGAATCGCGCGTGTTCCCCGCGCCCGGCGTGGCGCGCATCGCGGTGGGCAACGGGGCCATCCTCACGGCCGCCGCGCTGGACGACAAAGAGGTGATCCTGTTCGCCAACGGTGTGGGCACCTCGTCGTTGTTCCTCTGGCATGCCGACGGGCGCTACCAGCGCATCAAGATCAATATCGTCGCGGGCGACCTGAGCCGCGTGGCGCGCGAGGTGGCGGCCTTCCTGTCCACCATTCCCAAGGCGCGCGCCTCGGTGATCGGCGACAAGGTGATCGTCGAAGGCGAACAGCTGAGCGACGTCGATCTCGCCAAGATCGACGCCCTGGCCAAGACCTATCCGCAGATCGTCAACTTCACCAACCGGCTCGGCTGGGAGCAGATGGTGCTGCTGGACGTCAAGGTGGTCGAGTTCCCCGTCGACGAGCTGCGCGAGATCGGCCTGAAGTGGTCCGCCGCCGGCGGTGCGGCCCTTGGCGGCATCTGGGCGCCGGCCGGCCGGGGCCATGGCCCTTACCAGATCAACGTCCCGGCCGGCTCGGGTGGCCTGCCCATCACCAACGCCGACGGCACCACCACCGGCATTCCACTGCCGAGCGGCCTGACGCTGATGAGCGCCCTCAACGCGGGCCTGGGTGCGCAACTGAACCTGCTGGCGCAGAGCGGCCGCAGCACCGTGTTGGCCGAGCCGCAGCTGTCCGCGCGCAATGGCGCCAAGGCCAGTTTCCTGGCCGGTGGCGAGTACCCGTACACCGTGTCCACGGTGAACGGACCCTCGGTGCTGTTCAAGCCCTATGGGGTCAAGCTCGACATCCAGCCCCGCGTGGACGCCAGTGGGGTGATCCGCGCCACCGTCGAGACCGAGGTCAGCCAGATCGATCCATCGGTCTCCACCCCGTCGGGGCCGGCCTTGCTCTCGCGCAAGACCAGCACCGAGTTCAACGTCCGCGATGGCCAGACCATCGTGCTCAGCGGCCTCATCCAACGCGAACAGGCCACCAGCATCGACAAGGTGCCGCTGCTGGGCGACCTCCCCGTGCTGGGCGCGCTGTTTCGCTCCCAACGCTTCCAGAACAAGGAAACCGAGCTTGTCATCTTCGTCACGCCGACCGTTGTCGACGCGCATTCACCCGGGCTGCTCGACCGTGCGCAGAAGATCAACGAACGCTTGCAGCAGCGGCTCGGCGAACCGCCTCACCTGAGCGAGCCCTTGCAGCCGGGTCACGAGCCGGCGCAGGCGGCCGTCGTGGGCGACGGCGCTGGCGCGGCACTTCCCGAACCCCCCCAGCCAACGGCCACCGTGGGCGCCGCGTTGACGCTGGGGCAGCTGCCTTTGAGCGATGTCGAGCTGTGGGCCGGCGCGGACGGGGCCGTGCTGAGGCTCACGCCGGACATCAACGCGTCCGTGCTGGTGCGCCTGCGGCGCGGAGAGCCGGTGCGTGCCCTGGACCTGGCGCCGCGCGGCCGGTGGCTGGCCGTGCAGGCGGGCGAACGCCGGGGGTGGGTCGCCTCGAACGGACTTTCGTTGGCGGCGCCGGTTCGCTGAATCCGAGCGGAGAACAGCACATGTTGCAGATCGACATCGAATCCGCGGACGGCGCCACGAGCCGTCTGCAAGCACCCGACGAGAGCGTGATCGGCAAAGGCGCCCACAACGAGGTGCGCTTGGAGGGCTGGCGCATTGGCAAGGAGCACGCGCGCCTGTTCGCCACGCCGTCGGGGGTCTGGCTGGAGGACCTGGGGGCCTTCGGCGGTGTGATCGTCAATGGCCAGCGCATCGCCGGACAGCACGGCCCGCTGCGGCCGGACGACGTGATCGGCATCGGGCCATACAAACTCCGCGTGACGCCGGTCCCCCCGGCGGCGAATCCCGCGCAGGCCTCGTCGGTGCCTGCGGCCTTGCCGCCCCAGGCCGCGGCCTTGCCCTCGCCCGAGGAGGGCAGTTCCTGCTTGGCAGAGCGGCAGCGGGAGTTCGAGTGGCGCCGCCGACTGCACGGCAAGCTGATCGAAACCATGGACCTGCGCCGCCACGACGTGTCCTCCATGAGCGACGAGCGGCTGCGCCAGGAGACCGCGGGCCTGGTGCGGCAGCTCCTCGCCGAGCTCGACGGCGACATTCCGCCGGGTATCGACCGCTCGCAGCTCTGCCAGCAGGTGCTCGACGAAGCGGTCGGCCTGGGGCCGTTGGAAGCGCTGCTGGCCGATGAGGGCGTGACCGAGATCATGGTCAACCGCCACGACGAGATCTACGTCGAGCGGGCAGGGCGCTTGTTGCGGCACCCGCTGAGCTTCACCGGCGACCGCGCGGTGATGGGCGTGATCGAGCGCATCGTCGCGCCGCTGGGGCGGCGCATCGACGAATCCTCGCCCATGGTTGACGCTCGCCTGAAGGACGGCTCGCGCGTCAACGCCGTCATCCCGCCGCTCGCGCTCAAGGGCCCTTGCCTGACCATCCGCAAGTTCGCCAAGCACAAGCTCACCGCCGCCGACCTCGTGCGCTTTGGCTCGATCAGCGCCGAGATGGCGGCCTTCCTCGAGGTCTGCGTGGTGGCGCGCAAGAACATCGTCGTCTCGGGCGGCACCGGCTCGGGCAAGACCACGCTGCTCAACATCCTGTCCAACTTCATTCCATCGGGCGAACGCATCGTCACCGTGGAAGACGCCGCAGAGCTCAAGCTGCACCACGAGCACCTGATCAGCCTGGAGTCCCGGCCGGCCAACGTGGAGGGCAAGGGGGCCGTGCCGATCCGCGAGCTGGTGCGCAACACCCTGCGCATGCGGCCGGACCGCATCGTCGTCGGTGAATGCCGAGGCGGCGAGACCCTGGACATGCTGCAGGCGATGAACACGGGCCACGACGGCTCGCTGACCACGCTGCACGCCAACGCGCCGCGCGATGCGCTGGCGCGACTGGAGACGATGGTGCTGATGGCGGGCATGGACCTGCCGCTGGCGGCGATCCGCGAGCAGGTGTCCTCCGCGGTGCACCTGATCGTGCAGCAGACGCGGTTTGCCTGCGGCACGCGCCGGGTCACCAGCGTCACCGAGGTCTGCGGCATGGAGAGCGGCAAGGTGCAGCTGCAGGAGTTGTTCCGCTTCCAGCCGCAGGGCTATGGGGGACCCGACGGCAAGATGCGTGGCCACTTCTGCGGCTGCGACATGGTGCCCACGTTCTACGAAGAGCTGCGGGCCATGGGGCAGTCGCTGGACCTGAACATCTTCAAGCCCGTGCCAGCGCCGGTGCTGGAGGCCTGATCGCCATGGGCTCGGTCTTGTTGTGGGTCGTGGTGGTGGTCGCCGTCTCGGCCGCGCTGCTGGCCTGGTTCGCGATCGACCTGGGCACCGTGTCGCTGCAGCGCTACCGCGCGGCCTTCACCGAACGCACCCGCTTCCAGGCGCAGGAGTTTTTTCTGTTCATCGCGCCGCAGAAATTGTTCGCGGCCAACCTCGCGGTCATGGCGCTGGGGGCCTTGGCCACCTGGCTGCTCACCGGCAGCGCGCTGCTCGCGCTGCCGGCGTTCTTTGCCCTGGCGCTGCTGCCGCGCTGGGTCTACGCGAGGATGCGCCGGCGCCGCCTGCGCCAGTTCGAGGCGCAGTTGCCCGACGCGCTCATGATGCTCAGCGGGGGCATGCGGGCCGGCGTTGGCCTGAGCTCGGGCCTGCAGCAGCTCGTCGCCGAGAGCGCGCCGCCGCTGGCCCAGGAGTTCGCGCTGCTGCTGCGCGAGCAGCGCCTGGGCGTCACGCTGGAACAGAGCCTCGCCAACCTGGCCCGGCGTGTGCCCACGCAGACCACCACGCTGGTGGTGTCGGCCATGCGCATCGCCACCACCACCGGCGGTGGTCTGGCCGAGACGCTGGAGCGCACCGCGCACACCATCCGGGCGCGCTTGCAGATGGAGGGAAAGATCGAGGCCCTCACCGCGCAAGGCAAATTGCAGGCCTGGGTGGTGGGCCTGTTGCCGCTGCTGCTGATGCTCGTGCTCAACCAGATGGAGCCCGAAGCCATGGCCCTGCTGTGGCACACGCCGCTGGGTTGGGCGACGCTGGGTGTCATCGCCTTCCTTGAGGTGATGGGCGTGGTGGTGATCCGCAAGATCATCGCGATCGACGTCTGAGGTGGTCCCGCGATGCAGACCTCTTTCCTGATGCAGCACGGGAGAGTATTCCCTGCGCGTGCGCGTCGCCGACACCTTCCTGTCGCGCTTGCGCGGGCTCATGTTCGCGCCACCCTTGCCCGCCAACGAAGCACTGCTGCTGATGCGCTGCGCCAGTGTGCACACCGGTTTCATGCGCTGCCCCGTCGATGTGCTGTACCTGGAGGCTTCGGGTGCCGCAGCAACACCGCCATCAAGATCAACGGGCACGAGTACTACGCCAGCTATGGCCGCACGCAGTTCGTGGTGGAGACGTTTCTGAGAACGCTCACAACGGTTGCCAAGGACTTGAACGCGCAGCAGCGCCACCAGTTG
>QFCS01000424.1_pt1 | contig 50790 bp, 53 predicted proteins | sample 3576561 | NCBI WGS metagenome assembly QFCS01 | reverse complement strand
GAAGGGTAAACGCCATTTCCGCTTTGGGGTGGGAAGCAGACATTCCCAGCCACTTTCGTCATCCCGGCGAAGGCCGGGATCTCACCCTATCGTAATGACGCACCGGCGAGATCCCGGCCTTCGCCGGGATGACGGAGTTCGGTCGAAAGTCGCCATCTTCCCTTGCCTTTCTCTCGCTGCGTTGCTTGGCTCGCCCCGATGACCAGCAAACCGACTCACCTCGACGACAGCGGCACCGCGCATATGGTCGATGTCGGCACCAAGCCTGCGACCCGACGCCGCGCCGTCGCGGGCGGCCGCATCGCGATGTCGGTCGAGGCGCTGGATACGATCCGCGCCGGCAATGCGCCCAAGGGCGATGTTCTCTCGACCGCGCGCATCGCCGGCATCATGGCCGCGAAGCGCACGTCCGAACTGATCCCGCTCTGCCACCCGCTCGCGCTCAGCAAAGTGTCGGTCGAATTCGACTGGGAAGACACCGGCGTTTCGGTCCGCGCCACCGCCGAAACGACCGGACCGACCGGGGTCGAGATGGAGGCGCTCACCGCCGCCTCGGTCGCGCTGCTGACGCTCTACGACATGGCGAAGGCGCTCGACCGCGCAATGATCCTCGAGGGCATCCGCCTGCTCGAAAAGAGCGGTGGCCGCTCGGGCGACTGGCGCACCACATGAGCGGCCTGCTTGCCGTCGAGGAAGCGCAGGCACGCCTGCTCGCATTGCGTTCGCCGCTCGTGCCGGAAACTATCGCTTTTTCCGAAGCGCTTGGCCGCTATATTTCACAAGATGTCATTGCAGGACGCGATCAACCCGCGGCACCGCTGTCGGCGATGGACGGCTATGCGATCCGCGCGGGCGATCTTCCTGGCCCCTGGCGGATCAGCGGAGAAATAGCCGCAGGCACCGCGCCGTCCGCACCGCTCGGCGCGGGCGAGGCGGCGCGCATCTTCACCGGCGCCATGCTTCCCGATGGCGCCGACACCATCCTCATCCAGGAAAATGCCGCCGCCAATGGGGCGACGCTCACCCTGACCGGCGACGCGCCCGCGCGCGGTCAGCATATCCGCGCCCACGCCAGCGATTTCGCCGCGGGCGACCGGCTGCTCACTGCCGGAACGCGCCTGACCCCGGGCGCGATCGCCGCCGCAATCATGGGCGGCGCGGCGCAGATTGCGGTCGGCGCGCGCCCACGCGTCGCGATCATGACGACCGGCGACGAACTGGTGCAACCGGGCCGCACGCTCGCCCCCGGCCAAATTCCTGATAGCAACGGCCCGATGCTCGCGGCGCTGCTCGCGCGCGAACCCGCCGACGCCGGGCTGCCGCTGCACATGCGCGACGACCGGACGATGATTTCCCGTGTTCTCAAGGATCTGGCGCGACGTCACGACGTCATCGTCACCGTCGGCGGCGCGTCGGTCGGCGATCATGACCATGTCCGCGGCGCGCTCGAGGATGCAGGCGGGCACGTCGATTTCTGGAAGATCGCGATGAAGCCGGGCAAGCCGCTGATCGCGGGTCGCATCGGCGATGCGCTGTTGCTCGGCCTGCCCGGCAATCCATCGTCGGCCTTCGTCACCGCGACCCTGTTCCTGCTCCCGCTCGTCCGCCATCTTGCAGGCGCGCGCAACCCGCTGCCCGAAATCCGGCACGCGCCGCTCGCGGCTGCGCTCGGCCCCGGCGGCACGCGGCGCGACTATCTGCGCGCGCGCCGTGACGGCGAGCGCCTCATGCCGTTCGACGGACAGGATAGCGGCCGCACCTTCCCGCTCGCCGACGCCGACGCGCTCGTGATCCGCGAGATCGGCGCACCCGCCAAAGCCGCGGGCGAACTGGCCGATTATATCGACATCGCTTGACAAGTTCCGATTTGTTCCACTATCGTTCTCTCTATGTCCGGCGCCCGGTCCATTCGGGGCATCATGGAGAATGATCGATGTTGACCGCCAAGCAGCATGAACTGCTCCACTTCATCCAGCAGCGCCTCGACGCGAGCGGGATCTCGCCGTCGTTCGAGGAGATGAAGGAAGCGCTCGGCCTCAAATCGAAATCGGGCATCCATCGCCTGATAAGCGCCTTAGAAGAAAGGGGTTTTCTCCGCCGTCTTCCCAACCGCGCCCGCGCGCTGGAGGTGCTCAAGACACCCGAAGGCGCCAAGGCTCCTGTGCTGAGTGAGCGCGACAATATCGTCCCGCTGCGCAAACCCGCCCCCGCGCTGCGCCCGATCGCCGCGAACGACATCATCGAGGTGCCGCTGCACGGCAAGATCGCCGCGGGTGTGCCGATCGAAGCATTCGAGGATCACAACCAGCTCGCGGTTCCCGCCGCGCTGCTCGGCGCGGGCGAGCATTATGCGCTCGAAGTGTCGGGCGACTCGATGGTCGAGGCGGGCATCTTCGACGGCGATTATGCGCTGATCCAGAAAGCCGACACCGCGCGCGAGGGCGACATCGTCGTCGCGCTGGTCGACGGACAGGACGCGACGCTCAAATATTTCCGGCGCGAGGGCAAGATGATCCGGCTCGATCCCGCCAACAGCGCCTATGAGCCGCAGCGCTACGAGGCCGGGCGGGTCATGGTGCAAGGACGCCTGTCGGGACTGCTTCGTCGTTACCACTGAGCTGGTCGGGCTGGCGCCACGGATGCTCGTCGCCCGCGCGTAGCGCGGCGACGACGCGGGGCCGCTCGCCGAAATAGATCGCCAGCCCGCCGCTTTGCGCCAGGCTGTCGCGATCGATCGTCAGCCAGCGCCCGATGCATTCGCGCGGCAGCCAGCGATCGCTGATCACGACATCGGCAGCGGCGCAGGCGGCGGCCATCTCGGCGCCCTCGATCCGGTCGCGGCCGCGCGAGGCGAGGATGACGCGCGCCGCTGCGCCCTGTTCTCCGCGCGCGGTGCCCTGCCCTGCGCGCGTGATGCCCTCCTCCCTCCCCTGCCGCCAACGGCAGAAATCGGCATTGCATTCGACATGATCGAGATCGGCGAGTGCGCCCAACGGCGCATCGACCCCCGCCGCTTCGCTCATCGTATCGCGCACGAAATCGCCCGCGCGGTCGCGCAGCAACGCATAGCCGCCGCCGGGCACCGCCGCCGCGATGTTGCGTCCGTCGCCGGTGATCAGCAGGTCGGGGCGCGGTTGCGCGAGCAGCGCCGCGATGCCGATCGCCAGCGGCACCGCCCCCGCCCAGCGCCAGCGCGTCCGCCAGATGAGAATCCAGAGCCCGCCGCCGACCGTCAGCGCGAAGCCCCAGCGCGGAAAGCTCGGCATCGTCGCGACCGCCCCCGGCGTGGCGGCCACCGCGTGCGCAAGCGCGATGAGCAGGCGCAGCGCATGGTCGGCGACCCACCAGAAGGGCGTGCCGAGCCCGACGCTATCGAACAGCAGCCCCGCCGCCTCCATCGGCATGATGACGAAGGTGGTGAGCGGGATTGCCGCGACATTGGCAAGCGCGCCGTAAAGCCCCGCCTTGTGGAAATGGAACAGCGCGATCGGCGCCAGTGCGAGCTCGACCACCAATCCGGTGATCAGCAACCCGGCCAGCGCCCGCCCCCATCGCAGCGGCAGAGCTTCGTCGCGGCGCGCGAGGAAGCGCCGCATCATTGGGCTTTCGTGGAGCGCGACGATCGCCGTCACTGCCGCGAAGCTGAGCTGAAAACTCGGCCCCGCGAGCGATTCGGGGCGCCATAGCAGCACGATCAGCGCCCCCGCCGCGACAAGCCGCAGGGTCAGCGCCTCGCGCCCCATCAGGAAAGCGACAAGGACGAGCAGCGCCGCGATCAGCGAACGCAGCGTCGGCACCTCGGCGCCCGCCAGCCACGTATAGCCCGCCCCCGCGAGCGCCCCGGCAGCAGCGGCGATCGGCAGCACATATCCCGCCAGCGCCAGCCGCCGACTGAGCGCGAACAGCCGCATCGCGACGAGCATCGCGAAACCGATCACCGCGGTCACATGCAGCCCGCTGATCGACAGCAGATGCGCCAGCCCTGCGCGGCGCATCGCCTCGTCATCCTCGGCTGCAATCGCGCCGCGATCGCCGGTGACCAGCGCCGCCGCGATCCCGCCCGGCGACCCCGCAACCTGTGCGTGGATATGCGCGCTCAGCCGTGCGCGCAGCGGCTGACTCCCGCGCCGCGCTCCGGGTGACCGCACGACGTCACCGAGCACCGTCCCGATCGCGCCGATCCGGTCGAACCAGGCGCGCTGCGCAAAATCATAACCGCCCGGCAGGCTCGCGGTCGGCGGCGGCATCAACCGGGCGCGCAGCCCGACGAACTCGCCCGGCGCAATATCGCCGCCATCGCCGCGCAGCGTCAGCCGGACGCGCGGCGGCAGATCGGGCCGCCGCAGCGGGCGGACGATGAGCCGCACCTGCTTGCGCGCCGGCTGCGGCTCGACCGCTTCGACCTCGGCCGAAAAGGCGGTCACCGCGGGCTGCGCCAGCACCGGCGCCGCGACCCATGCCGCGCGCGCCCAGATCAGCAGCAGTCCCGCCGCCATCACCGCAGAGCCGACCGCCGCGATACGCCCAAGCCGCCGCTGCCACCCGGCCAGCACCCCGACAAGCGCACCCGCGGCGAGCAGGAAAAGTAGCCCGATCCACTGTATCATCGCCGGCAAGGCGAACCACGCGGCGATCCCCGCGCCGAGCGCGACCGGAAGCCAGAGCCCGATCCGCTCGCGCTCGACATCGAGCCACGCCTCGGCGCGTTCCGAAAGCCCGCGAAGGGCCGCAATCGCGTGCGCGAACATGGGCGTTTGAAGCGACCTTGCCGCCATGCTAGGGGCTGCCCCGATCCTCCGTCCCGGTCCCCCTGACCGGAGCGGCAAATTGAGTGAAAGAGGCCGCAGTGGCAACCGAAAACCCGACCAAATTGGCAGAACCAGCCCCCGAGGCGACCGGCACCGACGTGGTGACGCGCTTCGCCCCGTCGCCGACCGGATATCTCCACATCGGCGGCGCGCGCACCGCGCTGTTCAACTGGCTGTTCGCGCGCCACCACGGCGGCAAGTTCCTGCTTCGCATCGAGGATACCGACCGCGTGCGCTCGACCGACGCCGCGATCGACGCGATTCTCGACGGCATGAAATGGCTCGACCTCGATTGGGACGGCGACGCCGTCTTTCAGTTCGCGCGCGCGCCGCGCCATGCCGAGGTTGCGCACGAGCTGCTCGCGAGAGGCGCGGCCTATCGCTGCTATCTGACGCAGGACGAACTCGCGGCGATGCGCGCCGAAGCGCAGGAAAAGCGCGTCCCCTTCCGCGTCCGCAGCCCGTGGCGCGACCGCGACGACGGCGATCCCGCGGCACCGCACGTCATCCGCCTGCGCGCGCCGCAGGACGGCGAGGTCACGATCCGCGACCGCGTGCAGGGCGACGTCACCGTCCAGAATGCCGAGCTCGACGATTTCATCCTGCTGCGCAGCGACGGCACGCCGACCTATATGCTCAGCGTCGTCGTCGACGACAATGACATGGGGATCACCCACGTCATCCGCGGCGACGACCATCTCAACAACGCCTTCCGCCAGCTTGCCTTGATCCGGGCGATGAACTGGCGCGAGCCGGTCTATGCGCACGTCCCGCTGATCCACGGTGCCGATGGCGCAAAGCTGTCGAAGCGCCACGGCGCGCTCGGTGTCGACGCCTATCGCGACGAGATGGGCTACCTCCCCGAGGCGGTGAACAATTATCTCCTCCGCCTCGGCTGGGGGCACGGCGACGCCGAGATCATCAGCCGCGAGCAGGCGGTCGAATGGTTCGACCTCGATCATGTCGGCCGCTCGCCCTCGCGCTTCGACTTCAAAAAGCTCGAAAATCTGAACGGCCATTATATTCGCGAGGCCGATGACATCCGCCTCGCCGATCTCGTCGCCCCGCGCGTCGAGAAGCTCGTCGGGCGCGCGCTGGGCGATGCCGAACGCGATCTGCTGGTGCGCGCGATGGAATCGCTGAAACCCCGCGCCAAAACACTGGACGAGATCGCCGAGGGCGCGTGCTTCCTTTTCGAGGCGCTGCCGCTGGCGGTGGACGAAAAGGCCGCGCAGGTGCTAAGGGATGCGCCGGAGGGAGTGCTCGCCGGTGTCACCGACAAGCTGCGCGGGCTGAACGACTGGAATGCGGAGGATATCGAGGCCGCGGTTCGCGAGACGAGCGAGTCGGCCGGAATCGGGCTCGGCAAACTCGCGCAGCCGCTGCGCGCCGCGCTGACCGGACGCACGGTATCTCCGGGAATTTTCGACGTGCTGCTGCTGCTCGGCCGCGATGCGAGCCTGGCGCGACTTGACGCAGCGCAATATTATCCGGCAGGGGCGTAACCGCAACGTCTCCCGCCCTAAACCTTCAGGGGAAAGAAAATGACCGATATCGCAAAAATCACCCTGGGCGACACCACCGTCGAAAATCCGGTGCTCAAGGGCACGGTCGGCCCCGATGTCGTCGATATCCGCAAATTCTATGCCCAGACGGGCGCCTTCACTTACGATCCCGGCTTCACCTCGACCGCGAGCTGTGAATCGGCGATCACCTATATCGACGGCGACGAGGGCGTGCTGCTGCATCGCGGCTATGCGATCGGCGACCTCGCCGAACATTCGACCTTCATGGAAACCTGCTATCTGCTGCTCAACGGCGAACTGCCGAATGCCGAGGAACTGACGGCTTTCGACAACACCATCACCCGCCACACGATGGTCCACGAACAATTGTCGACCTTTTTCCGCGGCTTTCGCCGCGACGCGCATCCGATGGCGCTGATGTGCGGCATCGTCGGCGCGCTCAGCGCCTTCTATCACGATTCGACCGAGATCCACGATCCGCACCAGCGCATGGTCGCCAGCCACCGGCTGATTGCGAAGATGCCGACGATCGCGGCGATGGCGTATAAATATTCGGTCGGCCAGCCGTTCGTCTATCCCCGCAACGACCTCGGCTACACGCATAATTTCCTGCGCATGACCTTCGGCGTTCCGGCCGAGGAATATGAAGTCGATCCGGCGGTCGTCCGCGCGCTCGACCGCATTTTCATCCTCCATGCCGATCATGAGCAGAATGCCTCGACCTCGACCGTCCGTCTCGCGGGTTCGTCGGGCGCGAACCCCTTCGCGTGCATCGCGGCGGGAATCGCCTGCCTGTGGGGGCCCGCACATGGCGGCGCGAACGAGGCGGCGCTCAACATGCTGCGCGAAATCGGCCGTCCGGAGCGGATTCCCGAATATATCGCCCGCGCCAAGGACAAGGACGACCCGTTCCGCCTGATGGGCTTCGGCCACCGCGTCTACAAGAATTACGATCCGCGCGCGACCGTGATGCAAAAGACGGTGCGCGAGGTGTTCGACACCCTCAAGGTCAACGATCCGGTGTTCGAGGTCGCGTTGCAGCTCGAGGAAATGGCGCTGAACGACCCCTATTTCATCGAGAAGAAGCTGTTCCCGAACGTCGATTTCTATTCGGGCGTGATCCTCTCGGCGATCGGTTTCCCGACGACGATGTTCACCGTGCTTTTCGCGCTTGCCCGCACCGTCGGCTGGGTCGCCCAGTGGAACGAAATGATTTCGGATCCCGCGCAGAAGATCGGCCGCCCGCGCCAGCTCTACACCGGCCCGACGCACCGTCCGTTCGTGCCGGTGGATCAGCGCTGAGTTCCCAAATCTTCGTCATTGCGAGCGGCGAAGCCGCGCGACAATCCAGGGTAGCGTAAACCGCCCTGGATTGCTTCGTTGCGCTCGCAATGACGAACTGTGCTGAATCTTAATCCCGCGCCGGCAGGCTCAGCGTGAACCGCGCGCCCTGCCCCGGCGCGCTCTCGACCGTCAGGTCGCCGTCCATCGCCCGCGCCAGCCGCCGCGCGATATAGAGGCCGAGGCCCGATCCGCCGCTGTCGGTGCGGCCGAGCCGTTCGAATTTCTCGAACACCACAGCCTGTTGCTCTCCCGAAATCCCCTGTCCCTGATCGGCGACGGTGACCATCGCGCGGTCGCCTTCGCGGTCGACGCGAATCCAGATTTGCGAATTTTCGGGCGAATAGCGGATCGCATTGCCGAGCAGGTTGAGCAACACCTGCAAGACGCGGCGAAATTCGCCCGTCGCGGGCATCTTGTCGTCGACCTTCGGCGCGTCAATGCGAATCTGCTTTTCCTCGGCCTTCATGCCGAGCAGACCGACCGCGCGGCGCGCCAGATCGCCAAGGTCGATCTCGTCGGCCGCCGCCTTGAAGCCCGGCCGCTCGATATTCTGCAAATCGGCCAGATCGTCGACCAGCCCGAGCAGATGGCGCCCGGCGTGCGCGATGTCGCCGGCATAGCGCGCATAATCGGCGCGGATCGGCCCGTCGAACTGGCCGTGGATCGTCTCGGCGGTCGCGATGATGCGGCTCAATGGCCCACGCAGCGCGCCATCGATCCGTCGCCCGAATTGCGGGTCCGACAGCGGCAGCGACCCGAAAGCCGGGTCGGCAAGTGCCGCAGTGGCGCTGCTCGTGCTCGCCGCGGCCTCACGCTCGACATCGGCCTCGCCGCGAAAGCCGGTAAAACGCCCCCTCGCATCGAAGGTCGGCGTGGCGGCAAGCGTCATCGCGACCCGTCCCGCCGGACCGTCGGCGCGGACGCGCTGCCCCTCGAAACGCGACTGGCTGGCGAGCGCGCGCAGCACCGGAAACCGCCCCTGCTCGTCGGGCTGCAGTTCGAACAGTTCGGACAGCGACCGGCCTTCCCAGTCCGCCGGAGCGAATGGCGCATCGGCGGCACCCTGCAGGGCGATCATGCGCAATTGCTGGTCGCATTCCCACGTCCAGCCGTGCAGCGGCGGGGCCGTGTCGGCGGTCGTTGCTTGCGGCATCGGCATCGCCCCGGCGCGCCAGTCGCTGATTTCCAGGCTGGCGCCATCGCCGTCGGGCAGGACGCGGACAAGCGCGTGAATGTCGCTATGATCGTCGGCGGCATAAAGCGGGCGCGAAAGGTCGCGCTGCAACCGCTGCGCCAGCGCGACGAGCCGCGCGAGGTGCGGCAGCGCCAGCGGCTTGCCGATCCCGGCGCCCGCGCGCTGCTGAAGCCGCAGCAGCGGCGCATCGGCGCTGATCAGCGCGCCAGCCCGGTCGATCCGCCCGTGAATGACGCGTTCGTTCATAGGCCCGCCTCGCCATCGGTGCGCGACGGGAGCGCGGCGAGCGACGCCTCGAGTGGCGCCAGCGCGGCCCGGTCGAGGCGCAGCGGGGCAAGCAGGATCGGCAGCGCCGCCGGCGCCGCGCCGAGCAGTGCAAACGCCATATCGGCATAGGACCGGCGATGCTCGCAGGCGGCCAGCGCGATCAGCGCGTGCCAGTCGTGCGCGGCGATCGCCGCCGCGGCGGCCGCCGTGACATCCAAAGCGGTCCCCAGCGACGCATGATAGGCGCGCGCAGCGCGGTCGATCCCCGCCGCCGGCGAATGCCGGTCGAGCGCGCGCTCGACGAAATCGTCGGGATCGAACGCCGACACGCCCTCCGTCCCCGGCTGGCGCACGCGCCACGCCGCGATGTCGCGCAGCAGCGCGCGGAGCAGGTCGGGATCGGCATCGGCGAGTGCGATGCGCGGATGACCGCGCGCGTCGAAGCGCCGCCGGTCGGCGATCTGAAGCGCCAGATAGGCGCGGTCGACCTTAGGCGGAATCCCGGGCGCCGCGACGGCGGAGTCGGAGGATTCGTCGGTGGCAGGCGCGATCGCGCGCATCGCCGAATGATCGCGCCAGCGATGCTCTTCGGCGCGTGCGTAGCAGGCGGCCGCCAGCCGCGCCGCGGTCGGCAATCCGCCCTCGAGCCAGTCGTGCCACAGTATCGCGACATCGATCGCGTCGCCCGGCATCTGCGCCGCATCGGCAACCAGCCGCCGCGCGATTCCCAGTGACAGCGCGCGCTGCTCCTCGGTCAGCCGTCCGGCCATCGGTGCCGCCAGGAAACCGGCGAGTTCGCGCAGGCGCGCCGACAGCATCGGCGACGGCAATTCGATGCCGGGCGAGGAAAGGGATTCGGCCATGCACGCCCGCGATAGCAGCCTATCGTTAATAGGCGTTAAACCTTGCAGCGCTTTGTTTCAGGGCACATCCGGCCGCCGCGCGAGACGAAGCCAGATCATGATCTGGAGCAGCGCCAGCAGCGGCAGCACCGCGAACATCAGCGTCGCGAAATCGAACAGCAAAGCCGGAACCAGCATCATCCATGCCTGATCGGCGTCGGGAAGCAGCCAGTGAAACCGGCGCTTCTCCCCCCCATCCTCGTACAGCCAGCGCGCGAGCAGGATCGTCGCCGCGAGGCAGGGCGCAAGCGCCGCCTCCGAAAAGCGCGGCATCAGATGATCGGCCCCGCCGAGCGACAGCAGCCAGGGAAAGAGCCCCAGCAGCAGCCAGCCGAAGACGCGGATGACGTGGCGCACCCGGTCCTGCGCCGCGCTCTCGGCGCGGAAGGCCGAGAGGAAGCGCATAGCGGCGAGCCCCAGCCCGCCGAGCACCGCGACGATGGCCCCCGCAGCGGCCAGCCCGCTCGCCGCGAGCAGCGCGACGCCGATCCACAAAAGCCCCGTAACATAAGGAAGATAGCGCGCGGTCTTTGCGGAACGCACAAGCAAGGGGCCGACCAATCGCACCAGCGGCATCATGATCGCCGAGCGGCCAAGCCCCATGCCGCCATATTCGACCTGCTGCAGGCTCGATTGTTCGATCAGCGCGGCGGTCGGACGGTCGGTGACGATCGCGATCTCGCCCTGCTCGAATAGCGCCGGCTCGCAATAGAGCCGCCGCGCGCCCGCCTGCACCGCCATGCGGAGCAAGGTCAGCATCATGTCCCATTCGCCGGGCATCGCCGCCAGTTCGGCCGCCATCGGTTGCGAGATCGACGCGAGCCCGCCCCAACGCCGCGTCGCGTCGATCCGCTCGAACGCCTGCGTCAGCACCGTATCGCCGGTGACGAGGATCGCGGGAGATCCGGGCTTGGCGATCGCCGCATAGTGGGTGCCCCCAGCGCGCAGGCCATCAGCGACGAGCAGGATACGGTCGTCGCTCTCGACCAGCGCGACGAGGTCGGCGGCGGCGCGCACCGGCGTCACCTTCAGGCCGCGGCGGCGGATGCGGTCGCAAACGCCGAGCAGCTCCGCCGGCACCGCGGCGACCGCGACCGCGATATGCGTCACACCGACATCGGCGAGCCGCGCCGCCTGCCGCTCGATCAGCGTCTCGCCCGCCACGGTGACGAGCGCGCGCAGCGACCCGTCGGGCAGTATTTCGCTCGCGCCGACGAGCGCGATCAGGGCCACCGGCGCCCCCCAGGCTGGCAGTTGGTCATCGCGCGCCAGCTTTAGGGGCGCGCGAAGGATTGGCAAGCCCGCTTGTCGCGCATCATGACGTCACCCCGACACGCCGAAAGCCGCGCGATTCCGATGCCCTCACAGGTGCAAAAAATCTGCCGAAAACCGACCGAATCGCTGGCATTCGCCGCCCCCATGGGCTAGGCAAAATCCATCTCCCGATAAGCAGAAAAAAGGCCGGGTCTTGACCGAAGAAAATACGCCTATGCAGCCGTCCGACGACGGCGTGTCGCCGATCAACATCGTCGACGAAATGAAGACCAGCTACCTCGATTATGCGATGAGCGTGATCGTCAGCCGCGCGCTCCCCGACGTGCGCGACGGCCTGAAGCCCGTACACCGCCGCATCCTCTATGCGGCGCAGGAAGGCGGCTTCGTTCCCGGCCGCCCCTACAAGAAATCGGCGAAGATCGTCGGCGACGTCATGGGTAACTATCACCCGCACGGCGACAGTGCGATTTACGACGCGCTCGCGCGCATGACGCAGGATTGGTCGCTCCGCGTCCCGCTGATCGACGGCCAGGGCAATTTCGGCTCGATGGACCCCGATCCGCCGGCGTCGATGCGCTATACCGAGGCACGCCTCGCCAAGACCGCGATGGTGCTGCTGAACGACCTCGACAAGGATACCGTCGACTTCCAGCCCAATTACGACGCGAGCCGCGACGAGCCGACCGTGCTCCCGGCGCGCTTCCCGAACCTGCTCGTCAACGGCGCGGGCGGCATCGCGGTCGGCATGGCGACCAACATCCCGCCGCACAACCTCGGCGAAGTCATCGACGCAACCTTAGCAACGATCGACAACCCTTCGATAAACCTCGAAGATCTGATGGCCATCGTTCCCGGCCCCGATTTCCCGACCGGCGCGACGATGCTGGGCCAGGGCGGCGCGCGCAACGCCTATCTGACCGGGCGCGGCTCGATCATGATGCGGTCGAACTATGTCATCGAGGAAGGACGTGGCGACCGCCAGTCGATCGTCCTCACCGCCATCCCCTTCCAGGTCGGCAAGTCCGGGCTGGTCGAGAAGATCGCCGAGGCGGCGCGCGACAAGCGCATCGAGGGCGTTGCCGACATCCGCGACGAATCGAACCGCGAGGGCGTCCGCGTCGTCATCGAGTTGAAGCGCGATGCGACCGCCGAGGTCGTGCTCAACCAGCTCTGGCGCCACACCCCGGCGCAGTCGAGTTTCCCCGCGAACATGCTCGCGATCCGCGGCGGCCGCCCCGAAATGCTCGGCCTAAAGGAGATTTTGACCTCCTTCATCGCCTTCCGCGAAGAGGTGATCACCCGCCGCTGCAAGTTCGAACTCGCGAAGGCACGCGACCGCGCGCACATCTTGCTCGGCCTCGTCGTCGCGGTCTCGAACCTCGACGAAGTCGTCCGCATCATCCGCGGCTCGCCCTCGCCCGCCGCCGCGCGCGAGGCGCTGCTCGCCCGCGAATGGCCGATCGGCGAAATCGCGCCCTACATTCGCCTCGTCGAGGCGATCGAGGGTGAGATGGAGGAAAGCGCCACCTATCGCCTGTCGGAAATTCAGGTGAAGGCGATCCTCGACCTTCGTCTCCACCGCCTGACCGCGCTCGGCCGTGATGAAATCGGCAAGGAACTCGGGGAGTTGGCGGCCGAGATTGAGGAACTGCTTGCGATCCTCGCCGACCGCGAAAAACTCTATGCGGTGATGCGCGAGGAACTGATCGCGGTGCGCGAGGAGTTTGCGACGCCGCGCAAGACGCTCGTCGCCCCCGCCGCCGACGGCATCGACGACGAGGATCTGATCGAGCGCGAGGAGATGGTCGTCACCGTCACCCTCGACGGCTATATCAAGCGCACCCCGCTCGACACCTTCCGCGCCCAGCGCCGCGGCGGCAAGGGCCGCGCTGGCATGGCGACGAAGGACGAGGATGTCGTCACCGAACTCTTCGTCACCTCGACCCACACGCCGGTGCTCTTCTTCTCGACCGCGGGCAAGGTCTATCGCCTGAAGGTGTGGCGCCTGCCCGAGGGCGGGCCCGCGACGCGCGGCCGCCCGATGATCAACCTGCTGCCGCTCGCGCAGGGCGAGACGATCTCGACCGTGCTGCCGCTCCCCGAGGACGAGGGCGAATGGGGCAAGCTGCACGTCATGTTTGCAACCGCAAAGGGCCATGTGCGTCGTAACAGCATGGACGCCTTCACCAACGTTCCGTCGAACGGCAAGATCGCCATGAAATTCGAGGGCGAGGACGAGGATGACCGGCTGATCGGCGTCGCGCTGCTGGGCGAGAATGACGATGTCCTGCTCGCGACGCGGCAGGGCAAGGCGATCCGCTTCGCCGGCGACGACGTCCGCGAATTCCAGAGCCGCAACTCGACCGGCGTGCGCGGCATGAAGCTCGGCAAGGATGACGACGAGGTGATTTCGCTGTCGATCCTCCATCGCGGCGGGATGCGCGATCAGGACGAGCGCGAGGATTACCTTCGCTTCGCCCCGTGGAAGGCCGAAAAGGAAGGCGCGCCCGAGATGGACGCCGACCGCTTCGCCGAACTGGCGGGCCGCGAGCAGTTCATCCTGACCGTCTGCGCGAACGGCTACGGCAAGCTGTCGTCGGCCTATGAATATCGCCGCACCGGCCGCGGCGGCCAGGGGATCACCAACATCGACAATATCGCCCGCAACGGGCTGGTGGTCGCCAGCTTCCCCGCGACGCAGGCGCACCAGTTGATGCTCGTCACCGATCAGGCGAAGCTGATCCGCATGGGCCTCGACTCGTTGCGCGTCATCGGCCGCGGCTCGGCGGGCGTGCGCCTGTTCGACGTGGCCGAAGGCGAGCATGTCGTCTCCGCCGCGCTGATCGAGGACAGCGACGAGGACGAGGCTGAAGGCGGCGCCGAAACGGAAACCCCCGAGACCCCCGCGACGGAGGCGCCCTCCGAATGAGCGCGCCCACGGCCTTCAAGGTGCTGACGCACCAGCAATGGGTCGATTTCGAGCGCGAGCGCGTATTCCGCGGGGCGCCGGTGGATATCGCCGACGGCTATATCCACCTGTCGACCGCGGACCAGCTCGAAGGGACGCTGGCGAAGCATTTCGCGGGCCAGGGCTGCCTGATGATCGCCGAGGTCGACCTGTCGCAATTCGGCGAGGCGGTGCGCTGGGAAGAAGCACGCGAGGGCGCGCTCTTCCCGCACCTCTACGGCGAACTGCCGATGCACGCGGTGGTGGGATTGCAGACGCGGGATTGAGACCCCGGAGAGAAGGGCATTTTTCCCTTTCGTCATTCCGGACTTGATCCGGAATCCATTCCTCCAGCGCTGCGCGAATGGACCCCGGATCGAGTCCGGGGTGATGAGACTTAGAGTGTTTTCAAGTCAGGTGGAACCACCTGACGACTCGGAAAGCACGGTAAAACAAGAATCTAGAGTGCCGGTTTTGATTCCATCAAAACCGAACGCACTCTAGAACCTCTGTCTCCAATTGACCTCTCTCCCCGATCGGCGCACCTTCCGCGCATGACGCTTACCATCACCCCCAGCGGCCAATCCTGCGGCGCCCGCATCACCGGCGTCGATCTGACCCGGCCGCTCGCACCCGAAACCGTCACAGAAATCCGCGCGGCGTGGCTCGATCATCACGTCCTGATCTTCCCCGACCAGAAGATGAGCGACGACGATCTCGAGCGCTTCACCGGCTATTTCGGCGGCTTCGGCGACGATCCGTTCATCAAGCCGATCCCCGGCCGCGAGCATATCATCGCGGTGAAACGCCGCGCCGACGAGACCGCGCCGCTGTTCGCCGAAAACTGGCATAGCGACTGGAGCTTTCAGGACCGCCCGCCCGCGGGCACCTGCCTTTTCGGCATCACCATACCTCCCGTCGGCGGCAACACCGAATTTTCGAACCAGCACGCCGCGCTCGATGCGATGCCTGCGGGGCTGCGCGCCCGCGTCGAGGGGTTGCAGGCCGTCCACAGCGCGCGCGGCGGCTACGCCCCCTCGGGCATGTATGGCGCCCGGGATCAGGGCCGCAGCATGGACATCCGCTCGGGCGAGGAAGCGCTGGCGACCCGGCTTCATCCCTTCGTCCGCAAGCACCCCGAAACCGGCCGCGAGGGCCTGTTCGGCTGCGCGGGCTATATCATCGGCTTCGACGGGATGGACGATGCGGAGGCGATCCCGCTGATCGTCGAACTGCTCGAATGGCAGGGCCGCGAGGAATTCCGCTACAGCCATGAATGGGAACCCGACATGCTCGTCCTCTGGGACAATCGCTCGGTGCTGCATCGCGCGACTGGCGGCTATGACGGGCACGACCGCCTGCTTCACCGCACGACGATCGCGGCGTGGGACGGATAGGCCGATTTTCTTTCCCCTGTGATCCGGGACATTGCCGCGCGCCCGGTCGGCTATAAGATAATACTCGCACATTTATCAAAGAGAGGTTTTGATGCGCCTTGCCCTGCTCGCTGCCCTGCCCTTTGCGGCGCTCGTGACGGGAGGCGCAGCCCCGCAGCGCGAACCCGCGCCCTTCGGCGGCGCGTGGATGGCCTGCGAAACCTATCAGGGCGCGAATATCTGCGCCTATACGCTGATGGTGCAGCGCGGCGACCGCGTGTGCGGGGTCCAGCGCGATTTCGCGACCAACGCCTATTATACCCAGCGCTTCGTCGCGACCGCCAAGGACAACCGCGCGCATATCGACCGCATCTGCGGCGACCCCGGATCGGAAACCGATACTTATTGCGCCGGACAGGCCCCGGCAGGCGCTGAAAAGGTCGGCTGGGGCTTGTCGGACCAGACGCTCCAGACTTGCGGTAACCGGCTCCACAGCGTGAAGGACGGTGACAGTTTCAGTTGCGCCAGCGCGCGTCCTGGTGCCGGATTACCCAAGGTGCGCTCGCTGGGCGGCGAAGGCCCCGAACCCGAGGACAAGGCCTGGATGGCGTCATGCCTGCGAGGCGAGGACTAACAGCGATCTATGCGTTCCCCTCGCTCGACAGCGTCTTGACCACGCCCCATGCAATCAGCGCCTGCCCCGCGAAATAAAGCGGCCAGACGAACCACATCGTCACATCCTTGCCGAGCGTCCCGCCTTCGCCCGCGAAGATGAACAGGTCGCTGGCGAGAAACATCATCGCGCCGATGCCGGTGCGATAGCGCGGGAAGCGGCTCGCCCAGGCGGTCGCCGCCATCGCCGCCACCAGCGCGCTGTAGCCGACCGCCGCCACCATCTCGCCCGTTTCGCCATGCCGGGTCAGCGCCCAGGCGATCACCAGCGCCAGCGGCACGACGGCGAGGACGAGCAGGCGCTGCGATCCGGTCAACGCGGCCCGCCGATTGCGCAGATAGAGCGCGATGGCGACAAGGTGCCCCATCGCAAAGGCCGCCGCGCCCTGCATCAGTCCGATCGCATCGAGCGCCCAATCGCCGAGCGCCCCGAAACCAAGCACCGCGGCGATCAGCCGTCCGTCGCCATTCCGCGCATTGACCGCGGCCCAGACCGCAAGCAACGCAACGCCCGAAGTCTTCCACAGATGGATGGCGGCGCCGTCCCAATGCTGGTGGACCGCGACGAAAAAGCTGATGCCGCCGACCAGCGCCAGCCCCCACAGCCAGCGCGCGCGATCCCAATGCTGATCTTCGTTCATTATCCGCCCCTTTGCATCTTCCCGGCAATCCGCTTAGAGGGCGAGCGCCTTGGAATGAAGCCCGATCTTATCCATCCGTCATCCCGGCGAAGGCCGGGATCTCGCCATCGCGTTCGAAGGCGCCGATGAGATCCCGGCCTTCGCCGGGATGACGACGGGGATTAGGGCAATCGTCCTTCAGTGCGCGGCGGATACCACCCAAGTCAACGGATAGAATATGGCAACCCACGACATTCACATCATCGGCGGCGGCCTCGCGGGCTCCGAGGCGGCGTGGCAGCTTGCCGAGGCGGGCTATCGCGTGCGCCTGTCCGAAATGCGCGGCGGCGGCGACAAGACTCCGGCACATCAGGGCGACACGCTCGCCGAGATGGTGTGCTCGAACAGCTTCCGCAGCGACGACGGCGACAGCAACGCGGTCGGCCTCCTCCACCGCGAGATGCGCGCGCTGGGCTCGATCATCATGCGCGAGGCCGACGCGACCAAGGTTCCTGCAGGCTCGGCGCTCGCGGTCGATCGCGACCTTTTCTCGGGCGGCGTCACCCGCGCCCTGTCGGCGCATCCCAACATCGCCATCATCCGCGAGCGCGTGGATACGCTGCCAGGCGAAGGCCCGACGATCGTCGCGACCGGCCCGCTGACCGCGCCCGGTCTGGCAACCAGCATCGGCGCCGCGACCGGCAAGGACGCGCTCGCCTTTTTCGATGCGATCGCGCCGATCGTCTACCGCGACAGCATCGACATGGACGTCGCATGGATGGCGAGCCGCTGGGACAAGGTCGGCCCGATCGGCGACGGCAAGGATTATATCAACTGCCCGATGGACAAGGATCAATATCATGCCTTCGTCCAGGGCCTGATCGACGGCGACAAGACCGAATTCAAGGACTGGGAAACCGACACCCCCTATTTCGAAGGCTGTATGCCGATCGAGGTGATGGCCGAACGCGGCCCCGAAACCCTACGCTTCGGCCCGATGAAAGGCGTCGGCCTCGACAATCCGCGCACCGGGCGCTGGCCCTATGCCGTCGTCCAGCTTCGTCAGGACAATGCGCTCGGCACGCTGTGGAACATGGTCGGCTTTCAGACCAAGCTCAAACATGCGGCGCAGGTCGAATTGTTCCGCACCATCCCCGGCCTCGAAAAAGCGGAGTTCGCGCGGCTCGGCGGGCTTCACCGCAACAGTTTCATCCGCTCGCCCGAACTGCTCGACGATCAGCTCCGCCTCAAGTCGGCGCCGCACATCCGCTTTGCCGGGCAGATCACCGGCTGCGAAGGCTATGTCGAAAGCGCCGCGATCGGCCTGATCGCCGCGCGCTTCGCCGCTGCCGAGCTCGGCGGTCGCCCCCTGCCTCCGCCGCCGGGCGAAACCGCGCTCGGCGCGCTGCTCGGCCACATCACCGGCGGCGCCGATGCCGCGAGCTATCAGCCGATGAACGTCAATTTCGGCCTCTTCCCACCTCTCGCCGAGGATGTGCGCAAAAAGGACCGCAAGCTCGGCTATACCCAGCGCGCCGGGACGGCGCTGGCGGAGTGGATGAAGCTGGCGACCTGATCGTCGCCCCCGCGATGGCGCTTCAGCAACTGCACTTCGGCTTCGCCGCCCGCTTCGGCGCCGTCGTCGCAAACTCGGCTCGCGTCAGGTCGCCCGATTTGTCGGCGTCGGCCTTGGCGAAGCGCTCGCCGGTCGCAACCGCCCATTCCTCGAAAGTCAGCAGATTGTCGCCATTCCTGTCGAGCTTGCGGAACGCGGCGGTGCGCGAGGACATCAATTCGACGCGGCTGATCCGGTCGTTGCGATCGCGGTCGAAGCGGTTGAAGCGCCGTTCCTCGCGCGACGCTTCCTTCGCGGCGGGCAGCGCGGGCGGCGCAGGACCGCGCTTCGGCGCATGAACGCCCGCGATGGGGATCGCCGGCAGGCCGGGCGGCGGCTCGGGTAGCACCTCTTCCTCGGCGACCTGGCTATAGCCTTTCCACAGGAACAGCCCGCCGGTGAGCAGAAGCGCGCTCGCCACGCCGCCGATCAGGAATCTGGAAATCGCCATCAGCCCCTCCCGCCGACAGGCTTGCTATCATGGCGCGGGCAAGGCCAGCACCAAACGCCGCCATATTGGTCATAAATAGTGATCGATATGCTTGTTCAAAATTCACCCATCAATTGCTATATCCGATCAATGCAAAATTACCTGCCCACACTCAAACAGATGCAATATCTTGTTGCGCTCCACGACCACGGCCATTTCGGCCGCGCCGCCGATGCCTGCAACGTCACCCAGTCGACGCTGTCGGCCGGTATTCGCGAACTCGAGACTTTGCTCGGCCAGACGCTGGTCGAGCGCACCCGCCGTGTCGTCCGCTTCACCGTGCTCGGCGACAAGATCGTCGCCAAGGCGCACCGCGTGCTGCGCGAGGCCGAGGAACTGGCCGACATGGCCGCCGCCGCCGCCGCGCCGCTGGTCGGCGAGCTGCGCATGAGCGTCATCCCGACGATCGCGCCCTTCCTGCTTCCCGGTCTGCTCCCGCGGCTGCGCAAGGAACGCCCGTCGCTCAAGCTTTTCCTGCGCGAGGAACCGAGCGCGCAGGCGTGCGATTCGCTCCATCACGGCGCCGTCGACTGCGTCCTCCTCGCGCTCCCTTATGCGTGCGGCGATGTCGAGAGCGAGCCGCTGTTCGACGACGCGCTGTTCGTCGCCTTTCCCGGCGAGCAGGCCGAGGATCTTCCGGCGATGGTCAGCGCCGACCAGCTCGACCCGGCGCAGATGCTGATGCTCGAGGACGGCCATTGCCTGAAGGATCACGCGCTCGCCGCGTGCAACCGGCCCGAACTGCGCGCCGGCGCGCGGATGATGGGCACCTCGCTCCACACCCTCGTGCAGATGGTCGACAACGGCCTCGGCATCACCATGCTGCCGCAGATGGCGATCGAGGCGGGCATTCTCGACCACACCGACATCGACACGCGCCCGCTCGCCTCCGACCACGACTGGCGCACGATCGCGCTGGTCTGGCGCAAGGGCAGCCCGCGTGCCGACGAATTCCGCCTGCTCGCGGACATTTTCAGGAAGCATAAGGCGAACTAGCCGCCTCGCCCTCCGTCACCGCGCGGGCGGATGTCGGGAAGCGACCGGAAGCTGCCGTCGGAACTATGGCTCTCTCCCCTTCAGGGGAGAGATACGAAGGCTTGGCAGCTTGCTGCCTAGCCGCCGTTGAGAGGGGGCTGGCGGCGGCGCTTTTGTCCCCCTCTCCCAACCCTCTCCCCTGAAGGGGAGAGGGCTTTTCGGCAACCCCCCACCCCTAACCCGACATTCGCTTGTCACCAGGCGGCCTAATCCCACCGTTCCGCGCGGCCCTGATCGCCCTCGCGCGGTTCGACCCAGCGCACCCGCCCGTCAACGAACGTCTCGCGCTTCCACAGCATCACGTCGGTCTTGAGCCGGTCGATCAGATATTCGCAGGCCGCGAGCGCTTCGGCGCGGTGCGGGCTGCTCGCCAGCACCAGCACGATCGTCTCGCCGGGCGCCATCGCGCCGACGCGGTGGATCAGTGTCAGCGCGGCCAATCCCCAGCGGTCGGCGGCGGTGTGGGCCAGCCCGGCCAGCCCCGCCTCGGTCAGCACCGGATGATGGTCGAGGAACAGCTCGGCAAGATCGCCTTCGCCACGCACCCGGCCGATGAAGCTCGCGCTCGCGCCGTGCCCGCCGGCGTCATGCCGGTCGATCTCGGCAGCGACATCGATCGCATCGGGCTGGACCGCAACGCGGATCATCCGCCCGTCACCGGCGGAAACAGCGCGACCTCGCGCCCCAGCACCGCGTCCGGCGGCGCCATGACGCCATCGATCGCGCCGCGGATGCGCGCCGGCTCGGCAAAGGCCAGCGCGCCCCGCGCATCGCGCGCCGCGAGCCAGCCGACCAGATCGGCCATCGTCGCCACCCCGGCGGGCGGATCGATCACCTCTTCGGAAACCCCCATCCGTTCGCGCACCCAGGCGAAATAGCTGACCGTCAGCACCGCCGTTCAATCCATATGCTTGAGGCCGACGCGCAGATAGTCCCAGCCGGTGATCAGCGTCAGCACCGCCGCGCCCCACAGCGACACGAGCCCCACGGCCTTGATCCACGCCATCGCGGGCAACGCCCCCGCCAGGATCAACGCGCCGAAGGCGATCAGCTGAAAGGTCGTCTTCCATTTGGCAAGCTGGGTCACCGGCATCGACACCTGCAACGTCGCGAGGAATTCGCGAAGGCCGGAGACGATGATCTCGCGCAGCAGGATCATCAGCGCGGCGATGACATGATAGCCGGTGATGTCGCGCGTGAAGACGAGCAGCAGGATGACCGCCGCGATCATGATCTTGTCGGCGATCGGATCGAGAAAGGCGCCCAGCCGCGACACGATCCCACGCGAGCGCGCAACATAGCCGTCAAAATAATCGGTGATGCCCATCAGGCAATAAAGGCCAAAGGCGAACCCGTAATCGATCGGCTTCGGCTGGTGTCCGGCTTCGACGACCCCCGGCCACAACAGGAACAGCAGGATCGGAACCGCCAAAATGCGCGACAGCGTCAATATATTCGGAAGGCTGAGCATGATCCCTGCGGGCGTATCCGTTCCAAAATGGGCTTTGACCCCATCCGCCCTAACCGATAAGTCCCCCCGGCGACAACAAGATTGCCTTTGGGGGGATAATCCGGGGCGGGCGTTGCCGCGATGTCGGGCTGCAAGAGTGGATTTTCAATGACCGGTTCCTTTGCGCTGATGAAGCAACGCCGGTTCCTGCCCCTGTTCGCGACGCAGTTCCTCAACGCTTTCAACGACAATTTCTACAAGATGGCGATGGTGATCCTCGTCACCTTCACCATCTACAAGGATCCGGAGACCGAGGCGTGGTTCAACGCGCTCGCGGGGGGGCTGTTCATCCTGCCCTTCTTCCTCTTCTCGGCGCTCGCCGGCCAGCTCGCCGACAGCACCGACAAGACGCGGATGATCCGCCTCATCAAGTCGGCGGAAATCGGAATCATGATCGTTGGTGCCAGCGGCATCTGGCTGCACAATGTCCCGCTCATGCTGCTCGCGCTCTTTTCGATGGGGATGCATTCGACCTTCTTCGGGCCGATCAAATATGCCATCCTGCCCCAGCACCTCGAGGAGGACGAGGTGCTCGCCGGCACCGGCTGGGTCGAGGCGGGCACCTATATCGCCATCCTCGGCGGGACGATCGTGGGCGGCCTCACCCCGCCGCATATCGCGATCCCCGGCATCGTCGTCGTCGCGGTCATCGGCCGCCTGACCGCCAGCTTCGTTCCCGCCGCGCCGCCGGAAAAGGAGGCCGAGGGGCTCGCCATCGACCATAATGTGCTTCGCTCGTCGTGGCAGATCGTGAACGGCACGATGCATATCCCGCGCCTGTTCCTCGCCATTGTCTCGATCAGTTTCTTCTGGGCGATCGGCGCCATTCTCGCGGCGCAATTCCCGCCGCTCGTCAAGAATGCGCTCGGCGGCGACAACACCGTCGCGACGATGTTCACCGCCATTTTCTCGATCGGCGTCGCGATCGGCTCGATCGTCGTCAACCGGCTGCTCAAGGGGCATGTCTCGGCGCGCTATTCGCCGGGATCGGTGATCGTCATGGGGCTGTTCGTCCTCGACCTCTGGTGGTCGGTGAAGGGCTGGGTCCACGCCGATGCGACGCTGATGGACTGGCGCGAATTTCTGTCGCTGAGCGCGGGCGACCGCATCATCTTCGACCTGTTCGGCATCGCGGTCGCCGGGGGCATGTTCGTCGTTCCGCTCTATGCGTTCCTGACCACCACCGTCGCCAAGTCGCAGACCGCGCGCACCGTCGCCGCGAACAATATCGTCAATTCGGGCTTCATGGTGGCGGCGACGCTGCTGCTCAGCGTGCTGATCGGCCTCGGACTGACGATCGACGACACGCTGCTGATGGTCGCAGCGATGTGCCTGGTATCGTCCTTCCTCGCATGGAAGCTGCATAAGGCCTGCGATTAGGGGCCTGCGATTAAATCAGGAACATCATCGTCGCGACGAAGAAGATCGCGAAGCTCTCCAGAAACAGCCGCATATCGCCGTCGCGCGACCACAAGGACGGGACCGCTCGCCCCGCGCGCAGCGCGCTCACCAATTCGCCCTGCCAATCCTCGGGCGCATTCAGTCGCGCGATGGTCGCCTGCCGCGCCGCGTGCGCGCGCAGCCGTTCGCGAATGTCGATCTGCCGGTTCGAGTCCATGCCGCGAAGCTAGGGCGTGCTTAACGAGTCGATAAGGTTAAAAAAGCGTTAACGCCGCGCCTGTCCCGGCGCGGGACGAAAGCCCGCGCCTAGCTTAATCGCGCGGCATCGGCCGCACCCGCACGGAGCGGCGGTCGGCCAGCCCTTTCTGGAACGGCCGGCATTGCTGCGGCTTCATCCGCGGGCCGAGGCAGAGGCGCACCTCGTCGAGCCAGCCGTCGCGGTCGGCCGCGACCGCGATCATCGTCGCCTTCACCCCCGGATTGACCGCCGCGAAGGCGCGGCGGACGCTGCCCGCGGTCTGTGGGGCCGCCGCCAGCCGCGTCATGTCGGGAAAGCGCACCGCGCGGAACAATATCTCGGCGGCGCGGAAATAGGCGGCGGGATGCGGGCTCATGCAGGTGCCGTGCTTGGCCCATTCATGCTGCAAGAGCTGCGCCGAGGGGGTCATGCACATATGCTTCTTCAGCACCGGCTGCGGCACGATCTTGGCGAGGCGGCACCATTGCGGATAGCCCGGATCGCCCGCCTCGGGCCACAGCCCGTGCAGCACCCAGCCGAAACGGCCATTCTCCCCCGAACATTGAAAGCGGTCGCGCGCATCCCTCGGATTGCGCACCCCCGCGCAGCGCTGCGGCGACCAGCTCATGCTGAGCAGATAACCCGCGACGGGCACCTTGCGCACCGGCTCGCCGCGTCGCGGCTGTTCAAGGCGCGGGACGGGAACGCGATCGGGCACGACACAGGCGGGCGATTGCGCCTGCGCGGCAGAGGGCGCGAGCAGCAACGCCAGCGCCATATCAAGCCAGCGCAAAATCGAGCCCGATGTCGGCCGCCGGCGCCGACTGCGTCAATCGGCCCACCGAAACATAAGTCACCCCCGTCGCCCCGATCGCGCCGATAGTATCGAGCCGCACGCCTCCCGATGCCTCGGTCGGCACGCGGCCGCCGACGATCGCAACCGCCTCGCGCAGGGCATCCGGCCCCATATTGTCGAGCAGCAGATGCGTCGCCCCGGCCTTCAGCGCGGGTTCGACCTGGTCGACGCGGTCGACCTCGACGATGATGTTTTCGATCCCCGCCGCGACCGCACGGCGCACCGCTTCCTCGACCGATCCGGCGACCGCGACATGATTATCCTTGATCATCGCCGCGTCCCACAGGCCCATGCGATGATTCGTCGCGCCGCCCATCCGCGTCGCATATTTCTCCAGCACCCGCAGGCCGGGGATCGTCTTGCGCGTGTCGAGCAGAGTCGCGGTGCCGCCGAGCGCATCGACATAGCCCCGCGTCATCGTCGCGATTCCCGACAGATGCTGCACCGTGTTCAGCGCCGACCGCTCGGCGGTCAGCATCGCGCGGGCATTGCCCGACAGCCGCATCAGGTCGCTTCCGGCCGCCACCCGTTCGCCCTCGGCGACCAATATGTCGATCTCCATGGCGGGATCGAGCGCGCGGAAAAAGGCCTCGGCGATCGGCAGCCCCGCGACGGTGATCGCGTCGCGGCTGTCCATCACCCCCGAAAAGCGCGCGTCGGCGGGGATCGTCGCCATCGAGGTGATGTCGCCGCCCGCCCCCAGATCCTCGGCCAAAGTGTTGCGGACGAAGGCGTCGAGGTCGAAACCGGCAAGGGAAAAATCGCTCATAGGGCGAGCGATAGAGCGAACCCCACGCAAATCAACTTGACGTTTACGTCAACTGGCGCTGACATGGGTGCCAATAGCCAAGCCCACTCCGTCATTGCGAGGAGCCGAAGGCGACGCGGCAATCCAGAGTAGGCGTAAACCGCTCTGGATTGCTTCACCCGGCTGCGCCGGGTTCGCAATGACGCGTGTGGGGTAATCGGGAGAAGAGATTTGCAATCCCCTATCTGCGCCATGCTCGGCATCGAATTTCCCCTGCTCGCTTTCTCGCACTGCCGCGACGTCGTCGTCGCGGTGTCGAAGGCCGGGGGCATGGGCGTGTTCGGCGCCGCGGCGCTGCCGCCCGAACGGCTCGAGGAAGAGCTGGCATGGATCGACGCGCATATCGGCGGGCGCCCCTATGGCGTCGACCTGATCGTCCCCAACAGCTTCGCGGGCAAGGGCGAAGCGCCGGCCTCCAACGCCGCCAAGGTGCCCGAATCGCACCTCCGCTTCGCTGCCGATCTGCTCGGCAAGTTCGACGTCGATGCGGCGGGGCTCGAAGAGGCGATGGAGACGCGGCAGAGCTTCGGCGACAATATGCACGAGGATGGCGCGGCGCGGCTGCTCGAAGTCGCCTTCCGCCACCCGATCGCGCTGATCGCCAACGCGCTCGGCGTGCCGCCGCCGCTGATGCTCGAACTCGGCAAGCGCCACAAGGTCCCCGTCGCCGCGCTCGTCGGCACGCGCGACCATGCGCTGGCACAGGTGCGCGCGGGGGTCGACATTCTCGTCGTCGCAGGCGGCGAGGCCGGCGGCCATTGCGGTGAGGTCGCGACGATGGTGCTGGTGCCCGAGGTCGCGGCGGCGGTCGAGGCGATCGGCGCGACGACACCGATCCTCGCCGCGGGCGGCATCGTCACCGGGCGCCAGATGGCGGCGGCGATGGCGATGGGCGCGCACGGCGCCTGGACCGGATCGGTCTGGCTGACCACCGCCGAGGCCGAAACCAACCCGGTCGTGAAGGAAAAGATGCTCGCCGCCTCGGCGCGCGACACGGTGCGGTCGAAAAGCCGCACCGGCAAACCCTCGCGCCAGCTCCGCTCGCCGTGGACCGACGCCTGGGAAGCCGAGGGCGCGCCCAAGCCGCTCCCCATGCCGCTGCAATCGCTGGTCAGCGAACCGGCGCTGCGCAAGGTCGATAAATTGTCCGAGGGCGGCCACGAAGGCGCCAGGGCGCTCGCGACTTACTGGGTCGGCCAGGGCGTCGGGCTGATGAACGAGGCAATGGGCGCCGGGCAGGTCGTGCAGGCGTTCAAGGAAGACTGGATCAGCGCCTGCGAGCGGCTGAACGGATTCGTGGGGGAATGATCCCAGCCGGCTTCATAAAATATTTGCGTGTCCCCGCGAAGGAGCATCGGGTCGGATCGTCCCCCGGACGATCCTTGACCATGCGGGGCATGGTCAACCCGATACTGACCCATCTCCGGCCGATGCAAGATGGAACTGGCCGGAGATGGGCTCCCGCCTTCGCGGGAGCACGGCTATTTTTGTTTACGCCACCGTCGCCTTGACGATCTTCCCCGGCTCGCGCGGCGGTTCGCCCTTGGGCAGCGCGTCGACATTTTCCATGCCTTCGATCACTTCGCCCCAGACGGTATATTGATTGTCGAGGAAGCGCGCGTCGTCGAAGCAGATGAAGAACTGGCTGTTCGCGCTGTTCGGGTTCTGCGCGCGCGCCATCGAGCAGACGCCGCGGACGTGCGGCTCGGCGTTGAACTCCTGCGGCAGGTCGGGGAGTTTGCTGCCGCCCATGCCGGTGCCCGTCGGATCGCCGCCCTGCGCCATGAAGTCCTTGATCACGCGGTGAAAGACGACACCGTCGTAAAAGCCTTCCTTCGCCAGCGTCGTGATGCGCTCGACGTGCAGCGGCGCGAGGTCGGGGCGCAGGCGGATGACGACATCGCCGGTCGACAGCGAAAGAGTGAGCGTCTGGTCGGACATGAGGAACTCCTGGTTGGAAGGCCTTGGGAAAGGCGTCGGGGATATGCGAGCGCCATAGCCGCGCCGCGCGGCAAAGCCACGCCCTAATTGCGCCAAAAGCGTCGCGGCGGCGTTGCCATCATGCGGCGGCGGGATTAGGGGAAGGCCGGAAGCCACATCACACGCCGCATATTCCAGGGAGGACCGCGCGATGGACAAACGCGAAGAATCCCTGCCGCCCGACGATGTGACCATCACCGACGATCGCGAGATCGATCGCGATCCGGCGCAGCGCGAAGCCGAAACCGAACTCGACGAAGACGACCGGCTGAAACCCGCCTTCGTCCGCGACGTGATCGACCTCGCCGAAGCGGGCGAGGTCGAGGCGGCGCGCGAACGCGTCGGCCGTCTCCACCCCGCCGACATCGCCGACCTGTTCGAGCTCGTCTCCGACGAGGATCGTCCGCTGCTCGCGCATGTGCTCGGCGACATGGTTTCGCCCGACGTGCTCGCGGAAATGAACGACCATGTGCGCGAGCGGCTGATCGATCTGCTCGCGCCGGAACAAGTGGCCGAAATCGCGTCCGAACTCGACACCGACGACGCCGTTGCGATCATCGAGGATATGGAGGAGGACGAGCAGCAAGCCGTCCTCCAGGCGATGGAGCCCGAGGATCGCGCCGCGATCGAGGACGCCCTCTCCTACCCCGAGGAGACCGCCGGGCGCCTGATGCAGCGCGAATATGTCGCGGTGCCCGAACATGTGACCGTCGGCGACGTGATCGACCGCCTCCGCGAAGATGCCGACCTGACGACCGATTTCTGGGAGATTTTCATCGTCGACCCGATGCACCGTCCGGTCGGCACCTGCCAATTGAGCTGGATATTGCGCGCGCCGCGCACCATCGCGATCAGCGACCTGATGAAACGCGAGCAGACGCTGATCCCGGTCGACATGGATCAGGAAGAGGTCGCGCTGCGCTTCCAGAAATATGCGCTGATCTCCGCCGCGGTGGTCGACAAGGCCGGGCGCCTGGTCGGCATGATCACCGTCGACGACGTCGTCCACATCATCCAGGAAGAGGCGGGCGAGGATATATTGCGCCTGTCGGGCGCGGGCGACGGCGACATCAACGAACCGATCGTGATGACGATCCGCACGCGCCTGAGCTGGCTGGTCGTCAATCTCGGCACCGCGATGCTCGCGGCATCGGTGGTCGGCTTCTTCGAGGGTGCGATCGCCAAATTCGCGCTGCTCGCGGTGCTGATGCCAATCGTCTCGGGCATGGGCGGCAATGCGGGAACGCAGACGCTGGCGGTCACCGTGCGCGCGATCGCGACCAATCAGCTCACCGCGTCGAACAGTTTGCGCATGATCTTCCGCGAACTCCGCATCGCGACGGTGAACGGCCTGTCGCTCGGCGTGCTGATCGGCACCGGCACCGCGCTGATCTTCGGCAATCCGCTGCTCGGCGCCGTCATCGCCTCTGCCATGCTGATCAACAATCTGGTCGCGGGGCTCGCCGGCATCCTGGTTCCGGTGACGCTCGACCGGCTCGACGTCGATCCCGCCGTTTCGTCGGCGGTTTTCGTGACGACGCTGACCGACATCATGGGATTTTTCTCGTTCCTCGGGCTTGCCGTGCTCAGCGGCCTGACCGCGATGAACTGATCAAAGCCACGGAATCCAAGCGATTCAAAAGAATCGCGAAAAAAATTTCATCGCTTCAATTTTTTTCGGGAACTTATTCGCCGCGCCGGTCGTTTCCTTTTCGAGCAGCGGCATCGCCCCCCCGCAGCGCTGCTCAGCAACATTGGCCCGGCCCGCATTCCCTCCCCCCCCTCGAACGCGTGCCGGGCCATTTTGCGCTCAAGACATGACCCGCAAGAGGTGATCCAATGACGAGTGTCCGTGTAATCCTTCTCACTCTGCTCGCCAGCTTTCTGGTCGCTGGCTGCAACACGGTGAAGGGCGTCGGCCGCGATATCGAGTCGGTCGGACAGGCCGGCGACGACGCCATTCACTGATCGGCGGGTGCTGACTTACCCCTAGGCCTCTTCGAGAGGCTCGACAGGCGCCGCTTCGGCGCCTGTCTTTTTGCGTCGGCGCTGGGTGAACCAGATCGCGATCAGCGACAATTCGTAAAGCAGGATCAGTGGCCCGGCGAGCAACAACTGGCTCAGCACATCAGGCGGGGTGAAGACAGCACCGATCGCCACCGCTGCGACAATCATGTAGCGGCGCGCGGAAACGAGTTGCTCCCGCGTCACCAGTCCCGATCGTTCGATGAGCATCAGCAGGATCGGCAACAGAAAGGCGATACCGAACGCCATCAGGAACTGCATGATGAAAGTGATATATTCGCCGGTCGCCGGTAGCGCCTCCTGCGTGACTCCGCCCAGATCCCGCTGGAATCCGAAAAGGAAGTGCAGCGCGATCGGAATGGTGACGAAATAGGCGAAGCTGGCGCCCGCCGCAAACAACAGCGGCGTTGCGATCAGGAACGGCAGCAGCGCGCGCCGTTCCTTTCGGTATAATCCCGGCGCGACGAACTTCCAGAGTTGATTGGCGATCACCGGAAAGGCGAGCATCATGGCCGCGAAAAGAGCGACCTTCATCTCGACGAAAAAAGCTTCGGTCGGCTTCGTATAGATCAGCTTCTTGAGCCCCGCGACGGTCAGCGGATGAACCAGAACCGTCAATAGGGTCCGCGCGAAATAGAGACAAATGCCGAACGCAACCGCAATGGCGAGCAGCGACTTAAGCAGTCGGGAGCGCAGCTCAATCAGATGGTCAAGCAGCGGCATCTTGCCCCCCGCACCATCCTCTTCCGCTGTATCGGGAGCGATCACCGGCACCTCGGCGGTCATGGCAGCGACCCGCCCGGCGGCGGCACCTCATGCGTCTCGGGCTTGGCCGCGATGACGTCAGGCTCGGAATTCGCGGACGGCGTTTCAGCGGCCGGCTCGGCAGGAAGCACTGGCGGCGTGGCGGCAGCGACATCGTCGACACGCGGAAATTCCTTCATGATCGCATCGTTCTGCTCGCGCCACTGCTTTTCGAGCTCCTCGAGCTCGGCCTCCCGCATCATCGTGTCGAGCCCGGCGCGGAAATGGCGCGCCATACCGCGCGCCTTGCCAACCCATTTACCGACAAAACGCATCGCCTTAGGCAGGTCCTTGGGGCCGATCACCACCAAGGCCACCACCAAGACGAGCAGCAGCTCGGTGGGCGCGACATCGAACATGATTCAGAACTTCCCCCGCGAACGGACCGCGGTCAGCGGATCTCGGTTTCCGCGGTCGGCGTCGGAGTCGCCTCGGGCGTCCGCTGGCCTTCGATCTGGCGCGGCGCGGGCGGCGGCGCATCCTCTTCCGACATACCCTTCTTGAAATTCTTGATGCCCTTGGCGACGTCGCCCATCATCTCGGAAAAGCGGCCTTTCCCGAACAGCAGCAGAACAACCAACGCCAGCAGGAGCAGATGCTGCCAACTAAGACCCATGAGATTTCTCCTTTAACCCCATCTAGGCGTCCTCGCCGTCTTTTACTAGGTCCAGCTCGCCCATCGCCTCCTCGAAAGCGAGGTCGACCGGATCGAGCAGGCCGGCGGCGCGCAAATCCTCGATTCCCGGCAGGTCCTTGCGGCTCGCGAGCCCGAAATGCTGTAGAAAGGCGTCGGTGGTCTTGTAGATCAGCGGCCGCCCCGGCACCTCGCGCCGTCCCGCGGGCGCGATCCATTCGGCCTCCATCAGCACATCGAGCGTGCCCTTCGAGGTCTGCACGCCGCGGATCGCCTCGATCTCCGCGCGGCTGACGGGCTCATGATAGGCGACGATCGCCAGCACCTCGGCCGCCGCCCGCGACAATTTGCGTGGGTCGTCGCGCTCGCGGCGGAGCAGATGGGCGAGGTCGGCGGGGGTCTGGAAATGCCAATGCCCGCCGCGCTCGACGAGTTCGATGCCGCTGCCCTTGTGGCGTTCGGCAATCGCCAAAATGATCGCGCGGACCTCGCCCGGCGTCATTTCATCGCCCAGACGTCCCGCGACCTGCCGCGCATCGAGCGGCTCGTCGCTCGCGAACAGCATCGCCTCTATCGCGCGTTCGAGGTCGTCGATCATAGTCCCGCAGCTTTCAGATAGAGAGGCTCGAACGCCCCCGCCTGCTTGAGGTCGACCCGCCCTTGCCGCGCGAGTTCGAGCGCGGCAACGAAGCTCGACGCGATCGCCGAGCGGCGCAGCGGCCCCTGATAGTCGGACGGCAGGAAATCGGACAGTTCGGCCCAGTCGACCTTGATCCCGATCATCCGTTCGAGATGCTGGAGCGCCGCGTCGAGCGTGATCACCGGGCGCCGCGCGACCATGTGGACGACCGGCTCGGTGCGCAACTTGACCTGGCCATAGGCCGCCAGCAGGTCGTAAAGGCTGGCATCCCAGCGCCGCACCTTGACGTCGCGCAGCCCCTCGGGCTTCGCACGCAGGAAAACGTCGCGGCCGATGCGGTCGCGCGCGAGCAGCCGCGCCGCCGCCTCGCGCATCGCGGCAAGGCGCTGAAGCCGCAATTGCAGCCGCAACGCCAGTTCGTCGGGCGACGGCTCCTCCAGCGGATCCTTGGGCAGCAGCAGCGCCGATTTGAGATAAGCGAGCCACGCCGCCATCACCAGATAATCGGCCGCAACCTCCAGCTTCGCGCGCATTTCAGCGATGAAGGCGAGATATTGCTCGACGAGCTGGAGGATCGAAATCTGCCGAAGGTCAACCTTTTGCCCGCGCGCGAGCGTCAGCAGCAGGTCGAGCGGCCCTTCCCAGCTGTCGAGGTTGAGTTGCAGCGCATCCTCGCGCTCGGCCGCTGCCGCCGGTGCCAGTTCGAAGGCGAGCGGCAGTTCCTCCATCAGGCGAGCGCCAGCAGCGCGTCGCGCTGATCGATGAGCACCGCGAACTGCCGCGGGTCATGCGCGCCCGAAATCCGGTCCATCGCGCTTTCGAGCCGCGCGAGGGAGAGCGTGCTGATCGGGTCGAGCGCCTTTGCGATGCCGACCATATCGTCCATCTTCGCCCAGCAGTTGAGCGCGATGTCGCATCCTGCGGCGACCGCATCGGCGGCGCGCGACGGGACGGTGCCCGACAGGGCCTTCATGTCGAGGTCGTCGGTCATCAGCAGACCGTGAAAACCGACGCGCTGGCGGATGATGCCGTCGATCACGGTCGGCGACAGCGTCGCGGGCCGCTCGCGATCCCAGGCGTCGAAGATGACATGGCAGGTCATCGCCATCGCCGCATCGCGCAGCGCTGCAAAAGGCGCGAGATCGCTCTGCAGATCATGGTCGGACGCGGTGACGGTCGGCAGCGCTTCGTGAGTATCGAGCATCGCGCGGCCATGGCCGGGGATATGCTTGACGACGCCGACGACGCCGCCGTCCTGAAGCCCGCTGAGGATCGCGCGGCCGAGCGCCGCGACGCGCATCGGCTCGCTGCCGAGCGCGCGGTCGCCGATCACATCGCTCGCCCCCGGCTGACGCACGTCGAGCAGCGGCAGGCAATCGACGGTGATCCCGACCTCGGCAAGCATCACCGCAAGCGCCATCGCGTTGAGCCGCGCCGCCTCGATCGCGCTGGCCGGGGCACGCTCGTAAAGCGCATCGAACGCTGCCCCGCTCGGGAAATCGGGCCATTCGGGCGCTTTCATCCGCGCGACGCGCCCGCCCTCCTGGTCGATCAGAATCGGCAGGTTGGTGCGCCCGTCGAGGCTGCGCAGATCGTCGGTCAGGCGCCGAAGCTGCTCGCGGTTAACGATATTGCGGCCGAAGAGGATATAGCCCGCGGGTTTGCTGTCGCGAAAGAAAGCGCGCTCGTCATCGGTCAGGGTCAGGCCCGAAAGCCCGAAAATCGCGGGTATCATCGTGCGTCAACCTCCATCGGTCGGCGCCCCCTCGTGCCCGATATGGCATGAGGGGGGAAATGAACCAATGTCCTCTGCGGCCAAGCGGGCCGAATCAGCGGACGACGACGCAATTTTCACCCGCGACGCGCAATTTTCCGCAGAGCGACGCCGCATTGGCGGCGCTTCCCGCCGCGGCGCGGAGCCGATAGACGGTCTTGCCCCCCGCCGTCGCCGGCGACACCGATTTGCCGAGGTCGGCCAGATAGGGAAAGCGCTTCGACAAGTTGGTCCACGCCTTCGCCGCCGCGGCTTCGCTGCTGAACGCGCCGAGCTGGATCGTCGCCGAACCGCCCGCCTGCGCCTTGTCGGCCGCCGCCGCGTCGCCGGTCTTGACCGACATGGCGGCGGGTCCCGGCTTGCCCTTGTCGGCGGCGGCGATGCGCGCCGCCTCGGCCTTTGCCGCGGCCGCCTTTTCGCTGTCGGCCTTCGCCTTTTCGGCCCGGGCGGCAGCTTCGCGCTCCGCCGGGGTCACCGCGGGTTCCTCGGGCATCCGCGTCGGATCGACCTTGCCCGCCGGAACCGCGCCTTCGGTCGCGGCGAAGCTCGCGGCGCCCTCGCCCTCGAAGGTCTTGGCGCCGTCGGTTTTCGGCGCAACCTTGTAATCGCCCTGCTGCGCCGCGATCAGTTCGCCCTGCCCGCGCGCGCCGCCGTTCTGAAGCCACCAGAGCGCGCCGAGCACCGCGCCGATCAGCAGCAGCCCGCCGAGCACCATCACCAGCAGGCGGACCGGCGACACCTCGCCATCTTCTTCATAGCCATCGGCGGCTTCGAGCCACGGCAGGCGGTCGTCGTCTTCGAGCCCCAGCCCCTCGCCGGCCCCCGTTTCGCCCTTACCGTCCGCCATCAGCTCATCTCCTCGAGCGCTTCCACTCCCATCAGGTGGAGCCCGTTGCGGATAACCTGCCCGATTCCGTCGGCCAAATAAAGCCGCGTCGCGGTCAGTTCGGGATCGTTTGCCAAAATGACACGCGCCTCGGGCCGGTCGTTACCCATGTTCCACCAGGCGTGGAACGCCGCGGCGAGGTCGCCGAGGTAGAAGGCGATGCGGTGCGGCTCGCGCGCCGAGGCCGACGCCTCGACGATGCGCGGGAATTGCGCGAGCAGCTTGACGAGACCCAGCTCATAGTCGTCGAGCCGCGCCGGGTTCGCCGCCGCCGCCGCAACGCCCGCTTCCGCGAGCTTGCGCTTCAGCGACGCGATCCGCGCATGGGCGTATTGGACATAGAAGACCGGATTGTCGCGCGACGCCTCGACGACCTTGGCGAAATCGAAATCCATCTGCGCATCGGCCTTGCGCGTCAGCATGGTGAAACGCACCGCATCCTTGCCGACCTCCTCGACGATGTCGGCAAGGGTGACGAAATTGCCCGCGCGCTTCGACATTTTGAACGGCTCGCCATTCTTGAGCAGCCGGACCATCTGCACCAGCTTGACGTCGAAACGCGTCTTGCCGCCGGTCAGCGCCGCGACCGCCGCCTTGATCCGCTTGACCGTCCCCGCATGATCGGCGCCCCAGATGTCGATCAGTTCGTCGGCATCCTGACTTTTCTGGAAATGATAGGCGAGGTCGGCGCCGAAATAGGTCCAGCTTCCGTCCGATTTCTTGATCGGCCGGTCCTGGTCATCGCCGAACCGCGTCGAGCGGAACAGCGGCAGTTCGACCGGCTCCCAATCCTCGGGCGTCTCGCCCTTCGGGGCTTCGAGCTGGCCATCGTAGACGAGATCATGCTCGCGCAGCCATGCCTCGGCGGCGGCGGGCTTGCCCTCGGCCTGCAATTCGGCCTCCGACGAGAAAAGGTCGTGATGGATGCCGAGCTTGGCGAGGTCGGCGCGGATCATGTCCATCATCGCGCTGACCGCTTCGGCACGGAACAGGCCGAGCCACGCGCTCTCGGGCGCCCCGACATAAAGGTCGCCATATTCGGCGGCGAGCCTGGCGGCGACGGGCTTCAGATAATCGCCGGGATAGAGCCCCTCGGGGATCGCGCCGATGTCCTCGCCCAGCGCCTCGCGATAGCGCATGTGGACCGAGCGCGCGAGAACGTCGACCTGCGCGCCGGCGTCGTTGACATAATATTCGCGGGTGACCCGATGCCCCGCATATTCGAGCAGCGCGGCGAGCGCATCGCCGACGACCGCGCCGCGGCAATGGCCGACGTGCATCGGTCCGGTCGGATTCGCCGAAACATATTCGACATTGACCCGCCGCCCCTCACCCATCGCCGAGCGGCCGTAATCGCCGCCCTCGGCATGGATCAGCGCAAGCTCGTTCCGCCAGCTGGCGTCGGCAAGGCGCAGGTTGATGAAGCCCGGCCCGGCGACGCTCGCCTCGGTCACCTCGTCCAGCGCGCCGAGTTCGGCGGCGAGCTGTTCGGCGAGCGCGCGCGGATTGGTGCGCGCGGGCTTGGCGAGCACCATCGCGGCGTTGGTGGCGACGTCGCCGTGCGAGGGATCGCGCGGCGACTCGACGCTGATCGCGCTCCGGTCGAGCCCGGCGGGAAGCGCGGCACGCGCCTCCAGCGCATCGAGCGCGGCGTCGATATGGGCGGAAAAACGGCTGAACAGGGTCACGGCGGGCCTATCTTTTTTGGGAAAACTTCATCGATTGCATCACGACGACTTCGCATTGACTTCAATCGTCATTGCGAGGAGCGAAGCGACGCGGCAATCCAGAGTGCGCGTAAACCGCTCTGGATTGCTTCGCTTCGCTCGCAATGACGATTCCAATAGACGAGATCATCTCGATTGTTGCGCGCTCTAGCCCAGCTTGGGCAACGCGAAAAGCCCTGCGCCGCCCGATAAGTGGTGCAGGGGCGAAGCAACGCGGACGGCCAACGCCGCCGCCCTTATCGTCGGACGTTATATTCGAGCTGGTCCTGCGTGAGCTGGAAGCCGACGAGCAGTTCGAAGCTCGCGCGCTGCACCGCGGCGCGAACCTCGGGGATGCTCAGCGGGTCGATCGCGGCATCCTCCTCGCCCGCCTTGCGCTTGCGCGTGATGCGTTCGCGGATGTCGGCGGGCAGCGTCGCCGCCGCGCGATCGACATAGGCGGCCGCCTGACCGTGGCCGGTGCCGCGCAGCTGACCTTCGGCAAAGCTGACCGTAACCTGGCCGACGCGCTTGGCGATGACCGCGGTGCCGCCCTGCACCACCGTCGAGAAATAGGGCAAGGTCACGGTGCGCGCAGGGCCTGCGTCGCGGCGCGTCGCCACGACGTCGAAATTGGCGAGCTGATAGACCTTCTCGCCCTCGTCGTTGCATTGCGGCGTGACGTGGGTGATCGCCGCGACGACGTCGATCGCGCGCGCGTCGCGGCTGGTTGCCGGGTCGAACAGGGTGATGTCGCCCGTATAGGCCGGGACGGCGACCGCCGGGCAGGTGCTGCGCGTCGCGGTGATGCCCGCGCCGCCCGCCGACACGTCGATGTCATTGTCCTTCGCGCACCCGGCTATCGTCGCCAGGGCCGCGCCCCCGCACAACATGGCGACGAGTTTGCGGGACGAAGAGGACATGAACATCATAGAAACCGGGCTTTCCAAATCTCTGGCAGGTCCGACGAACCGGCTGTCCGACGCTCCATGCGCGCCGCTTCTTATCGGTGCGATGAACGAGGCGCAACACGGACGAACCTGCTTTACCGCATATACCGAGCTAGGCTAGAGCGCGCGGATCATGAACGCTCCCCAACCGATCGCGCAGGAAAGCGCCGAACTCGCGGTCCTGATCGCGGCGCCGCGCGGCTTTTGCGCCGGGGTGGACCGGGCGATCCGCATCGTCGAACTGGCGCTGATCCGTTTCGGCGCGCCGGTCTATGTCCGCCATGAAATCGTCCACAATCGCTATGTCGTGGAATCGCTGAAGGCCAAGGGCGCGATTTTCGTCGAATCGCTCGATCAGGTTCCCGACGGCGTTCCGGTCGTGTTCAGCGCGCACGGCGTGCCCAAGGCGGTCCCCGCCAAGGCGGAGGCGCGCGGGCTGGACTATATCGACGCGACCTGTCCGCTGGTCTCGAAGGTCCATCGCCAGGCCGAACGCGCGAACGAGAGCGGCCGCCATATCATCTTCATCGGCCACGCCGGCCATCCCGAAGTGATCGGGACGCTCGGCCAGTTGCCCGAGGGCGCGATGACTCTGGTCGAATCGGTCGACGATGTGGCGGCGCTGGCCCCGCCCGATCCCGAGATGCTGTCCTTTCTGACCCAGACGACTTTGTCGGTCGACGACACGCGCGACATCGTCGCCGCGCTCCAGCACCGTTTCCCGTCGATCGCCGGGCCGCGCGGCGAGGATATCTGCTATGCGACATCGAACCGGCAGGACGCGGTGAAGGCGATTGCCCGCCGCTGCGACCGGATGATCGTGATCGGCGCCCCCAACAGCTCGAACAGCCTGCGCCTCGTCGAGGTCGCCGAGCGGCTGGGCACCCCGGCGCATCTCGTCCAGCGCGGCAGCGACATCGATCCCGCCTGGCTGACGGACATTACCACCCTCGGCATCACCGCAGGCGCCAGCGCGCCCGAAACGCTGGTCCGCGAGGTTATCGACGCCGTCGCCGCGCACCGCCCGATCATCGAGGATGTCGTGGTGACCGCCGAGGAGAATATGGTGTTCAAGCTGCCGCGCGGGCTCGATCCGGTGGCCGATTGATGGCGGTCTATACCCACGTCGATCCCGACGACCTCGCGGCCCTTGTTTCCCGCTACGACATCGGCACCGTCCGGTCGTGCAAGGGCATCGCCGAAGGGGTCGAGAACAGCAATTACCTGCTCGAAACGAGCGGCGGGCGCTTCATCCTCACCCTTTATGAAAAGCGGGTGCAGGTCGGCGATCTGCCCTTCTTCGTCGATCTGCTCGACCATCTCGCGGGCCGCGATTGCCCGGTTCCGGCGATGATCCACGACCGCGAAGGCATCGCGATCCAGCAGGTCGCGGGCCGCGCCGCCTGCATCATCCAGTTTCTGTCGGGCATATCGCCGAGCCATCCGACGCCGGGCCAGTGCGAAGCGGTCGGCGCGGCGCTCGGCGCGATGCACCGCGCCGCCGCCGATTTTCCCGGCGGGCGCGAAAACAGCATGGGCCACCGCCACTGGCGCGCCATCGCCGATGCGACCGGTGACCTCGACGCGGTGATTTCGGGATTGCAGGATATCGTCGAGGCGGAGCTCGCCTTTCTCGACGCGAACTGGCCCGAGGAGCTTCCCGCGCACGTCATCCACGCCGACCTCTTCCCCGACAATGTGCTGATGCTCGGCGAGACGGTGACGGGGCTCATCGACTTCTATTTCGCGGCGAGCGATTTTCGCGCCTATGACCTCGCGGTCACCCATGCGTCGTGGACCTTTTCGGACGACGGCAGCCATTGCGATCCCGTTCGCGCGCGGGCGCTGATGCGCGGCTATGCGCGCGAGATCGCGCTGAACGAGGCGGAAATCGCCGCGCTGCCGCTGCTCGCGCGCGGCGCGGCGTTGCGCTTCCTGCTGACCCGCGCGCACGACTGGGTGCACACGCCCGCCGACGCGCTCGTCACCCGCAAGAATCCGGCGCCTTTTCTCGCCCGCCTGCGCCGCTATCGCGCCGACGACGCGGCCAGCCTGTTCGCCGCCGCATGACCGCAGGCAGGACGGTGATCGTCGCCACCGACGGCGCGTGCAAGGGCAATCCCGGCCCGGGCGGCTGGGGCGCGGTGCTGCGCTGGGGCGATGTGGTAAAAACGCTGTCGGGCGGCGAGCGCGACACGACGAACAACCGCATGGAATTGATGGCCGCGATCGAAGCGCTCGCCGCGCTCAAGCGGCGCTGCCAGGTCGAACTGTCGACCGACAGCATCTATGTCCGCGACGGCATCACCAAATGGGTGCACGGCTGGCAGCGCAACGGCTGGAAGACCGCGGCGAAAAAGCCGGTCGCCAACGCCGATCTGTGGCAGCGGCTCGTCGCCGAGGCGGCGCGGCACGACATCGAATGGCTGTGGGTCAAGGGCCATGCCGGGCATGGCGACAATGAACTGGCCGACACGCTGGCGAGCGATGCGGCGCTGGAGGTGGCGCGGGCGCGCTGAACGCCCGCGCCCTTCCTGTTATTCGGCTTCGCGGACTTCGGCGCCCGGCCCGTTCTTGAGGATCGACTCGATGGCGTTCTTCGCCGAAGCCTTGCTGCTATAGCCTTCGGTCCAGAAGATGGATTCGCTATTATATTTGAAATAGGCGACAAATTCGCCTTTCTTGTTCTTCTTGATCTCGAAATAATGGGCCATGCCATCCTCCACAGGTCAGGCCGCGACGGGGGTGGCGCGGCTAAGCCCATGGTAATCCACCCATCTCGCCGCGCAAGCGGCTAGATCGCGATCGGGTTAGACCGAAACACTGCCTTCCTTATCTCGTCATCCCGGCGAAGGCCGGGATCTCACCGCCTCGACCTGATGCACCGGCGAGATCCCGGCCTTCGCCGGGATGACGATTCGGATGAAAATGATCGCACCCTAAAAGTGGCTCAGGCGAACCGCGATGGGGCATAGGCCGCCGGGTTGACACGCCCGATCGCACCCTCCGGCGCGGGGGCGCCGAGTTCGGCCGCGAGCAGCGCGGAGATCGCCGGCGAGGTTTGAATCCCGAACCCGCCCTGCCCCGCGCACCAGACGAAACCGGGAAGGTGAGGATCGGCGCCGAAGATGGGCAAGCGGTCGGGCGCAAAGCTGCGCAGGCCCGCCCATTTCCGCTCGACCGCCGCGACCGGCCAGTCGATGACGTGCCGGAGCCGCTCGATCGCCAGCGCGACATCCATCTCTTCGGGCGCCGCATCGCAGGGCGGCGACGGCGTCTCGTCGTGCGGGCTGAGCCAGATCCGCCCTTCGCTTTCGCCCTTGAAATAGAAAGTGCCGCCGATGTCGATCACCAGCGGCAGGCTGGCGGGCACCGGATAGTCGAGCCGGAGCTGGATGACGGTTCGCCGATAGGGCCGGATGCCCAGCGGCGCGGCACCGCACGCTTCGGCGACCCGGTCGGCCCAGGCCCCGGCGGCGTTGACGATCAGGTTCGCACGGACGGTTTCGCCCCCCAGACGAACCTCCCATCCTGCATCCGTGCGGCGTGCGCTATCGAGCCGCGCTCGCGTCGCCAGCCCTGCGCCCGCGCGCTTCGCCGCGCGCAGATAGGCGGCGTGGAGCCCGCCGACGTCGATATCGCTGCACGATGCCTCGAAAGCGGCCTCGCTCCATTCGGACCGGATTCCCGGAACGAGGCGCGCGATTTCGGCGGCCGACATCCGCTCCATCGGCACGGCCTGAGCGGCAAAGCCGGCGACGAAGGCATCGACCGCGGCTGCATCCTCGCGCCGCGCAAGATTGATGGCAGTCCGCGGCGACAGGAAACCGCGCGCCGAAAATTCGCGCGGCGGCGCCTGTAACATAGCGAACGATGCGATCGACAGCGGCTGGACGCCGGGTCCGCCATAGGTTTCCTGCCAGAAGGCCGCCGAACGGCCGGTCGCATGATAGCCGGGAACATCCTCCGCCTCGATCATCAATATCCGGCGATAGGGCGCCAGCATCGCGGCAAGGCTGGCACCCGCGATGCCCGCGCCGACGATCAACACGTCGGTCGAGGAAGGCAGCGCATCGGTCATCGCCGCCGCATATCGGCTGCGCGCCGGAATGCAACCCGCGCGGGGGATATGGTTACTCTTTGGTAAGCCATGATGCGTAAAGGAAAGCCGATGCAAAGCGGCTCGATTTCCCTTGGCCTGATGGCTCTTCTCGGCGTACTGATGATCGCCGCGGCGGTCAGCGACCTGCGCTCGCGCACCATCTCCAACGGTCTCAACGCGGCGATGGCCTTGCTCGCCATCCCCTTCTGGATCGCGGCGGGATGGCCGGTCTGGCCCGATATTGCGCTTCAGTTCGCGGCCGCCTTCGGCGTCTTTCTGCTCTTTGCCGGGCTGTTCGCGATCGGCGCGATGGGTGGCGGCGACGTCAAGATGATCGGCGCGGTCATGCTGTGGATTCCGCTGCCTTTGTTCGTTCCGATGCTGACCGTCATGGCGATCGGCGGAGGCGTCCTGTCGGCCGTCATGCTGATCCAGTCAAAAATACGGCCTTCGGACAAGGCGATAGAGGTTCCCTATGGCGTTGCGATCGCAATCGCCGGCCTTTGGGCGCTTCACCAACACTATCTTAACCAGTTTCAGTCTATCGCATCGAGTTGAGGGCAAGCGCCACCATCTCTGGTTCGGCGCAGGAGGCGAAAATCGTGGATACACGAAAGATTATGCTGATCGTCGGCGCACTGGTCATTGCGATCGGGGCTGCGTTCGGGGTCAATCAGATGATGCGCGGCGCATCGACGCCGACGGCACGCGCGGCGGCTGCGCCGGAAATCAACGGACCCATGATATTGGTCGCGACCCGGCAGCTGCCGGTCGGCACGATCATCGGCCCCGACAGCTTCCGCTTTCAGCCCTGGCCGAAGGAATTGGTCGAACAGGCCTATTTTCTGAAGGAAAAGACCGACGTCCAGACGCTGGTCGGCACCGTCGTGCGCTATCCGATTACCGCCGGTCAGCCGCTGACGCAGGGCGCGCTCGTCCATCCCGACGACCGCGGCTTCCTCGCCGCGGCACTCGGGCCGGGGATGCGCGCCGTGACGGTCAAGGTCTCGCAGGAACAGGGCGTCGCCGGCTTCGTCTTCCCGGGCGACCGCGTCGACGTGGTTCTGGCACAGGAGCTCAAGGTCAAGGAAGGCAGCGCCTATCCCGACGACGAACTCTATACGGCCGAGACGATCGTCCGCAATGTTCGCGTCCTTGCGACCGACCAGCGCTACGATGCCGAGGATGAAACCGGCAAGACGCCGGTCCGCACCTTCGGCTCCGTGACGCTCGAAGCGACGCCGGAGATCGCCGAGAAGATCGCCGTCGCGCAGAATATGGGCAAGCTGTCGCTCGCGCTCCGTCCGCTCGCCGAAAACAGCGGCGACCTGGAAGCGGCGATCGCGTCGGGCGAAGTCAACGTCCCGGCCGGCGGCGGCACCGCCGCCGAAAAGAAGATGCTCGCCGAAGCCGCCGCGCGGCCGACCGCGAACAAAAGCTCGGCCACCACGGGCGGCGATGTCTCGCGCTTCTGGGTGCCGGTGAGCGGCCGCGTGTCGGCCCCGCGCCCGTCGGCGCAGCAGCAATCCTTTGGCGGCGGCGCACCGGCGGCGATGGGCGCCCCCGCGGCGCCGCGGGGTCCGGTGGTCCGCGTGACGCGCGGCGACAAGACGACCGAAGTTCCGGTTGGGGGTAAGTAAGATGACCAGCAAAACCCGTTTCCAGGCGACGGCGCTCGCCCGCACTCTGGCCGTCGGCCTGATCGCGGCGACCCTGATCTCCGCCCCGACGCAGCAGGCTTCGGCCCAGGCAACGCAGAATGCCAGCAGCAGCATCGACCTGTCGGTCGGCCGCGGCCGCCTGGTCAGCCTGTCGGCGCCGATGACCGACGTCTTCGTCGCCGACGACAAGGTCGCCGACGTCCAGGTCCGCTCGGGCCGCCAGCTCTATGTCTTTGGCAAGGCGCCGGGCGAGACGAGCATCTATGCGACCGACTCTAGCGGCCGGGTCGTCTATTCGACCGTCGCCCGCGTCGGCAACAATATCGAGACGATCGACCAGATGCTGACGCTGGCGATGCCCGACGCAAAGATCACCTCGAACACGATGAACGGCTTCGTGCTGCTCACCGGCACGGTCGCGTCGCCCGACGATGCCGCCGAGGCCGAGCGGCTGGTCCAGGCGTTCGTCGGCGATCAGACCAAGGTGCTCTCGCGCCTGCGCACGGCGACACCGCTGCAGGTCAATCTGCAGGTTCGTATCGCCGAAGTGAACCGCTCGCTGGTCAAGGAAATCAGCGGCAACCTGCTGACGCAGGATCGCACGGGCGGCTTTGTGGGCGATATATTCCGCGGCCGCAACGCCGGAACCATTACCCGCAACGCCGATGGCTCGACCAGCTACACCTTCTCCAAGGTCGCGGGCACCAACAGCCTGGGCGCCGCCGGCCGCCTGTTCGGCATGGACCTGATCGCTTCGCTCGACCTCGGCGAACGCTCGGGCCTGGTCGCGACGCTGGCGCAGCCGAACCTCACCGCGATGTCCGGCGAGACCGCGGACTTCCTCGCCGGTGGCGAATTCCCGGTCCCGATCCCCGGCAATTTCGCGGGCACGACGATCGAATATCGCAAATATGGCGTCAGCCTGGCCTATACGCCGACGGTGCTGTCGAACGGTCGCATCAGCCTGCGCGTCCGTCCCGAAGTGTCGGAACTGTCGACCGAAGGCGCGATCGAGATGCAGGGGTTCCAGGTCCCGGCGCTGACGGTGCGCCGCACCGAAACGACGGTCGAGCTGGGTTCGGGCGAAAGCTTCATGATCGCCGGCCTGATGAACAACCGCTCGATCGGCGCGATCGACAAGATCCCCGGTCTCGGCGACGTGCCGATCCTCGGCACGCTGTTCAAGTCGGACAGCTTCCGCCGCGGCGAGACCGAGCTCGTCATCGTCGTCACGCCCTATCTGGTTCAGCCGGTGTCGGCGAACGAGATCAAGCTGCCGACCGATGCCTATCGGGACACCAACGACCTTCAGCGCCTGTTGCTCAACCAGACGAGCGATGGCGTGACCGGCGGCGACCGGCCGAAGCCGACGCTCGACACGACGGTCGGCGATGCGGATCGCGCGCGAGGCGGCGCAGATGTCGCGCCGGGCTTTAGCCTGAACAAGAAGTGACGCTGGTTTTGGGGAGCAGAGTGATGAGCAGAATTGCAACTTGGACCGCCGCCCTGGCACTGGCAACGTCGCTGACGGGCTGCACGGGAGCGGCAAACAGCAACCACAGCCTGGAATCGATCCATCAGCCGGTGGTCCGCAACAGCATCCACCAGTTCGACGTCGCCGTCGGCAGCGGCGATCTGGTGCCGAGCGAACAGGGCCGTCTCCAGGGATGGCTCGATGCGATGGGCGTTCGCTATGGCGACCGCGTGTCGATCGAGGACCCGTCGGTTTACGGCGCGGGCGAAGCGCAGGCGACGATCCGCGCGATGGTCGAGCGTCGCGGCCTGCTGCTGAGTTCCGACGTTCCGGTGACGACCGGCGCGGTGCTGCCCGGCTATGTTCGCGTCATCGTGACGCGCGCATCGGCGCATGTGCCGGGTTGCCCGGACTGGTCGAGCAGGTCGTCGATCAATCCGACCAACGCGACCTCGTCCAACTATGGCTGCGCGACGAACGGCAATCTCGCGGCGATGGTCGCCGACCCCAATGACCTCATCAAGGGCAACCGGGCCACGATCAACGATCCCAACGCGGCGACGCGCGCGATCAGGACCTATCGTGAAAAGCCCCAGACGGGTGCCGGCCCCCTCAAGGAAACGGCAACGAGCAACAGCGGAGGCAGCCAGTGAACGCTCCTTTCAAAGCAGCCGGGCTGCGCGATCCGTTCAACGCCTTCGTCTGCGACGACGATACGCTGGAGTTGATCCGCGTCGCCGCCGCTGATCTCGGCTGGCCGATCGAGAAGTGCAACAAGGGCGGGCTGCGCAATGCCGTCCAGTCGCTTTCGGTGTCGGCAAGCCCGAACATCCTGTTTGTCGACATGTCCGAATCGGGCGATCCGATCAACGACATCAACGCACTCGCCGAAGTCTGCGAACCCGGCACGGTGGTGATTGCGGCGGGTCAGGTGAACGACGTTCGCCTGTATCGCGACCTTTTGTCGAGCGGCATCCAGGATTATCTGCTCAAGCCGCTTTCGCTCGACCAGGTGCGCGAAAGCTTCACCATGGCGCAGGCGTTGCTGTCGGCGCCGAAACATGCCGACATGCACGACGACAAGCCGCACCACATGACGGCGGTCGTCGGCGTGCGCGGCGGGGTCGGCGCGTCGCTGGTATCGACGTCGCTGGCGTGGGTGATGAGCGAACAGGGCGGCCGGCAGACGGCGCTGCTCGACCTCGACGTGCATTTCGGAACCGGCGCGCTGACGCTCGACCTCGAGCCTGGCCGCGGGCTGATCGACGCGATCGACAACCCCAGCCGCATCGACGGCCTGTTCATCGAACGCGCGATGGTGCGCGCCTCCGACAAGCTCAGCCTGCTGTCGGCGGAGGCGCCGATCCATCAGCCGGTGATGACCGACGGGTCGGCTTTCTTCCAGCTCGAAGAGGAATTGCGCGGCGCGTTCGAAATGACGATCGTCGACATTCCGCGCCACGTCCTGATCCCCTTTCCGCACCTGGTGCAGGAAGCGGGCACGATCCTGCTCGTCAGCGACGTGACGCTCGCCTCGGCGCGCGACACCATCCGCCTCCTCTCGTGGTTCAAACAGCATGTGCCGGGCGCGCGGGTGATCCTGGCCGCGAACAAATATCAGAATGCCGTCGGCGAATTGTCGCGCAAGGAATTCGAATCGTCGATCGAACGTCCGATCGACATCACGATTCCGTTCGATCCCAAGCTGGTCAGCCAGGCTGCGAAGCTCGGCAAATCCTATGCCGAAATCTGCAAGGGCACCAAGGGCGCCCAGGCCTGGTCCAGCCTGATGCGCATCGTCATCGACGGCGCCGACGAAAGCAGCGAGGAAGCGGCCGCGACCGGCAAGGCGAAGGCGGGCGGCGGCTCGCTGCTCGGCAAGCTCGGCGGCCTCGGCACGCTGGTCGCAAAAAAGGGCGCGAAATAAGGGCATCGCGGCGGCCGGACCTTCCCGGCCGCCGCGATCTTCCAGGCCGGAAGCGGACAAAAGGGCCATCATGAACCTGCAAATGATCCTGATCGTCACCGCCGCCGTCATGGTGCTTGCCATGCTGGCTCTCGCCTTTGCGGGCCCGTCGGCCGGCAAGGCGAAAAGCCGCCGGCTGGCGTCGGTGCGCGATCGTCATGCCGCATCGACCGAGGCGGTTGTCGCGGCGCAGATGCGCAAGACGATCCAGGCGGTCGACGGCCGGGGCGGAAGCAGCCTCTCCGACCTGGTGCCGCGCCGCGACCTGATGGAAAAGCGCCTGCGCCGCACCGGCAAGGGCTGGAACCTCACCCAATATATATTCTGGTGCATGGGGCTGTTCGTCGTCGCGACCGGGGGATTGCTCGTTCTGCGCACGCCTTTCCTGCTCGCCGTGATGGCGGGATTGATGGCCGGCATCGGCCTGCCTCACGCCTTTGTCGGCAGGGTGATCTCGAAGCGCGTCCAGAAATTCAACACCCGCTTTCCCGACGCGATCGACCTGCTCGTTCGCGGTTTGAAATCGGGCCTTCCCGTCACCGAAACCTTTCAGGTCGTCAGCCAGGAATTGCCGGGCCCGGTCGGCGAGGAATTCAAGGGCGTGATCGAGCGAATCCGCATCGGCAACACGATGGAAGCCGCGCTCCAGGAAACCGCCGAGATGATCGGCACGCCCGAATTCCAGTTCTTTTGCATCACCATCGCGATCCAGCGCGAGACCGGCGGCAACCTGGCCGAAACGCTCGCCAACCTGTCAGACGTGCTCCGCAAGCGCGCGCAGATGAAGCTGAAAATCCGCGCCATGTCGTCGGAAGCCAAGGCCTCGGCCTATATCGTCGGCGCCCTGCCCTTCTTCGTCTTCGGCGTCGTCTGGTCGATGAACCCATCCTATCTTGCGGGCTTCTTCTCCGAACAGCGTCTGATCATCGCGGGAATCGGGGGGCTTATCTGGATGAGCATCGGCGCCTTCATCATGAAAAAAATGATCAGCTTCGAGATTTGAAGGGCGGCAGATGAACAGCAATTTCCTTCTTGCCGCATTTTCCGGGGCGCAGTCCGGCCAGACGCTGATGGGCATCGATGTCGTCTGGGCGGCAACGATGCTGGCCGCGGTCGGTGTCGGCGCGGTGCTCTTCGCCATCTATGGCGCGCTGACGGTCCGCAACCCGATGGCAAAGCGCGTCAAGGCGCTCAACGACCGCCGCGAACAGCTGAAGGCCGGGATCACCGCCTCGACCGCCAAGCGCCGCGCGAAGCTGGTTCGCAAGAATCAGACCGCCGACAAGATGCGCACCTTCCTCGGCCGGTTGCAGGTGTTGCAGGAAGGGCAGATCCAGGAGGTTCAGCAAAAGCTGGCGCAGGCCGGTATCCGGTCGAAGGATCTGGCGGTCACCGTCATCTTCGGCCGTCTCGTGCTGCCGATCCTGTTCGGCGGGCTGGCCGCCTTTCTGATCTATTGGGTCGACATGTGGCCCGACATGACGCCGTTCAAGCGTTCGGGCTTTACGATGGCTGCGCTGATCCTTGGTTACAAGGCGCCCGACCTGTTCGTGCAGAACAAGCGGCAAAAGCGCACCGACGCGATCCGCAAGGGCCTGCCCGACGCGCTCGATCTGCTCGTGATCTGCGCCGAAGCGGGCCTGACCGTCGACGCAGCCTTCGCGCGCGTCGCCAAGGAACTTGGCCGCGCCTATCCCGAACTGGGCGAGGAATTCGCGCTGACCTCGATCGAACTCGGCTTCCTGACCGAGCGCCGGCAGGCGTTCGAAAATCTGGCCTATCGCGTCAATCTGGAATCGGTGAAGGGCGTGGTCACGACCATGATCCAGACCGAAAAATACGGCACGCCGCTGGCGAGCGCGCTGCGCGTGCTGTCGGCCGAATTCCGCAACGAACGCATGATGCGCGCCGAGGAAAAGGCCGCGCGCCTGCCCGCGATCATGACCGTGCCGCTGATCCTGTTCATCCTGCCGGTGCTGTTCATCGTCATCCTCGGCCCGGCGGCCTGTTCGCTGAGCGACGCGATGTCGGGCGGCGGGTTCGGCGGAAAAGGCTGACCGCAAAGATCGATGCAACGACGAAGGGCGGGAGCGATCCCGCCCTTTTTCGCATCAGCCGACCTGCTGTTCGATCGCGCCGAAGATGCTGTGATGGCGTTCGTCGTCCATCCAGATGCGCACGACATCGCCCTTCTGCATGAAGGGCGTCTTCGGTTCGCCCTGCCGGATCGTCTCGACCGTCCGCACCTCGGCGAGGCAGCAATAGCCGAGCCCGCCCTCGCCGATCGGCTTGCCCGGACCGCCGTCGGCATCGCGGTTCGAGACCGTGCCCGACCCGATGATCGTTCCCGCGCCAAGATTGCGCGTCTTCGCGGCGTGCGCGATGAGCTGGCCGAAGTCGAAGGTCATGTCGACCCCCGCGTCGGCGCGACCGAGCGGCTGGCCGTTAAGGTCGACGCACAGCGCGCCGTGCAGCTTGCCGCCCTGCCAGCGGTCGCCGAGCGCCTCGGGTGTCACGAACACCGGCGACATCGCGCTCGACGGCTTCGACTGGAAGAAGCCGAACCCCTTGGCGAGTTCCGCCGGAATCAGCCCGCGCAGCGACACGTCGTTGGTCAGCCCAACGAGCAGGATATGCGCGCGCGCCGCGACCGGGTCGATCCCCGCGGGCACGTCGCCGGTGACGACGACCACTTCTGCCTCCATGTCGCAGCCCCAGGCCGGATCGCCGAGCGGGATCGGATCGCGCGGCGCGAGAAAGGCATCGCTGCCGCCCTGATACATCAACGGATCGTGCCAGAAGCTGTCGGGCATCTCCGCCCCGCGCGCCTGCCGCACCAGCGCGACATGGTTCACATAGGCGCTGCCGTCGGCCCATTGATAGGCGCGCGGCAGCGGCGAGGCGGCGTCGCGTTCGTGAAACCGTTCCTTGGGGATCGCATCGTGATTGAGGTCTTCGGCCAGCGCGGCGAGGCGCGGCGCGGCATAGGCCCAATTGTCGAGCGCATATTGCATCGTCGGGGCGATCTGGCCCGCATCGGCATACCAGGCAAGATCGTCGGACACGACGACCAGCCGCCCGTCGCGGCCGGCTTTGAGCGAAGCTAGTTTCACAAATATCCCTTTGTCTGGCGATGCCGGTCATCGCCCGATAAAGGGACGATCAGCGCGGCATCTGGATCGATGCGAAACAGGTAAAGCCGCTCTGCCCCGCCTGCAAGCGCCGGATATATTGAAGATAGGCCTGCGACTGATCGTAGGTGGCGCCGGGGAGCGTCTGGCCGCGAAACGCGCGCTTGACCTCTTCGCCGGTAAAGGGACGCGGCGAGCCGGGGAAAGCGCCCTTGGTCCCGGCCGGCACCAGCCTGCCGCCCGCGTCGATATATTGACCGGCGCCGGTCGGCCCCGGCACCGGAATCTCGCAGTTCATCACCGACACCGCGGTCTGGGCAAAGGCGGGGCGGATCGTCAGCGCCGCCGACACGCCGACAGCGCCCAGCGCCAGCATCCGGCGCCGCGACGGCACGCCTTCTTCATCCTGAACGGGATTTTCGGCCGGGATATCACTATTTTCCATCGCGAAGCGCATAGCCCAACGCAGCCGCCAGGAAAAGCGAAACACCGCACCCATCGCCGTGCTTCCCGCAATGGGACATGTCCCGGCCGGGGGTTAACGGCTGCGAACATCCTTGCGCGGACCCGCGCTTCATGCGAGGCGCGGAGCCGATGTTCGATCGCCTTTCGAGCCTTGTCGCCGCCCTGACATTGATCGCGGTCGCGGCGATCTTTGCCGCGCTGGCTGGCGGCGACGCGTTGACCATCGCGATTCTGGCGCTGGCGGGCATCATCGGTGCAGCGGCGGTCCATGCCGCGCTCCCCGCGTCGCCTTCCGAACCGCAGGCAGCCCTTCCCGCCGAAGCGCCGCCGCTTTCCTTGCTGCGCCATCCCGATTTTGCGCTCTGGGTCGATCAGGAACAGGAGCCGCTGATCGGGGTCGCCGGCACCATCGTGACGATCGCCAACGACGCGGCCGTCCGCCTGCTCGGCCGGCACATCGTCGGCGCCGACGTCCGCACCGCGATCCGCCATCCCGCCGCAACCGAATGGCTGGCGCGCATCGGCGGCGAAGTGCCGCTCGAAACGCTGAACCTCGTCGACTTTCCGCGCCCGGGGCAGCGCTGGACGATGCGCGTCGCCACCCTGTCGGGAGACGACCGGATCATCTTTCTGTCCGACCGCACGGCGATCGACGCCGCCGACCGTATGCGGTCCGACTTCGTCGCCAACGCCAGTCACGAACTCAGGACGCCGCTGGCGGCGATCCTCGGCTATGTCGAGACGTTGCAGGATATGGACGGCGAAGGCGACGGCCCGATGCGGCACCGCTTCCTCTCGATCATCGAGCGCGAAGCCGGGCGGATGCAGCAGCTCGTCATCGATCTTCTGTCGATTTCGCGGGTCGAGGCCGACCGCTTCCGCCGTCCGACGACGCCGGTCGATCTCGCCGCGATCGTGCGCAGGACGATCGCGCAATTGCAGGACAGCGAGGCCGCGCGCCCCAGGGACATCGTGGCACAGCTGGGAACCGAACCGCAGCCGATGCTCGGCGACGAAGCGCAACTCGGCCAGCTCGCGCACAACATCATCTCGAACGCCATGAAATATGGCCGCGCCGGCACCCCGGTGACGGTCGCGCTCACCCGCGAAGGACAGCGCGTCCGCCTGTCGGTGAGCGACGAAGGCGACGGCATCGCCCCCGATCACCTGCCGCGCCTGACCGAGCGTTTCTACCGCGTCGACGAGGCGCGCAGCCGCTCGGTCGGCGGCACCGGCCTGGGCCTCGCGATCGTCAAGCATATCAGCGAGCGCCATCAGGGGCTGATCGACATCGAAAGCGAGCTTGGCAAGGGCACGCGGGTTTCGGTGGCTTTCCCGCTGGCGGAAGAATAGGATCGGACGCGCGACATCCGATTTGGGAAGGCCCGCGTCATCCTTCCAAAGTTCAGGAAAGTTCAGCCTATTGCATCGCCCCGATTGCGGCCTCGCAATATATGGAACGCACGCGGCGCGCCTTGCCGTGGCCGCATCCGCAAGCTGGACCGCTTTATCCACCGGATGGAAGCTGGCACGGTCGGATAATGTAGGAAAGGCCTATTTGAAGGCGATGTCGGCTTTGGGGTGGGGAGCGGACGTTCCCTCTTCGTCATGCTGAACTTGTTTCAGCATCCATGGCCGAACCTCTCGGTCAGCGTTGCGCCGAAGGAAACGGCGGGCCATGGACCCTGAAACAAGTTCAGGGTGACG
>QFCS01003773.1_pt1 | contig 50947 bp, 49 predicted proteins | sample 3576561 | NCBI WGS metagenome assembly QFCS01 | reverse complement strand
AGCCAACGCAGCCTCAGCGATGAAGTGCTGGGCGCTCAGGTCCACCAGAGCTTCGTGCGCAGCGACCGCACCTACGGCGCACGCCGTGTGTGGCACGACGTGCTGGAGCAAGGTCAGGCTTGTGGTCTGCACCGCATTGAGCGGCTCATGCGAGAGCAGGCACTGCGTGCTCGACCCCGTCGTCGTGGGCTGCCCAAGGACCGGGGCGCGCGCAGCGCGGTGGCTGGCAACGTGCTGGACCGCCAGTTCCAGGCCGATGGCCCGAACCAGAAGTGGGTGGCCGACTTCACCTACATCTGGACAGCAGAAGGTTGGCTGTACGTGGCTGCGGTGCTGGACCTGTACTCCCGTCGCATCGTGGGCTGGTCGATGCAGGAGAGCATGACCTCCCAGCTCGTGGTGGACGCGCTGATGATGGCCGTGTGGCGCCGGGGCAGACCCGTGGCCTTGCTGCACCACTCCGACCAGGGTAGCCAGTACACCAGCGAGCACTTCCAGAAGCTGCTGGACGAACAGGGCATCACCTGCAGCATGAGCAGGGCCGGCGAGGTCTGGGACAACTCAGCCATGGAGAGCTTCTTCAGCTCCCTCAAGACCGAGCGCACGGCCAGGAAGGTGTATCGAACGCGAGGGCAGGCCCGTTCAGACGTGTTCGATTACATCGAGTGCTTCTACAACCCGACGCGTCGGCATTCGACGCTCGGCTATCTCAGTCCCGTACAGTTCGAGCGAGCTCAAGAAGCTTAGGTCGGTGTCAACGGAACCGGCAGCAGCCCAACCAGACCAATCGGCAAAAAGCGCAGGACTGGCGCGGCACTATGGCAAGCGGGGGAAAGGGTGCTGCCTGCGCCCATTAAGATGCTCCTGCTCCAACTGATTGAGGGTGACTATGAAGCTACGAACGCTTGCGGTGTGGTCGGTGTCCGGTCTTCTCGCTCTGTCGGCCCAGGCCTTTGATCTCAAGGGAATCGCGCCGGGGATGAGTAAGGCAGACTTCGTGGCCAAGTTCGGTGAGTCGCCCGTGCGCGGACTCACGATCGCAGACATCCCGTCGCGACACAAGACCACCACCGTGATCTTCGACGACAACGATCGACTGTCATCGCTGTACTTCTTCTTCGAGGCCGATCACTTCGACGACATGAGGGACGCGGTCAAGGCGAAGTACCCCGCCTTGCGGTGCACGAACTCTACGGTCTCCAACCGGCTCGGCGCAAAGTTCACGCAGACGAACTGCACGCTAAACGACAGCACTGGAAGACTGTCGCTCACCAGGTACAACGACACCCTAGACGGCTCGGCGCTGACCATCTACTCGAGAGAGGAGCTGGAAGCGATCCGGCAGCACTACAAGAACCGCAAGAGCAAGGACATCTGATCGAGTCGCCGACCTGGTGCTGGGAGATCGCAGACCACGGCCAAGTCATAGCGGACGATCGCGCTTGTAGACGTGTTCAGTGGGCGCACTGGCAACAGTCGACGTTGTTCTATTAGAGTGCTCCCAAAGACTCCGCTCAAACCCGATGTCCATTTCTCCCAGGCTACTCAGTGCCGTGGCAAGCGAGCGGCCGCCCGCACCAGAGCACGTGTGGGATCTTGATCGACATGCAAGTTGGCACCAGGCCATCTGGCGCTTGATGTCGGACTTCATCGGACCTGACGTCAAGAAGACATTCCTCAGCAACCCACCCGAGTATCTGGTCTCCGATGACTTAGGGTGGCTGGATGACCTTGTGCTGCAGGTCCGCGGCATCCAAGTCGATTCGAAGGCCGAACTGGCAATTCGGCTGCTGGGGCGCTACCGCGCGATTCGCTCCTGCCACGGTACTTCCGCGCCATCACTCGATCCGTTCTATGAGCATGGAATTCGCCCCCTGGTGATTGCGCAGGTCTATGAACAGGCGCGCCAGATTTTTCTCGGGGGCAACTACCCGGAATTGTCGGAGGACAACCTGATACGTGCTTCGGATCACGTGGGCCCTCTCACAAGGGAGGGACGTGTCTACTTCGAGGCAAATGAGTGGTTCCTGAAGGAAATGTGCGGGCACTACATGCTCTATGGAAGCGAATACTTGGTCGCACTTGCCGCAAACCTCGGGGGTACGCGTGACTACCGGCGCGTCCTGAAAGGGCGCTTCGCTCCTACACTTTTTGTGTGCGACGTACCGCTGCTGCACATTCATCCCGGCACGATGGCGGAGTTCGCTGGCATTGCGCTTCAGTCGATTTTCCAGGAACTACTGGATGGTCCTGACTATGCGCCTGACAAGTGGAGTGGCTGTGGCTTCAGCATTCGGGTGCCGCTGGAGGCGTCCTGCATTGTTGGACACTACCACCCCGACATCACACGCGACCCGCTTCGGTAGGTTCAGGACCCTCACCTCGACCGATGCTTCTGCGAGGCAATGTGGCATGTTGAGATGTGAGTAGAAGGAAGCGCAGTCCCCTCATGACGCGCGCAGCAACTCGTTGAGCCGGCTCAGCAGTTTCGCGGGTACGTCCAGCCTCCTCGCGTTGGCGCGCACCGGCCGGCAAAACCGCTCGTGGACATAGAAAACCTCCCCCGTGCGGCGTACCGGCACGATGCGCCCGCCCAGTGAGCGCCACAGGCGATTGAACAGACGGGGGTTGGATGTGTGGATGGGGTGTGGCATGACGCGGCTCCTGTTCAGGTTCGGGGACGAATCGGGGTCAGGCCGTCCGTGAAGCGCTCAGCGTCGGCCAACATGTTCAACTCCGCTGCCCAGGCCTCGCGCAGCGCGCTCGCATCCGTTCCGGGTACATCCTCGTCTTCCAGGTAGAGACTCAGCCCAACCAGCTCAGGAGGAAGGTCCAGGGCGTGCAGGCCGCAGCCGTGCACCCGTTGGCACTCGACGCGCAGGTTGTAGAGCGGATCCGAGAGCACTTCCAGCAGGTTGGGCAGCGGGCCCACGTGCAGAGTGCTGCCGTAGTCACTGCTCCAGCGAACGGCGTCCGGCAAGTCCAGCGCCCGCAGCAGGCCGCGGCGCCCTCTCATGAGCACGATCAGCCTGTTGACCAGGGCATCGCGCACCAGGTTGTGCTCGTGCTCGATCTCTCGCAGTGCATCGGCCGTGCCCTTGCTGATCTTGAAGCTGCGCGGCTTGATGGCCAGCGTTCGGGCTCCTCCCAGGCGGCGCAGGGCCTGGGAGATGTAGGCCTTGGCCTGATCGCTGTTGCGCTTGCCGGCCAGATCTTCCCGCAGATGCTCCATCTCGCAGCGCAGCACGTGCTCCAGGAAGGCGTCGCGCTTGATGAAGCACTCCTCGAGCTGGGCCTGCCAGTCGTGAAAGAGCGTCGTGACGACGCCCACGGAGATCTTGGTGTCTTGAACGGTGGCCATGGGGGTGCTTTCGGGGTGGTTTGGGTGTCTGCGCAGTGTGCGCAGGCCCGCCTAGCTTGCAAAGCTTTCGTTCTGCGGATTTTGGGATGCGAGCTTTTATGCCGTGCGTCTGCCTAACTGTTATTAGTGTGACGTAGGATAAAAGCAGCGGTAAAATAAACAGAAAAAGTGCGACCGCACATCCGCCCCCTCCCGCGACAAAAACCTAACGAGATCAAGCACTTGGCCGACTTCCTCAAGCGCCTCGCCTCCTTCGCCGGCATCGCCCTGGCTCTCTTCGTCATGTTCGGCGTCATCGCCAACGTGGCCCGGCTGCTCGAATACCTCTTCCCGCTCCTCGCGCTCGCCGCCGGCCTGTACTTCCTCGGCAGCCTCGCAGTTGACACGGTGCGCGAACGACTTCGCCCCCCTGCCCCACCCGAGCCGCCTTCCGCGCCGGCGCCCAGCGAGAACCCATGGACAAATTCGCCACCAAGCCAGGCTCGGGTGATGGAGTTCCTGATGGAGCAGGATGAACACCTGCGGCATGCCTTCTTCAGCCTGCCCGAGCAGGAGAGAGCGCAGCTGCTGGAGCGCGGCGGCGCCGCCGTGCGCGAGATCGACGCCATCGACCGCTGGATCGAGGAGGTCAAGAAGTGGCCACAGCACCAGCGCGACAGCGTCGAGGCTCAGGCCGTGCACAAGGTCGAGAGACGAGTTCAAGTCCTGCTGGCCTTTGCCGAGGACGTGCTGGCCACCCGCAAGCGCGCGGCGGCCCAGTCCGATTCGACCGGAGGCTAGGCATGCAAAGCGAGCACACGCTGACTGAGATCGAGCCGCCTGAGCCAAAGCGTGGGCGCGGACGCCCTCGGAAGGCAACCGCGCCCGATGAGGCGCCCTCTCCCGCCCCGGCAGCGCCACGCCGGCGCGGGAGAAAGATCGGCTTTCGCCTGCCCACCTTTGCCCAGTTGGACGAACTCACGCTGGAGGACTTCTCATTTGTGCGCGGCGTCTACAACGGCATGGATCCGCGCGACTCCTTCCTGCGCTTCTACGCCAACATCCACTTCGATGCGCAAGGGGTGCCCGCCGTCCCTCATGGACTCAGCCTGGCCGCGCGCTTCAAGCAGTTGGAGGAGCGAATCCTGGCGGCGGCCTCCTCATCGGCGGAGCAGTGGCTACAGCAGCACGCCCGCACCCTCGCCGCCGAGCTGCCCGAACAGGCCAGTGACCAAGCACAGCGACGGGGGCTAGAGGAGCTTTTCGCAGAATGGGTGGACAACCTGGATGAGGACGTGTACACCGAGTCGGAGCTGCCCGAGCGCTTCAAGGAGTACCTCGCCGACAACGACATCGAGGTCACGGCCCAGCAGAGCAACGAGGTCAGCCGCGCCACCATGATCGAGCGCAAGGTGAAAGCACTCAACCACCTGCAGACCGCCCTCGCCTACCGACCCCGCCAGGACGCGGCCATCTCGATTTGGCTGGCGACCCCGGTGCGCGCCGCGCTGGAACGGCTGCAGATCCACACACTCGGGCAGCTTGTGCGCTACATCAGCGCGAGCGGGCGCAACTGGCATCGCGCGATTTCGCGCCTGGGACATGTGCGTGCAAGGCGGCTGCAGGCCTGGCTGGAGGATCACGCCGAGACGCTGGGCCCTATCGATCGCACCTCGCCTGGCTGGGAAGCCCACAAGCCGCTCAAGAGCCGGCTCAGCGCCCTGCAACGCGCGCCCGAGGTGGCTGTCCTGGAATACCAGGGAGAAGTAGGCGTGGCCTCGCCAGACGCAATGCAGATCGTGCAGCGCTCGGGAATCGCCCCACTGGAGATGCTGCGCGTACCGCCCGAACTCGATGGCTCACAAGGGCTCTATCGCGTGGCCGCCCCCAACCACTTTGGAGCGCGCAACGACATGCAGGCGATCACGATCTGGCTGTCAACCTTCCTCAGGGCTGGCAAGAAGCGCACCTTCGAAGCCTACCGGCGCGAGGTCGAGCGCTTCTACATCTGGTGCATGCAGGAGGCGCGCGTGGCACTCGCCAGCGTCAGCACCGCACACGCGCTCGGCTACCAGCAGTTCCTCGCCAAGATCCCGCACGCATACCTTGGCCACGCGCGCGTCACGCGCGAGGACCCGCTCTGGCGACCATGGCGGGGCCAGCTCACCGCACGCAGCCAGACCTATGCGCTGACCGTGCTCAAGGTGATGATGGAAGCGCTCTGCAAGGCGGGGTACCTCAGTGGAAATGCATTCGCCGCGCTCAAGAGTAGCGCCACGCTGGACCAGGCCATGGACACCAGCCGCTCACTCAATCCCGGGGACATCGAATGGGTGCGCAAGACCCTGGCGCAGCGCGAGAGCGCCCAAGCAGAGAGCGTCGAGCACGATCAGGATGCTGCGCCCTCCCCTGCTCTGGGCGCGGCGCGCGCGCGTCGACTCAAGTTCATCCTCAATATCCTGCTGACCACCGGCCTGCGCCTGGAGGAACTGGCCAATGCCCGCGCCACCGACATGTATCCATCGCAAGGGGCACCCGATGTGCCAGCCGAGGGACACATTCTGCGAGTGGTCGGCAAGGGCAAGCGCGTGCGCACGGTCTACATCAGCCCCGCCGTTTACCAGCTGATGCTCGATCACCACGCGGATGTCGAGCGCGCGATCACCCGGGCCCACGGAACAACCAGCCAGAAGCTGCTGGCCTTTCGGGTCGAGCGACCCATGGTTGGCGCTTTGGGCAGAGCGCCCTCCCCTGCTGGGAACCAAGGCGAAACAACTGCAAACAGAACTTCGCAATCGCACGCACTGGGGCTCCAAGGCATCTATCGCACGCTCAAGGCATTCTTTCGTGCCGAGGCCAACCGAGAACTGCGGCGCGCTACGGCAGCAAGAAGCGCGGTGGACCGCATGCAGAAGAACGCTGGGTCAATGGCGCAAGCGGAGCGGTATGCCGCACTTGCGCTGGAGGCCAAGCGCTTGGATCAGGAGCGAGCAATGTGGAAGCGCCGCGCGCGTATCAGCACGCACTGGCTGCGCCACACTTTCGCCAAGGAGGTGTTACGCACCAACCCGAGTGACACGGGACTCAAGATTGCGCAGCAGCTGCTGGGGCACGCGAGCATCACCACCACCGCCGTCTACGCAAAGCAGGACGACACCAGCAAGGTGAAGGCCGCCCGATTGGTCTTTCCCGAAGGGGTCTGAATAAAGAGAGCAAGCCTCCATGGGCTGCTTCAACCGTCTGAAGTTCTATGGGTGCACGGCTTTCCGAGAACGAGGCGGACGGACAAGCTTCAACCGTCTGAAGTTCTGCATTCCGGGCACTGGGGCAGGGCCACGCCGCGATGAGCCGATCGCCCCATGACTTCAACCGTCTGAAGCTCAACGCACCTGGCGCCGACCTGCAACTGGCGCACCTCCAACAACACCAAACTTCAACCGTCTGAAGTCCGCACCGCGGCCATCAAAGCTTGAAGCATTTGCAGCGACGAGACTTCAACCGCCTGAAGCGCCGACCCTGATCGCGGAAGCGGGCTGCTCACCAGGGCACCCACCAGATGCACTACTCGCTGAGGCCCACCCTCGGAGCCCAACGCACCGAGGGGCGGCAAGGCGAAGTCGGGATTCCGCCCCTTGCGCAGCCGCGGCAACTGGACAACGGGCGGCGCGAGTGGTCACTGAGCCAACCGGCTTCAACCGTCTGAAGACGGAACTCGCCCAGCGCCCAATGCTTCGGCGAAGGCACAGCTTCAACCATCTGAAGACGCCGCGCCATGTACAACCCGTCGGGGCAAGCAACAACAGAAATGCAACTTCAACCGTCTGAAGCGCATAACGGTGAGCGATCTCAGCAATGCCAGGACACTCATGAGAACGCTGCACGCAGGGACGGTAATAGAGAAATCGATGCACATCAGCAACAAACAGCCAGCGAATGCAAGAGATTGCAAGCCAGATTCCCCCAAGCACTTGAACTGGGAGCGCCAAGTACGCGAAAATGCATTTATTCACAAGGAGTAATAATGTCAGGTAAGCCACTGGGAAAAATCGTCACGTTTTTCAACCAAAAGGGCGGGGTCGGCAAGACCACCAGCACCTGCCAGCTGGCTGGCACTTTTGGCCATCGCGGCTACGACGTCCTCGTAGCGGACCTCGACGCACAGCAGACATCAGCCGCCTGGCTCTCGCGCGCTGACGGCGCAAACTTTCCCGCAACGCTATGGAGTGGCTTTCGATACAAGGACAGCACCGCCGCCGAACTCGGCAAGCTCGCCGCCAAGTACGACCTCATCTTCGTGGACTGTGCCCCCGCAGTCGATCAGCCCGGTACCTGGGCCTCATTGCTCGTGAGCGACCTGGCACTGGTGCCCACCAAGCTCAGTCCCGCCGATACCGACGCACTGCCCGCGGCGCTCGCACTGGCCAAGAAGGCTCTCATCACCAGTGGGCGCGACTACCCCGTGCGCATCCTGCCGACCGCATTCCGCCGCAATCGTGCAGACGAGAGGTCGGCGCTGGAGGTGATCGCCGCCGACAAGGTCTATCCCGAGTTCTCGGTAATGAAGCAGGTGCTGAGCGACCGGGTGGCCTTCACGCGATCGATGCTCTATGGCGCGACGGTTCACTCCATGCCCAACGCCAAGGACGCCATCACCGAAATTGACGCGCTTGCCGACGCCGTCGCCAAGCTCCTCAAGATCCCCGCAACGAAGAAGGGCTGACATGGCACCCGTACCCAAACTCAAGCTTGACCCCAAGGCCGCAATGCAACGGCATCAGTCGGCTGCGTCCACTGCTGCCGCCGACCGCTTCGCACTAGCTGAGCAGATCACCAAAGACCAACCCACGGGGTTGAGCCCAGTGACGGCGGGGAAGGGCACCGTCGCACCGGTGCCCGAAGCGGCGCCGCCCACCCTCAAACGCCCTGTTGTGTCCAGTCCGCAAGCATTCGACCTGAGCGCGTGTGTGGCGGGCACCATCGTCCAGGTCCCGCTGCATCTCATCGACGCCAACCCGCTGAGCCCGCGCCACATCTACACGAATGAGGAGGTCGACAAGATCGCGCGCACCATGCCCGATGGCCAGGACGTTGCCGCAAACGGCTACTTGGAGGGCGGGCGCATCAAGCTCATCGATGGGGGCACGCGCTTTCGAGCCGCGAAGATCACCGACTGCACCTTCCTGGAGGTCAAGATTGAAGAGGCTCCTGCGGACAAGCTCGCGCTGTACAAGCGGGCGAGGGCGCTCAACGAGCAGCGCTCTGCGACCACGGCGCTGGACTTCGCCCTGAGCCTGCGCGCCCTCCTTGAGCAAGGCGCCGTGGCCAGTCAGCGAGAACTCATGGAGAAGGTGGAGCCACCGTCTGGGGGCAAACTGTCCGAGGCCGCAGTCAGCACCTACATGCGGATCGCGCGCATGCCCGAGAAGATCCAGCGCGCCATGAGCGAGTCGCCGGAAACTTCGACGGTGGTGGCGCTCTATGCCGTGAGCGAGTTGTTCCCCGATGGCCTGGGCGAAACGGAGCTTGAGGCAAAGCTCGACCTCGCCCTCGAAATCATCGACGAGATCAAACGCAAGAAGCTCAATCGCCACCAGATCGCCGCCCTTGTGAAGTCCAAAATTGCGGGCCCCAAGTCGCGTGAGCGCAGCACGGTGCACCCACTTGAGTTCGGCCACCACAAAGGCCAGATCAAGATGTTCACCAAGAAGGGCCAACTCGACCTTTCGCTCAAGGGGCTCGATGAGGCGGAAATGCCAGGCCTGCGTGCGGCGCTCGTGCAAACATTGGAGACGTTCATGCGCGACAAGGATGGCGGCTCGCGCTAACTGACATGGCAACTCGCGCTACCGCTACTCTCGGATCCTCGGCGCCGCTTCCCGGGTTGTTCGTTGATCCACTCGTTGCCGAACGGACCGTCTTCAACGAGGACCGCACGCACCGGTTCACGCTCTTTCGCCATTGGGGCGACGTTGATGACTTTGCCGTTGGCATCAGCATGAACCCCTCTGGCGCCTCAGAGGACATGGGTGACCGGACGGTGGACGGCATGTGCGAGCGAGCACGAAAACACTGGGGCGTCGGCGCCTACTACCAGCTCAACGTCATGTCGATCCGGGCAACCGACTCAAGCGATCTGGCCAAAGCCAGCACGCTATGGCTGCCGGAGAACGACGAGTGGATAAGGCGACTCGCGCCGAAGGCCCGTCTCGTCGTCGCCAGCTGGGGCAACCCAGGCCACGAGTCAGGCCGTGGTGCGGTCGTGGAGAGCATCCTGCGCGAAGTGTGCGATCCGGCCAGGGTGTTTTGCTTCGGGAAGAACAAGACCGGTGCCCCTGTACACCCCCTGTACCAGCGGTTTGACGCACCACTGATGCCTTTCTTCGAAACCCCGTAGCGTTCGTGTCGCTCCTCCTGTTGGCGCGCTGGGGCAACAGAACTTCAGTGCGATCCGCCCGCGAGAACTGCTTGAATCTGCGTGTACCAGCTGCGTGGCAGCAACTGGCCGCCAGATCAACCAGTGACGGCAGGACCTCGAACGTAGCGTGCCAGGCGGATCAGGATCCAGCAGCCGAGGGCAAGGGCGAAGTACGCCGCTAGTGGAAGGACTGTCGCAACTGCCCGCCGCACAGAGCCAGCAGTAGACACGCGCATGGATTCCGCTCGCTCAATCTCGACGAGGTCATCGAACTTCTTGGCATCCTTCGGGTTGTTGAATGCGAACGTAAGCGTTGCCCCGCCATTGCAGGTAACCCACCATCGGCCTTCCTTGGTGTAGTGCTTGTCGATTGAACAGTGCTGGCCGGTCTGCCGATCGCCCAAGATCCCGGTGGGCGCCACGAGGCGCCGCTTGATGCCGTCTTCTGCCACGTTGACCATCTTCTCTTCACCGTCAACCACTCTGGCCGCCAACTGCTCGGTAATGGTGACATCGTGGCGAAGCCCACCGGGCAGCCGGACCGAGCCGAACCGCAGTACCGAGCCTTCCAAGTCGGAAAGCGCCCTTGCCTCGGAAACCCCTTCAGTGCTGCTGCAGACAAAGAACTCAGCGTGTTCGGTACACAGGGTCGTGAAACGGCTATCCCAAAGCACGTCTTTGGCCCCAAGCCAAGCACCGAGCGCGAGCAACGGAAGAAGCAGAACAATGGTCAGGCGTTTGAATTGCTGCTTGGTCATATGGAACAAATAGAACGAGGGGACTATCGAAATCGTAGCATCCGAGATGTACTCAATCGGCTTGCGCATTTGGGGCAAGGGTGGCCTGTGACAGCGACCTAGGTGCCGGCAAGCCGTGCGAACCCGACAGCCAAGAAGAATCGCCTAAGCAGGCCAGCATCGAGCCCAACTTCGGTGTAGTGCTGAATCACGGCATCGGGCGGTTCCTCCCCGCGAACCTTCGGCAGCAACCCCGCGACACGCTCCCACTTCTGCGCAGAACCGAACACACTGCCGAAGACGACTGCAAGACACTTCGTCGTTGATCGATCTGGCCAGGTTCGCATCCAAGACAGCGGCAGTGCCCCACTTTCTCTCGCGTCAGCGACAACCGCGCGCGCGCCTGCGCAGCCCACAACGGTGATCAAGAACTGCTGTCGTCCTTCGTGGTGCAGCAACCCAAGCGCGGCCAGCCCAATCAAGAAGTCCCAGACGGCAACCGCGAAGGCCTGCTCATTCCCAGGGACTTCGAACCGCTCTTCAATCCATGCGCGCACTCGACGCGCCGAGATCGAAGCCGCGTTCACCTCGATCGCGCAATGCATCAGGTCGGAGAAGACTACCGCCTGCCAGACCAAGGGAGGGGCAGCGATTGCGTTGCTCGCTTTGACCGGCACCGGCAGGAACCCGAGTTCACCGGCGTCCCTCGCGCCCATGTAGTCAAGGGCCTGGCGCAGCTTTGCGGCAGCTGGCTCAGCGCGGATCGCAGCAAGCCTTGCGCGCTCATGCTGCAGGGCCATTTCAAGCCGAACAGCTTCGTCGTCACGCCGGCGCGCAGACGCTGCGTGCCGGCGTGCCTTTTCATCTGCTGCCAATGCATCGAGGCGCGCCTGCTCCGCGTCACGCTCTGGATGGCACAGCCATTGAGATTTCTGCTCGCTGGTGAACAACGCTGCCTCCAGCGCGGCGAAGTTCATCTCGCGCACCGCGGACACATTGATCTCAACCGCGGCCACCCTGAGATCCTTGATGCGACGCAGCTTGAGTGCGTCCACGAAGTGCGTGACGGCAATCTCGACGAGCACATCGCGCCCACCATGGGACACGACAAGGTCCGGACGGATCTCGCCGACGCGACCTTCGACCCTCACAGCTTGCAGCCGCGACACGCCCGCAGGGGCGAACAGGGTTGGCTGCGCGAACAGGTCTCCATCGTCCGCAGCTCCGGGAGCGTGGGTGCGCACCGCCGGGAGGTACAGGGCCATGCGATCGGCAATGAGCTGCTTGGCAGCCAGGTGGACCGCCGTTTCAAAGCCAAGAGCGCAACTGGCGCCACGATGGTGCGCAAAGTTCGACACAACCTTGCCCTCCGGGGAATGCCGCGCTACGAGCGGAGCGCCACATCCAGGACAGGTGCAACCGCATCTGAGCCCGCTTTCGACCTGCAACGGCTCAAACAAGCGCCCGTCCCTCAGTCCGAAAGGTACGTGGAGGGAGCGCAGAGTGGCGGGCAACAAGGTTGGGCGCAAAGGCAGGCTAGGGCGCAGAGTCGTTGGCTGACTCGATGCGCCAGGCCATCCAGGCTTCGAACTCCACGTCTTGTGGGAATGGCATCAGGCGCCGGAACGTCTCAGGCTGCTTGTCGAGAAGCCAGCGGCGCAGCAAGGCCAAGGCAGGGCGGTTCTGCGGGCTCCAGCCCTTCGCATACAGAGCGCGCGCGGCGGCCCCATCGTTGGCCGCTTCGAACTGGGAGAGCAGGGCAGCGCGATCGCTCTGCGCGAGTCCGAACACGGCTTCGGCGAAGCGCGCGCTGCTGTGCTGTTCGAACGCCTCTTTCAGCCGCTCTTGACGCATCTGAGCCGTGCGCTGCGCCTCCTTGGCAGTTGCTTCCTGCTCAAGGCGCTCGTCGTCAAGCTCCTCGGCCTGCGCACCGGAAGCGATGTTCTCCAGGATGCCGCTGAAGTACGCCTTTCGCGAACTGATGCGCTTGCCCTGCTGCTTCAGCCGCGCTTCGGCGTCCTTCATCCGAACAATGGACTCTGCGACCTCTTCGTACGAACGCGCCTGGGCAAGGTCCTCGATCTCCTTGGCCGAGAAACCGATGTTGTCGAGCACCATGAGGATGTCGCGCGGCCAGGTGAGGGGAACGCCAAGCGACGGCGTGGCCTTGGGGATGAACTTGAACTGCAGCTTGGACACCCGCGTGCCTGACTTGAGCTCCTTGAGCTCAAGCGTGTAGTTGAGCGCGGGGCTGTCGTTCACCCTGCGAATCGCATCGAGCAGCACCCTCCGCTTGAAGTCCGCATAGCGCACCACCCGCAACCCCTCCTCAGGGTCGTCTTCCAGGTAGCCGCAGCGGCCCATCAAGAGTTCGATCCAGGTTGCCGTGGGCAGCGCAGCCGTGACCTTCTGCTGAGTCGTCACGTAGCGCCAGCAGTTCTGGTACAGGGCGTAGCTGGGCGCCGTGGGCAGGCCCTCTTGGGCTTGAATACTCAGCGGCGCCCAGTTGGAGGGCTCCAGAATGATCTCCAGCACCTGCGGGTCGAAGGCGAAGCGGATGAGCCCGCGCTTGTGGCCCTTGCCATAGCCAAGCGAGCTCAGAAAGTGACTTTTCATCTCCCACTCAACGTCCTTGCCCTCACCGATGATGTTCCAGCGCAAGATCATCTCGAACAACTTGTCGAGCTCGCTGTAGATGCGGGTGTAGTTCTTGCCAGGGATACCGGCGATGCGGGCCAGATCGGTAATCCGCGTCTCGAAGACCGGGCTCAGCCGCTCGGTCTTGACTCGCTCCAGCGCTTCTGAACCGCGCTTGCGGAAGTCAATCTGCGCCAGGATGATGCAGGCGTCGAATAGGCGTCGACTGTTGAGGCTCTGGGCGTGCTCGGCCTTGATCGGGGTCGCGTGGATCGCGGCGACGGCCTTGCGCATCGTGCGCAGGGTATCTGGGATGACCAGGTCGGTGGTCGGGAAAAGCGACTGCTGCCCGGTGTCACGCACCCTGGTGTCAAAGCCCGCGATCTCCAGCGTCGCCATGGGATCAGGCGAGGGCTCCGAATCGTCCTCGGAATTGATGGCATCGGGTGAAGTGGGCGGCACACCGAAATCGTAACCGATGGCAGCAGGTGAGTCGCTACTGCCATCAATGGTTCTGGCCTGGGGCGAGTATGCAGAACTGCCATCGAGGGCGAACTGCATCGCCATAGCCCGTACGCGCAGGCGCCAGGGAGAGTATGCAAGGTGGTCGGCCGCAGAACAGGACTGCCACAACGAGTATGCGAAAGCGCCACCGACAATGGCCTAAGTTGTTGATCCTGATAAAGAATTTCACTTGGAACAACTGGAATGTTCTTGTAAACCTGAAACCACTGCAACGCCGCCACAGCCGCCACGCGCGCTCAAGACCGCCACCAGGCGCAGTAGTTGGGGGTGTTTGTTGGTTGATTGTTGAAAAAAATCCGTGAAATCGTGATCCGCAGGACCACGAAGGCAGGCGCGAGCGGTGGCAGATTCGCATACTCATATGCGGTAATGCGGTACTGATCACCCGCCTAGTACGTTGCAGATAGGGAGCGCCATAAGCTGCATTGGTATTTGGTAGTATGGAAAGGACCGGCAAATACGGTCCAAGCAGCATGGAAGAAGGCGAAGACGAACTGGATGCGATCGTTGGGGCCGCCCTCAAGGGGATGGTCAGCTCCGGTGCGTCCAGTGCGAAAGTCGGAGCGTTCGCCGCCAGCTTCCGAGACGAGGTGGCCACAATCCTTGGCCGCAAGGAAGCACCAGTCCAAGCGCCAGATCTGCTCGAGCTCGTGACCCAGGCCGTCCAGAACGCGCTGGGTGCATCCGGCGTGCAGCTTCGCAAGCGTCAAGCGCCGGCGAAGCGGATCTACGTCGAGTGCAATGGCAGGGCGACGTCAGTCTCCATCCCCGCGGAGATGCTGCTCAAGATCGATACGGTCACCGGTGGGCGAAAGCAGACTGTGCAGGCTCTGCGCGACATCGCGCGCTCGGTACCAGGAAGCGTCGAGAACCGCTCCGAATGGGTCCGGCAGAGGGCCCTCTTGCTCTCAGAGCAATCAGCCGAGGCCTCCTCCCGCCATTGAGTTCGCGGGCATCTGCGGCGGGGCAGACGTTTCCCCGATTGCGGCACTATTAGCGAAACAGCACATCCAGGCAGCGCGCGTCGGTAAGCGCTTGATTTCACGGAAGAAAAAGCGAAGTAACCGCTTACGTAAATCGGGGCGTGGCAGATCGCACGCGGTTTGGGGGATACGCAGCCCGTGCTGCTCCGCTAATAGTCGGTGCGACTCCAGCGTGCGAATGGCACACGGGATCGAGCGCGGGCGATGAGCTTGACCTGGTGCGGGCGTGCTGCTCCGCTAATAGCGCAGTGGGTCGTGGCGCGTGGCTTGGCCTGCGTAGAGGTGGCGCCAGACCAACAAAACGGGGTGTGGAGGTCAAAACCGTGCTGCTCCGCTAGTACCGAGGGACGCGAGCCTGTGTCCGGCGACGAGACCACGCGTGCTGCTCCGCTAGTAGATTGCCGCGCAGGCCACGAACTGCCTCGATCCCAGCAGACGAGGCGTGCTGCTCCGCTAGTAGTTCGCGCCGTTCGCAAGCAACTCACGTTGTCGGTCCGCAGCGCTATTAGCGAAGCAGCACGAAGGCACGCGCGGGGCTGTGGACAACTGCCGCCAGGTGCTAGCGGAGTGGCACAGCGCTACTAGCGGTGTGGCGTTGCGCTAATAGCGCTGCGCCATTGCGCTACTAGCGTGTGAGCACGCGAAACCCGCTGGAGCCCGCATAAACACTGGGTTCTCGCCAGCCATAGTCTTCTCCTAGTCTTCATTCAAGTCTTTCCTAATCGGCGTACCCGTGCGACCTCGAAGCTCATGGCGCCGGTGGCGAGGCTGATGATTTGAAATTGAATCGAAGACATCAAAACCGTGCTGCTGCGCTAGTAGCGCGCGTTGACCATCGCTTCGGGGCTACGGTCTAATCGATCAGACCAACGGAACAACGCATGTCTGCCAAGCCCAACCCCAACTTCAACAACCTCGACTTCGGCGGATTGCCGTCGCTTCTGAATTTGGGCAAGCCGAGCAAGGGCAAAGGTTCCAACGGAGCCAAGCAGTCCGACACCGCGATCCCCGAGGTCGTGCCGAAACAGGCGCCGCGTACCAAGCGCAGCAAGAGCTACGACGAAGCGGTTGAGGGCGTCAAGGCCAAGGCCGCGGAGATCGCTGCGCGCCGCATAGCGGACTACGACCTGCGCGTCCTGCAGGAATCGTTTCCGTTCTGGGATGATGAAAACCGAGGCGTGCCCAACCCTCTGATCCGCGGCGGCCTCTTTGGCGTCGGGACATCCGCCAAGCGAGAGTTCCTGCCGAACATGCCCATCAGCAGCCTGAGCAACTACGAGATCACCTACACGGGCCAGGATCTGCAGCAGGATGACCTGAGCGTGTGGATGAGTCTCATCAACCTCGCGCGTCAGACGGCGCTCTCAGACAAGGTCCGGTTCACCGGCTACCAGTTGATCCGCGACCTAGGCTGGAGGATGCATAGTGAGTCCTACAGGCGTGCACAGGAATCAATCGAACGGCTGAAGGTCACCGGCATCAAGATCAGTACCAAGGACAAGGCTGAAGGATATGCCGGCTCGCTCATTCGGGAGTACGCGTGGGCCGACGCCGATGAGAAGGGCAACACCAAGTGGATGGTGCGCTTCGAGCCCAAGGTGTCCGTACTGTTCATGAACGACACCACGACGTTGCTGGAGTGGGAGACGCGAAAGAAGATCGGGCCGCGCGCCACGATCGCCCAGTGGCTGCATGCCTTCTACGCCTCGCACCGCGACCCATGGCCGCTTTCCGTACAGAAACTGCACGAGTTGTGCCGATCAGATGCTCAGCTGAGCACTTTCCGGCGCAACCTGCGCAATGCGCTGGACCGTCTCATTGAGGTGGGGTTCCTCGGCGGTTACCAGATCGTCAATGACCAGGTGCATGTGGCGAAGACGAACCGACCGGTGCTCGCAGTTGTCAGCTCAAAGAAGTAGCTGCGTGCTGCTGGGCTAGTAGGGGGCGGTCACGCCGCAGACTGTCCAGCGGCCCACGCCCGTGTTGGCGTGTACTGCTGCCAGTGGTCGATCTCGATCTCGCCGTCGCTGCTCAGGTCGGGCCAGTGGCCCGTCACGGAGCAGGCCTTGTAGACGGACAGGCACTCCTGAAACTTCTTCGCGCCGTTTGTGAGGAATGTGCCGCCAGCGGCCAGGGTGTGCACCGAGAACGGCTCGCTGCTCTCTGCAGCGATAAACACGAACGGCTTGGTATCGCTGGTCCCCTCATAGAGGGAACGCGCCAGCGAATACATGAACGCCTGCAGGTCATAGTCGAGCTTGACAGCATCGCGCGTGAACAAGCCCACGCTCGGGTGCCGCGTGGATTTCAGATCGAAGGCCAGATCCGGATGAAAGATGTCGTGGCGCACGCGCAGCCGCAGTCCGGTCGTAGGTTCGGTGAAGTAGATGCTGACCTCCGTCTGCGCTTCTTCGAGGAAGAGGCCAAGCGGGCGGCCCTTGTAGCGCGTCTCGCGCACCTTGTCGGCGAGCAGCCGCGCCTTGGTGAACGTCGGCTCATCCACTACGAGCTTGTGCGAATTGCACTCCAGGAACGCTTTGTAGTCCCGGCTCAAGGGGGAGACGATCTCGGGGTACACGGCAACCTCCTGCCCCGTCAGGTGCGGCTGCAACAACAGAAGGTGCAGCAAGGTTCCGAAGTCTTTGGCATCGCTTGAAGACTGAGTCGCGGTCAAGGCTGCCTGGAAGTGCGCAGGCGAAACCAGCAGTGGCTTGAGCAAGGAACAACTCAAGGCGTCGCGATCCGCGTGGTACAGGTGCGCGGGCAAGTCAGGGTAGAGCAGGCTGTCTTGGGCAAAGCCTGGAACTGGGCGCACCTCGTCGGTGGCATCAGCCACGAGGTCCAGGGCGGTACTGAAGTCGGTGAAGGCGTCCATGTGGTTCTGCGTCTGGTCTTTGAACCATGAAAACACGAAGGACCGAGATGTCAAGGGACGGGGATTGAACAGCGGCAAGAAGCGGCGCCATTCTTGGCAACGATTTGAACCTCCAGAGGCGAGACGCTCGTGCGGAAACTAGTTCGTCGCATGACCCTCTAAAAGTAAGAAGGCCAACCGAGCGCATGTCAAGTGGTTCGTGGAAACCCCCGCTGTTGCAAGCGCCAGGTGTCAACCAGTTGAACCGGCCTAGTTTGTCTGCTTGAATGACTTAGACACTAGAGACTTCTTGGCAGACTGCACCGGCGCTGGGCTGGGCGGCCTCGAGGGAAAGGAGGGTGCGAACGTGACGGAACGTTCTAAACCTCGACTCTGGAAGCGTATGGACAGCTTGTCCTCGACGCTTCGCAACATTGCGGCGGCGGCGTTCTTCTTGAGCGGTGCCTTCACCAATGTTGCACCGGCTGACTCCCGTCAGCCGCCTCAGCAGGAAGTGCCGCAGAGGTGCAACGGCATGCAGTGGGTGGACTCGGCTCAACGGTGACGTGACAGTCGGTGTCTTGATAAAAGGAAGTGCGCGGCCGGCGCGGGGCTGCGCACTTCCACTTTCTTGATGTGCGCGAAGCAGGAATCGTCGCTACTGAGCCGTGGCCTCTGGGACATAGATCTCGGCAAACACGTGCTCCGGCATCCAGGTTTCATAGCGGTCCGAGTGTCCGATACGTCGGACTACCACATAGCCGCTGAAGATGCGGTGGTGGGAGGGCGGAGGTCGCATGTTGTTTGCCTCAGCCAGGTGCTGGTGCCGCTCAGCGTACTGTGCGTTGCTCATTTCTGCCGCAAGCACGACGCGGCCATACCTGGTAGCAGTCTCCTTGTCGCGCGCCACGAAGCGGCCCATCTTTCCCTGAGGAAGCAGCGGTCGGTGGTAGTCGAAGGTCACGAGGTATGGAGCGAATGGATGCAAAAACGCATTCTGGCGGGCCTAGCTGGTAGCCGCCATACCCCAGAACAACGATAAACCTTTTACGTACCTGACCAAGTAGTCGCGCACTCAGATTGAGACACGACATCCAGTGCAGGGGGGTCTATGGGGTGCAAATGCCTCGATAGCGGGGCTTGAAGGTGCATGGCTGCGTGATACCTTAAATCAGAGGTAGACCAAGAATGAACCCAGCACAAAGCACACACACAGTAGGAATGCACACCCACCCCGTACTCGTCCGAGAAAACTGGCAAATCGAACTGGATGAAGCGATTCGCCGCAATGACGATGCAGGGATGTGGGAGGTGGTGGCACGCCAGCCCGACCAGGAGGAGGCGCAGGAGGCCATGGCCACGCTCGTCTCGCGACTGGCGTACCGCATCGACAGCCGACCACGTTTCTCCGAGATGTTCCTGCTGCCGATGATCGAGCCGGCCGGAGCCAACGTAATCGCCAATGAAGCAGCTTGGAAGGCGGCCAGCTTTGCCGTGGGCGAAGCGCTGGATAGCTGGCTGCCGAAGAAGACCGCCAAGACCGTGTTCAATGGCATTCGCCCCTTCGACTGGGTGGGCACGTGGCGTCCGGCCGTTCTGCGCAGCCACCTATACCGAACGATGCCAGGCAATGACCAGGCGAGTATCACCACACTGTCGGAAGACATTGCATGCCCCGACGAAGCGCCCCGTCTGGGATTCCTGTGCATGGTCCTCACCAGCGACCGTGGCTGGCCAACGCTGCCGCGCGCCAACACGTTGGCCGACAAGCGACTGCGCGACGTGGTGGGTTTTGCGTTTCACGACAACGCATACAGCACTCCCCCAACTGCACTGACACCAGATCGGGTCCAGTTCGCGATGGTGGACGGCGTGTGCCTTTGGCTCCATGAACTCGACCGAACGTGCAAAGTGCTCGGTTGGAGCGCTACACCTATTGCCGCTTCTGCCGATGTCGTGAAAGTCACATTGCGCCTGGACAGCGAGCAAGTGCCGCTGACCCAGTTCACGCTTCGAAAGCACCAGATCGGCCTTCGCGGCGTTGACGAAGTTCTGCAGATGCTGGCGTCGCTCGCACCGGTCATGGATGCGGCCCGAGACGCACCGGCCAAGAACATGCGCTCTTGACACTCCCGGCTTTCGTGTTTTCATGAATCGAACCCGATTCAACGAACAACCGAAGGCAAGCAACCATGAACCTCAATTCCATCGCCATCACCCCGTTCGCGCAGGGCATCATCAAAGTTGACTGCGAGCCTGGGGAAGAGCAGGGCTCGGTCAAGACGCGGCCCAGTATGGTCGTGCGCGCCCGCCATCACGAGGCGATGGAGGAAGAATCCGGGCATCGGACGCAGCCCGAACTTGCCGAGCACGCCATCCACGCCAAACTCCTGGAGCGCCCTGCGAACAGAGAGGCGGGAGCGGTGGTGGAAATCCCGGTGCGCATGTTCTTCAACAAAGCAGGGAACTCAATCGCCATCCACTACAAGGCCTATGACCTCGAAACCGGCGCCCCAGTGTGCACCGGAGATGGCAAGAGCGCCGCGCGCGTGACGGTTGCGGGCGATTCGACCCAGTCGCTCTCCCAGGTGCCGTGTCCTGGCGCTGAGCGATGCGCGTTCGCCCAGGCCGCAGGAACGGCCTGCCGCCGGCAGGTGAAGATGACTTTGCAGATCGAGGGGCAAGACGACCCCTTGAGCGTGTTCGAAGTGCGCTCGTCTTCGATCAACAGCTACCGAGCCCTTGCAGCACAGCTTCGTCTGATCGAACACCGCTTTGGGGGCCTGCGCCATGTCCCTCTCAAGCTCCAGATGTGGCGTGCAAGCAATGCAGCGAGCCAGTACGAGGCGTTTGACCTTCTGCGCCTGGGGATTGATGCGAATGACGAAGCCAGCGCAATGGCTCAAGCGAAGACGGCGCGCGAGAAGGCTCTGGCCGATGGCCTCAATGATCAAGTGGACGATCTCTTTGCCGCCGCTGATGTGACGGACCCTGCAGATCTGCTGGGAGATGACTTCCAGATGGTCAGCGACTTTTACGAAGTGAGCCGCCCGGCTCGTCGCACACAACCTATGCGTGGAGACGCTGTTGCACCGGCGCAGAGCGCAGCGGGCGCAGACCAAACCACTGCCGACAGCGTCATTGCGGACGCGGTGCGCCGTGCTGGTGCCGGGCGCGCCAACATCCCCGAATTGGAAAGTAGTGGAACATGAATCAAGCTGACATCACGCGTCTCGTCGTGGGAGAGCCGATCACGATGAGCATCGGACGCTCGGTTGGGCAGAGCGCCAGGACGGTGGACGCCAGCAAGGTGCTGCAGTGGCGGGATGGGAAATGGCAAGGTACGACCAACCTGCTCGAGAAGATCGCCGTCAAAAGACCTGCCAAGCTGCTGGTGTTCCCGGCGCGCTCGGCCAAGCGCGTGCCGATTCGCCTCTCGGTGCCGCTCTTGGCCGGCCTACTTGCCATTGGGGGGGTCGGAGCTGGAATCGGCGCGCTGCTGCGGCCGGAGCGCGCCCCATTACCCCAACCTGTGACCGTGACGGAAGTGAAGGTGCCCGAACTGCCGGTGGTGCCGGTGACGACTCCCGCGGACGCTGTCCGCAGCGTGGATGAGCCATACCAGGCGCCGGCAGAAACCAATCTGCAAATGATCGAGACGCAGGAGGCGCCCCTGCCGCCGCAACCAGCTGCCCAGGCGGCCGCTCCCCCACTTCCCATCGCTCCTCCGAGGGCCGAGACGCCACCATTGCCTACGCCACTTCCCAGCGCAAAGGCTTCGCCAGAGCGAGCACAGCCCCCCAAGACAGCGCCCGACACAAAGGTTGCCGCCCGAGACGTCGCCAAAGGCCCGAGCAAGGGCGCCAAGGAAGAGCCGCGCCCGCCCGCCGTGCTGCTGGATGAGCTGGCGGATAGGCACCCCAAAGCGGCATCTCCGCAACGAGTTGCTGGTACTTCGACCGACAAGCCGGTCGCTGCTCCAGTCGCACCGGTCGCACAAGCTTCGGCTGGCAGAGGACTGCTGGCCATCACCCCAGACGGCAAGTTCGCCGTCTTCACCGACCCCGCGACCAAGCTGCCGCGTCAGTTCAAGGTCGGCGACAAGCTGCCCAGCGGCGACACCATCAAGGCCATCGATGCCAAGACCGGCAAGGTCAGCACGGGCGCAAAGGAGTACACCCTTGAATAACACCAATCAGGAAAGCATCGTCATCGATCCGGTGGCGATGAAGATCATCAACCGAATCGCTGCGGGTTCCAGATCCGAAGGAGTGCTGGAGTGCCAAGGGGGCGTCATGGTCGAAGGATCTTTCGTCGGCACGCTGGTGGTAAAGGGTGGCCCGCTGGTGCTGATGCCTGTGGGAGTCATTCGTGGTGTCATGACGTGCGACGGCGACGCGTACCTGTTCGGTACGATCGAGGAGCAGACCAATGGCGAACCCAGCGAGCTTGAAGCACATGGCGCGGTTTTCTTGACCGAGACAGTGAACGCCAAGGCCAACATCACTGCCGGCGCTTTCAAGACCTATGAAGGTTCGCAGGTGGATGGCCGTATCAAGACGATCAAGCGAGGCTGAGGCCCGGTAGGCGCTCAAGAAGTGGTCGCGCTTTCGCACAAATGGCTGCGCCAGGTGCTTCAGGATCGAGGAGTACACGCCCCACCTGAAAGCGCCTGCGCCGCTTTCGTGGCGTCCTTGGACGAAACCGCGCGCGCGAGCGCACGGGCCGCGCTCGATTCGATCGCGCGTGGAGTCGAGACATCGCAGACCTTGGACGAACTGCTGGGCGCCATCGACGCTGCTGGCCGGAGAGCCGATGAGTCGACGTCCCCTGCGAAACAGCTGTGCGTGAGCGAGGTGACGACGGTCGCATCCTCAAACTGTCCAGGCAATCGCGCTGCCCCGACCGACTCATCCCAGGATCGCCCATGGGTCCGGGATCACGGCGTCCACATCTATGGTCAAAAGGCTGCGATGAAGATCGAGCTCGATCTGCTTCGCGGCGATCCTGGGATGCCGGCCCGCTACACCGTTCAGCTTGAGTTGGCCCCAGCGAAGGCAGCGCGCACCTTCGACTGGCAGAGAAAAGTGGGCTTTCAGTTCACACGCCGCGAGCTACCGCTACTCGGTGCCATGTTGCTGGGCTATGCGGGTGACGCTCTCGTTCTGACGAATCACGGCCCAGAGCATGACAAGCGCCTGGAGCTTCAAATGCAAGGCCCAAGCCTGTACGTGAAGCTCAGGCAGGGCGCACGCGCACTCGCACTACCAGTAGGGCCGGCTGACACCTTCGCGTGGTCGGCAATCACTCTCAATGCGCTCAAAAAGAACGACGAGGCCCTTGACTGTGGGCTACTTCTTGAGATGCTGAAACGCACAGGGGCGATGAGCATTGCAGCCGCATCGCAGCATCAACAACCATCAAAGTGAAACCATGAACCGAACCACCAAACTGAGCCTCGCAGCGATTGCAATCGGCGCCACCGCCTTCCTTGCCGGGTGCGGCGGGAAAACACCATCGCTTGAAGAGGTCAAGGCCTGGCGCCTGAAGATGACGCCCACGTATGCCTACCAGATCAACCGCTACGAGGTCTCCGATCTGAAGTGTGGGTCTGCGCCGTCCAAGGAAGTCGAGAAGATCAAGAAGGCGTATTCCTTCTTCGGCGGAGATGCCGACAAGAAGATCCAAGCGTACGCCAGCTGCAGCTACACGATCAACGCCAAGGCCACCGGCGTCAGCAATGGATTGGGCATTCGGGGCCGCGACTACGAGATCAAGGGACACCAAGTGAAGGACGAGATCTGGCTGCTCGGCGCTACCAACGGCAAGACCGAGTGGCAAGGCGATCGCAACCTCAAGGGTCTGAACTGAGCCCACGAGACCTCGACCAACATCACTGAAAGAGATCCGAGGACGCGCCATGACGCTGGCCATGAGACTGTTCACCACAGGTGAAGAAAGAGCCGAGATTCGCCCCTGGACGCAGCTACTCGCGGTTGCACTTGTGGGCTCTGCGCTTGGTTGGCTTGCGTGGGGACAGGGCAGGGCGCCCGCGCTTGCCGCCTTGCTGCCTCTGCTGCTGGCCGCTTGCCGAACGCGGGGGCAGGCGTTTGTCTTGGGCATGGCCTACACGCTCCTCATGGAGCGCCACAACCCAGCGTTCATTGGGAGCTGGTTTGGTAACAGCCTTGTGATTGGATGGGCGGCGGAAACGGTCTATGTGCTTGTGTCCGGGGCCGTGTGGTCTCTCGGGTGGAGCGCATCAGGAAAGCCCTGGCGCAAAGCTCTTGCGGTGGTCGTGGCGTGGATCGTCGCCTTGCTCCCTCCGGTCTCGCTCGGTGTTGCCGGCCACCCTGTGATTGCTTGGGGAACGATTCTTCCCGGTTCGGGTTGGGTCGGAGTTGGGCTGTCTGTGCTCGGTCCTGCGACCATGGTCTGGCTCGTCGCCAGGCACAGGCCTTCGGCTAAGAGTCAGGCAGCGGTGCTGGCCCTGCTTGGCGCGGCGTTGTGCACGATTGGCTTCGCCCGGTTTGAGTCGCCTTCCCGTGCGACGCCTGCCGCAGTGGGCGTAACAACGGAATGGGGCCAGAACGTCTCGGTCGATGGCATCCTGCAGCGCGTGGCCAGCATGGGCGAGGTGACCCGCACCCTGGCCACCCAGGAAGCTCCAACAACGGTGGTGTGGCCCGAGTCGATCATCGGCACATACAACCCGGCGCTCTACCCCGTCCTCAACATTGAGGTGCTATCGGTAGCACGGGCAAGCGGTCAAACGCACATCATCGGGATGGACCTGGTTGGAGACGGCAACCGCTACGAGAACGCCGCGGTGGCGTTCTACCCCGACGGGCGAACAGCCCGGGCAGTCGCGCGCCAGCCAGCCCCGGTATCCCTGTGGAAGCCGTGGAGGAAGACCGATACCTTCGTAGCAGATTGGAGCGCCAACAACGTGCTCACCATAGGCGCGACGCGCCGCGCTGCGTTCATCTTCTGCTACGAGGAGTACATGCCGTTCTTCTACCTGTTGAACGAACTGCAGGGGCCGGTGGATCTGTACGTTGCGATGGCGAACACGTGGGCAGCGGAAAGCCCCGAGGCGGCCGAGATTCAGACTCAGCATTCTTTTGGCATGGCGCGCCTGTTCGGCAGGCCCTACATCAAGGCCGAGAACCGGCCCCTGCCATCCAGCAAAAACTAGGTTTGCGCCGCCCTGGCGCAGCAGCCGTCCTCCCCACCAGCTTTCTCGGGAGGGGGTCTTGCCGGCAAGGTGGGCCGCGATTCAAGCGGGCTCGCGCGGTGCCCGATAGAATGACCTCCAACCCCTCGCGTACGTGAGGAAAGCGCACGTCCTGTGCGCCACAAGCCAACCCTCTCTGGGATTCTTCGAGTCCCTTAGCGGGCCGTGGAATCCCATTTTTTTTGGAGATTCCATGGAAAGTACCAACCCCCAAGTCGCGCAAAGCCGCCTCATCCCTGTTTCGCAGGTGAAGGAGGGCTTCAACTATCGTCGCCGGTACAACCCGGAGAAGATGGCCAGCCTGCGGGAAGACATCAAAGCGCGAGGACTACTCCAGCCTGTGGTGGTTCGACAGCTCGCCGACGACAGCTACCAGCTGATCGCTGGCGGTCGCCGCTTCAAGGCAGTAGTGGCCGAGTTCGGCCCAGAAGCATTGATCAAGGCCGAAGTCAGTGTCATGTCAGACGCCGAGGCGACGGCGGCCATGCTGGCGGAAAACAACGAGCGTGAGGATCCCTCGGTCATCGAAGATGCCGAAGGCGCCATGCGCATGTTGGGGCTGTGCAAGGGCGACCGCGAGGAAGCCGCGCGCCGCCTGGGCTGGGGCCGCAACAAACTCGATCGTCGCCTTGCGGTGATGAACGCCACGCAAGAGGTGCGCGACGCCTACCTGGAGGACAAGATCCTGGTGGGCCACGTGGAGATCCTCGCCGCGTTGCGCAAAGAAGTGCAGGCCAACGTGCTTGCCAAACTGCTCGCTGCGCAGGGAAAGATCACCGTTGAGCAGCTCAAGGCCGCGGCCGAACAGTCGCTGCTGAGTCTGGAAGCGGCGATCTTCGATCGAGCCGATTGCACTGGATGCCAGTACAACACCGGCATGCAACAGTCGATGTTCGAGACCTCGTTCAGTGGCTCACGCTGTACGAACAAGGAGTGCTACTCGGACAAGACCGAAGACGAGCTGCAAAAGCGCGTCAAGGCGCTTGCCGACACCTACCAGGTGGTGCGAATCGTCCGACCGGGCGAGAACGCAACCCTGCAGCCCGTGCGCGCAGATGGTGTGAAGGGGCTGGGTGAAGAACAGGCAAGGGCCTGTCGCACCTGTGGTGACTTTGGCGCGTGCGTTTCAGCGGTTCCGGACAAGCTGGGCCTCGTCTACAAGGACGTGTGCTTCAACAAGACCTGCAACGACGAGAAGGTGGCGATCAACGTCAAGGCACTCAAGGATGCGCAGGCAGCGTCCGCACCGGCAGGCTCCGCCGAGAAGGAGGAGCATGCGGGAGCGGAGCCTGCCAGCAAGGAAACTTCCACAGCACCGACCGAAGCGCCGACCAAGACGTCGAATGCGCCTGCAAAAGCGGCGCCGAAGGTCGTGGCCAGTGCAGAACCGCGAGGGACTGTGAAAGAGTACCGTGAAGCCATCTGGCGCGCGGTGTTCAAGCGAGCAGCTGAGAAGCTGCCCGTGCTTCAGAACCGAGCGTTGCTCGTGGCGCTGGCACTGCACAGACCGTCCGATATGGATCGGATGGCCAGTACGGAGGCCATCGAGAAGGCGCTGAACGTCAAGCTCAACACCGAGCTCGACACCAGCAAACTTCTGACCAAGCTCCTGGGCCTGGATCAGACCGCGCTGGCGACGGCGCTGCAGCACCTTGCAGCGAACGTCAGCAAGACGGCTCCGATCGCGGATATCACCGGCTACCTCAAGGCGCTGGACATCCGCATCGAGAACTACTGGAAGCTCAACGAAACCTTCCTGGACATCCTCACCAAAACCGAGATTGACGCCGTGTGCGTTGAGATCGGCCTGGCGGATGCAGCAGGCAAGCACTACGACAAGCTCAAGAACGGTCCCAAGAAGGACTTCGTCAAGGGCGTGTTGGCAGTTGAAGGCTTCGAGTACAGAGGCAACGTTCCGGCACTCATGCGCTGGGGCAAGTAAGCCAACCCGTTGAGCCCTGACGGCTCAGCAAAAACACCTCCCGATGGGACCCACCTCCCATCAGGGGGGGTGGTTCCTGTCAAACCTCATCACGAGTAGACGACATGAACCTCTTTCAACAATTCGCTCCCCTGGTTGCCGCTGGTGTGACGATTCAGATGAAGCTTTCTGCCAATGGCGAGAAGCTGCAGCTGGACCTGATCCCTGTGGCCAAGGAAAACAAGGCAGGCATCACGCTCACTCCTAAGGCACTGGTCGCATCGGCGGCCGAGCTCGACGAGCAGCTGCCCGCTTTCTTGGAGACGTACCTGGCCTCGCAACTGACCATTTCCGGTCTGATCGAGCAGTCCCAGGCGGAACTCAAAGCAGCGGAAGACGCTGCCAAGAGCCTCGCTCAGGAAGCCAAGGCTGCGGTCGCCAACAAGTCGACGCCGAAAGCGCCTGGCAAGTCCACGACCAGGCCCTCGGTGCCGGGAAAGAAACCGCGCGATCTCACCGACGGCCTTATGGACGGCGGCGATGCCCAAGAAATTGATGAGTCGGGGGATCCGGCCGGTGAGGAGGGCAGCGATGCTCAACCCGCTGGCACTGGCGCTCTGGACGAGTCTCTGTTCTGAGGAGGAAGACCATGCAAGTGCTCAACCTCACGCGCAAGTTTCGCTACAACTCGCTGACGTTGCCCGATCCGAACGAGTCGATGACGCTCGATCAGGTGCGGGAGTTCTACGCGACGCAGTTCCCGGAACTCAACAACGCTGTCACCGAGGGCCCCACGACGGAAAACGGAGTGGCCACTTGGAAGTTCATTCGTGCCGCCGGCGCGAAAGGACGCATCGAGGCGGCTCCCAGTGCCACGTTGCTGGACGCACGATCGCTCATCGAGCGAGCTGTGACGGCAGGGGCTACCGGTAGCCTGCCCGCGATGGAGATGAAGTCGAACAACGACCGCCAGGCGGCCGCCAGACTGATGACTGTTCTCTCGGACAGCCGCAGCAGTGGGCAGCCGATGGGCATGCCTTCGCAGGCCTTTGGCATCTGGGGCTAAGACCCTGACGCCGGCGCGAACCATGGACATCCATGGGGCGCCGTACGACAACACAACTCATCAAGTGACCCGCCCTGGCCTCGTGCCGCGGCGGGTTTTTTTTGACTGCTCGCAGCAGAAGTCGTGAATCCGCACTACCTGACTCGTTCTGCTGGCGGCGCAACACTCTTGTGGCTACCTATGTGAAAGGGGGTTGCAGAGTGCGGCCTGCATATTGCCGCGGGCGAGGTGAACCTGGTTGGATGACACCAGTGCTCGGGTCTGCGAAAATCCCACCGTCTTCGCACCTTGCGATTTCGCGCGACGCCTAGCCGTTGCGCCTCTACCTACCCATTGGGAACCCGCTTCCCGATGGGGATATTGGGTTCCCGACTCTGGAGAACCCATGGAAACAATGGAAAGCGCCCCCGCCGCAGTAGCGGTCCCGGGGCTTTTCGTCCTGCCCACGATCTCCCCGGAGATCCCCTACGTGCTGGAGCAGGCATCAGAGCGATCTCGCGTACTTGCACGCTTTGCCCTCGCGGGTGAAGCCTCTGGCGTTGCGCTGCCCGGCGGGCAGATGCAGTCGGTGCAGGAAGTGGTCGCTCAGCAATGGACCGATTTCGTGAGCCAGCGCTATGAAGGGCTCGGGCAAACCCTGCTCGGCCACCCCCGCGTGGAGGTCAGTGACGAGTTGCTGACGATCTACATCGGCGCGGATCAACATCTACCAACCTTCCAGCTCAAGCCGGTGGTCGAGCCCCTTGAGGTCGCCATGGCTGGCTTGGGGTGGTTCGTCAACGAAGTGCTGGAACAGGCCCGTTGTTCGGGGCTGTTCATGTACGACATGGCGATGGTGGCCTATCACCTGGACTACCGTCTAAGCGAGCTTGATGAGTTCACCGACGAATGCTTTGCCCGCTTGCTGCTTGCAGAAGAGGGAGCGCGTGAGTACGAGGACGATTCCCCGGTATCTGAGGACAAGATCGCAGCACTGCGCGAGCAGTACGTGCACTGGCCTTCGGACATTCTGAACAGCGTGGGAGGACACGCCCACCTGCTTGGCACTGTTTCCTACAAGCCAAAAGCCAAGAAGCAAAGAACTGGTCGGCCGGCCAGCACTCGGGCGGTGAAGCGTTGGCTCAAGACCAATGGCAAGCACCCTCAAGCACCGTGTGTGAGTGCGGCCCTGGACGTACACGCTGCGCTCACCAAGAAGGGAGCGCCTGAGTTCGGCTTCTTCCAGGACGAGTACTCGGCGGACATGGAGTCGATCGGCGCTATGTGCTTCTTGGCCTGGGATGACCCGCACCTCCTTTGGGAGACGGCAGCCCACGCGGAGGAGAACAGCTACAACGCCGGCGACGTCGTTGAGGCCTACGCGCGCAAAACCCTGCCCTTGAAGGATGGAGTGACGGACCGGCAACTCGCTGGGCTCGTCGTTCAACTCAAGGACTATCTCAACGCGTGGCATCTGCTCGAGCGGCTGATGTCACACCTTTCCGTCCATGGAGACGACGATGAAATTTGAAGCGGACAGCCTGGGCGATCAGTACAACCTGACCCATGCCCTACTGGTCTACCAGTCGCGCGCAAGCCGAGACGCTTACGCGACGAAGCATCCGATCGAGCTCATGGACGGCAAGCCCATGATTCGACCGGGAAGCCCCCTCACAGAGGGCGATTACAAGGCGCTGATCGAAGGGCTCAAACCCAAGGATCGGCCCAGCATCGAGTGGAACGACCCGGCCATCCTCGCAAGGGGTATGGGGCGGCTCATCTGGTGGACACCGCCGCGCAAGCGCGCGATGTTCTTCAAGGCGAGCAGTCACAGCCTGGTCGAGTTCAGCGGTAAAGGCACCTGTCCCACCCCGGGGCTGGTGTTCATGGCCGCGGCTCGCACGCTGCATGTCTTCGCCTTTAAGGGCGACGCTGCACCGACGAGGCAGACCCAACTGTTTCAAGCCCCGTTCTTCAACGTGTGGTCCAACGGCCAGGTCTGCGTGGGCAACGCCATGCTGCCGGAAGACGATCAGCGCAACGACCTCGAGGCCTGGGAGCGGTTCTTCTTCGGATCGAACTTCACCCACCCGAACTTCCGTCAGAAGGACAGGTTGACCCTCGGGGTTGAGCCCTGCGCCTTTTGGCAGAAGCAACTCAATCGGCCTGCCAAGACGTTCCCCGAGAGCGTTCTGGTGGACATCAAACTCAACGTCAACGATCTGTTGGCGCTCGATTTCTATGAGCGCCCGCACGTTCGGGCCGAAGGAGAATTCTGATGAACAACATGGACAAGGCGATCCTGAGCGCCTTCCCGCTTGTGGCGGTACCGACTGCGGAACCCCTGCAAGAAAACGCCGAGCATGGAGTTCGCTTCTTGGTCGGCAAATCCGGCGTGATGCGCGAAGTCAGCCTTCCCTGGCTGCAGATCGTGCATCCGGTGGCCAGTCTCGACGGCGGTCTGCAGCTTCCCTACGGGGAGTTGGAAGCCTCTGTTCGGGTGCGCTGCTCTCGTGTTCCGGCTGATCTGATTCGTCAGTTCACCGCCGACGCGCGCGCAGCGCTTCCGAATGAGGTCGCCGCCGCTCTGATCTGGAACTCCAAGACCAACCAGTGGCGCTATCAGGTTCGCAAGAGCGTGGTCGCCAACGCGGTCTACGTGCAGTTCGAAGAGGTTCGCATGGCGGATAGCGAACACCTGGTGGTGGATCTCCACAGCCACGGAGAGCATCGAGCGTTCTTCTCCGAGGTCGATGATCAAGACGATCACGGCTCCATGAAGTTCAGTGCGGTTCTGGGAAACCTGGATCACGCAACGCCCAGTTCGGCCATCCGGCTCTGCATGGCGGGCCTCTACATGCCAGCGGCGATCAAAGCCGATGGCAGCCTGGAGGTGACGCTGTGAAGCCACGCGATACTCACGTGCTAGACGGAAAGCTGATGACGCGCGCTGTGAAAGTGCTTCTCGTGGGAGCAGGAGGCACAGGTAGTCGAATGCTCGAGAAACTCGTTGCGCTGCACCGTGCACTGAAGGCGAAAGGTCATCCCAATGGCCTCGATGTGGTGGTTGTGGATCCGGACACGGTGTCTGCTGCCAACATTGGGCGACAGGCGTTCTACCCAAGCGACATCGGCGCATACAAGTGCGATGTCCTGGTCAACAGAGCAAACATGGCGCTGGAGTGCACGAGATGGAAGGCGCAACCGGCCATCCTCGGTACCCGAGCCAGCCTGGATGCCTTCGACCTGGTGATAGGCGCGGTGGACAACCGCGCTGCCCGCCTGGCGATCCTGCGAGGCTTGGAGAACTGTGCGAGCGGCACCCGCTATTGGTTGGACACGGGAAACCGTGCCAACGATGGGCAGGTGGTGCTTGGGCAGGTCACGTCGCGCCGCAAGGTGAAGGACGACCCGAAGCGACTGCCGCACATCGCTGAGTTCTACCCAGATCTCATCGACTCGGCTGCCGAGGACAAGGACAACACGCCATCGTGTTCATTGGCCGAAGCGCTGGAGAAGCAGAGCCTGTACATCAACACGACGGTGTCGGATTTCGCAGCGAATCTGCTGTGGATGCTGTTCACCGAGGGGCGTCTAGATACGCAGGGTGCGTTCATCAACCTCAACCGGATGATGGTGACGCCCTTGCGGATCGACGCCGCGGTGTGGGAACGCTTTGGCATCGTTCGCGATGGCAAGCGCCACAAGGTCGAGAGGCCGTCCGTGGTGGCCAAGCGCAAGAAGAAGCAACATGAGGAGGCCGTCGCGGCTTGACGTGCTGCAGGTTCAACAACACACGGAAAAGGCCCGGGCATTGCGCTCGGGCCTTTTTTTTTGAGGGGCTGGGGTGCTCATGCCACCACCGCCTTCGACAACCGATCTGGATGTTTCGAGAGACTCAGATATCTTGAATTCACCTCAACTGTCGAAATGACTCGAACATGACACGTACCAGGAACCTTCTTCTTCTCATCGCCGCGCTGTTGGCAATGCTTCACCTCTCGGCCACGCAGGCCGGCGAACGGCTTTCGGTGGCTGTTGAGGCGGCGGCCTATGGGAAACAAGCCGCGTGGATCAATGCAGCGACCAAGGCTGCAGAGAGGCAAGTCGGGGACACCTGCGTGTTCTACCAGGTCAGAGGCGCCGCCATCGCACTGGGCAAAAGCGTTCCGACCGAAGCGAGAGTGCGGGAAATCGCCAACCGGGTCGAGGCGATCACGGCATACGGCGACGTCCTGGCGCGCCTTGGCATGCCGGGGAAGTATGTTGGCGGAGCGATGGGTGCGCTGCTGTCCGGGAAGCTAACGCCAACCGCTGAGGCTCACGCCATGATCGTTGGGGGAGTGCGGGCCTCGCGAGTCGTGATCGTGGCGCTCTCTGCGAAGCCAATCTACCGGTACTTGTCGGCCCAACGCCAACTGGACTACACCCCGCCTCTGGTGCGACCCCAGAATCATGTCGTTCGTGTGGTCGCGGTGCGAGGAGGGGCGTCCATCGAGCAGCAGATGGTGGTCATCTATGACACCAGTGGTCCCGATCTCGTCTACGAGCTGCCGATGAAGGTGCTCATGGAGGGATACAACGCTCTCTCAGCGCGAGCGTCCCGAGGCGTCTATGTGAGCGACCAGACTCTTGCAGGGTGATGGCCAGGAATTGCTACGGCGGTGGTGCTTCACCAGCAGGTTTGAGCATCCATACGCTGTACCAACCATCGGCTGGAACGCGACCTTCGAGGTAGTCCTGCCACCCCTTGCCACGCGCGCGCTCCACCAATTCGTCAAGTTCCTGGGTGCTGTCGGACTCCAGCACGAGCATGCGGTGTGGCCTGCGCTCGTAGACCATCTCCAGCGGCTCGTGCACCCGGCGCATCAGTTGCCCTTCAATAGAAGCTCCTTGACCTCCTCGTACCGGTGCTTGACCGGGATTCGGGCCTCGGTGACCGTCATATGGGGCTTTCCCGAATACCAGACCATGCAGCGATTCTTCGCGCGGGTGAGCGCCACGTACATCAGCCTGCGCTCGGCTTCGTAGTTGGCCACATGCGAGTCGGTGTCGCTCGCGCTGGCATCGATCACGTGCACCGTTTCAAATTCCAGACCCTTGGAGCCGTGCATGGTCATCAGGACCAGGGGAACACTGTCAAGGTCGCGCGAGCGCGTGCTGACCAGTTTAAGGCGGCTGGAGAGGGTTCCGCTCAGGTCGCTGAGGATTCGCGAGCAGATATCGACCAGCTCGGACGTGTGGCGCCGCTTCATCCAGCCGGAATAGAGCGAACCCACCTCCAAGATCACCTCTCGCACCGAACCTGTCACGCCGGTGCGAGATGCACGTAGCTGCTTGCGCCAGTACGCGCAGCTATTGGCAAGCTCCTGCAGGTTCTTGTGGTCCTGGGCTGTCGCATGATCGAGATCCGGCACCTCGCCGTCAAGAAAGGTCGCAGCACTACCATCCATGGAGCGCAGCACCTCAGATTTGAGATCCTCGCTGATGCCGTGGTACTGCATCACACCGAGAACGCCCACAGGCGAGTTGTCCAGCAGCGTTTGCAGGAACGACAGGTAGCCCGCAATGTTGGGGTTGTCCCAGATGCTCTTGCCCAGGCGCATGTACTCCACACCCTCGGCGCGCAGCTCCATCTCGAGCAAGTCCAGGGAGCGGTTCTTGCGCGCCAGCACAACCGCATTGGAATGCTGCGCGGGGGTTTCTGCAACCAGCGCAGCCAACTCGCGCGCCTGGTGCGTGGCACTGGCAGTGTTGTATGCGCCGATGCTGCCTCCTTTGCCGCGGCGAGCCACCAGTGTCTTCTCCAGCCGCGCCTTGTTGAGCCCCACTAGCGTGACGGCATGGGACAGGATCTCAGAGCGGCACCGGAAGTTGTCGCCCAGCTCGATGCGCTTGGCCCGAAACGTGTCCATGAACGACTTCATCCCAGCGTAGCCCAAGGCCTGGCGCCACTCGTAGATGGACTGATCGTCGTCGCCCACGATAGTGACGCGGCAGCCGGCGCGCGCGTGCGCAAAGATCCAGTGTTTCTGCAGATCGTCCGTGTCCTGACCCTCGTCTACCAGCATGTCCGTGAACGGCATGGGTGGGATGGTGCCTTCGTGTACGCGTAGCGCACAGTCGCGCATGATTGAGTACAGGTCGGTATGGCCGGTGTCGCGCAGTCGCTCGCTGTAGCGCTGGATAACCCGGTAGACCTCCTCAGGCAAGGCCAGGCTCGAGCGGTCCACCGCGTACATGTAGGACTCAAAACCCTGGCGCGCTGCCTTTTGCTCCTCCGCATCGTGGATGAACATGCTCATTGCATCGTTGAGCAAGATGTTCTGCTGCACCGGGCTCAGGACTTTTTGGCGCGGCGTGTGGCGGTAGAGGTGCTTGATCGCGATACTGTGAAACGTCGAGATGATCAGTCGTTCCTCACGGAAGGGGGCGCCACCTGCCTTTTGCTGGGCGACGTCCAAGCGGCGGCGCATTTCCACGGCCCCTTCCTTGGTGAAGGTCACCATGATGAGGCTTCGCCGTGGGTCGGCGAGGATGCGCATGGCCTTGGCGACCGAGGTGGTCGTCTTGCCAGAGCCGGGCCCCGCCACGATGAGCATGTGTCCGTCGTGGTCGATGGCTTGCTGCTGTGCCGGGGTGAAGGCCATGGTTTGTCCTACTGCTGATCAAAGGCCAAAAAAAATGGGCCGCGTTGCCACGGCCCAAAGCTCATCTCTTGGGAGCGAGAGATGAGAAGGGAGAAAACGGGTCAGGCGGTGGTCGTCGCGGCCTTCTTGCGGCCCTTGGTGGCAGCAGAAGCGGCGACGGCCGCAGCCGCAGCGTCATCGATGAGTTGCGATGGATCGGCGTTGCCAATGGCCAGAGCACTGTCGGCCTCGGAGCCCTCGTCTGCACTCGATTCGAATGCAGCGATCTCTTTTCCCTGCTCGGCAACGATAGCCGACATCGAGGGATCAACCTTGCCACCGTTCTTCTGCTCTTCCATGACGCGCTTGGCTTCACGGTAGAGCTTGGCCACTTCGTTCATCAGGATGGAGCGGAACGCGCGGACGGCCTTCTTGCAGATGAACTCGGCTTCGGTGCGTTGCTTGGAGTCGATCACGCCCAGCAGGTTGGCGGTGCCGGCCAGCAGGTTCACACGGTCCAGATCGCTCAGCAGCTGGAAATAGGCACGGGCATGCGAGGCAATCACCGGCACGGTCACCGTCACGGGGTTGGGGAACAGCGAGCTCTCCATCACCACACTGTTCTGCTGCAGCAGCTTCTCCAGGCGGTTGATGGTATTGGTGAACATGATGTTGATGTTCGTGAGCTTCTTGGTGATGACTTCGTTGTAGCGGTCGAGCACCTCAGGGTTGTAGCCACGCCAGCTGCGGTACTGATACTCCAGGTACAGCTGCTTGGACAGGTATGCAAAGTCCCGGCGATAGAAGCGCACCGAAAGGGGGGACTGCAGTTGCATGTTGTCCAGGAAGACAACGGGGCTTTGGAAGTTGCTGGCGAAACCAGCCTCGAAGACTTCCACCAGGGCGCGCTGGCGTGTGGCAGTGATTTGATTGATGGCAGCCAGTTCGGCGGCGCTCGGGGCTTGTGACATGGGAGTGCTCTCCAGCTGTTTGAAAATGTTGAAAGTGACTTTAGGTGCCCAAACAACAGGAGGAGGGGCGATCAACGGCCCCATACCACCCCGAAGACCGGCCCCGGGCGGGGTTGCATCGCAAGACCGGCGTGATAACTTGATCAGACGATGCGCACACAATCTGACCCACTCCTGGGCAAAACAACTCCGCAGACAGTCCCACCCCGTGCGGGGGTCACCCTGGGGCTCTTGGTTGCAGGCGCTGCATTGGGGGCTGTTGCATGGCCCCTATCGACCTGGGCGGCCGGCCTGAGCATCGTCTTACCTGTGGCTGTGGCTCTCTGTCGCAGGAAGTGGTCTGCGTTCACCTTGGCCGGTGGCTACTATCTCGGAGCGTTGAGTTCCTTGCCAGTCAGCGCGCTGCAATCACCAATGGTGGGGGCGGAGGTTCTGCCGAAACTGACGCTGTGGCTTGGGGGATCGGCGCTCGCCGCGATCATGTGGACGATGGTGGTCGATCCGCGCCGGCGCGCTGGCCACGTGGCGTTGCGTCTGGTGTTGGCTTGGTCGCTCACACTGCTGACGCCGCTGGGCCTCATGGGTGCTGTACATCCAGCCTGGGGCTGGGCCTTCGACGCGAAAGGCTCCTGGGGGCTAGCAACCCTGGTGCTTGGGCCAGTCGTCACTGCGTTCACCGTGTACCACGTGCTGTCTGAGCGTGATCGAACCATCAATCGCTGGGCATGGCATTCGGCGCGCGGGCTGGCACTGATCATCGCGTTTGCGGTGATCGGAAAGGGCCTTGGCGACCAAACCGTGGTCCCGCGGCAGGCAGGGCAGGCTGCAGCCGTTCAAAGCAGATGGGGGCGGCTGGGAGAGGCTGGAGCGGTCACCTTGGAGGAGCGGATTGCTCGCACGAAACTTAGTTTGGCAGCGCTCGGCGGCGCAGACGAGCCCGGAGCGAAGGTCGGGCTGGTCCTCACTGGGGTGAATGCTTTCGGGGTGCATCCGGTCGAGGAAGTCGCTTCGTTTGCACGAGAAACGAACCCGGCCACGGATGCGGGAGCGATTGCTTTCGGGATGGGTGTTAGCGTCACTGAAAGCGCCGACGGGGAGGCAGGGATCACGAGAGCGAGGCCGGCGGTAGTCGTCTTGCGCGAGGGAGAACAGCCCGTCCTCATGTGCGCAACGGACCCGAGAAACCTAGTTTTCGACTGGCCTGGACTACATTGCCTCCGGCACGAACGCATCGTTGCGGTGACCCCCTTGGGTGCGGCGGGTGGCTTGCAGCAAACGATGCGCCTGGTGATCGCTGACGAAGCGCTGCCAGGGGGCGCGCTTCTCTTGAAGCAGCTTACACAGCCGGCGCATTCGCTCGCACTCGTCACCTCCTCGGTAGGGGCGGGGGAAGCCCTTGCCGCGCGCGTACAGGCGAAACACTTCAACGCGCTGGCCATGGTCACCGGTGTTCCGCACATGATGGCCACGAACACACTGAGCCGGATCGATTGACCTCGATCAGGGGTGGCCGAATAATGCAACGGCCTTCTGGTTACCAGCGGCGGTGCAGATGGGACACCTAAACATTCAGATCAATAACTGCCCTCGGTAGATCACTGGGAGCCGCTCGCAAGAGCAACAGCAATGATGGTCGAGGCCCTACGGGTCTCGCGTGGCGGGGGCTTCGGCCCCCAGTCCATGTTACTTGCCTGGTCCTTGGATAGAATTCACGCACGGGAAAGACGTGACGGCTTGATGGTTTGAGCCGTGACGTCTTCCTCGACGTAGTCGAAAGAAACGTAGCTGCAAAGCTCCGTTGCGTGCCACCTGCACGCGTTCAACTGATGTTCCCACTCCGGTGAGTTCATCGCATCGAAACTTCCCATCTGGGCAATTCCATTGCCCGTTGGGTGCGGATTGCTTGGTGGGTCTTCCTTTTCTGGAGAGTCCCATGAAAGCAGTTCTGCTGGTCGTCGCTTCGCTGTTGGTTGCCTACTTCGCTATCGGCACCGGCACTGCTGGTTCCACCAAGATCCAGGATCGTCATTCTCAGATCGAGAAGGTTCTGGAAGAGGCAGGCAAGTGATCAACATCGCTTGCTGAGAAAAGGGAAGGGCTCTTGCCCTTCCTTTTTTTTCATCCCTCCACGCACTTTTTTCACTCACGCGTGAGAACTGCTGAGGGCATTGGCCTGCGCCCATGCCATGAGCACTTCTCGATGCAAGTCGAGCAGCGCTGGTCTTAGTGCCAGCATTCACCAAGCGGTCACACCGCATTCATCCACCCCGCCGGGACAAGCTCCCGGCTGGGGGCTTTTCCGGCACACCAGCTGGAAGCTCGATGGACACATACATCGCCGGCATCTGGGAGAGATCCTATGAGCGCCGCAGCGACTGACCCCACGCAGCAATACCGACAGCTTCACCTGCCGATGTTCCTCAGCCACGAAATCGAGGCTGTTGAGCAGGCCATGCTCGCGATCGAGCAGCGCAAGGACAAAGCCCATCGCCGCGACGGTGCCACCAGGACCTTTCGGGTCAGGGAGGCAACAGCGGACGCAGGCCTGTTCGATGCGATTGACGATCGCCTGCTGGACATCCCACTTGGCGGACCCAGAGACGGCAACGAACTGAACTGTGATGTGGACCCTTTGCGGGTCAATGTCATCGAACAGATCGAAGCGCTCGACGGTGAGTCCGAAGAGTGGTCCGATGCCGCCATTGAGGAGCTTCACGAGGTAGTCCTGCACTACTCGCTGAGGTTGCTTCAGGCCCGCGGCAACGGCGCAGAGAAGAAAGAGGTCCTGCAGTGGATCTTCGCTCCCACCACCATGGTTGCCGTCCTCCAGGACGAACACATGCAGCCTGTTGAGGCAATCCTGCCTCAATCCGCAACACCTTTCTCGTTTGAACAGTGCTGCCGCATCTGCGGCTACAGCCCTGAGCGACTGCAGGACGGCTTAGTCCCCGTCCTCAAAGAGATTGGCCTTGGAAATGTCTTTAAGGAACTTTTCGATGGAAAACAAAACACCCGCAATCCAGAAGTACAACGTGCGAACGACCTTCGGGTTGGCGGAAGCACCTGAGCACGCTGCGATTCCCGGCCTTGTGCCTGGTCTCGAAGGCGTGCCTCCCACGGACCCAAGCTATGTCTTCGATGCTGAGCGCATGCGCCAGCTGACGATGTTCTGGGTCGGCGGGTTCAAAGCCCTCCTGATCGAGGGGGACCCGGCAGCGGGCAAGACCTCGCTGATCGAACAGTGGCACGCTCGTCTGAACGTGCCGCTCTACAAGGTGCCCTGCTCACCCACGACGGAGAGCTTCCGCCTGATTGGTCAGCTGCTGCCGACCGAAGATGGACGCCTCGCTTGGAAGGACGGGCCGGTGGTGAAAGCTTGTCGTGATGGCACCTCGGTGCTGCTCGATGAGTACAACACGCTGGACCCCGGCGAGGCCACTGGCCTGAACATGCTCCTGGAGGGCTACTCGTGGACGATCCCGGAGACGGGTGAAACCATCACGCCAGCGCCGACGACTCGCTTCTTCGGCACCCAGAACGCAGTTGATAGCCGCGTATCTGTGTCTGGCCGAAACGTCCAGGACACCGCCAACGATGATCGGTGGTCCTACATGGAAGTGGACTACCTCAAAGCCGAACTCGAAGAGGCTTTGGTGCTGCGTCACTTGCTCGCGGGCAAGGTAGACAAGGCCATCGCTGAACCAATCGCGAAGGTATGCGTGCGCGTTGCCAACTCGGTGCGCCAGGCATTCCGCGACGATGCGCCTGGCGTGGACAAGCCCTTGTCGACACGCGCTGTGCTTCGCTGGGCCAAGTACACGGTGATGTTCCAGAGCGTGATGAAGGCACAGGGTCGAAGCGGATTGCACTACGCGATTCGCCAAGCCGTGCGCATGAGCTCTTCGATGGCGAAGGCCGTCAACGAGCAGATCACGTTGCTGGCAGGTTACGACGAGAACCTGAACAGCTGAGGCCTGACATGAACCAGGTCTTTGATGTTTACACGCACAGCACCAAGGGACAGTGGGGCTTCAGCGCCGTTGGCGCCGAGGTCTGGACCGCCGAGATCAAGCCCGAGAAGGCGTTGAAGCTCGAACGTGTCGAGGCCATCAAGCTGGGCGCACTGTTGACCAAACGAGTCCGCATGGGCTACGTGCGGATGACGCGCGCCAAGTACCTGCACCAGACGCTCTCCGACGATGGGGAAGTGTTCGGTGAGTTCAACGAGGTCCATCCGGACGTACGTGCGGCCTCGGGAGAGTCGCTGGTGTTGATGGTGCCGAAGCCCTTCGGGGATACGGCGCTGGAGCTGATCACGGTGTGGGAAACCACACTGCAAGCAGTCAGCGGCGTCAGCGAGCAAGCAAGTCAATGGCTCAAGCGCCAAGAACGAGCACAACAGTACCTCACGGCGTTCGACAACCACCCAGCCCTTGCGCTGGTGCTGGCGGACTGGGCCTTGAGGAATCGGCAGATCGTCCTTTCACAGAAGGGCGTCGTGCCGCAGAGAGCACCTCAGGAGGACCCGATGGCATGGAAGCAGTTCCTGTCCAACTGGTTCACCGAGGAGCGGGTTCAGAACGCATTGGAGCAGTTGCAGTGGTCGCTACGCGACGCAATGCTGCGCCCTGTGGTTGCCCCCGTGACCAACAACAACGCCGACCAAGCCAACAGCTGGATTGCTGAGGCGGGGCTGGCAGCCTTTTAATAGGAAACCAAGTGCGAGACTATTTCAAGTTCTTCGTCTTCCTCGTGACGAGCCCCTTCTGGGGTGCGTTCCGGGCAGGACGAGCGATTGCGCGGGCCGCCAAGCCTGCTGCCAAGCGCAAGGCACCGGCCGTCACGGTGAGCGACGCGGCCAGCAATGCACGTACACCTGTAGCGCCCGTTGCTGCTGGTGTGCCATCACCAGACTTTGCGAGCGCGGTTCAGAACATCGACTTTCAGGCGGCGGACCGCATCATCTCGATCGGTCTAGTGCCTGCGGTAGGTGTCATCAATCTGCGTGTGTACAAAGCAAGCAAGACGATCAAGCGCGACTTGATCATCAATGAGCCTCGGCTGCGCGCGATCATGAAAGGTCGCCGCTTCACGTTTGCCGATACGGCCTTCGACCCCAAGAGCGATCTGGAGGAAGTTAAGGACGAGACGGTGCAACTTGCCGAGGAACTGATCAACCGTCTTGGCAACGCCCGCGTTAAGGGTAAAAAGCCGACGAAGGACGAACGCAAAGCGGATATAGCCAAGCCGGCGCCTGTTGCGAAAGCAAAGGACTCGGAGCTGCAGAAGACGCAGGCCCAGCCTGTGGCGAAGCAGCCAGCGAAACCCGCCGCGCCGTCCAAGACAACCTCGGTTGAAAAGCCGAAGGGAATGGAGAGCAAGGTGTTCGCACCAACGCCGACGGTGGGAATCACCTACGTTGGCGTGCTCAAGCAGTCTGGATCTCATCGCATGACCCCCCGGGATCGTGAGCCCTATGAGGTCTTTCAAGCCACCATTCTTCTGGACAACGGCGCGGAACTTCCTCTGCGCGGTGCCGAACTCGAGCGCGAGCTCGATGCGGCAGGCTGCCAAGTTGGCGAGCGTGTCTCGATCACCCCGATGGGGAAGGTCCCGGTCACGTTGGCCGGTGGGCGCGAAGGAAGCAAGAACCTGTACAAAGTTGAAAACCTGATGGTGTCCGCATGATCCTGATCAATGTCCACGGCCGACTGGCCCACCAGCCCGAGCTCAAGATGTTGGGCAACGGCGGTTCTGTCTGTGAGTTCCGTCTGCTGAGCACTCGTTTCGCGAAGGGCGAGGAAGTCACCGAAGCGGTGACGTTCTTCTGCTTCGACGCGGAAGCCGAGAAGTTCTGCGAGACGGCTGAGAAAGGGCAACTGATCTCGGCAAGCGGTACTCAGGAGACTTCGTCCTACACCGATGCAAACGGTGCGCGCAAGTCTTTCACCAAGTACAGGATGACCTGGCACCAGAAGGGAGCGCGTCCGCGCAGCTCCCAACAGGGGGCGCAACAGTCCGAAGGCGCTGGCGCTCAGCGGTTCAGCAATGAGCGGCAGGGCGGCGGCAACCAGGGCGGCGCGCGCCAGGCTCCCAACAACGTGCGTGCGACTGGCGGTGGCTTTGGCCGCCCCTCGTCCGCCCAAGGCCAGCAGTACCAACGTGGCCAGAACGAGTCCCACCGTGACTCTGCGGCGCCCCAACAGGCAACGCAGCAAAGCGGTGGGGGCTTTGACGACTCCGGATTCGATCGCAGTGACTCCGCGTTCGATGACGTTTCCGGCTTCGTCTGAGCATCAACCAACCCTTGGCCGGGACACCTCCCGGTCGGGGGTGCCTTCGGTCACAACCGGAGACAACATGTGCATCGGTGAGAACCTGCGAGAGCAGGTAGTGAAGTTCCAGCAGGCTACAGGCGAGGAAAGCATGGTCGTTGTGATTGAAAAGCACGACGAATCCATGGCGATCCACCGCATCGGCTTCAATCCCTACGTGGGGCTGATGGTCGACGGCAAACCGCCTTCGCCGCAGTGGTGGCAGGAGGCTGAGGCCTTCCACCCCCTGCAGTGGCCGCCATCTGTGGTGCATTGAGCGCAGCGTCCGGTCCAGTGTCAATACTGGACCGGATCGTTTGCCTGGTGGCCGCAAGGCCCGGACAATTTCCCTGAGCTTTGCCAAAAGCGTCCGAGTTGGGCTCCTTTGACAAAGCTTCTGCTCCAAGAGAGCGAAACGCGGATCTGGGACACCGCGAGCCTTTCCCCGAGAGAGGCGACCCCAGACATCACCACCGATCTCAAGTCTCGCTGAGGCTTGCTATCCGGCAGCCATGGCCGTTCGCCAAGGACGGCATTTCCCCACGGGGCCAGCCAATGTGCACCTCCCCGTTGGGGGGTGTGCATTGGCGGGTCTCGTAGACCCCCTTCAGCAATTCAACCCCCAACTGAGAGTCCCCAATGAAACAAGACTTCAACGTGCTGCCGCCCCTGCCTGCTCAGGATCTGTGCGCTCACGTCTTCAAAGAAAAGTACGCAGCACCTGGTGAAACCACCATGCTGCAAGTCCAGCAGCGCGTGGCCAAGGCCTTGGCGACCACGCCTGAGATGGAGCAGCTGTTCCTGCAGACGCAGATCGACGGCTTCATCCCGGCCGGGCGCATCAACAGTGCTGCTGGAATGGACCGCGTGGCTACGATGATTAACTGCTTCGTTCAGCCTATCGCGGACACCATGACCGGGTACAAAGACGGCATGCCCGGCATCATGGAAGCCCTGGCGCAAGCCACGGAAACCATGCGTCGAGGTGGCGGCGTCGGCTACGACTTCTCGCTGATTCGCCCCAGTGGCGCGCACGTGAAGGGCACCGACTCCACGGCCTCCGGCCCGGTGAGCTACATGCGAGTCTTTGACCGAGCCTGCCAGACGGTGGAATCGGCCGGTGCCCGCCGCGGTGCCCAGATGGGCGTGCTGCGCTGCGATCACCCGGACATCGAGGCGTTCATCGACTCGAAGAAGACCCCGGATTTCAAGACCATGGGTCTGGACGAGGCGGAAGAGCGCCAGTTCATGAAGCTCATGGCGAGCAAACCGAACTTCGGCTGGATGGTGCGCGGCGCGTTTGCGCAGCTGTCTCAGTTCAACATCTCGGTGGGCGTGACCAACGAGTTCATGGATGCGGTCATCAGCGATGGTGATTTCAACCTGGTGCACGAAGCCCCTCCGCGCGGCGCGACCGAAACGGTCGTCTGCACGGACGGCAAAGCGCGCTACGTCTACCGCACGATCAAGGCCCGCTACCTGTGGGAGAAGATCATGCGAAACACGTACGAGACGGCGGACCCTGGCGTGATGTTCCTGGACACCATCAACGAAGCCAACAACCTACGATACTGCGAAACCATCGCGGCGAGCAATCCGTGTGGTGAGCAAATGTTGCCAGGCTACGGCTGCTGCGACCTTGGTGCACTGAATCTCTACCGCTACGTGAAGAACCCCTTCACGCACGAGGCGAAGTTCGACTACGAGGCGTTCAGTCGCGTGGTGCCGGGCGCCGTTCGAATGCTCGATCGTGTGCTCGATGCCACCAAGTGGCCGCTGGAGCAACAGAAGCAGGAAGCGCACCTCAAGCGTCGCATCGGTCTGGGCTACCTTGGTCTGGCAAACGCGATGGCAATGCTGGGCCTGAGCTACGGTAGCGAAGAGTCGGCTGAGTTCGCGTCGAAGGTGACGCGCGAGATGCGTGATGCCGCCTACATGGCTTCCGTGGAGCTGGCAAAAGAACTGGGCGCGTTCCCCCTGTTCGACGCGGACAAGTACCTGGAAGAAGGTACCTTCGCATCGACGTTGCCCGAGCACATCAAAGAGGCCATACGCAAGCATGGCATCCGCAATTCGCATCTGCTGTCGATTGCGCCAACTGGCACGATCTCGTTGGGCTTTGCGGACAACGCAAGCTCCGGCATCGAGCCCACGTTCGCGCTGAAGCAATACCGCAACGTGCGTACCGGCAAAGGCGAGGAGCGCAAGCTCTGGACCGCGGACGATCACGCATACCGCGTGCTGAAGATGGTCAAAGGCGAGGACGCGGACACCTCTGTGATCGCGACGGCGCTGGAGCTATCGGTTGAGGAACACCTGCGCGTCATGGCGGCTGTGATTCCTTTCATCGACAGCGCAATCAGCAAGACGGTGAACGTGCCGGCCGACTACTCCTTCGAGGCCTTCTCGCGCATCTACATGGATGCATGGAAATCGGGCCTCAAAGGGATCACCACCTATCGCCCCAACGAAATGACGGGCGCGGTGCTGATGACGGAAGAAGAAGCCAAAGGCGCCGGCAAAGGTGAGCAGGATCTGCGAACCGATGATCCGGACCGTCGCGTGGAGATCAAGGACGTTCCCAACGTCGTTGACAACCTGCGTTGGCCGAGCCGACCGGACGTAGTGGCAGAGGGTGTCACCTACAGCGTGCGTCACCCGCAAGGGGACTTCGCGGTGGTTGTGAACCACTGGCAGAACGGCGAGAAACATCCGTTGGAGGTCTACATTGCTGGTAACGAAGCGCCGCGCGGCCTGGGAGCAATCGCAAAGGCCCTGAGCGTGGACATGCGTACCGACGACGGCGCCTTCTTGCAGATGAAGCTGGACTCCCTGATCAACACGGTCGGTGATGACGGTTTCGAGATGACCCACCCGGCAACGGGCGCACGAGTGCTGATGCCGTCACTGACGGCTGGCTTCGCGGTCCTGGTCAAGCATCGCTTGAACGAGATCGGTGCGCTCAATGAGCACAAGGCCTCGCCGATGATGGAAGCCCTGTTCAGCCGGCGCGAGCCTAAGACAGGGCCCAACGGTGGTCTTGGCTGGCATGTGGACGTGAGCAACCCGGCAACGGGCGACGACTTCCTCCTGCATACGAAGGAACTGAAGTTGCCCAACGGCCAGATCCGCCCGTACTCGGTGTGGTTGTCTGGTACCTATCCGGCGGCTCTGAACGGCCTCATGAAGGTGCTGTCGATCGACATGCGAGTGAGCGACCCGAAATGGGTGGCCATGAAGCTGGAGAAGCTGGCGAACTTCGGTGAGGTGCGTGGCGACTTCCTGGCCCAGGTGCCGGGAGACGTCAAGCAAGAGAACTACCCGAGCACGGTTGCCTACGTGGCCACCCTGCTGCTGGCGCGCATGAAAGCGCTGGGCCTGCTGAAAGGCGCTCCGCTGGCTCGCAGTGACAACACCTCGGGTGTGGTCGACGTGGGCGCTAAGGAAGGCCGTGAGGTTCGCCTGGGCGGCAAGCAGTGCCCGGAATGCGGTGCCATGGCGCTGCACAAGGTCAACGGGTGCGAGTCGTGCGACGCGTGCGGGCACATTGGTAGCTGCGGCTAACCAAAATAGTGGAATCGGGGGTAGCGCCCCGGTTTCGCAGTTCCCTCGAAAGAGGGGACTGTCTAAAGGCAACCGAGCCTTCAGACAGTCAAACAGGCCTATTGTCGAGAAGTGAACAACACTTCAGAATTCGACGGCCAGCTGCAACAGCTGGGCAACAGACTAGCCACAGGAGCCAATACGCGATGACCGCGTATGACAAGGTGCTTCTGGCAGTCTCCGTTTCCGTTGTGGTCCACGTCTGTACGAGCATGGAGGAGGGCGTATGGCCTCAGTCGAGGGTACGCGGAGGATCTTCGACCGGGAAGCGAAATGCTCGATAGCCTTCGAGACGATTGGAATTCATTCCGTGATCGTCCTCACGGCTACTGTCTAACAAGTCCTCATGACGCGGTTGTTTCCGAGGACAGTGCAATCTATCAGTGCAATGAATACCTGCGATATCCACAGTGGGGGCATTCAGAGATGGTCAAACCCGAGAGCATGGCCGATCCTCGATACCAGGTTCCAGTTGAGCGCGTTTTGCGAATCGCAAGCGAGCATGAGACGACGCAGCCCCGGTAGGCTGTATCAGTGCGTGACACAGAGCGGAGCAACTTGCGGGACGCCGTCAGGCTACTTGAAGGCGCGAACCAGCCAACGTGAGCCAGATCCTTTGCGCCCGTGTGCGTGAAGACCTATCATGCAAATGTTCGGCATAGCCGTTCGCAGGTCTTAGCGCCTGCCTTCACCATCCAACCCCCGCGGGAATCCACTTCCCGCATGGGGTCGTGGGTTCCCGCTCCTCTATGGAGCTACCCACATGAACGCACCTGTCGTTCCCAACATCAAGCAGGCCCAGGCCACGGGCATCGTTTGCGTTGCTCTGGAGATCCACCTCTGGTCTGGCCGCAAGCGTCTTCGCAAGGAGAACCTGCTGGCCAAGAACCCAGAGCTGGCACACCTGCCACCCGAGTCGCTGGCCACCCTGGGCTCGATCAAGATCGCAGACCCAGATGACCTCGCTCCGTTCCTCAAGTACAAGCGCGAGGCGGAAAAGCTGCTCAAGCTCAACGGCCTGCCTTTGCTGGGCACCGTCGGCATCCCGGAAGGGAAGGTCGATCGCGTCTACAAGGGCTTGCTGGAGGTCAAGCAGAAGTTCGATGAGCATGCACAGAAGCTGTACCGCGATTTCGACGCGCGGATCACCGACTGGCGCGAGCGCATCGACAACCAGGCCTGGCAACACCTGATCACGGACATTCCGACGCCGGAATACGTCGCAGGGCGCCTGGCCTTTGGCTTTCACCTGTGCCGCGTCAGTGCCCCCAGCACCGACGAGTTCAGCGAGGTCAACAAGCACTACGGTCACCAGATCACCGGCCTCAAAGGTGAACTGTTCGATGAGGCCGCCGAGGAGGCCCGAACCCTGATGGAGAAATACCTGATGGGTAAGGACGCTCACGGTGCGGTGCGCAAACGCGAGAAGATCACGCAGAAGACCCTCGGTCCGCTGCGTCGAATCGGTGCCAAGTTCAAGAGCTTTAGCTTCCTGGACCACACCGTTGAGCCGCTTGCGCAAATCGTTGACCACGTGCTGGGCATCCTTCCGCAGGAAGGCCCCATCGAAGGCGTGCACCTCATGCACGTCTGGACGCTGGCCAAGACGCTGTCCAACAGCGCAACCGCACTGCAGGCCGCCCATCTGGTGATGGACTCGGGCGCGGCGAACCTCGCTTTCGAAGCACTCCTCGTGAGCGCACCGGAGCAGGTCACCAGCCCTGCACAGCAAGCATCCGGCCCCGCGCCTGAGAGCGTTGCCAAGCAGAGCACGGCACAAGAAGCCGATTCGGCTTTGGACGAGCAAGTGCCCGTCCAGCAACCGATCGCGAACGACGGCTTCGAGCCCGAGTTCGTCGGCTTGTTTTAACGAAACCCAAAGACGCTCCGGCATTGCGCCGGGGCGTTGGGAGAGCACATGCAAACCGAAACTGATACTGCGATGGTCAAGAAGGTCATCGCAGGCTTTGTCTCACTCATCCTGGGCCGCAAGGTCACTTTGCGGTGGGGCGAGACAGCAGCGATGGCAAAAGATGGGAGCATCGTTTTGCCGATGCCGGCCAGCGCTGATGCCAGCCAGATCGCCGCGCTCACGCGCATGGCGGTTCATGAGGCGGGGCACGCCGCTCACACCGACCTGGATTGCGCACAGCGGCTGACTGAAGAGCAGCTGCAGGTGTTCAACCTGCTGGAAGATCCTCGCATAGAGATGGAGCAGCGCAAGCGTTTCGCCGGCGCCGGTGTCATCCTTGGACGAGGCCTGGATGAAGCGCTGGATACGATTCTCAAAGGGCTGGATCTCCAGCTTGAAGAGCATCGAGCTAAAGCGCTGCAGCTTGACATCATCCTGCGCGGGTTTCGCGCGGTCGCCCCTCAACCGGCGATCGAGCAGAGGGCCAAGGCGTTTGAAGATCTGGCAGCGCAAGTTGTCAATCAACACCAGCGCCAGGCCATCGACGCCGCGATCGCTGAGCTGCCGAAGCTCACTTGCAGCCAGGACACTGAAGCGTTGGCGATCCTCCTGAATCGACAGTTGCGCGAGCAGCCGCCTGAGCAGGAGTCCCAGCAACAGGAAGCGCAGTCGGAGCTCGAACAGGAGCCCGAGCAGGAACAGCCGCACGATAGCGGAACCGACACCTTCTCCGACGCTGATGCTGCCCCAGGGCAGGAGCAGGCCGGCGAAAGCGAACCTAGCGACGATGGCACGAATCCATCGGACCATGCGACCGAAGAGGAAGCACAAGCGTCGAACGAGGTGACTCCAACGCAGGACGAAGCTCAAACCGAGGTAGAAGGTGTCGAGTCCGAATCTGCTCCGCAGGAAGAACAGAAGCTCTCGCAAGGGGATCGGGGCAGTGGCGACACCGGCCAGGACTCGAGCGGACAGCAGCAGGGCGACGCTGGCCAGGGCGAAGCCAACGAACAGTCCGACGGCTCAGCGCAAGCTGACGCTACCGGTGCCTCGGGGCCGCCTGATCAAGGCAGCGAAGCAGGTGAGCAGAAAGCAGCGCAAGCGGGCGAATCGGCCTCAGTCGGTGAGCCTCAGGGGCAGACCGGCGGCGAGCAGAAGCTCAATGCGATGCCCGCAGAACCGACAGTCCCGTTGGCCAGCTACGACCTGGGTGACATGCTGCGCGAGGCCTATGAGTCCAAGTATGGGAAGCCGCAACCGATGCGAACGCCGGATGCTGAACCCGAATCGTCCAACGACGATTTGGTGCAAGCGCTTCGAGAGGCGTCCGAGCGAGGTGGAGAAGACGGCCCTAGTCTGGACGAGCTCTTGGAGGCTGCGCTGGCAGCACTAGAGCGCGCGGAGGTCGGAGAGGGCGGTAGCCAGGCAAAGGGTGTTCTCGGTGCCATGGCGCTCGCCGCACCGATCCCCGTGACCAATGAACTCGACGTGCGACTCGACGGGGTACAGGCTCGAATGGTGCGTGTGCTGCTGCGTGAGTTGCAGGACAGGCGCCGGCGGCCAACGAAGATGGCTCGCGCTGGTGGCCAGGTCGCAGTCAACCGCTTCTGGCGGTTGGGCGCGATGGGTGACACAAAGGTGTTTCGCGTGAAAGCGCGAGCACACGGAGTGGATGCAGCGGTCAAGGTCATCTTGGATCGCTCGGGCAGCATGAGAAAGAAGCTGCGAACCGCCGCAGAAGCAACGCTTGCGTTCACTCTCGCGATGCAACGCGTGGGTAATGTCTCCACCTCGGTGGCAATGTTCCCCTCAGAAACTGAGATCACGGAGTCGCTGCAGAGTTTTGGCGAGTCGCCCCAACATGCGATGCGCCGAAGCAAGCACCTCGTGGCCATGGGCGGCACGCCTTTAGGCGCGGCCGTGATGACAGAACTGCCTGACCTGCTGCGTCAGCGAAAGGAGAAGCACATCCTGGTGGTCGTGACCGACGATGGTCCTGATGACCCGGATCTCCTGGGACGGGCACTGGCCGAGGCCGATGACAACGGCGTCGAGGTGATCGGCGTGGGGATTGGTTGCGACATCCGCGCCTTCATCCCCAGCTCGACCAGAATTGAAAGCATCGAGCAACTGCCCGATGCACTGGAGGCTCTCTTCCGCGCGAAACTTAGTTTGCGACTCGCGGCCTGAAGCACCATGACCCTTCGCTCCCCGCTCAGACGGGGGGCTTTTTTCAGCCCTTGTCTCCGAGCGCTGAACAAAGCCATGGCGCGTTGCGCCAGAGGTGGACCGAATCGTTGGACGCGTGGCGTAGCGCCTCGGAAAATGACCATGTTTTCGCACTTGCGAGGATCGCAGCCAGCTGGCTGCAAACAACCACCCGTTGGGTCGCAACTGTCCCTTCGGGCAGTGCGCGCCCCAACTTCTTTGGAGATTGGGACGTGAATATCAAAGCTGAAGATCTCGTCTATGGTCGCTGGCCCGACATCCTGACGGCCGCGGGTATGGACGCCAGGTTCTTCAACCAACGAAACGGTCCCTGCCCCTTCTGCGGAGGCACGGATCGCTTCCGATGGTCGAAGAAGAACGGCGGTCTGTGGGTCTGCAATCAGTGCACCGGCGGAAGCTATGCGAATGGTTTCCGAATGTTGATGGAGCACATGGGCTATCACGCGTTTCGCGAGGCAGCAGACCATGTGCGAAGTTACTTTGGGGCAGGCGAGCACATCCAGGCGATTGCGCGCGAAGCGCGTGTGGCCAAGCGAAATGACCTTTCGCCCGAGCAAGAGCAGCGCAACCTGCGGCGTATTGAGCGCTTCTGGGACGAGGCGCGGGAGATCACTTCAGGTGATCCCGTGCATCGCTACCTTCGAAACCGGGTTCCGGGCCTGGACGTGCAGCCGCAAATGCTGCGCTTTCACCCGGCACTGGAGTACTGGGCGCCACCGGAAAAGGAGGGCGGCAAGCCAGTGTCGTTGGGCAAGTTCCCGGCGATGCTGGCGCTGGCCAAGGATGCCAAGGGCGATGTGGTGCAGCTGCACAAGACCTTCCTCACCATGGACGGTCAAAAAGCAGATGTGCCGATCGCCAAGAAGACCGACTACGGCCTGGGCATCAACTCGTTCGCCATTCGCATGATGGCGCCCGTTGGCGACACGCTTGGCGTGTGCGAGGGCATCGAAACCGGACTCGCCGCGACGATGCTCCGCCGCGTTCCGGTGTGGCCCTGCCTGAATGGTCCGGCGATGGCGCAGTTCGAACTGCCCTTTGAACTGAAAGCACAGATCCGCCGCCTGGTGATCTTCGCCGACCACGATGAGCGCAAGCGAGCCGGGGTAGTCGATGGGGTGCAGAAGTATCGGCGTCCGGGCAGCTTCTACGCAGAGCAGCTGGCTCAACGCATCCGAAAGGAGGGCGTTCGGGTCTTGGTCATCAAGGCCGCTAGCGAGGGCCAGGACATGGCCAACCAATGGGCCGCCCAGTACGAGCGCGAGCACAGCCACTGAAACGAGAAAGCCACCAGTCTTCGGACCGGTGGCTTTTTTTTGCCGTGCCGTCTCAGGAAATGAACAGGTACGCCCCGCCATCACGTGGGATGTTCTTGGCGGCCTTGATCACGCACAGGACCTGCGAGAAGTGGTGCATGCCTTCGCCCAGGCCATCCTCTAGGAAGTTGGAATCGCGGCGGTCCGCCTCGGCGATGGTGGGCTTGAGCACCAGGGTGTGCTTGCCGTCGAAGCTGCTGAAACTTGCGCGCAAGGGGCTCTGCGCCACGCAGTTTCGAAGCTCAAAACCTAGTTTTGAGCCGATGAGGTAGACCTGGT
>QFCS01004971.1_pt1 | contig 51083 bp, 35 predicted proteins | sample 3576561 | NCBI WGS metagenome assembly QFCS01 | reverse complement strand
TGTGTACCATCATTTAAAGTAGCACTGATCGTACCGCCTACGATATTACCCGTTACAGTGATATTATCAAATGTACCATTACCACCATTTACATTAGTCGCACTTACAGTTCCGATCTGTGCAGTACCAGTTACACTTAAATTAGTTAAGCCACTTAAGTTACTGATAGTGGCATTCGTTGCACTTACAGTACCCGCTTCAATTGTATTGGTTACGCTAAAATTCGATACACCTGTAAGATTCGTAATATTCGCAGTAGTTGCACTGATCGTGTTTGTACTGATCGTGCCACTCGCTGTTAAGTTCTGGATATTCGCCAGATTAGTAATGGTATTCTGCGTGCCGTTGTTTAAAGTAGCGCTGATCGTGCCGCCTACGATGTTACCAGTTACAGTAATATTATCAAATGTTCCATTACCACCATTTACATTAGTCGCACTTACGGTACCAATCTGAGCAGTACCAGTTACACTTAAATTACTTAAGCCACTTAAGTTTGAAATATTTGCATTCGTTGCACTTACAGTTCCTGCCTGAATCGTATTTGTTACACTAAAATTAGATACACCTGTAAGGTTCGTAATATTCGCAGTAGTTGCACTGATCGTATTTGTACTGATCGTACCACTCGCTGTTAAGTTCTGGATATTCGCCAGATTGGTAATTGTATTCTGCGTGCCGTTATTTAAAGTAGCACTGATCGTTCCCCCAACTATATTACCAGTTACAGTGATATTATCGAAAATGCCTGAACTTCCTGTAATATTTGTTGCACTTACACTACCAGCCTGTATAGTATTGGTAACACTTAGATTAGTAAGACCAGAAATATTCGAAATGTTCGCATTTGTTGAACTTAATGTTCCGGCTTGTATAGTTCCTGTTGCACTTAAGTTTGCTAAACCAGTCAGGTTGGTAATCTTAGCATTTGTAATATTGGCATTCGTAGCCGTAATCGAATTTACATTTGCAAGATTAGTGATACTTGCCTGAGAAGATGGGGATAATGTTCCGCTAAAAGTGCCTCCAGTGATAGTTCCGGTTACAACAAGATTAGGAAGTGTATCAATATTCACTTTCAATTGAGCCATGCTAGCCCTGATGGCTGCTAATGAATCTAAGAACCTGTTCTCCCGCACATAACCGCTAAGCATCACTGCCGTGTCTTCAACAAATAAAATACTGGAAGAAGGTATCTTTCGAAGCACCCCACCAAAAGTGGTAACTATTGAGTCTGTTTTTAATCCATTAAACGCAGGTGCAGTTAATGTACCTACTGATTTCGGCTCCCATGTACCATTACCAGAATTAAATACATAAACCTGCCCATTTGCAGGTGCTGTTCCCGATATCAAACGCGACATCAATCTGTTCGCATTCCAGATAGGCGTCAGATATTTAGCTCCAATAACCCAATCGTTTCCATTTACTGTAGTTACTGTTACACTTTCATCACCGTTCATGGTAATAGCGCCTGCATATCCATTTAAAGTTACTACACCCGACGTTCCACTGGCACTACCAAAGCTTGTCCACACGCCTCTTTGTCTTACATAAAATTTTTCGTCTGCCAGACTATAAACAAGCATACCATTAATGGCACTATCCTGTGGAATAGCCAAAGTATCTGATATACGAGGCAACAACAATGCTTTATCAACACCATCGATTTGTAAAGCAATATGTCTGTTAAAAATGATAGAAGTACCGATGGCAACCCCTCTTGCATTAAGAATCAGGTTACCATTCATACGCAAAGTGTCATCTGCCTTATGGTTTCCAAGATTATCCCCAAAGATCTGGGCATTAGTTTTGGTAGACACCAATGATAATGATACAGCTAAGAGGATAATTAAACCTTTAGGCAACGATGAAAATTTTCTCACTATGCGTAGAAACCCTATCAAAATAAAAATTATTTAATAATTACAATTTTATACTGACTCCCTTTCACATTCACGGGCTTTGCTGTAAAGTTGCCAAATCGTATATGCACAACCTCATCTGCACTACACCATGCACTGTATACAGTCCAGTCTTTATAATCATCTAATGCTGTAACCAAAATCGAATCCCCTTTTTTTGCATTCTTAACAGGAAGCGTAATCACAGTACTGGTATTGGGATTAATTTCTGCATCAGCTCCAAGTGCCGTGTTTAGATTACTAGATATATTAGTTACCTGTGTAACATTTACCTGTGCAGCTTGGGGGGTTGTCCAGTTTACATTTCCAAGACTATCCGTTGTTAAAAATGTATTTGGCGGACCTGCAACAATATTTGTATTCACATTCGTTACACTTGCATTACCTGCATACATAGCATAAGGCACACTCATAATTTGTGAGGTACCGATATCAACATAATTATTGGCAGGTATCCACCATGGAGCAGCAATTGATGGAGCAATCGCAATTTTTGTATTTACAAAATATGGACCATTACCCCAATCAATCTTATTCAAACTATCTTTTAAGGTCGGGTTATTGGTTCGGATCCCCTTTCCCATGGTATATCCGAATACACCATCATTATCAGATTGCACCTGCTGCGATTCCTCATATACCAAAGTTCCGTTCACCGGAGTTCCATGATATATCCCAAGGCGCAAATGAATAGTTCTATTGCGTGCAGGATTTCCCTGGTTGTCTTTTGCAACACTTTGCAAAAACCAAAATGGTGGCGGTTGGGCAATCAGACTCTCTGCCATAAAGACAAACAGTAATAGAATACCCAGTTTGATGGTTGTGTTTTTCATACACGATTAAATTGTATGGTTTCCAAATAAGTTTTACTTAATGGTTTCCCATAGGATACGGCTTTTAACCTTTTTTGGTTTTTCAGAGGACAAGACTTTTAAAAACTGGTTTTTCATAGGATATGTCAATGTCTTCCAATATGTTAGGGTAATATTGTAAAATACGAAACCTATCTTACAAAAATACCATATTTAGCCCCGTTTCAACGATTATAATTTGCTTAATTGCAAGCTATAACGCTTGTTCATCAACTCAACGGTTACCACATAAGTACCAGCAGCCCATCTATCTCCATTGATTTTAAAGCCTGCTTTAATCTTACTCATCTGGATCCGCTCGCCAAATAGTATTTTCCCATCTAAAGCAATCACTTTAACTACACAAAACAGATTCTCATCAAAATCACCTGATGCTTTCAGCGTAGTCGAACCACGAGTAGGATTTGGATACATATTTAACGACAAAGAGAACTTCATAGTGTCTGCAACAGGAGGCTTTTCTTTACAAGACGGGTCAAAAGCCCCGGTTCCGTTATTTGCCACATTCAAAGAAGCGGCCGAGCCACCAATTACCAAACATTTAGAAGTACCACCCAAGTTCATAGATGGGGTACTTATAATTCCTCCATTCGAACTAAGGAAACTAATACTCATCTGAGCCTTACCAGAAACACTGGCAAGTACCATTAAAGCAACGATGATATATGCTAGTTTCTTAATTGGCATAGTAAACTTCTCTCACGATCTGCGCTGGTTGTCCTGCAGGAGCAGTAATCTCCAGGTCCATTGATTTCTCTTTTAACTCACGGATCACATAATCCCTTGTCAAAGCCCCTAATGGGCCATTGTTAATTGACTCTTTTAACTGAATTACACTTAACAGAAATGCATCTCCTCTGTTTCCATCATCATCGAGAAATGTGGCGAAAAAGGGTGTTTGCGTTCTTGTATAGGTTTTGTAATACTTTTTCTGGGCATCAGTAAGAGGCTGAATTACGCCATTTACATACACCGCTTTTAGAAACCATTGCTTATTACCAGTGCCAGTGAGGTAATCAAAAAGTTGCTCATGTTCAGATTTAGGAGTAACAGTTTCTTTACCACAACCAGCAAAAAACAAAGCGCCTGACACCAATAGGGTAGCCAAAATAAACGCTTGCATTTTTTGAAACAGTTTCATCTTTTGTTGATTTCCGGATTAGTTTGCTTGTTTGCTCAGAAATTGAATGCTTTCTGATTAGCATGGCTTGCAGAGGATAACGACCGTTTGTCATCTGTACGGGGCTGTTTTTGGATAAACTGCCATGACCGGACAGATCAAAGAGACGTGGATGGATTGGATCGGTTTGGTTTCAAAGGATTGGACCTGGTGTAAGCGGATTAAGACTTACAAGATTCGGCGTTGTGTTAAAACGCTGTCTTCAGAGAATAGGATTTTTTTGATGCTAATAATTGAAAATCAATTATTTAATACAGTAATCACAACTTTTTCAAGGACTGGATTAAGTGTAGGTTGAGTTTTTAAACTCATTAGGATTCAAGGCGCGGATTAAAACGTGGTACTTTGTAGGATTGGATATTGTTGTACAAAGATAGACTATGATGTGTAGTGAAAAAACTACTTATGATATTTTAAGCTAATTATAATCTCATAAAAAAAGCCCCAAATTGGGGCTTTTATATAAAATAAAGTTTATTTATACTTTAAAGTGAGAGAAGGCTTTATTTGCTTCAGCCATTCTGTGGGTATCTTCTTTCTTTTTAAAAGCTGCACCCTCTCCCTTGCTGGCCGCTACGATCTCATTCGCCAGCTTATCTGCCATGGTACGACCATTACGCTCACGGCTGTAACGAATCAACCATTTCATGCTCAGAGAAATTTTGCGGTCAGCACGAACTTCAGAAGGAATCTGGAAAGTTGCACCACCGATACGGCGGCTTCTAACCTCAACAGCCGGAGTTACATTAGCAATGGCCTTTTTCCAGGTCTCATAACCATCTTCACCAGTCATCTTGGTTACCTTGTCTACTGCATCATAAAAAATGTTGATTGCAGTACTTTTCTTACCCTGCCACATCAGGTTGTTAATAAAACGGGTTACCAGTTTATCATTGAAACGACCATCTGGTGCTAAGGGTAATTTTTTGGCTTGTGCTTTACGCATGACGTATTGTAATTAGCTGATTAACAGAATATTAGGTTATTTTTTTGCCTTTTCTTTCTTAGTTCCGTATTTAGAACGGCTCTTCTTGCGATCTTTTACACCGGCAGTATCCAGGCTACCACGAACAATGTGGTAACGTACACCCGGAAGATCCTTAACACGACCTCCACGGATCAGTACAATTGAGTGCTCCTGTAAGTTATGTCCTTCACCCGGAATATATGCGATAACTTCTACTTTATTGGTCAGACGCACTTTCGCTACCTTACGCAGAGCTGAGTTTGGTTTCTTTGGAGTAGTTGTGTATACCCTTGTGCAAACTCCACGACGTTGTGGACAAGCATCCAAAGCCCTTGATTTACTTTTGGCCCTGATAATTTCGCGACCTTTTCTAACTAATTGCTGTATTGTAGGCATTATTTACCGTTTAAAATTTCGGACGGCAAAGGTAATGGCTGCATCTGAAAATTCAAAAAGTTTTCGAAATTTTTACTGGAGACTGTGGATAATATCCTTATTTAAGCCATTTATAGGGCAAAAATCGCTCAAAAAATACACAAATAGCCGTGCTTAAACCCTGTTATTCCATTAAAAATAACCTCAACTATTCAGTAAACTCTTTATAACACCAACTGTAAAGTTTTTCAATAGAAGACAGTAAATAAACCCCCATCACACCCCCATCCTATCCCGATATAACTCCCATCAAACCCCACCCTTTAAAAGACGGGATTTAAATGGGGCATGATAGATATTTATAATGAATAATATTTCTGTGTAACACAATGCATTAGTGTTATTTGTGTTTATCAGACCATCATTTAATACTTTGAAAACCCTTTACCAACTCATGTTGATATTTATCCTGAATACTCAATATTGGAAAATGTTAAGCCTTAAGCCTTTGCTAAACTGAAAATTTATGCTCTGGTGCGAGATTGTACCCATTGTTGTCTGGGGGAATTTAACCGCGAGCTATAAGTGTCGCGTATGAAGATCTGTGTTCTATTAATAGCTGATTGTGCATTTAGGGCAACCAAATATTTCTTTAAGCAACTGACTTTATATTTTCGCCCCCTCTTAAATTCCATTAGAAGCAGAAAATCTAAAATAAGTACCCATCAAGGCTTGTAGCTTGCGGCCTGCAGCTTGTAGCTAATTTTCACCGGACAGCAATGGTTTGTACCTTTTCACATCCTAAGTGTACATACCCGCAATGCCTCTAACAGGTAATAACCGCCTAAATCTGATGAATTATTACGCTGTTCATCTCAAGCCTTACTTCCGCTGATTGTCATGACCTAGGTTTATCCCGCAAAGTTCAGGATATGCCAAAGCAAATATTTCACCTATTTTATCTATTGTTATTTTCCTCTGTATTAAGAGGCCAACAATTGCCTACCCCTTTGGGCTATAATGATACCTCCTTAACCCTTCAACAGTCATTTAATACACTTCCTGTAACCGGAAGCATCAGCCTCATAGGCAAAGGTCCTTTTTCATTAGCCGATTCACCACTTCTTTTAACTGGGTTAGAAGGATGGTTTATCAGACAAATGACAGGCTCCCAATCAAATACAAATTTTTCAACCAGTACCGGCTCATCCACGGGAAGTGGTGTGTATAGTTTTGGTCCTTCGGGTAACATTAACAGAGCCCTGGGCACATTGGCTTCCGGAACTGGTATTTATGGATTTGGTATCATACTCAAAAACGAAACCGGAATAATACTGAATCACTTAACCATCCAGTTCCTCGCTTCACAATGGAGAAAAGGAGGTTCAGGCAATATCAATACCTGGAAATGTGGTTTTATCCAAAGTGATTCTTCAAACCTCCATCTGGATAGCATTAAGTTTCTCCCAAACCTGAACCTCAGCTCCATTCATACCAGTTCCGGTTCTGCCACATTAAATGGGCAATTACCCATTAATCAAAACCTCATTTCAAACACCATTACAGACATACGATGGCTTCCAGGTCAGTATTTAGTATTTCAATGGTCAGATGCCGACGAAACAGGCTCAGATGATGCAATGGCTATCGATGATTTTAGTTTCAAAGCAACACAGGAAATCGGGCCACCAACTATCGGAGCAATTCAGGTTGATTCGATTTCAAGTCGATCAGGAATTATAAAAGCAATAATCGATGATCAATTAGCTGCTACCAACTTGGAATTATTGTTAGATACTTCCATACATTTTACAACACCTATTTCAATTCACTCATTGATTAATGCAGGAACCGGACCTGTTTTAGTTACAAATCCTATCCTAGGATTGCTTCCTAAAACGAAATATTATTTCCTTTTAAAAGCCATCAACCAATCTGGAACTTTACTCAGTAGCATCGACTCCTTTACAACAACTGTGGATTTGCCAATTATTACTACAGATTCAATCACACCATTAAATGAAAAAGATTGCATTATTCACGGCACTATAATTGCCAATGGTGGTAGTCCAATTATAGCATCTGGTTTCTGTTGGGGACGAGACTCGCTCTTTAATGAAAAAACATGTATACCAAACACTGGCTCCTTCGTGAATTTTAATGATACTATTTTTCAACTACCTACGGGAACAGCGATTTATTTTCAGGCTTATGGTACAAACGAAGCCGGAATCGCCTTTGGAAAAAACATTTTATGGCATACACCAACCATTGTGCAATCTTTTGAAAGAACGGGGAATGCCATCACTAATCTTGATACCGTTTACTATCGCATCTGCTTCAAAGATTCTCTGCACAATATCAGCACTGCAGATTTTCAATTATCTGAAAATACAAATTCGGATGCAACAATTGTTAGCCTTACAAATGAAAGCTACTCCTGGCTGATTGCTATATCAACCGGGAATTCCGACGGTATAATTACGCCCGTTTTTTTAAAGAATAATACATATCACCCAGTAGTTTTCAATGCACCTTTTGCTGCCAATCAGACAATAGTACACAAAACAAAACCATGCATTAAATCAATCACCTATGACAACAAACCTTACAAGGCAGGAGACACCATACAATTAACAATAAACTTAGTTCCAGAAAAAAAATCATTAGAACTTATAAACGGAAATTTAGCAGGATATCCACTCCAATTGTTTACAAGGTTGAACGATAGTTGTTGGAAATCATATTGTATAGTCAAAACAAATTCAGGAAGTCGTGAAATAAATGCTTCAGAAAATTTATCCGCAACAATTCGCATCCGTGATCAAGCGGGAAATGAAAATATCGATTCTATATTCATCATCAACTATGATAACGACCCTATTGATTTAACGAGACCTAAAATAGAGCGAATTGTTTTGTCAGAAAAAATGATGTATAAATCTGGGGACAGTTTATTCTTACAAATACTTTTTTCCGAAGCAATAAAAATAGATAGTTCATTAGGTAGCCCATTACTGTCCATTACTATCGGAACCAGGGTGAAAAATCCATACCTCTACCGATCCTACTCCCAATCACTCGAATTTTGCTACATCATCCAACCTGATGAGCTAGATATGGACGGTATCAGAATCAGTAACACCATCACACTAAACAACGCCATAATTTTAGATTTAGCAGGCAACCAATTGATCAATCAAATTCCCAATGCGGGTGTTTTTAGTCAACATCGCGTCGATGCAGTTGCTCCTATAGTAAATAATGTGATCACACCTGCTGCAAAAAATTATGGAATGGGCGACACCATTTCTTTTTCTGTATTTATTTCAAAGCCACTCATTATTCCATCGAATATCCATGGATTCGGCATTCAAATCAGCGCAGCTTCCAACATCTATAAAGCCCTCTATATTGCTGGAACACAAAACCCGTTAAAATTTTACTGGATTGTTCCACCTGGTGTTTCGGATAAAAAAGGTATCAGCATTTCATCGATATTAATGAATTGTGCTGGCATTACCGATAGTAGTGGGAATGATTTATTGCCTGTGTTGAGAAATATAGGAAGCATGAGTAATATTATTGTTGATGGAATTGTGCCGCTTTTTATGGATAGCTCTAATATTGTACAAGTATGTTCAAAAGGAGTTACCTCAATGATTTCCATCTTGCAGGCAGCAAATATTGAATTGGGAGAAAACATTGAATGGAGTTTGGTAAAAGCCCCTTCAACCGGAATTATTTCTGGACTTCCTGCAAGTAGTAAATGGACTTCCAACAATAATAGCTTACCAACAATAAGTTATTCTTCTTCCGCATTTTTCGCCAGAACTGATGAATGTATTATCCAGGTTTCAGATGGTATAAATTCCAGCAGGAAAAAAATATTCCTACAGGTTAATGAGCCTATCAACGTAAATCGTATTGCATCAGGTCAGGTTATTTGTGCTGGTTTTTCTGCTGTTCCGCTAACTGGTGATACCAAAGGTGGAAATGGCGTTTTTGAATTCAAATGGGAATCAGCAGATACAGGTATAAATAAATCTTTTGTCACAGCCAGTGGTCAATTTAACCAAGCCAGTTATTTCCCATTAAATCTCCAGCAAAGCATGAGATACAGACGGATAGCATATTCTGGCGGATGTGTGGATAGTTCTGCGGAAGTACTGATTCAGGTAAAAAACAAGGGATTATGGTTGGGCAACAGTTCAGACAGTTGGCATCATGGCGCCAACTGGTGTGGTGCTTTGGTACCAGATCAGCTAACCGATGTTTATTTATCCGAGACAGCTACTCATCGATCTGTAAAAATTACGGATAGTGCATTTGCAGGTTCAATATTCGCAACACCGAATACATCGTTACAAATAAATGGTACGTTGGTTTTGAGAAACAATATCACTGGAAACAATAATATAGACGCAAGATCCGGAACGCTTATAACAAGTTCAAAAGAAAAACAAGCATTGAAAACTGGATCTTTCCTAAATAAATCTGTAGCCAGACTTATCGCAAAAGGAACAGAATTGGAAATCATTGATACAATCAATGTCACAGATTATTTATCCATTCAAAAAGGTCAATTAAATACCAATAACAAACTTATCTTATCCAATAACGCTTCCAATTATCCAAATGCACCTGGCACTATTCTTAAGGGCGACATTCAATACCATCATTTAATTAATGGCAGGGATCGCGAGCAATTTCTGCATCATCCATTTCAATCAGATTTACCTATTTATCCTAAGGATACAAACCGAGTGATATTTGAAAATGAACAAACTATTTTCACCTCTACTACTTTCCCTGCAGATAATGTTTATACATTGGGTGGAATACAACAAACACCGGATGGACTTCCATTATTATCATGGCAAAAAATACAGTCAAATCCAGTTTTTCAAGGAACAAAATGGGCAAAACAACAAGGCATTATTTTATCTATTCCCGGAACCATAAAAAATGAAGCAGCGCCTATTTCCTTGCTTTTTAAAGGTCGTCTGGAAACAGGTGATGTAACTGTTGAATATCCTGCATCACCAGACAGTAATTTCATTTTTACTGGCAACCCATTGTTGGCTGATATACACTCAAAAAATATCATCAGGTCTGAAGGCATTGGTAACTATTATTGGATTTGGGATACCAGTATGGCAGAAAATGGAGCATACCGTACAAAAGCTTTTAATGCCAACAATCGAATTAAAAAGTTTGAAGGATATATCATAAAAACGATACCTGATCAACCCATTTGGCTAACCTATCCTGAACAATCTAAAATGGTATCCCCAATTCCTGATTCTTTAGCTGATATCATCGAAAACACTTATCAAATGGAAATATTACTTATGCATGATAGCATTATTTATGACCAGGTTTTGTTACTTGATACTGATATCGCCCGAACAAGATTTGATGCAGCAGATGCGGAAAAAATAGCCAACCCTGGTGCAAACCTTTATACACTTAGCGCAGACAGCATACCCCTTGCTATAGATGCAAGATGGATGACAAACCGAACCTATATACCACTATGCATTCATGCTAATCCACCGAAACAGTTTAGTTTAAAATTTTCAAGGACCTGGTTAAAGCCAGGCATTCAACTTGAATTACATGATCATTTTACAGGAAGGAAAATGAGTATTACTAAAAACAAATCTTATGATTTTGAGATAACATCCGATACGGCAAGCTTTGGCAGCAACAGGTTTGTTATAAGATCACCCATACCACCAGAACCAATTGAAGAACCTTTGCAATTACAACTATATCCGGTTCCCTCCTACAATATGCTTACACTGGTTTTCCAGGGACGAAAAAAAAGCCTGACAACCATTCTGGTAAAAACCTTACAAGGACAGCTATTGATCAGCCGAGCTATGGGAGAACAGCTAAGTTTTACAGAGCAGGTTTCACTTTCCGGTTTATTAAGAGGTACTTACCTTGTTGAAGTACATTCAGGGAAACTGGTAATTGCTAAAACTTTTATTAAACTTTAATGGGTATCAAAGTTAGCGTGAAGGTCCATAGACCATAGTCAATAGTCCATGGAGAATTGACCATGGACTATTGACTATGGACCATGGTCTATGGTCCACACCCTTAAAAGTTCAAATGAAATAAATCGTATTAAACACGATACATCCAGCCATGGGTATCTGCTACCTTTCCTTCGCGGATATCGGTTAACCTGGCTTTTAATTCAGGTGCAGTTTTCCATTTATCTGTATCAAAATGCATTACATAATCCTTATAACGCAATTCTTTAATCATTGAAATAGTTGCTGCAGTGCCTGTTCCGAATACTTCGTACAATAATCCGGCACGATGCGCATCCATCAGGTCTTCAATACTGATTTTTTTCTCAATAACCTCAAAGCCCATGTCTTTAAGCACTTCCATCGCACTATCCCTGGTTACACCAGCCAATATCGTTCCTTCTTCAAGTGAAGGAGTTACCGCAGTATTTCCAATGATAAAGAATACATTCATGGTACCTACTTCCTGCAAGTAACGGTGTTCAAAAGCGTCTGTCCAAAGAACCTGATCATAGCCTGCTTTTTTAGCTTGCGCTGTAGCAAGCATACTTGCCCCATAGTTACCAGCATTTTTAGAGAAGCCTACCCCACCCGGTGCTGCACGTGTGTATTTTTCTTCTACATAAATTTTCATCGGGGCGGTGTAATATGGTCCGGTAGGACTCAATATTATCATGAACTTATAAGTATCAGAAGGTTTTACACCAATTACAGGATCAGATGAAAACATAAATGGACGGATATACAATGAATGGTCCTTCATTGATGGAACCCAGTTCCTGTCTATATCAATCAACATACGCATACCTTCCATGAAAATTTCTTCAGGTACGGTAGGCATCTGCATACGCTCAGCAGAAATATTGAATCTTTTAAAATTATCCTGTGGGCGGAAAATGGCAACATTACCATCCTGGTCTTTGTAAGCCTTGATGCCTTCAAAAATAGCCTGACCATAATGCAGGGCAGCAACTGATGGCTCCATCAGCAAAGGCTGGTATGGTTTTATTTCTACATTTTTCCACTCACCGTTCTCATAATCAGCCTCAAGCATGTGATCCGTGAAATATTTCCCAAAAGGAATATTTTCCAACGTCATATCGAGTAACTTACTGGTCTCAACTTTCGTAACGTTTATGTCTAGTGCTGCTGTCATAGTTCTATATTTGGCGCAAAGAAACAAAAAAATTAAAAACTAACAATCGTTAATATTTTTAGTGGAATGAATCCATCAAAAACACAACTTCCCGATTTCGTGCTTTCCGATCTGTTTAAATCACATCTGGTGGTTATTGAAGCGGCTTTAAGCGAAGGCAATTTACCGAAAAAAAAAGAGCCGGTTGCCCCAATAAAACATGAATTTTTAGGGGATAACCGTAAAAATATTAGCATTTTAGTCAAAGATGCCACTGCGGTTTACCTAAATGACCATTCCCTGCAGTTTTTGTCTGCCATTTTATCAGCCTGCAAACTGAACCTGGGTGATGTTGCCATTGTAAATCATTTGAACACCCCCCTCGATTTGACAGCGATTAAAAGCTGGCTCCAACCAAAATACCTCATGGTTTTTGATATTCCTGCTGCTGATTTGCAGTTACCTTTTGACCTACCCAACTACCAGGTACAGGCGTATGATAACTGCTCCATGCTATTCGCTCCCTCTCTTGAATTAATGACCGCTGACACCAAAGAAGCTAAGCTTGAAAAAAGTAAACTTTGGCTCAGCCTTAAAAATATGTTCAACCTGTGATGAATAAACCCATACTCATTTTTGCCACAAATAATCAGCATAAAGTTGATGAAATCAATCATGTGATTGGCAAACAGGTGCAAGTGATTAGTCTTAAAGAAGCTGACATCAACATAGATATTCCCGAGCCTCATCCAAACCTCGAAGCCAATGCAACAGAAAAATCTGCCACCATACATCGGTTAACGGGAAAAAATGTATTTAGTGAAGATACCGGACTTGAAGTTTTTGCACTCAATGGCGAACCTGGTGTAAAAAGTGCACGTTATGCGGGTGATGACAAAAACTTTCAGGCCAATATTGACAAATTACTTTTGAACCTAAAAAATCATTCCGACAGATCTGCTCAATTCCGAACTGTCGTATCGCTGATTTGGAACAATCATGAATACCAGTTTGAAGGAATCTGTAAAGGCAAAATTGCTTTGATACAAACCGGCAAAGAAGGATTTGGATATGATCCTGTATTTATACCCGACGGCGCTTCAGATAGTTTTGCAACTATGAGTATGGATGAAAAGAACCAATTCAGTCATCGCAAAAAAGCCATTGTACAATTGGTGGATTTTTTAAACCAACAAGACCAATGAACAGAATAAAATTAAATCTACCTCCTATATTTTCGTTCACAACAGAACTGGTAATCCGTATCACTGATCTGAATTATGGAGGTCATGTAGGCAATGATGTATTTTTATCGCTGATCCATGAAGCCCGACAGCAATATCTTTTATCACTTGGATACCAGGAACTATCTTTTGAAGGCACCGGACTTATTATGGCAGATGTGGCACTTGAATACAAAAAAGAATTAAACCATCTCGATCGTATCCGCATCGGTGTTGTAGCCGCAGATCTCGACAAACTTGGTTTCGACCTCTATTATAAAATTGAAGTGGCAACAACAGAAGGATGGGTTATTGCTGCTAAAGCCAAAACAGGCATGATTTGTTATGATTATACCGCCAAAAAGAAAACCAGTATCCCAGAAGCGGCCATAACCAAGCTTACTCAATTTTAAGTTTTGTAAAATGAAGCAGTTTCGAATAATCATTATACTGTTCGCTGCATTGATTACCTGTGTCGTTAGCATTGCACAAAACATGCTGCCTTATAAAAATAAATCTCTCCCAATTGCTGAAAGGGTAAAAGACCTGCTCTCGAGGATGACCAAAGAAGAGAAGTTCTTTCAACTTTTTATGATACCAGGCGAAATCAAAAAAGGAGAAGAAGATAAATTTAAACATGGATTATTCGGATTTCAGGTGAGTGCTGGTTCAGACGGTAATGCATCACAACAAATGCTGCAATACAATACACGTGAAAATGCAGTTAGTCTGGCAAAAAAAATAAATGCCCTGCAAAAGTTTTTTGTAGAACAAACAAGACTGGGCATACCGATGATACCTTTTGATGAAGCGCTTCACGGGCTTGTAAGAGAAGGCGCTACTGTTTTCCCTCAAAGTATTGGCTTAGCTGCGTCCTGGAATACAGGCCTTATGCGCGAAGTTTCGGCAGCGATAGCAAAAGAAGCAAGTGTAAGGGGAATCAGACAGGTATTATCCCCGGTAATTAATATTGCTGCAGATGTTAGATGGGGACGAACAGAAGAAACCTATGGTGAAGATCCTTTTCTAAGTTCTGCAATGGGAGTTGCTTTTATTCAATCATTTGAGCAACGACAAATCATCACCACCCCTAAACATTTTATTGCCAATGTGGGAGATGGTGGCAGAGACAGCTACCCTATTTATTACAACGATCGCCTATTACAGGAAGTACATTATCCCCCGTTTATCAATGCCATCCAAAAAGCTGGCGCAAGGTCTGTTATGACGGCCTATAACTCTGTTGATGGTTCACCAGCTACCGCAAATAAAAAACTACTTACAGAAACGCTTAAATCAAAATGGGGCTTTAAAGGGTTTGTAATTTCAGATGCCAGTGCGGTAGGCGGCGCCAATGTACTTCACTATACAGCTTCTGATTATGATGACGCAGGCAGACAAGCGATTGAAAATGGTCTTGATGTAATATTTCAAACACAAATAGATCATTACAAACTTTTCAAACCACCATTTTTGGATGGCCGTATTTCCAAGGAAAGGATCGATGATGCCGTTTCAAGGGTTTTGAAAGCTAAATTTGAACTGGGACTTTTTGAGCAACCGTATGTAGATGAAAATGCGGCGACTGATACCAGTTTTCAAAAAGCACATAGCCAACTGGCCAGGAAAGCCGCACTTGAATCTATTGTATTACTGCAGAATAAAAATAAAGCACTACCTCTTTCGAAAGATATCCGATCAATTGCCCTGATCGGAAAAGATGCGGTTGAAGCTCGGCTTGGCGGATACAGTGGTGCGGGTAATAATAAGATTAATATTTTACAAGGATTACAGGCATTATTACCTAACACGATTATCAGGTATAAAGAAGGAGTTCCGAGAACCGATGAACCATATCCCCTAATTCCTGAAAATGTTTTGTTCCATAAATCCGGGAACAATATTTTACCTGGACTTCAAGCCGAATATTATAACAATGTCTCCGTTTCAGGTGTACCTGTTCTGGAAAGAACAGATAAGCAAATCAATTTTCACTGGACCTTATATGGCCCTGATGCACGTTTAGAGAATGATTTTTATAGTGTCAGGTGGAAGGGAATTCTACGTGCACCGGTAACCGGAAATTATGAAATTGGCATTGAAGGAAATGATGGCTTTCGTTTATATATCGATGACAAACTGGTAATTGATCAGTGGGAGAAACAAAGCTATCATACCAGGATGTATTCAATTAATCTTAAAAAGCAGCAAGATTATCCGATAAGAATTGAATTCAGAGAAACCAATGGAAATGCGCATATCCAGTTACGCTGGAATGTAAATTCACCGGATAATCATGAGGCTGCCATAAATGAAGCTCTTGCTGCTGCCAAAGCATCAGATATAGTTATTGTAACTGCTGGTATAGAAGAAGGCGAATTTCGCGACCGGGCCTCGTTAAAATTGCCTGGGCACCAGGAAGCATTGATCAATGCACTCACAAAAACAGGCAAAAAAATAATTGTTGTTTTAATTGGCGGCAGTGCCATTAACATGACTGATTGGATCGATAAAGTAGATGGCATTATCGACGTCTGGTATCCCGGAGAACAAGGTGGATATGCCATTGCTGATGTGCTAACTGGAGCCTATAACCCTTCAGGAAAATTACCCATCAGTTTTCCAATTTCAGAAGCACAGTTGCCCTTGGTCTATAACCATGCTCCCACTGGTCGTGGCGATGATTATAATAACCTTAGTGGACTTCCCCTATTCCCGTTTGGATTTGGGTTGAGTTATACCAGTTTTGAGTATACTGATTTAAACATTGAAAAAAGTTTATTGAAAAATGGAGACAGCACAACCGTTTCCTGTATGGTTCGTAATACCGGTAATCTGGCAGGTGATGAAGTGGTGCAATTATATATTCGGGATAAACTGTCTTCTGTTGCGCAACCGGTTATGCAATTAAAAGGATTTGAGCGCATTCACCTGAAAGCGGGAGAAAGCAAGAAAGTTCAATTTAAAATATTACCCGAGCATCTTTCATTATTAAATAATGAACTAAAAAAAGTAATTGAACCAGGCACATTCAGCATAATGATCGGCTCCTCCTCCCGAGAAATTAAACTCAAAACCACATTAAGGGTAGAATGATGATTTTTGATTTTTTGATCTTTGATTTTTGAATTCTGACTTTTGAATTTTGAATTCTAATCAATTCACTTCGATATTGAATATTGGTTATTGGATATTGGAAATTCACCTCCCTTTCCCTTCGTTCCAAATTCTCCAACTTTCTTCCGCTTGGATTACCAGCATTTCTGCGCCATTTTGAATGGTAGCCCCGGCGTCTTTGGATTTTTGGAGGAATAATGTTTCTGAAGGATTATAGATTAGGTCGAAGCAATGATGCGCGGCTCCGATAAAAGAATAAGGTATTGGCGGACATTCATTGATATTGGGAGACATGCCCAGTGGCGTTGTATTGATGATTAATGTGTATTCCTGCATGGTTGCTTCATCAAGCTCCTGATATGAAATGGCCAGGTCAGAAGATTGTCTTGATACGTATTTGAATTGAATGCCCCGCTTGTTAAAAACATAAGCCACTGCTGCTGCTGCCCCGCCTGTTCCAAGTATCAATGCCTTAGTATGGTGGGGTTTCAGGAAGGGTTCTAAAGATTTTTCAAATCCAACCACATCGGTGTTATAACCGGTAAGAACGCCATTTTCAATACGCACACAATTACATGCTCCCATCGTTTCTACTACTGGCGACCAAGACTTGAGAAAAGCAAGTATTGCTTTCTTATAGGGAATAGTAACATTAAACCCACAAAGGTCTGTATTGGCCTTTAAAATGCCCGTTAATTCATTAATATCGGGAATGGAATAATTCTCATAGAGTGCATCCTCAATCGATTCCTTTAAAAATTTTTCCGTGAAATATTTTTGTGAAAAGGAATGACTGAGCGGATACCCGATAAGACCGTAGCGTTTCATCTTAGGCTTTATTGAGATAAAGCTCAAAAGTATCGCCTCGCAAGCCTACACGCATTGCTTCCAATGCAAGTATTTCGTTGGGGGCAATATTTCCAAGGTTTACATTGCAACCAATAAGCTCAAGGAAATATAATTGTTGTGCTTTCTGCGGTGCTTCCCAAATAATTTTCTCTTCTGGTATCTGCGTCAGAATTTCCTGAACAAGTCCTTCACGAACTTCTCCGCTTCCTCTGTAAATACCCACATTACCTGCTTCTCTTGCTTCCGCAATAACATAAGATGAGCCAGCTTCAAGTTCTGCCCGCATTAATTCAATCCATTTATAAGGAGGAATAATATGTGCGGCATCTTTACTACCAACTTCACTTAATACTGTACCGTGTTTGGTTAACTTTTCAATATAACCACATTTTTCAGCATGCGGGATACTGACAGAGCCATCGCTTACTTCCATGTATTGAATACCATAGTCTTTACAAACATTGATATAATCTTCAAACTGATTACGAATCAGGAAAGCTTCAAAAAGAGTTCCACCAAAATAAATTGGAATATTATACGACTGGTATGCTTCAATTTTCTGGCGAAGATTAGGGGTAACGAAAGAAGTACCAAACCCAAGCTTTACAATATCAACATGCGGACCACCCACACTCATGAAATTATGGACCTCATTAATACTAAGTCCTTTATCCATTACCATTGTTAAACCGGAAGTACGAGGTTGTTGTGTTCTGACAGGAATCTGTGAAAGGTTAAAATTCATGTAGGTTGTTTTACGCACGCAAAAATAAGTTAATCAGCGCATTTTGCAGGCGACCTTTTCACGTTTAGCAGGAAAGCAGCAAATTGTTTATATTTTTTTCCCCTTTTTATAACGGGCCACAATATCTACAACCTGGTTATTTTGGAGTATAGCAGGATTTAATTCAATGAATTTCTTTACCAGTTTGGGCGCCTTCTCCATTCCTTCTTCTAATTTCAGTAATGCATCTTTGGATTTTCCCATCATAAAGAGCAGGGCACTCTGGTAAAAAAGAAATAGCGGTTTACCGTCGGTTGCTTTTAGTGCCGCCTGACTTTGCTCAATGGCTTCTTCATTAAACCCGGCTTTGATCAGGCAACGAATCAGGGCTTCCCATCCGGCTACATTTCGGGTTTTATGTCTGACCACAGTACCGAAATACTGGATCGCATCTTTGTAATGGTGGAGGTTCATTTTGCATTCACCCATTGCCAGGTTGTATTCCGGAACAGATCTATGAATGCGCATGGCATTTTCCAACTGTTTCACTGCACTGGCCCACTGCTCTTCCAGCATATAGGTAACCGCAATTTTGTAATGCAGTTTACTGTCGTCCGGATTCAAATGCACCGCTTTCTTATAATGAAATCTTGCCTGAGCATAATTACCCATGCGGTGGTAGCAATGACCGATTGCTTCGTAAATCACATCTTCGGGGCGTGTAAGCTCTAATACTTTTTCAAGTACTTCAATTGCTTCCTTGTATTTACGCAGTCGTAAATAGGCATCCCCCATATTGCGATAGGCGTAATCAAATTTTTCGTCGATTGCCACCGCATATTGGTAGGCGTCAATTGCCTTTTCATAGAGTTTTAATCCCTGATAGGCTGCGGCGAGGTTAAACCAGGCCAATTCACTAAAAGGGTGATCTTCTATTATGCGCTGGTGTAAACGTATGCTTTCCTCGTTCCTTCCGGTGAAATCGGTCCAGAAGCAGATTTTATACAATGCTTCTTCATTGGATGGGTCTTCTTCCAATATCAGCTTCAGGCAATCAAAAACTTTATCAAACTCTTCATAATCATCGTACACATCTGCCAGTTCAAACAATAAATCAAGCCTTTCTTCCCCTTCGAATAATTCCAGGGCGGCTTCTAAAAGCTCCACGGCCCTGGGCTGCTGGTCGAGGGCCAAGTATGCATCTGTTTTTAATATGTAGAGGTTGATATCGCTGCTATCGTATAATTCGGCATTTTCCAGTACTTCCAATGCTTCTTTGTACTTTCTGGAGGCGAGTAATAAATCGGCCTTTTTGATCATCAGTTGCGATGAGTACGGATATTGCTCCAGTCCCATCTCAGCAGCGTCAAGTGCTTCATTGATATCGTCTTTCTCATCGTAATAATCTATAATACGTTCGAAAGCATCTTCTTCAATAAAGCTGTGTTGCCGACCTTGTTTGAGGTTTTGATACTGTTGGAGGAGTTCTTTGAGGGCTTCTCTGTCTTCGCGGTACGGATTATCTCTCATCTTCAATGGGTTTACCTAAAATAGGCTAAAAAAACCTTTTTTCAAAGTTTTCCGTAACTTTTTTTACAACTAAACGTTAACTTAATATTGTGTAAATTGTTTTTTTATTTAATAAATATTTATCTTTGTTAAAATGATCGTCCGTAAACATACCAGAAAATTAGCGATTGCAGCCCTGTTTGTACTGGGTGCGCAATTGGCATTTGCTGCGTTTACTTTTACGGGTATTACAGAAAAGAAGGCAAAAGACGCTACTTATAGCCTGAAGAATCTGAACCACCTTTCTTCTAAAGCGGTTTCTTACGCATCATTGAAATATTCACTGCACCTGAAGAATGGTACACAGCCATTAAATCAACAAGCTACTTCTAATGGAATGGAAGTTACTTCGCTTGTTCGTTATAATAATGGCAACACTTCTTACGTATACCCTTACAAATTCAAAGTAAAGGTTCCAAAGTTTAAAACGCCTGCACCTGCGCAGCGTTAATCTGTTTCCTGTTTTATTATTGATTCTCCTTTGACTAATTAAGTATTCTGTACCCGCTTGTTGGTATATCAAACCTTGATGCCGCTACAGGATTAAAACTAATTTGAGATGCGGTATACTTTATTTTCTTCCCCTCGCCTTCTGTTGCTTCATATTCAAGAACCAAACCAGGAATATCTTTAAACTGGTATTCAAATTCTTTTACAGACGGAGCGATATTATTTGCATAATACACTGTTAGACCCGTACCATCGCTTAATTCCAGTATCATTTTCTTACACTCATATCCCAGGATGGTTTTGGTTTCGTCAGATTTAATCAGTTTCATATTGTCGTATCTGGCATGTTCTGCAATCCATTTTTGCTGATCCAGCTTGGTTAAAAACTTATTGGCCCCGATATGACGTAAGATCGTTGCAGTAGATGTTTGTTTATTATAAATAACAGATTGTGAGAAAGAAGGACTCACCAAATCGGTTCGGCTATTTACCCCTTTTATATAAACTGTTTTAGTAGTAGCACGAAGTGTTGCTGCTGCTGCTGCATCGGTGGCCTGATCGTCGAGGGTTATATTATACACTACCGTACATTCTGCCACAACACGCTGCTGTGCAAACATTAAGGTTGAGATGAACAGCAAATAAGTAAATATTACCAGTTTTTTCATACGGGTCATTTGTATAAATAGATACAATTCCGTGCCAATGTTAATAAAAAAGCCCCGCAACAGGTGCAGGGCTTTCAAAAAATATTGATTTAACAAAACCATGGCTTATTTACGCTTCTGGTTTTTTTCCTTTAGATCCTGTAATTTTTTCTGGCTTTCCATCATTTGCTCATAACGCTCCTGCCATTTGCTCTTTTTCTTAGGCGCCTTGCGTTTCTCGTCTATTTTAGCCAGAATCTGATCGTGGTTAATGATATAATTCTGAATCACAAACTGAAGTCCAAGGGTTACTAAGTTCGATACTGTATAATACCAGGTTAATGCCGATGGCAACCTGTTGAAAATGAACAACAGCATGAATGGGAAAATATAGGGCATATACTTCAACATAGGGTTATCCTGCGTTGGAGTCATACTCATATTATAAATAGAGATCAGGAAACTTGTTACAACCGCTGTAATGGTAAACAAACTGATATGATCACCAAAACCTAATGGTATGGAGAATGGCAGCGTGGCAATCACATCATAAGAAGAAAGATCATCACTCCAAAGGAATGATTGTCCCCTCAGCGAAATATTAGCATTAAAGAAGCTATAAAGCGCGAAGAATATGGGAATCTGTAATAATGCAGGAATACAGCCACCCAATGGATTTACGCCAGCTTCCCTAAATAGTTTCATCTGCTCCATTGCGAAGCCCTGTTTATCATCGCCGAACTTACCACGTAATATATCGAGTTCCGGTCTTAATGCTTTCATTTTAGCACCACTCAGATAACTGCTATAAGTCAGTGGAGAAGTTACCAAACGGATAAATAAGGTTAACAATAATACCACCCAACCGAAATTGGAAACGAAACCGGCAAAGAAATCAAATACAGGCATAATGATGTATTTGTTGATCGGACGCACGAATGAATACATATCCCTACCCAGGTTAACGATACGATCCATTTCCGGAGCCTGCTTTTTCAGGATAGCATAATCACTCGGACCATAATACAACTGAAAAGGAACCGATACAGAGGCCGATACAGGCAATTTCATCTGCAGGTTGGTCTCTGCGGTAGCCAGGGAATTGGTTGAATCGGTTTTACGTTGCCATTGTACCTGGCCACTGTTAAAGCCATTCTTAGCAATCAAAGTGCTATTGAAAAACTGCTGTACCACACTCACCCACTGTACCGACGCCTCAAATTTCTTTTCATTATTGGCAGAGATATAATCAAATTCATTGTTTTCAGAGAAACAGATATTCGACATCTGACGTTCATATTCAGCAGAACGTTCCATTTGTGATGTTTCGATGTTCCATTTCATGTTCAGCAATCCCTGGCTCAACAACTTATCTGCTCCTGTTAATGCAACGTTCCAGTCGATCATATAAGCATCCTGCTTAATGGTATACTGGTGCACAACTTTTTGTCCATTTTCGGCAGCAAGTATAAAAGTTACCACCTGCGAGCCATCAGCACTGCGCGTAACGGGTTCTGCAGTAAAGAACAATTCACCTGTATTGGCAGACTGGTTGGAGCCGGTATTGATACTGTAGCCCATATTCGCTTTATCAGTCAGTACAACTTTACTACTATCGGCTTTTTTATAATTTTTAAGCTCTACTGATTTCACCTGACCGCCTTTATTGGTCAATACCACTTTCATCACATTATTCTCAACTGTAACCAGTGATTCTGTTCCATTAGCAGCCGTAGTGAAATTTCCTGCCAAAGCAGCCCGGTCTGCTGAATCTCTTCTTGCAGCGTCCAATTGCATTGTGGCAGTATCTACCACGGGGCGTTTTGCAGCGTTGACACGGGCGAGTGAATCCTCCTGTTTTTTCTTTGTTTCAAGGATGGCAGTCTGTTGTTTATTGCTGTACCAGAAGTACATAAAAAACAATACACCCAGTAAAACAAAGCCAATGACCGTATTCTTGTCCGTCTTCATACTATATTTTATTGAGGGGCAAAGGTAATATTTGCGGGGAAAGATTGGTACCCTAAGTTTTGATGCGTTAAATTAGATACAAAAACGGCCAAAATATTACAAAAACGGCAAAATCATTGTTTCTTTATACCTGTTCCCACTCAACCAAAGGCGAATTTTCCAACTTCTACCCATTTTTCTTTTTAAACCCTTTGTATGCAGGAAAAAACACAGGTAATTTCCGAAAAGGAGACCTATACCCCTACCCGATGGAGAAAATTCTTATGGTGGCTGTCTACCGCAGAAGAAGAATTGATTACAAATTGTGTAATAGACAGAAACCGTTATGCAATTGTGGGCATGACTGTTTTAGGCACCTGGCTCTTTGCAACCCTTGCATGGACCTATTTTTTCAGCACTGTAACCAGCTCTGTAATAGCATCGCTGTTATTGGGATTATTCATGGGGGGCATCATTTTATCGATCGACAGAGCCCTCATAAAAGGGATAGCCAAAAACAATAAAAGGAAAGCATTCCCTTTGGTTTTCAGAATACTACTGGCATTAACCATCGGATTATTCATGGCGCAACCTGCATTGCTTTATCTTTTCGATAAAGAAATTAAAGTGCAGGTATCCATTGATAATGAACAACGGAAAAAGAATAAAAGGATTAGTCAGGACTCTGTATATGCAACAGGCAAAAAGGAACTGACAGATCAGAAAGCTGCACTTCAGTTGCAACTTGATAACCGCTACGCAGAAGTAAGTGCGGCGAGGGACCGCTTCATCAGCGAAACGGATGGTACAGGCGGAAGCAGGAAAATTGGTTTGAAAGATATTGCCCAGGCCAAACAAAGAGAATACCAGCAACTTGATGCTAATTATATTGTCTTAAAAGAACAATTAACACCTCAAATTCAACGGATAGACAGCCAGTTATTGGTATTTGAAAAAAACATACAACAGGAGCAAGCCAACTTCGAAGCCTTATTGAATAATGGTTTTATTACACGTATTGAAGCTTTGAATCATCTCGTAAGCAATAATACTGCTGTTGCTTTCAGGTATTATTTACTGGTAGCAATATTGATGCTGATTGAATTAATGCCCGTAATTGCCAAAACACTACTCCCCGATGGCAGCTACGATGAAAAAGTTCGTTTACGTGAATCACTCGAAAAAACACTCACCCAAAAAAATCATGAACGGGAGTTAGCGCTGAAAGAATTACATAACCAGACTGTTTTCGAACAAGACAGTGAATTTATTAAATCTGGTATAGAGGAAGCAAACAAAGTTCGAAATGAGCATATAAAACATACCATGACAAACTGGAAAAACGAACCAGGCAATTCACTCAAATCAACCTGGAACGAGTTGAAGAAGAACTTGTTGTTGAAGCAAGAAGAATAGGAAATGAGGAATAAGAAATAAGAAATAAGGAACAGAGAAAGTAAAGTAAAATAAAAACCACTTTCTTATTCCTTATTTCTTATTTCTTATTTCTTATTCCTCATTTCTCATCTCCCTCCCGGTGGACAATATTGTTTCAAGAAATTGGTGTACAGCCTTGAAAGGTGTTGTGTGGTTCCTTTGCCTTCTGAGATTCCGTGTGAGCGATTGGGGTAACTCATCAGCTGAAACTGTTTGTCATTTGCTACCAATTCATTGATCAGCATTTCAGCATTGTTATAATGCACATTATCGTCTCCTGTTCCATGGATGTATAGGAAATGAGGAATAAGAAATAAGAAATAAGGAACAGAGAAAGTAAAGTAAAATAAAAACCACTTTCTTATTCCTTATTTCTTATTTCTTATTCCTCATTCCTCATTTCTCATCTCCCTCCCGGCGGACAGTATTGTTTTAAGAAGTTGGTGTATAGACGGGACAGGTGTTGTGTGGTTCCTTTGCCTTCTGAGATTCCGTGTGAGCGATTGGGGTAACTCATCAGCTGAAACTGTTTGCCATTTGCTACCAATTCATTGATCAGCATTTCAGCATTGTTATAATGCACATTATCGTCTCCTGTTCCATGAATGTATAAGAGATTTCCTCGCAGATTTTTTGCATGGGTTATGGGTGAACCATTGATAAAATCTTGCCTGTTTTCCTGTGGAAGTCCCATATACCTTTCCTGGTAAATATTATCGTAGGTTAACTGATTGGCAACTGCTGCAATAGAAATACCGGTTTTATATATTTCAGGATATTGGAACATCAGGTTAAGTGTGGCTGAGCCACCTCCGCTCCATCCCCAAACTGCAACACGACTGGTATCAATAAAACCCCATTTGAATATTTCTTTTGCTGCCATGGCCTGGTCGCGGATATTCACAAGACCAACTTTGCGGTAAATGCTTTTACGCCATTCTTTTCCTTTTGGTACTGGCGTTCCTCTATTGTCAACGGTGATATAGATATATCCATCTTCAGCCATATTTCCCGCATAAAGTCTGTTACTTCCTGCACCATATTGATCCTTGGCATTGGCACCGGCTGGTTCAGTGTATACAAAAAACACCACCGGATATTTTTTTGAAGGATCAAACTGACGTGGCTTCACCATCCATCCGTCCATTTCAACACCATCAATGGTTTTTACTTTGAAGAATTCAACATTGGAAGATGCTTTATTCGATTTGGCAATAGCATCATTTACTTTATTGCCATCTATTGGTTTATGTCCATCAAGTGCAACCCATTCCCTTGCATTAGGTGTATAATAATTCGAGAAACTATGTTGTGCATAAGCACCAGTGGGTGATACCACATAGTTGTGTGTACCAGATTGATTAGCGGGTGTTAATCTTTCAGGTGCACCGGAACCGTCTAACTTAGTACGGTATAAATATTTCTGGGTTGCATTATCAGGTGAGGCAGCAAAATAAACATACCCTGTTTTTTCATCTATTGCCTGGAGATCAATTACATCATAATTGCCTTTTGTAATCAGGGTTTCCGATTTACCATCTATAGATAGGCGATAGAGATGTCTCCAACCATCTTTCTCTGATGCCCATAAAAATTCTTTTCCATTATTCAACCAATCCCATCCACCATAATCATAATCACTATCCCATTCACCCATCGTGCTGATCCAGGCTTCGTCTGCTTCATGGTAAATAGATTTGGAAGCACCGGTTGAGATATTACAAAGCATAATATCGGTCTGGTTTTGTTTACGGTTCATGTGTTGGATGATGAGTTCCTGATTATTGCTCCATTCCATCCTTGGAACATAAGACTGCAATACAGGATCGGTCGGAATTTTCATCCACTTCTGTGAAAGGCTGTTGATGTTTACCACGCCAATTTTATAAGGGGAGGGCGGCTCTCCTGCAGAAGGATATTCAACAGGAACAGCAAATGAATAAATAGAATCAGTGGTATTCAGCATCAGGTAATCTTTGGTAGCGGCAGCATCAATTTGCCAGAAAGCAACATTTTTGCTGTCGGGGCTCCACCTGAAACCATCCCTGCAACCAAACTCTTCCTCATATACCCAATCGAATGTACCATTGATGAGTTTTCTGTTTCCATTTTTTGTTAATGCAGTTACTACTCCTGATTTCAGGTCTTCACAGTAGATATTATATTCACTTACATAAGCAACTTTTTTACCATCGGGTGAGAACTTGGCAAACATTAGGGAAGACACTGGCCTACCTTTTCCAAGTTGTTTTAACTGTTTGGACTTAAGGTCCAATAACCAATAATCTCCCTTCGTATCATATCTCCAAACTTTTTTGGTATTGGTATATATCATCACCTGCTGGTTATCTGGAGAGAAAAAGAAATTCCTTACGGATAAAGGAGTGGTTGAACCGGCGGGTGTGAGCAGCTCTTTTGCGACGATCGTTGTTTTGGAAAAAGTAGGTAATTGAGTTAGCACAATATTTCCATTTTCCACAGCAAAATAACCTGTCCCATCTTTCGACCAATGCGTACCAGTAGGTGGTTGGGCTTTACCTGTATTAAGCAGCACTGCAAATAAAAAGCATACCGTTCCGAAAAGTTTTGTTCTCATATTGATGGTGCGTTTATTGGATGCTGAAAATACAGGTTTCAGTTGAGGGAGACAAAAAGACCCGGAGATTCCGGGTCTTGATAATATTATAAATTGAAAATAGGCTGCTAGCTTCTAGCCTCTAGCTGCGAGCCTTGATTGGTGCTTGTTCTAAGTTTTCTGCTATTATTTGAATAAATGACAAGGCTTGCTAGTTTGTTTTGTAAAAATTCTACTTAAATAAATATTTAATTCCCATATCTATGCTTGTGGATGCTTAAATTAATAGCAAAAAAACCTAGTAGCTAGAAGCTGTTTTTTTTCCCTAACTCTGCAGACTTGTTTTCCTTGTGGCTGTTTTTTGTTCCTGGTATTTTTTAGCAGCTCCGATGAAATGCACGAAAAGTGGTGCTGGTTTTTCTACGGTACTTTTCAGTTCCGGGTGATATTGTACACCGATAAAAAATGGATGTGCTGGTATTTCCATAATTTCTACCAGTCCTGTTTCAGGATTACGGCCACTGGCAATCATTCCTTTTGCTTCAAACTGATCGAAATAATCGTTGTTGAATTCATAGCGATGTCTGTGACGCTCAGTTATATTTGTTTCTCCGTAAATAGTGTGTGCCAGACTTCCAGGTTTTATTTCGCATGGGTATGCACCTAAACGCATGGTTCCGCCCATCATTTTGATCTTTTTCTGTTCTTCCATCATATTGATAACGGCATTGGCGGTGGCTGTATCCATTTCAGTTGAGTGCGCATCTTTGAGCCCAAGGATATTTCTCGCAAACTCAATTACGGCCATTTGCATACCAAGACAAATCCCAAAGAATGGTAACCCATGTTCGCGGGCGTATTGCACAGCAGTTATTTTTCCTTCTATACCACGGTGTCCAAATCCGGGAGCTACTAATAGTCCATCCAATCCTTCCAGTTTCTCTGCTACATTTTCCGGTGTAATATATTCGCTATGAACATTCACCACCTGAACTTTTACTTCATTCATTGCACCGGCATGTACAAAGCTTTCCAGGATAGATTTATAAGCATCCTGCAGTTCAATATATTTCCCGATAAGTCCGACAGTAACTTTGCTTTTCGGATATTTCAGTTTATCAAGAAAGCCTTTCCATTTATCCAGGTTTGGTTCGCTGTAACTGGTGATATTTAATTTTTTCAGGCAAATAAGATCAAGCTTTTCACGCAGCATCAGCAATGGCACTTCATAAATGGTAGATGCATCCATCGCTTCGATAACGGCTTCTGTTTTTACGTTACAAAAGAGTGCAATTTTTCTTTTGATATCGTCATTCAATGGCTCTTCTGTTCTGCATACAATGATATCCGGATGTACACCGGTTTCACTGAGCATTTTAACGCTGTGCTGAGTAGGTTTTGTTTTTAATTCTTTGGCAGCGCGGAGATATGGAATAAGGGTAAGGTGTACAACCATAACATCTTCTTCCGGTAATTCCCATTGTAGTTGACGTACTGCTTCAATAAAAGGTAAGCTTTCGATATCACCTACTGTTCCGCCTATTTCTGTGATAATGATATCGTATTTATTATCTTCTCCCAGCAATAGCATTCTGCGTTTAATCTCATCGGTAATATGAGGAACAACCTGTACTGTTTTTCCCAAAAAGTCACCTGCTCTTTCCTTATTGATAACTGTTTGATAAATACGTCCGGTGGTAACATTATTGGCCTGTGAGGTATAAATATTCAGGAATCGTTCGTAGTGACCCAAGTCAAGATCTGTCTCTGCACCATCTTCTGTTACATAACATTCTCCATGTTCATAAGGGTTAAGTGTACCCGGATCTACATTGATATAGGGGTCAAATTTCTGGATGGTTGCCCTCAGTCCTCTTGCCTGTAATAATTTGGCAAGTGAAGCTGCTATAATTCCTTTTCCTAAACTGCTCGTTACCCCTCCGGTAACAAAAATGTACTTGGCCATGTTATGCTATTGTTTATTCGTTTATCGCCTGTTTGCTCATCGTATTATTTTATTATTGATAAGGTACAAACAACTTAACGAAGGTTGTATATAACAATAAAAAAAACGATACCCATTGTATTGATATACAACCAGATAACGCAAAAAAATATTGACCTTGTAAATGAGCGGTAAAAAAATTCAGAGGTCATACAAAGGTACAGCAAAAAAACTGATTTAAAAAAACGCCAGCGGCGGATTGAACGATTCCAGCCCGAATGTGTTAACTTGAAGTGTACATCTTTATTCATAAAAATTTGCTATGAAAAAATTATTCATTCTGACCATCGCAGCTTTTTGTACTGCTGCATTTCTGGGATACAGCTATAAAACCCCTGTACCTGCTCCATTAACACCTGATTGTTATGTCAGTTGTTTTACCGCTGAGATCATGGATCAGTTTAAAGCTGAAGCTTCTACCAAGTCATTTGCCATGATGCACGACAATCCATTAGCATTTAAACTGGCCGATGCTTCCGGTAAACCTGTAAGCTTTAAAGCTTCTGATGGCACTACTGCCATGGGTTATGAAATCCGCAGCAAGAAAAAATCTAACAAATGGCTTTTTGTGATCCAGGAATGGTGGGGATTGAATGATTACATTAAAAAAGAAAGCGAAACATTTTACACAGATCTGGGAGAAGATGTAAATGTTATTGCCCTAGACCTTTACGATGGTAAAATTGCCGCAACTGCCGACAGTGCCATGAAACTGATTCAGGGTGCTAAAACTGAAAGACTCGAATCGATCATCAAAGGTGCTATTGCTTATGTTGGCGGCGACGCAAAAATATTTACCGTAGGTTGGTGCTTTGGTGGTATGTGGAGTTTACAAAGCAGTTTATTGGCTGGCAAACAAGCTGCAGGTTGTGTTATGTACTACGGTCGTCCGGAGAATAACCTCGATAAATTAAAAACACTCAACTGTGATGTCATAGGTTTCTTTGGCAACAAAGACCGCAGTCCTTCACCAGAAGTAGTCAACAAATTCGAAGCCGATATGCAGGCCGCAGGAAAAAAACTAACTGCCTATAAATACGATGCAGGCCACGGCTTTGCCAACCCAAGCAACCCGGTATTCAACAAAGAAGCCGCTACAGATGCCCATGCGAAAGCGCTGGCGTTTTTGAAAGAAAGGTTGTAAGAACAGAGAAATAAGGAATAAGAAATAAGAAACAGAGAAAGTATTTGATAAGCAATAACATACTTTCTTATTCCTTATTTCATATTCCTTATTTCTTATTCCTTATTCCTTATTTCGTATTTCTCTGTTTACATATCGTTTACAATCTTTTTATAGCTTGTAACAACCCCACGTATAAGTGAAGAGCTAAACCCTTGGTGTTCCATTTCATTGAGGCCGGCGATGGTGCAGCCTTTGGGGGTGGTTACTTTATCTATCTCTTGTTCGGGGTGGGTATTTTTCTGTAACAATAATTCCGCAGCACCTTTTACTGTTTGTGCGGCAATCAGCGATGCAGTTGCTGCGCTGAATCCTATTTCAATACCTCCCTGGATATTTGCCCGGATGTATCGCATTGCAAAAGCAGTTCCACATGCACCCAGCACTGTGGCAGCATCCATTAATTTCTCTTCTATAAAAACAGATTTTCCCAACTGATTGAATAAGGCAGTTACATATAATACCTGCTCGTCTGTAGTCGCGGATGCATATATGCAAGTCATGCTTTCCTGAATCGCAATAGCAGTATTGGGCATAGCACGGAAAATGGGTATAGTATCTCCTACTACTTCTCTTATATCATTCACCCAGGCACCTGTTACCACACTTACCAAAACATGTTTTTCAGGTTGAAGATAGGGTAGCACCTGACTCAATACTTCTTTTAACTGGAAGGGTTTAACGGCCAGCAATATCCAGTCGGCATATTGCACTGCCTCTACATTGTTATTGCTAACCAATGCACCCTGTTCTTTAAGGTGTTGGAGTGTGTGGGTATTTCTTTTGGTAACAATCAGGTGCTCAGGTTGAATAAACCCACTTTTAATCAATCCTTCGGCCATAGCCGCACCAAGGTTACCACCTCCAATGATGGCAATTTTTTTGTTCATATCGGTTGCTTTAATGCTGCGCTGCGCTTCGTGGTCCATAGTCCATGGTCGATGGTCCATGGTATAGAATTACATTCCTGCTATGGTCTATGGACCATGGACTATGGACCGCGAAGCTCAGCGCAGCGCGCTACTCAAATTTACCCTAAAGTTCTCAGATAATTTCTGACGTAATCGTCAACACCGGCTTCCAGTGAGTAAAAAGAATCGGTATAGCCAGCTTTGCGAAGCTTCTGCATGTTAGCTTCTGTAAAATATTGGTATTTGTCGCGGATATCTTCCGGCATATCAATGAATTCAATGGATGGATCTTTATCCAGGCCAGCGAAAGTGGCATTTACCAAATCTGTAAAAGTTCTGGCCTTGCCGGTTCCTAAATTGTATAATCCATTCAGTTGGTTTGACCATCTTCCTTCTACCATGGTTTCCCTCATCCACTCAATTACCTTCACCACATCTTTCACGTACACAAAATCGCGTAACTGTTCTCCATCCTTAAAATCGGGACGATGGCTTTTGAACAACTTCACATAACCCACATTTTTAATCTGGTTAAATGCATGCCATATAACACTGGCCATTCTACCTTTATGGTACTCATCAGGACCATAAACATTAAAGAATTTTAGTCCTGCCCAACAAGGAGGTGTTTTTTCCTGAACCAATGCCCATTTATCGAATTCATTTTTGCTGATGCCGTAGGGGTTCAGTGGTTGCAATTTTTCAACTATGTCATGGTCATCGTTATACCCTAGTTCACCTGCACCATAAGTTGCAGCAGAAGATGCATAGATCAGCGGAATCTGATGAAGGGTGCAATAATCCCAAACCGATTTTGAGTAGACTACATTTAATTCTTCATGTATGGCATAATCAAATTCAGTGGTATCGGTTCTTGCACCAAGGTGTATAAAACATTCAATGGCAGGTTCATGTAATTGCAACCAATCGAACAGGTTATATCGTTCAACCAAGTGGGCATACCCTTTTTGTTCCCAGTTCTTTCTTTTAATTTCTACTCCGAAATCATCAACCAGTATCAGGTTCCTATATTCAAGTGTATTGAGGTGCTCCACCATGCGGGAACCTATAAATCCGGCAGCCCCAGTTACTATAATATAAGCCTCGTTTTCCGGCATGTTACTGATTGATCAGGTTTTCGATGGCAGTATCATACAGGTTTTTCCAACTATCAATAGTTCCCCATGATTCTCCATTTACTTCTATAGACCCACTGGTTACTTTACCCAATATTGTTGTTTGAATTCCTGCAGCTTTTGCAGTTGCTTCCAGCTTACTTAGTTGCTCCTGTGTACAGGAAACAACTACCCTGCCTTGTGCCTCACCAAACCAGTATGCGTCTTTGCGTAAATCAGACTCTGCCGTAACAGAAAAACCTAGTCCGCGATTAAAACCACTTTCCAGCAGGTTAATGGCTAGTCCACCTTCACTGATATCATGTGCACTAACCACCTCTTTATTTTTAATTAATGCAGCAACGAGTTGTTGTACATTAAATTCTTCATCAAGGTTAAAATATGGTGCTGGTGAGAACGCTACATTTTTCAACTTATGCAGGTATTCTGAAGAACCAATATCATTTTGTTGTTTACCGATGAGTACAATGATGTCACCTTGGTTTTTAAAGTCAAGGGTCATACGAGCATCCACATCATCTACAATACCTACCATGCCTATAGTTGGTGTCGGATAAACCGGACCATCCGGATTTTGGTTATAGAAGCTAACGTTACCGCCTGTTACGGGTGTATTAAATTTGCGGCAGGCATCACCCATACCGGTTACAGCTTTTACAAACTGGTAGTAAACTTCAGGGTCATAAGGATTACCAAAATTCAAACAGTTGGTAACACCGATAGGTTCTCCACCGCTACAAACAATATTTCTTGCGGCTTCCGCAACAGCTATCATTCCTCCAGTGTATGGATCAGCAAAAACATATTTACTGTTACAATCCACTGTTACAGCTAGTCCTTTACCTGTTCCTTTAGCCAACACTACCGTAGCATCGCTGGGTGCATTGGTGGAAGTATTGGCAGCGCCAACCATGCTATCGTACTGGGTATAAACCCAACGTTTGGAAGCTATGTTAGGAATCTGAACCAGCTGTGTTGCGGTTGCTTTAATATCTGTAACATCATCAATACTGTTGATATCAAAGGCTTTGATCTTTTCAAAATATTTAGGTTCGCGGTATTCGCGGGTATATTGTGGTGCACCGCCACCGAGTACCAATTCATGTGCGGGTATTTCAGCTTCGAGTTCACCGTGCATATAAAATTTAAGGAGACCGTCGCCTGTTACTTCACCAATATTACTTGCTGAAAGATCCCATTTCTCAAACACTTTTAATACGGCAGCTTCTTTTCCTTTTTCAACTACGATCAGCATTCTTTCCTGGCTCTCACTTAATAAGAGTTCCCATGCTTTCATGTTTTGCTGACGTGTAGGTACTTTCTCCAGATCGATACGCATTCCCACACCACCTTTTGCACTCATTTCAGCGGTAGAACAAATAATACCTGCTGCACCCATATCCTGCATTCCTACCACAGCTCCTGTGTCGATAAGTTCCAGACAGGCTTCCAATAATTTCTTTTCCTGGAAAGGGTCACCTACCTGCACAGCCGGTAATTCTTCTGCACTTTCAGAAGTAATATCAGCAGATGCGAAGGAAGCACCACCAATACCATCTTTTCCGGTTGCACTGCCCACAAAAAATACAGGGTTACCAATACCGGCTGCTGTTGCACTGATCATATCTCCTGCTTTCATGATACCTACACTCATGGCATTCACTAAAGGATTGGTATGGTAACAATCTTCAAAGTAAACTTCACCTCCAACGGTTGGTACACCAAAACAGTTTCCATAATGTCCGATACCATGCACTACCCCACTTAAAAGGCGTTGTGTTTTTTTATCTTTCAGGTTACCGAAACGGAGACTATTAAGAGATGCAATTGGACGGGCGCCCATGGTAAAAATATCGCGCTGTATACCACCTACACCTGTTGCTGCGCCCTGAAATGGTTCAATGGCACTGGGGTGGTTATGACTTTCAATTTTAAAAACAACGCCGAAGCCATTGCCCATATCCATCAAACCTGCATTTTCTTCTCCGGCTGCTACCAGCATTCTGCCACCGTCGCGGGGCAGGGTTTTAAGCCACTTGATGGAGTTTTTGTAACTGCAGTGTTCACTCCACATGCCACTGAAAGCACATAGTTCAGTGAAGTTGGGGGTTCTGCCTAATTTTTGTTTGATGAGTTCGAATTCTTCTGCTGTAAGTCGCAGCTTCTCGGCGGTTTGAACGGTGATTTCCATGATGCAGCGAAGGTAAGAAAACTGCGTGGCAAGAAATGAGGGATGGGGAGAAAAGTTTGGAGGGATTAGGTGTTAGGTATTAGGTAGTAATCTTTTATATAGCATTACCATACCTGCAACCCAGTACCCAGTACCCAGCACCTAATACCTAACACCTCACCCCTAACTCCTACCCCTTCACAATCCTACCACTACCCGCTTTATGTGTGCGAACATTTTTTGCGCCGCCGATATAATATATATTACCACTGCCGCTGATGCGGGCATCTATCGAGTTATTAGCCTGAACACGGATATTGCCACTGCCACTTATATGTGCGGTTGCATCGTCGCTCACCACTTCTTTGCAGTTAATACTTCCGCTGCCGCTTATGCGGGCATCTACTTCATCGGAAATGCCTTTCATGATTACGCTACCGCTGCCGGAAACAGAGGCATCAATGCGATTAAATTTATTGAAATCCACTCTTATACTACCGGAGCCGGAAACACCAATATTAGTGGTTCCCTGGTTTGAAAAATTTCCTTTCCCGATCATATCACCGCTACCAGAGAGGTATAATCCGGTTATTTTACTAAGGGTTACATAAACAACAATCTTATTCTTAGACCGGATATTGCCATTTTTTTTGGCTCGAATACTCAGTTTGTTGTTTTCAACCTTGGTTTCGATATAAGGCAAGAGGTTTTCATCTCCTTCTATTTCAATAGAGGTACTATTGCCATAGGCCAGCATAACATCCCATGAACCTGAAGATGCTACGCCTGTAAATGAACCTACTTCACGGGTTTCTTTTTTATATACTCCATTTCCTTCTACTTTAAACCAGTTCCACTGGGCAGTACTTGTAATGGAAACCAATACGGTTAAAACCAGCAATAATCTTTTCATGGCGTTGTTTGTTTTAGCGTAAAACGGGACAGCCGACAGAATGTTACAAAAAAATAGCAGCCTTTGGGAGACTGCTTCTTTTGTAACATTATTACGTAAATCACCGGTTGCAATATAGTCCATAGACCATGGACCATGGACTATGGACTATGGATCATAAACCATTAGCACCCTATTCTTCTCTTACTCATTAATTGACTTTATTCGCTAATGCTCAATGAATTGTAGAATTTATCCATCAGGGCCTTATCGTTCCCTTGTTTACCGGGAATATAACTCAGCATGATGGCGTAATGTTTATAAAATACAATACGGGTTATATTTGAGACTTTTTTATCATCCTTTGGAACTTCCAGGTTAAACTGAAAATACAAATGCTTATCCGCATATTTTCCTTCAGATTCAGATTTTATCTCCCCTCCGTTTGCTACAAACCCACCTTTAATCTGCTCTTTAAAGTCCTCGGTATCTTTTAATCCTTCCAGCATTTCTTCCGTAACACCAAGTTTCGTAAAATCGAGCAGTATCAGCGCCAATTCGGTGGAATCTGTCATGATACACTTTTTTATTTCCTGAGGACCACCCTTCGAGTCTACAGGGAGCGGTTCTGATGGCATACTCAGTTTTACTTTTTCAACTACATCAATTGTTTTCCAATCTTCAGATAAGGGTGTAAACGCCATGAATAGGCTGGTACTTATTAAGACCAATAATTGCTTCATAATTCTGTTTTAGTATTAGTTGCTGAATTGTTGCTTTAATTACAAAAAAGGGCAATTTAGTTCAGAAAATAATATAAACGATTGTGTATCAATAAAATAACAGTTCCCTTCAGCTAAAAAGCCTTCAAATTAAAAAATATTACATGTTTTTATTTTTCCACAAAAACACCATTTTTTATGCATCTGGTTGTCAAAAAGTTAATTTATGGGCATTTAACCCTTAATTTTACCCTGTCAAAAAAAACTTACCCTATGTCTTTACGCTTTAATGCGATCAGCAGCATCAACAACAATGAGACAAATATTCCGGCAAGTGCCAAGATTACCGGCATATTCGGAACGAATGTTTTCACCCTTAAAACTGCCCGTGAATACCTGAGCGATGAAGCTTACAAAAGTCTTGTTACCAGCATCCGTGGTGGTAAGAAAATAGACCGCAGCGTTGCTAACCAGATTGCCAATGGCATCCGTGCCTGGGCAGAAAGTAAAGGTGTTACACACTATACACACTGGTTTCAGCCTTTGACGGGTACCACCGCAGAAAAACACGATTCATTTTTTACCCTGAAAGGTGATGGAACAGCCATTGAAGAATTCGATGGTGCTGCCCTAATTCAACAGGAACCAGATGCATCTTCTTTCCCTAGTGGTGGTTTACGTGCAACTTTTGAAGCGCGTGGTTATACTGCATGGGACCCTTCCTCTCCTGCTTTTATCATTGAAATAGGTCAGGGTAAAACACTTTGTATTCCGACCATTTTCGTTTCTTATACAGGTGAGTCACTCGACTATAAAGCTCCATTGCTGAAAGCATTGGAAGCATTGAATAAATCAGCCGTTGAAGTATGTAATTTCTTCGACAAGAATGTTACCAAAGTAACCCCAACCCTTGGATGGGAACAGGAATACTTTGTGATTGATGAATCATTGGCCAATGCCCGCCCTGACCTGGTACAGTGTGGCCGTACAGTTTATGGCGCTGCACCTGCGAAAGGCCAGCAGTTGGAAGACCATTATTTCGGCTCTATCCCAGAGCGTGTATATGCTTTCATGCGCGATTTTGAGCAGGAGTCCTATAAATTAGGTATTCCTTTACGTACACGTCACAATGAAGTTGCACCTGCTCAATTTGAGTGTGCTCCTATCTTCGAAGAAGTAAATATTGCGGTTGACCACAATACCCTTTTAATGGATGTTATGAGCCGTGTGGCCAAGCGTCATAAACTGGTAGTATTGTTACACGAAAAACCATTTGCCGGCATCAACGGTAGTGGTAAACACAATAACTGGAGCATGGCCACCGATACAGGTGTTAACCTGCTTGCTCCTGGCAAAACGCCTAAGACCAACCTGATGTTCCTGACCTTCTTTGTAAATACCATCAAAGCAGTTCATGACTATTCAGATATTATGCGTGCGGCTATTGCTTCTGCTCCTAACGATCACCGTTTAGGCGCGAATGAAGCACCTCCTGCCATCATTTCTGTATTCGTGGGTCAGTACCTGGCTAAAGTTTTATCAGATATTGAAACAAGGGTTAGCACTAAGTTCGATGAGCAGGATGAAGCCATCCTTAAATTAGACCTGCACCGCAGCATTCCTGAATTGATGCTCGATAATACCGATCGTAACCGTACCTCTCCTTTTGCCTTTACCGGTAATAAGTTCGAGTTCCGTGCTGTGGGTTCATCTGCAAACTGTGCGATCTCTATGACTGTTCTCAATACCATCATGGCAGATACCTTGAAGAAATTCAAGGCAGATGTTGATGCATTGATTGAGAAAGGTGATAAAAAAGAAATCGCGATCATGCATGTGATCCAGAAATATATTGTGGAGAGCAAAAATGTATTGTTTGAAGGTGATGGTTATAGCGATGAGTGGCACAAAGAAGCTGAGCGTCGTGGTTTACCAAACCTCAAAACAACACCTGTTGCGCTTGATGCAATGGTTACCGAAAAAGCGAAAAAACTGTTCGAAAGCAATGGTGTTTATAGTCATACAGAACTGGAAGCCCGCCATGAGATTGAACTGGAGAAGTACATCAAAAAAGTACAGATCGAAGCCCGTATCATGGGCGACCTCGCAATTAACCATATCCTGCCTGCAGCTATTGCTTACCAAAATGATCTGTTGACAAATGTAAACGGATTGAAAGCAGCCGGTTTGGGCGAAGCATCTTATAAAAGTCAACTGGCAATACTGAAAGAAGTGAGTGACCATATCCAGGTAATTCACGACAAAGTGAACCTTATGGTTGAAGCACGTAAAGTGGCCAACAATATCGCCGACAGCCGTGAAAAAGCTATTTCTTATGAGTCCATTAAATCTACCTATTTCGACGAGATCCGCTACCATGTAGACAAACTGGAGCACCTGGTTGACGACGACAAATGGACCCTGCCTAAATATCGTGAGATGTTGTTTTTAAGATAATCGTTCTTTTTTGACTTGTTAAAAGCCCTGTACCTGCGGTACGGGGCTTTTTTGTGAATTGTGAATTGTCAATGGTGAATAGTGGGTACCCACAAATTGACCATTCACCATTCACCATTCACCTCTGACTGCTCACTGCCCCTAATCGCCCGTTCACCGATATTCATTTTCTTGGAATAAACGAAAACCTTAACTTTCTGTCTATAAACTAAACAACAAAAACATGAAAAAGGTAATTGTATTATTGTCATTCGGATTGGTTTGCACTGTAGCTGCATCAGCACAGGGTGGCCAGCAAATGACTCCTGAGCAGCGCGCTGCTATGATGAAAGAAAGGGTTAAAGGTCTTAACCTCGGGTTGTCTGAAGCACTAACAGATTCTGTAGTTGCAGTATACGGAGATCGTTCTTACATGCAAGGTTTAAACTTTCGTGAAATGGACGATGCTACAAGACAGGCAAAAATGAAAGAGATTGGTGATTTGAGGACTAAAAGACTTATAAAAGCTGGTCTAACCGAAGATCAGGCTAAAAAAGTAGCTGAAGGAATGACTATGCGTCCAGGCGGTGGCCGTCCGGGCGGTGGCAGAAAAAAATAACTAAAACTGAAACGGTGTTATAAGGCTGTACCATTAGGTACGGCCTTTTTTGTTAAGACAAGTAGGTTAGTTGAAGGTGACTATGAGCATAAATAGACAGATTCTTCTGAAGTTTCTATAACATCATTGCTTAAAAAATAAAACCCCGGCAAATATTGCCAGGGTTTTATTTTTCTATAGAATAGCTAATTACTTTAATTTAAATGTCTCCAGGAACTTAGTCGTAAAATTACCTTTCCTGAAGTCTTCATTCTGCATCAGTTGTAAATGGAATGGAATGGTTGTTTTTACACCTTCAATCACATACTCGCTTAATGCACGATACATGGTATCAATTGCTTCTTCGCGTGTTTGTGCGATGGTAATCAACTTACCAATCATTGAATCATAATAAGGAGGAATAACATACCCGGCATACACATGACTATCAACACGAACTCCATGTCCACCAGGTGTATGTAACACCGTTATCTTACCAGGTGAAGGTCTGAAATCATTGTATGGATCTTCTGCATTAATACGACATTCGATCGCATGCATCTGAGGTTCGTAATTACGTCCACTGATCTTCTCACCCATCGCTATTTTAATTTGTTCTTTGATGAGGTCGAAGTTGATTACTTCTTCAGTTACACAATGTTCTACCTGGATACGTGTATTCATTTCCATGAAATAGAAATTGCGGTGTTTGTCTACCAGGAATTCTATAGTACCTACACTTTCATAATTAATGGCCGCAGCCGCTTTACAGGCAGCTTCACCCATTTTTTTACGAAGCTCTGGTGTCATAAAAGGTGATGGTGATTCCTCTACCAGTTTCTGGTGGCGGCGTTGAATAGAACAGTCGCGCTCACTCATGTGGCAAACGGTACCGTACTGGTCTCCGGCTACCTGAATTTCAATATGTCGTGGTTCTTCCACGAATTTCTCCATATAAACTCCATCATTCTTAAATGCAGCGGCTGCTTCGGTACGTGCGGTGGTATATGCTTTTTCAATTTCACTTTCTTCCATTACCACACGCATACCTTTACCACCACCACCGGCTGTTGCTTTCAGAATAACAGGATAGCCAATTTCTTTTGCAAGCTTTTTGGCTTCTTCCACACTTTCCAATAAACCCTCACCACCTGGTACAACCGGTACGCCAGCTTTGATCATGGTATCTTTTGCGGTGATCTTATCTCCCATTTTATTAATCATCTCGGGAGTAGGTCCAATGAATTTAATACCATGGTCGGCACAAATCTGAGAGAATCGTGCATTCTCTGCCAGAAACCCATATCCCGGATGAATAGCATCTGCATTGGTAATTTCCGCTGCGGCCATAATATGTGGGATATTCAGGTAAGAATCTACACTCTGGGGTTTGCCAATACAAACTGCTTCATCTGCAAATTTCACATGCAAACTATCTTTATCAGCAGTAGAATATACGGCTACCGTTTTAATGCCCATCTCACGACAGGTGCGAATAACGCGCAATGCGATCTCTCCCCTGTTGGCAATCAATATTTTCTTGAACATTGGGTTAATTTGAAAATTTGAGAATTTGGAAATTTGAAAATGATGGCAAACAGATAAATTTAAAAACTCAAAAATGGAGCGACCCCATTTTCAAATTTTCAAATTGTGCCATTTTCAAATTATTTAGGTTCTACTAAGAACAACGGCTGATCGTATTCAACCGGACTGGCATCATCTACCAGTACTTTTACGATTGTGCCGCTTACTTCACTTTCGATTTCATTGAAAAGCTTCATGGCTTCGATGATACAAACCACTTTTCCTGCAGATATCTCTGTTCCTACATCGGCCAGAACTGGTTTATCTGGTGAGGCGCGGCGATAGAATGTTCCGATCATCGGGCTTTTTATGGTGATCAGGTTATCTGCCTTTGGTGCTGGTGCCGCTGGTGCTGCAGGAGCAGCTGCTGGCTGAGGTGCGGCAACAGGAGCCGGTGCTGTATGGTAAACCTGTGCAGCAGGCGCTGCAACGGTCACAGGGGCTTCTTCTTTTTGTTTGATTGTAACCTTACCATCTTTGTCTTCTATACTGATTTCACCAATATTACTCTTATTGATGATCTTGATTAACTCGTGAATTTGCTTTAAGTCCATAATGGCAATTTTTGGGGTAAAATCGGTTAGTTTTAGTCAAATTGGGGGGCAAAATAGCCTTTTTTTGGTAAAAACAGGGATTTTTTGATCTTTTTTGGCATTGCGCTATGCATGTGAATGATCAATTGTGAATGGTCAATTATTATTGTCAATGGGATTGCTCATGAACATTAAATAATAATTAGTTAGCTATACGACCACAGACCCCCCTATTCACAATTCACCATTGACCATTCACAGTTGACCATTCACAAAAAAAGGCACTAAAAGTGCCTTTTACTCAAATTATATCAAATTATTCCTTTACGCGTTCAACGTAATCTCCGGTTTTAGTATTTACGCGGATCAGTTCACCGTCTTCAACGAAAAGGGGTACCATTACGGTTGCTCCGGTTTCTACTGTTGCAGCTTTCAGGGCACGGGTAGCGGTATCACCACGTAAACCCGGCTCGCAATAGGTGATTTTTACCACGATTTTTTCAGGTAATTCAGCACCAATTGGCTGATCGGTTTCAGTATTAATGAAAACAAACACTTCAGAACCATCTTTCAGGAACTGTGGAGCATCAATCATTTCTTCTGCCAATGCAATCTGCTCAAAGGTTTCATTGTTCATCAGGTTAAAGCCACTCTCGTCTTTATAGAGGTATTGAAAGGCTTTTTTCTCCACCCGTACCGGAAAAATGGTTTCACCACTGTTCCAGGTTTTTTCGATGGAACGCTTATTGTCCACCCCTTTCAGCTTAGCCCAAACTTTGGCTGCTGCACGTGCGGTTTTGTTTTCGCCAAACTCTACCACTGAATATAAACTGCCGTCGAGCTTTAAAATCATGCCGCGGCTGATGTCTGATGTAGTTGCCATATAAACTTTTGTTTCTGGCGCAAAAGTAGGGAATTGGGGGAGATTTGGGGATGTCAGATGGCAGATCTCAGATTTTTCGTCATTTAAGTACCCATAATGCTTCTGTGTATACAGTGCTTTCAGTGGCATCCCCTTCAAGAGAATACCGTATCCATCATTCTTTCCCCTTTCGATTGATTATCTTGCTAGCATGAAAAAACTGGTATTATCTGCCTTTTTTATCCTGGCAATTTCGCTGCTCTCTGCCCATGAATTCTGGTTGGCACCAGATAAATACTTTTATAATATCCGTGATATTGCATTGATCCGATTTCGGGTAGGTGAAAACTTTACGGGTGACAACTGGGGTGGAAATAAAGAGCGGATAAAACAATTTATCCATTATCTCCCCGATGGTAGTAAAGCAGACCTATCCGACCGTTTGTCTATGCAAAAAGGCGATTCTGCCAGGATCCCATTGCAAATGGCAGGTACCCACATGGTTACTTTCAATAGTACCAATTCAAAAATTGAGTTAGATGCAGAAAAGTTTACTGATTATTTAAAAGAAGATGGACTGGAATCTGCAATTGCCTACCGCTCTAAATACGGGGAAACGGGAAAAAAAGGGAGGGAATTTTATCAACGATCTGTAAAAACCATTATTCAGGTAGGGTCAACCTTAACCGATGCCTGTACAAAACCCTGCGAATTACCACTTGACATAATCCCTTTTGAAAATCCTTATACTCCACCCGGAATTGAGCCAAGGGGTAATTTACTAACGGTACGATTCAAAGTGCTTTTTAAAGGAAAAACGCTGGCAAATCAACTGGTTAAAATATGGTACAAAGATGAGCAGGGAATAAAAAAAATGACGGAATACCGCACCAATAACCGGGGAATAATCAGTGCTAAACGCTATTCTGGTCCATTTATGGTAAGCACCGTTTATATGGAAAGATTAAGTGAAAACCCGGATGCAGACTGGCAAAGCTATTGGGCCAGCCTTAATTTTGAATACTCTTCTTTCTATTCATCTGGGCGGTAATATAGAAATAGAATGAACAAACTTTGCTTCAATAGGCAACATCCGTTCATTTTCTCCTATTTTTGCGCCAAATTTCAACATACAAGAATCCATTACCATGGCAGTATTAGTGAATAAAAACTCAAAGATTATTGTTCAGGGCTTTACCGGAACAGAAGGTACTTTCCACGCTACGCAGATGATTGAATACGGCACCAATGTGGTTGGTGGTGTAACACCTGGTAAGGGCGGAAGCACACATCTCGATCGTCCTGTTTTCAATACAGTAGCAGATGCAGTAAAAACAGCAGGTGCTGATGTAAGTATCATCTTTGTACCGCCTGCTTTTGCAGCCGATGCAATTATGGAAGCTACGGATGCAGGAATTGGCCTGATTGTTTGTATTACAGAAGGTATTCCTGTTCAGGATATGGTAAGGGTAAAAAATTATATGCTGGGTAAACCTACCCGCCTGATCGGACCTAACTGCCCTGGTGTTATCACTGCTGGAGAAGCCAAAGTAGGTATTATGCCAGGTTTTATCTTCAAACCAGGACGTATTGGTATCGTTTCAAAAAGTGGTACCCTCACTTATGAAGCGGCCGACCAGGTTGTTAGAGCTGGTTTAGGCATAAGCACAGCTATTGGTATTGGTGGTGACCCAATTATCGGCACCCCAACCAAAGAAGCCGTTGAACTTTTGATGAATGATCCTGAAACTGATGGTATCATTATGATTGGTGAAATCGGTGGTAGCATGGAAGCGGATGCTGCTCGTTGGATCAAAGACAATAAAACAAAACCTGTTGTTGGTTTTATCGCAGGTCAAACTGCCCCTCCAGGCCGTCGTATGGGTCATGCAGGTGCAATCATCGGTGGTGCCGATGATACCGCAGCAGCAAAAATGAAAATCATGGCTGAATGTGGCATTGATGTAGTGGCCAGTCCAGCAGATATCGGCATAACCATGGCCGCCGCCCTAAAAAAATAAAAGTCGTAACTTTATAGTTAGAAAGCCTGCCTACAAGCAGGCTTTTTTATGCCTAGCGGTCACGCGAAATTTAACAGAACGCTATTGGTCCATAGACCATAGACCATGGACCATAGACCATGGACCATGGACTATGGACTATGGCCATTGCTAAAGCAAGTAGAATCTAAAATACCAACTAAACGGTATAGGTCGATTGGAAACAAGTTTGCAATTTGCACTTGTTATAGAAACTCAAAGGAGTATTCAAACAATTACAAATTGGGGGTAAAGCTTGTGGCGAAAGTCACAAGCTTTCGTTTTTTCGGCTAAACTTTTGTTAATCCAATACTTTAGCTATGAATATGAATGATGTTTGCATCTCCTATAAATAGAACGTATTTTTCGACCAAATTCCATTGCATGCGATCAAGTTTGTTACTCCTTTTACTGAGCTGTTCTTTTATCCTTAAAACCCAGGCTCAACAAACCGATACTAGTTTTTTAAATGAGTGGTTCTCCATCGATACCCTGATCCTGGAAAGAGGACTTCCCAAAACTGCGTTAGAAAAGGTAAATGCACTATATACAAAGGCCGTTCAACAACAATTACCGGCACAACAGATTAAATGTCTTATTTACCGGTACTCTCTTGAAAACAGTGCAACAGAGAAAACAACCAAGGATGCAGTAGCCACGCTAACAAAAGAAATTGAAACTGCAAAAGACCCGGTTGCAAAAGCAGTACTTCAGCTATTACTGGCTAAAAAAACCGCATCCTATTTTTCACAAAAACGCTACCAGATATTAGACAGAACCCCTGTTGAAAATGATCAACAATTAACTATCGACACCTGGTCACTGGATAATTTTTACCAGTTTATTTCGAAATTATATTTCACCGTACTTGAACAGGATGCTTTACTAAAAAAAGTATCGATCAGCTCTTATGACGCTGTTCTGAAAAGAGGTACTAAAAGATTTCCCAACACCAGCATCTATGATCTTGCGATAAATGAATCGATGGAGTTTTTCAAGCTGTCGGACCTGTATCAGATCAATCCTATTAATAGGTTTACTCTAAAAGATGTAAAGGCGCTCGCTATTTTACCCGAATTCATTCAACATTCATTTACTACTACCGACAGTAGCTCGGGTGTATGGATTACCCTCAGACTCTACCAGCAAATACTCAAGCACCATATACAGGATGCAGATAAAAGCCTACTTATATTCCTGGATCTGCAAAGATTAAACTGGGTTAGTCTGAATAGCCAGATTGATAAACAGGAAATGCTTCGCGAAAAAAATTACCGATGGCTGGCAGAGCAGTACCCTGCTAATAATGCAACGGCAGAAATCTGGTCGCAGGTTGCTCAGATTCATATAAACAAAGCATATAATTACTCAGCATCGGGCGATACCACCAATCGTTTTGAATATATCAGGGCGAAACAAATAATAGCGTCTGTTATTCATCAGTATAACGACAGTGTTTATGGCGTAAAACTTATGAATAACCAATTGGCCCAGATTCAGCAGGTGCAAATGAGTCTTACTGCCGAACAGGTAAATAGTGTACAACTACCCTTCAGGGCAAAACTTGATTACCGGAATATGGATAGTGTATATATCCGTATACTCCGTATTGATGATACATTCAATAATATGGACCGTGTTTGGGAAAACGGGTTTTGGAAAAAAATAGTAAAGCATAAAATTTTTAAAACACTATCCTTCGCATTACCCAAAACTAATGATCATCAGTTACACAGTACAGAAATAGCATTGCCCGGATTAGCAGCAGGCAATTATGCTATTCTTTGCTCTAATGACCCATTCTTCAACGATAGCCTGAGTAAACTCAGATACCTCCCAGTAATGGTGTCTAATATCAGCTATATAAAAAATGGTAGCGATTTTTTTGTTGTGCACCGAGAAACAGGAAAGCCTTTGGCTAATGTAAGCGTAACCGTTCAACAACAATTCTATGATGGAGTAAAACGCAGATACGATTTCAAAACTGCACTAAAAATACTTACGGATAAAAACGGACATTTCAGTTTTGTTGAAAAATACAACAGTGGGTATTTCAGGTACCATTTTGAAACAAAGAATGACCAGTTAAAATTCAATAGCGGAGAATATGAATATTTCACGTCAGCTTCAAATGATGATGTGGTGATAGACCCTAATACAGAAGAAATGATACGTTTTGAAAAAGATGCAAGACGGATTTTCTTTTTTACCGACAGGTCTATCTACCGCCCCGGACAAACCGTATACTTCAAAGGTATTGGCGTTACAAAGTCGTATGAAACACGTAATAGTAAAGTACTTACAAAAGATTCAGGCTGGGTTATTCTGCGTGATGTTAACAGAAAAAAACTGGATTCCATACGTTTTGTTTTAAATGAATACGGATCATTCAGCGGCAGTTTCAAACTACCTGCAAAAACATTAACAGGTAGCTTTGGATTGTATACAACCGGCATACCAAATGGCTACACTTATTTTTCAGTAGAAGAATATAAGCGCCCTACTTACTCGGTAAACTTTGAAAAAGTAAAAGGCAGTTACCGGCTAAACGACAGTATTACACTTACAGGTAATGCAAAGGCATTTGCGGGCAATAATATCGATGGTGCAAAAGTTCGTTACAGCATAACCCGTTTTACCAGAAGATTTTACCCCTGGTACCGGAGAGGTCCTTCAAGAGGTGATGACAAAAGAGAAATTGCAAATGGAACATTAACTACAGATGCTTCGGGTAATTTCAAGGTTCATTTTAAGGCTAATGCTGATGACATAAACGAAGATGAAAACACCAACACCCAGTTTACATTTTCCGTGTCGGCTACCGTTACTGATGGTAATGGTGAGACCAGAACTGCGAATACAGATATTACAATGGGTTACCAATCATTGCAGTTAGACATCAACTCCCCGCGTTTAGCCGACAGCAAAGACCTCAAACAAATTGGTATTAAAACCACCAACCTAAGCGGCGAAGCTGATCCCGCAAACGTACAGGTACAAATATTTTCATTAAAAACACCTGAGAGACTGGTCAGAAAAAGGTTATGGGAAAAACCTGATCAGTTTTTGATGACAGAACAGGAATTTTTACGCCTCTTTCCTCACGATGAATATGCTGCTGAAACCGAAATAACTACATGGCCAATTGCGTCATTAGTGTCAGAGGAATCCATCAATACAGGAAACAGCGCAGGCCTTATGCTAAAACAGGCATTACCAGCCGGAGAATACAAAATTGAAGCAAGCACCAAAGGTAAAGATGGCAAAACAGTAAAAGCAGTTCAATATATGAGTATAATGAACCTTGCTTCAAATCAAATACCACACCTAAGCTATCAGTTAATTCATTTGGAAAAAACAAATGCGATTCCGGGTGATACTGCAGCTTACACTGTTGGCACATCGGCTAATGAAGTATATGTGATACAAAAAACAGAAAGAAAAAATCAGCCTGTTTTAATACGCTATCAGAATAGAAAAGCAGGTTATGCCAATAACCAATTTATTCCTGTTGAAAAAGACAGAGGAGGCTTCGCAGTTGCGGAAGCCTATGTATTACATAACCGTGTGTATATAACCCAGACAAATATTGAAGTACCCTGGACGAATAAATCGCTGGAAGTTCAATACAGTAGTTTTAGAAACAAAACCGAACCAGGAAGCAAAGAAAAATGGACGGTTGAAGTTAAAGGTTCAGATAACAACAAAGTTGCCGCCGAGTTATTGACAACCATGTATGATGCATCGCTCGACCAGTTTAAGCCACATCAACTGACTTCACCTGGCATCTGGCAGAACAATTATTTCAATAATACCTTTTCTTCCGGAAGAAACTTTATCAAGGTTGGCGCTTCAGAGAATTATACTCCGACATGGAATTATTTACCTCCAAGCTATACAACCATTGACCGGCTGGCAGAACATTACAATGATTTTCTGGAAGAAAATATCAGGAACTGGATTACATTGAGAAAACCGGTTATTTCAGATAAACTGGTGAAGTATGTTGACCAGATGTTAACAGCCCGGTATTCATACAATATGGCATCGAGTAAGGCCGTTGCAGGCTCTACAGCAGCCGCAAGCTTTCGAAATGATACTAATGCTCCCCCACCTGCTCCATTATATGAAACAGTATTAGCCAGCAGAGCATCCGGTGTGCAAATACGTGGAATTAGCAGTTTAGCAAACACTAATGACTCAAAAGTGCTTTATGTTGTTAACGGAAAACCTGTTACTGGAATTCCCCAGATTTCACCAGAGAAAATTTTACAGACCAGTACATTAAGTCCTGAAGCCGCAACCGCATTGTATGGGCCAGCAGGAGCCAATGGAGCCATTGTGATTACGACAGCAGATGAGTTAGCTCCAATAACCATCCGCAAAAATTTTAATGAAACAGCCTTCTTCTTCCCGCACCTGTATGCCGATACTTCAGGTAATTATAAATTTAGTTTTACTATGCCCGATGCACTCACCAAATGGAAATGGATGAGTCTTGCACATACAAAAGAACTGGCATTCGGAACTACAAACAGCTATGTTACTTCACAAAAAACAGTGATGATACAAGCCAATGCCCCTCGCTTTGTAAGAGAAGGCGACCAGTTGGAGTTCAGTGCAAAACTGTCGAACCTAAGTGAAAAAGAATTATCGGGCCAGGCAACACTGGAACTGATAGATGCTGCTACGGGTAATCCGGTTGACGGATGGTTTCAGAATGTATTCCCTGTGCAATATTTTACAGCCGGCGCAGGACAAAGCACTACCATCAAATTTCCTTTTCAGGTGCCTTTTAGCTTCAACAAAACGCTGAGCTGGCGCATTACTGCGAGAGCAGAGAACTATAGCGATGGTGAAGAAAATATGCTGCCGGTATTAACCAATCGCCAATTGGTTACCGAAAGCTTGCCTATATTAATAACCAAAGACACCACTCAATCATTCTATTTTGAAAAACTGGTAAAAGCAAATAGTCCAAGTCTTACCCATGAAGCCATTGCTATTCAGTATACATCGAATCCTATTTGGGAAGCTATACGCGCCCTGCCTTATCTGATGGAATACCCTTATGAATGTGTTGAACAAACCTTCAATCGCTTCTATGCAAACACACTGGGCAATTATATCGTTAACAGAGATCCCAAAATTAAAAAGGTATTTGAAGCATGGCGCAAAGACACAGCAACAGCAAAAAGCAAGCTCCAGTTAAATGAATCGCTCAAACAGATAATGCTGGAAGAAACCCCATGGGTATTTGCTGCACAAAGTGAAACAGAACAACAGCAAAACATCGCTCGTTTATTCGATGTATTCCGTTTAAATGAACAAACCAGCCAGTTGATTAAAAAACTGCAGGACATGCAATTAACAGATGGCAGTTTCAGTTGGTTCAAGGGTGGGTCGGGTGATCGATATATGACCAATTATGTGGTTACAGGACTTGGCAAATTAAAACGAATCGGTGCGCTTACACCAGACATCGCTATTCAACTGAAACCAATAATTGAAAAAGCTGTGAAGTTTCTCGATGCAACTATTAATACCGATTACCAGTACTGGAAAAAATCAAAACTAGATACCACGCAAACACTCATTTCAAACCTGCATATCCAATACCTCTACATGCGTAGTTTCTTCAGAGACATCGCTCCACCAAAAAACAATGAGGCTTACCAATTTTTTTACGAGAGGGGCAAGTTTCAGATTCAGCGCCAGTCAATTTATAACAGAGCGCTGCTTGGACTGGTTTATTACAGGAACAATGAAATTCGTTATGTGAACGTAAACATCCGTAATGCCATACTTGAAAATGCAGTTCAGGAAAAAGGCAAGGCTTCTCTGTACTGGAAAGACCGGTATACTTACTCCTGGTATCAGACGCCAATTGAGCACCAGGCAACCATGATTCAGTTCTTACAGGAACTGCAACAGGGGCAGCTCATGTCTGATGGTAATAAATCAATCGACCAGGCCCGTAACTGGTTACTGCTGAATAAACAAACCAATCATTGGAATACCACCATAGCCACGGCAGAAGCCTGTTATGCCCTATTAATGACAGGTTCTGATTTATTATACGCGGATAAATATGTAAACATTCAGTTAGGAAATACCAGCTATTCTAATCAAAATAAAACAACAGAAGCCGGCACAGGATATTTCGAGCAAAGAATTGAAGGAAGATTGGTAAAACCGGAAATGGGAAATATAAAAGTAACTGTTCAAACCAAGGGCAATACTCAGGCACAGGGCCCATCCTGGGGTAGTGTTTACTGGCAGTATTTTGAAGACATGGATAAGATTACCCGTTCTGCCACTCCGTTATCTATCACTAAACAATTATTTATTGAACGCAACAGTGATAAAGGAAAAACACTTGATCCTGTGAAAGAAAATGATGCCCTGAAACCTGGTGACAAAGTAGTGATTCGTCTCATACTAAAAACTGACCGCGACATGGAATACCTGCACCTGAAAGATACCCGTGCAGCAAGTATGGAGCCGGTGAATGTACTGAGTGGTTACAAATGGCAGGGCGGACTTGGCTATTACGAAAGCACCAAAGATGCAAGCACTAATTTCTTTATCAGTAATCTGTACAAAGGCACATATGTTTTTGATTACCCTGTATTCATCACCCACACCGGCATATTCACCACAGGCAATGCCAGCATCCAATGCATGTATGCCCCGGAGTTTACAGCTAATTCGGGTGGAATGAAAATTAGTGTGGAGGAGTGATGTCTGATGTCGGATGGCTGATGTCGGATGTCGGATGTCGGATTTATAGGACATTTCTGGAACTTTATTAACTTGCATTTCCAAAAATGTCAGACATCAGACATCAGACATCAGACATCAGACATCAGACATCAGACATCAGACATCAGACATCAGACATCAGACATCAGACATCAGACATCAGACATCAGACATCAGACATCAGACATCAGACATCAGACAT
>QFCS01002011.1_pt1 | contig 51130 bp, 48 predicted proteins | sample 3576561 | NCBI WGS metagenome assembly QFCS01 | reverse complement strand
TTAGAGCGCTTGGCGAGGTCGAGATAGACGACCCGGTTGAGCTCGTCGTGGTCGATGGCCAGCGATGTCGCGCCGCGGAAGCGTACGTCGCGCGTCAGCTTGCACCACTCCCCGTCGCTCGCGTTCAGGTTCGTGAACAGTGCGATCTGCGACCCATAACCCGATTCCCAGAGCCGGACGTCGACGCCCGACGACTTGGCGCTCTTCTGCAGGAAAGTGTAGTCGCGCATGTTCAGGTAGCGCGGCTGCAGATCGGCCTCGCCGAGACCAGCCTTGGCGGGAATGAGGTTGGTCGCGGCCTGCGTGAAGACGATGCGATCGACATAGGGGAGCTGCTGACCCTTCTCGTCGATCCGGTGGTAGTAGGGGTTGCGCGCAAAGACGAAGCGTTGCGCCGGCGGTGCCGTGGTCAGCATCCAGGGATTGAGCGTCGGCAGATCGACGTTGTTGTTGGCGTACATGACGTCGTGGCGCCGATGGATCTGCACCCATTTGCCGCCCTGCTCGCCGCCCTTCGCCGCCTTGGCGATATCCTCGGGCGATGTGTACTTGATGTGGAACTTCTTGAGGTAATGCGCCGGGCGGAACAGGAACAGCGGCGCGGCACGCGCCTGGCTCTCGAGGAAGTAGGGGTTGGGCTTGGCCCAGCTGTACTTGATGGTGCGCTCGTCGATGATCTCGACCTTCGGCGGCTGGCCGTCGACCAGCAGTTCCACCGAAGGACCGGACGGCGACAGCTCCTTGTTGTTGGCCACGTCTTCCCAGAAGTAGCGGAAGTCCTCCGTCGTGAAAGGATGACCGTCCGACCATTTGTGTCCGGCGCGCAGCTTCAGGGTGAATTCCCGGCCTTCCTTGGCCTCGAAGCTCTCGAGGAGGTCGGGCTGCATCTTGAACTCGGGCGTATAGACCACCAGCCGCGTGTAGCTGTAGATCGTCATCAGGCGCGTATCGCGTGCGCCGGCCACCAGTATGTCGAGCTCGCCGCCCTGGCGGCCCGGGCCATCGTTGCCCCAGAATTTCCTGACGACCATCGGCTGCTGGGGAATGCGCTTGTCGACCGGCGGCAGCGCACCCGACTTCACCTCCTCCGCGAACAGAGGCGTTTCCTTCATGGCCGGCAGGGGATCGGCGGCGAATGCCGGACCGCCAAACAGGCCCAGGAGAAAGGCCGTGGTGAACATGCGTCGCTTCATTGGTGCCAGCCCTGCGATAGAATGTGATTTGCCATCAGTAATGATGAAATCCCCGAAAGTCGTCGCGGTCAATGGCCGAGCGGCCGCAGCAGGTGCCACACTTTCTTCATCGTCTTGCGGTGGCAGCCGCAGGCCGACACTCCCGGCCAGTTTGCCATTCGGCAGCGTTTCTTCTCGTCGACGATTGCGCTAGTTCTAGGGCGGATCGTCGGGGGAAACATGGCAAGCGGGTTGGAGCACGAGTTCGCGACGCTGCATGAGATCGTCAAGGCGGCGAAGGTCCGCCTCAATGCCAACATCTGGGACTATCTGATCGGCGGCACCGAGACCGAGACGACCCTGCGGCGCAACCGCATGGCGCTGGATTCCATCGCCTTCCGGCCGCGCGTCCTGCGCGACGTCTCCAGCATCGATCCGTCCTCGGAGATCCTGGGCAAGAAGATCCGCCTGCCGGTGATGCTGGCGCCCGTCGGTTCGCTCGAATCCTTCGAGCCGGGTGGCGGCATCACCGTCGCCCGAGGGGCCGGCGCGGGCGACGTGGCGATGCTCATAAGCTCGGTGACGACGCTCAGGCTCGAGGACATCGTCAAGGGCGGCGGCGGACCCAAGATCTACCAGCTCTACGTTCGCGACGACGATGCCTGGGTGGCGGATCGCGTGATGCAGGCCATGGATGCCGGCTACGACGCCTTCTGCATCACCGTCGATACCCAGGTCTATTCGCGGCGCGAGCGCGACATCGCCAAACGCTTCGTGAAGTCATGGCGCGCCGCGGCGACCGGCCAGGACCATCAGGCGGCCTTCTCCTGGGACAACTTCCGCCGCGTCAAGGACAGGTTCCCCGACGTGAAATTCATGCTGAAGGGAATCGGCACCGGCGAGGATGCCGACCTTGCCTGCCGGGAGGGCGTGTGGGCCGTCTACTGCTCCAATCACGGAGGCCGGCAGCTCGATCATGGCCGCGGTTCCGCGGCCGTGCTGCCGGAGGTGGTCGAGGCGGTGGCGGGCCGGGCCAAGGTCGCGGTCGATGGCTCCTTCAGCCGCGGCAGCGACATCGTCAAGGCGATCTGTCTGGGCGCCGACTGGGTCGGCTTGGGCAGGCTCTACTGCTACGGGCTCGCAGCGGCCGGTGCTGCCGGCATCGAGCGCGTGATCGAGCTCCTGGAGGAGGAGATGAGGGAGGTGATGGGCCTGCTCGGCGTCACCTCCCTGAAGCAGCTCGACAAGAGCTATGTCGCGCCGGCCATGCCGACCAACCTGCCCGGCGTGCATTCGGCGTTCCCGCTGATGCACGAAGGCTACTGACCTTGCCGGATCTCTCTAACCTCTGCCGACAAACGGCATCTTGGTCGCCATCACGGTCATGAACTGCACGTTGGCGTCGAGCGGCAGGCTGTCCATGTAGACGATGGCGTTGGCGACCGCGCTGACATCCATGCGCGGCTCGACCATGGTCGTGCCGTTGGGCTGCAGCACGCCCTTGGTCATGCGCTCCGTCATCGGCGACACGGCATTGCCGATGTCGATCTGGCCGCAGGCGATGTCGTACTGCCGCCCGTCGAGCGAGGTCGACTTGGTGAGGCCGGTGATGGCGTGCTTGGTCGCAGTGTAGGCCACCGAGAACGGCCGCGGCGCATGGGCCGAGATCGAGCCGTTGTTGATGATGCGGCCGCCGCGCGGCGTCTGGTCCTTCATGATCTTCATCGCTTCCTGGGTGCACAGGAAGGGGCCGGTCAGGTTGGCCGCCACGACGTTCAGCCAGGTCTCGTAGGGCAGTTCCTCGAGCGGCACCGGCGGCGCGCCGCCGCCGGCATTGTTGAACACCAGGTCGAGCCGGCCCCAGGTCTGCTTCACCTTGGCGAACAGCGCCACGATGTCGTCGCGCTTCGTCACGTCGGTGGGTATCGCCAGCGCGTTGCCCGCGTTGCTGCCGGCCAGCTTCGCGGTCTCCTCCAGCGCATCCTTGCGCCGGCCGGCCAGCGCCACCTTGTAGCCGTTCTCCAGCAGGGCCAGCGCCGAGGCGCGGCCGATGCCGCTGCCTGCGCCGGTGACGACTGCGATCTTTCCGCTCATGAACGTTCCTCCTCGATGGAACGGACCCTATCAGATGGGGCGGGTCTTCAGGTAGGCCCGCCAGCCGCCGAGCGCGGTGATGTCCTTTGCGTCGACCGTCCCGTGGCATTCGCACAGGAAGCCGAGGACGCGCTCGCCGCTTTCCAGGGCGACCATGCCGAGGCCCAGAGGCTCGGTGATCTGACGCGCGAAGGAGCCGACCTGTGCGGCCGGCAGGCTCCAGATCTCGAGCTCGATGGCGCTGCCGCCGGCATGCGTGCGCACCATCCCCGGCCGCTGCGGCGGTCCGCCGGGCAGCGCGTACAGGCGGTAGGCCGCGATGGTGCGGGCGGTCCTCTCGAGCCGGCCGCCCAGCTCGACGAGCTGGGCGTTGAGCGGCAGGCCGCTCATGTGCGCGCCGACCACGGCGATGGCGATGCGATCGTCCGCGACGACGGGATCGGCTTCTTCCGGCGGAAGACGGCTCGCCGTCTTGCCGAGCGGCAGCGGCACCGCGCGCTGCCAGCGCGCGCCGAAGGCCAGCAGCGACCGGTCGTGGCGGGCCGGTGCGATCAGCGTGATGCCGAACGGCAGCCCGTCCGGCCGGAACCCGGCGGGGAGCGCCAGGCCGCTCAGGCCGAAGAAGTTCACGAAGTTCGTGTAGTGGCCGAGATGGCTGTTGTAGAGCACCGGCTCGCGCTCGAGATCGGCGACGCGATAGATCGTGGGTGCCGTCGGCAGGGCGAGGAAGGCCAGGCCGGCCATCTGGGCGAGGGCGCGCGCCTTGAGCTCGGCCAGCCGGTATTGTCCCTGGAAGGCATCGACGGCGCTGTAGGCGCGGCCGCCCATCACGATCTGCCTGGTGACCGGCCAGATGCCCGCATGATCGCCGGCCTTGTCGATGAAGTCGCCGACGGCGGCCGTGCGCTCGGCCACCCACGGGCCGGCATAGAGCAGGCTGGCGGCGTCTCGGAACGGCGCGTAGTCGATCTCGGCCGCCGTGCCGCCCAGCGCCTTCAGTCGCTCGACCGCCTGCGCGAAGAGCGCCGCATAGGCCGTGTCGCCGAAGAACTCGGCATCCGCTGCTCGTGGAACGCCGAAGCGAAAGGAGGCCCCGACCGGCGGTGAGACGGGCGGCTCGGCCGCTGCCCGCAGCACGGCATCGGCATCGGCGCAGGACAGAGCGAACACCGAGACGCAGTCGAGCGATCTGCAGGCCGGCACGACGCCGTCGGTGCTGAGCAGCCCGAGGGTGGGCTTCCATCCGACGATGTTGTTGAAGCCTGCCGGCACGCGGCCGGACCCTGCCGTGTCCGTTCCCAGCGAGAAGCTCACGAGGCCCGCGGCGACCGCGACGGCGGAGCCGGAGCTGGAGCCGCCGGGCACGAAGGCGGCATCGAACGGATTGCGCGGCACGCCATAGGGCGAGCGCACGCCCACCAGGCCGGTGGCGAACTGGTCGAGGTTGGTCTTGCCGACGACGATCGCGCCGGCATCGACCAGGCGCTGCACGATTTCGGCCGACTTCTGCGGCGTGTAGGCAAAGCCGGGACAGGCCGCCGTCGTCGGCAGGCCCGCGACGTCGATATTGTCCTTCACCGCGAACGGCACGCCGAACAGCGGCAGGTCCTCGCCGCGGCGCGCGTCGAGCGCGTCGGCGCGGGCGCGCAGCGCGTCGTCGGGAACGCGCGCGATCCATACCTTGTCGTCGCCCGCCGCTGCGATCCGGGCCAGGACCTCATCGATCACGGCGCCGCAGGTGAGGGTGCCCTCGGCATAACGGGTACGGAGCGCATGGAGGCCGAAATCGAGGTCAGGGTTCATTGAGCCTTCTCTAATGGCACGACGGCTGTTTGCATACAAAATGGATGCCAAGGCCTAATAAGAATGCAAGGCGTCTAAATTGCATACAATTTGACTGGCTCCGGGCCGGGCATGCCGCCAGCCGGCGAGGCGCGAATCTGACTGAAAAACGGGCCAAAGCCGCGAAAACCCGCCTTTTTGCCGGGCTGGCATATCGCTTGCTGTTCCTTTGGCAGGGTTCACGGGGACAGGGAGCAGGCAATGAAGCGTCGTTCTTTCATCAAGACCACGGCGGTGGCGGGTGCCGCTGCGACGGCGGCGCCGGCCATCTGGTCGGAGGCCAAGGCGCAGGCACGCAACGAGACGCTGCTGATCGTGGGCGAGAGCCCGCCGAACTCGATGGACATCCACGGCGTCGGCGCCAACCGGCCGGCCTACGAGGTGTCCTGGAACACCTACGACCGGCTGATGACCTACGGCGTCAAGAAGGACGCCAACGGCAACGACCACTACGACTACACGAAGCTCGAGCCCGAGCTGGCGACCGACTGGAACGTCACGCCGACCTCGGCGACCTTCAAGCTGCGGCGCGACGCCAAGTTCCATGACGGCACGCCGATCACCGCCAAGGACGTGAAGTGGTCGTTCGACCGCGCCGTGACGGTCGGCGGCTTCCCGACCTTCCAGATGGCGGCGGGCTCGCTGCAGAAGCCCGAACAGTTCGTGGTGGTCGACGACCACACGTTCCGTGTCGACTTCCTGCGCGCCGACAAGCTGACCATGCCCGACCTCGCCGTCCCGGTCCCGGTCGTGATGAACTCCGGACTGTGCAAGAAGCACGCGACGGACAAGGATCCGTGGGCGATGGAGTGGTGCAAGAACAACCTCGCCGCCGGCGGCGCTTACAAGATCGAGCGCTGGCAGCCCGGACAGGAGGTCGTCTACGCCCGCAACGACGACTGGAAGAGCGGGCCGATGCCCAAGGTCCGGCGCGTCGTCATGCGTATCATCCCCTCGGCCGGCAACCGGCGCGCGCTGCTGGAGCGCGGCGATGCCGATCTGTCGTTCGACCTACCGTCCAAGGACTTCTCGGAGCTGAAGTCGTCGCCCAAGCTCACCGTGATCGGCACGCCGATCGAGAACGCGATGATGTATCTCGGCATGAACGTCAACCAGAAGCCGTTCGACAACGTCAAGGTACGCCAGGCCGTCGCCTACGCCGTGCCATACCAGCAGATCATGGACTCGGTGATGTTCGGCCAGGCGATCCCGCTGTTCGGTGGCGAGAACAACAAGTCCAAGGGCATCTACTGGCCGCAGAAGGATGGGTACAAGACCGACTACGCCAAGGCCAAGGCCCTGATGGCCGAGGCGGGCTATCCCAACGGCTTCGAGACCACGCTGTCGTTCGACCTCGGGCTGGCGAGCACCAACGAGCCGCTCACCATCCTGGTGCAGGAGGGGCTGGGCCAGATCGGCATCAAGACGACGATCAACAAGGTGCCGGGCGCCAATTGGCGCGGCGAACTCCTCAAGAAGAACATGCCGATGATCACCAACGCCTTCGGCGGCTGGCTGAACTATCCGGAGTATTTCTTCTACTGGTGCTATCACGGCCAGAACGCGGTGTTCAACACGATGGGCTACAAGAACCCGGCGATGGATGCGCTGATCGACAAGGCGCGCTTCACGACGGGCAAGGAGTACGACGACGCCGTCAACGGTTTCATCGACATGGCCTTCGAGGAAGTGCCGCGCGTGCCGATCTTCCAGCCGCTGCTCAACGTGGCGATGCAGAAGAACGTCACCGGGTACCGCTACTGGTTCCACCGCCAGCTCGACTATCGCCAGCTCGTGAAAGGCTGAGAGGGGATGCTTTCCGGGCGACCCATTTCGTCGTCCCGACCGGAGCCTCGCGTAGCGAGGCGTAGCGGAGGGACCTTTGCTCAACGACCTGCCGACGGATCGTTGAAGCAAGGTCCCTCGGCTGCGCCGCCCTCCGGGCGGCTTCGCTCGGGACGACGGACGGGCTCGAAGCCGTCAGTCTGTAGGACGGAGCACGGCGGACGATGCTGAAGATCCTGCTCTCGCGCCTGGCGACGGCGATCCCGAGCATCATCGGGGTCGTCATCGTCACTTTCATGCTCACCCGGCTCCTGCCGGGTGATCCCGCCGCCTATTTCGCGGGTCTGTCCGCCAGCCCGCAGGCGATCGCCGAGGTGCGCGCCAAGCTCGGGCTGGACAAGTCCCTGCCGCAGCAGTTCGTCGCCTATGTCGGCGACCTGCTGACCGGCAACCTGGGCAATTCGCTCAGCACCGGCCAGCCGGTGGTGAGCGAGATCGCCACCCGCCTGCCGGCGTCGGCCGAGCTGACGCTGTTCGCGCTGATCCTGGCCATCGCCATCGCCATCCCGCTCGGCGTGCTGGCGGCCGTCAAGCAGGGCACATGGATCGACCATCTCTGTCGCGTCGTCACGACGGCCGGCGTCTCGCTGCCGGTGTTCTTCACCGGCCTGCTGTTCGCCTATGTCTTCTATTACGTTCTGCAATGGGCGCCGCCGCCCAGCGGCCGGCTCGACGTCTTCCTGTCGCCGCCCACCCACATCACGGGCTTCTACCTGATCGATTCGCTGCTGACCGGGAACCTCGAAGTCTTCCGGGGCGCGCTGAGCCAGCTTGCGCTGCCTGCCATCTCCATGGCGATCTTCTCGCTGGCGCCGCTCGCGCGCATGACGCGCGGCTCCATGCTGTCGGTGCTGGGCAGCGACTTCATCCGCACGGCGCGGGCGAGCGGCCTGGCGCCGCGCACCGTCGTCTTCAGCTATGCCTTCCGCAACGCCGTGCTGCCGGTCATCACCACGCTGGGCATGGTGTTCTCCTTCCTGCTGGGCGCCAACGTGCTGATCGAGACGGTGTTCGCCTGGCCGGGTATCGGCCTCTATGCGGTGAACGCGCTGATCACGTCGGACTATGCGCCGGTGCAGGGCTTCGTGCTGACGATGGCGGTCCTGTACGTCGCCCTGAACCTGACCATCGACCTGCTCTATGGCCTGGTCGATCCGCGCGTCCGGCTGGAGAGCTGACATGATGCCGCTGCTGCGCCATGCCCGCTACGTGATGTCGGAGAATCCCGTCACCGGCCTCGCCTTCGCCCTGTTCGCCCTGTTCCTCGTGGCCGCGATCTTCGGCCCGCTGATCGCGCCCTACGATCCGCTGCAGAGCAACGCCGCGATGGCGCTGAAGCCGCCCTCGGCGGCGCACTGGTTCGGCACCGACCAGCTCGGCCGCGACATCTTCAGCCGCGTGCTGGTCGCCACGCGGCTCGATCTCACCATTGCCTTCGCGTCGGTCGTGCTGGCCTTCATGCTGGGCGCGCTGTCGGGCGTGGCTGCCGGATATTTCGGCGGCTGGACCGACCGCGTGGTCGGCCGGCTCGCCGACACCATCATGGCCTTCCCGCTGTTCGTGCTGGCCATGGGCATCGTGGCCGCGCTGGGCAACGAGGTGATCAACATCGTCATTGCCACCGCCATCATCAACTTCCCGCTCTATGCCCGCGTCGCCCGTGCCGAGGCCAACGTGCGGCGCGAGGCGGGGTTCGTCGAGGCGGCGCGCCTGTCCGGCAATGGCGAGGCACGTGTGGTGCTGGGCCATGTGCTGCCCAACATCATGCCGATCATGATGGTGCAGATGTCGCTCACCATGGGCTACGCCATCCTCAATGCCGCCGGCCTGTCCTTCATCGGGCTGGGCGTGCGGCCGCCCGCGGCCGAATGGGGCATCATGGTCGCCGAGGGTGCCAACTTCATCCAGTCGGGCGAGTGGTGGATCGCGCTCTTTCCGGGCGCCACGCTGATGCTGGCCGTCTTCTGCTTCAACCTGCTGGGCGACGGGCTGCGCGACATCATCGATCCCCGCAAGCGGACGTGAGGGAACACCCATGACCGCCATTCCCGCCCTCGCCGTCGAGGATCTGTCGGTCGAGTTCCGCACGCGCTCGGGCACGGTCAAGGTGCTCGACCATGTCGGCTTCCAGGTCGAGAAGGGCGAAACGGTCGCCCTCGTGGGCGAGTCCGGCTCGGGCAAGTCGGTGACCGCCTTCGCCGTCATGGGCATTCTCGACCCCGCCGGCCGGGTGACCTCGGGCCGCGCCATGTTCGGCGGCTCGGATCTGCTGAAGCTCAGCGAGCGCGACCTCGCCGAGCAGCGCGGCCGCGAGCTGTCGATGATCTTCCAGAATCCGCGCACCGCCCTCAATCCGATCCGCCGCGTCGGCCAGCAGATCGCCGACGTGCTGGTGCGCCATGGCGGCGCGACGCGCCCGGACGCGCCGCGTGCGGCGATCGAGATGCTGAAGAAGGTGCGCATCCCCGATCCGGAGCGCCGTGCCGAGGCCTATCCCTTCGAGCTGTCGGGCGGCATGTGCCAGCGCATCATGATCGCCATCGCGCTGGCCTGCCGGCCGGCGCTGCTGATCGCCGACGAGCCGACGACCGGGCTCGACGTCACGACGCAGGCCGTCATCATGGACCTTATCGGCGAGCTGGCCCACGAGGCCGGCATGGCCACCATCTTCATCACCCACGACCTCGCGCTGGCCGCCGAGTACTGCGACCGCATCGTCGTCATGCATGCCGGCCATGTCGTCGAGGCGGCGCCGGCGCACGCGCTGTTCGCGCGGCCGCGGCACCCCTATTCGGCGCGGCTGCTGGCCGCGACGCCCGGCGAGACCGCGTCGCTCGCCGACCTTTCGTCGATCCCGGGCAGTCTCCCCGACCTGCGCCGGCCGGACCTGCCGGCCTGCCGCTACAGCGGCCGCTGCGAGCGCAGGCTCGACGACTGTGCGCAGCCGCTGCCGCAGCGCATCGTCGGGGACCGCCACGTCGTCGCCTGCTGGAATCCGCTATGAGCGCGCTGCTGGACATCGCCGAACTGGTCAAGCGCTTCGACGTCGGCAGCAGGCGCAAGCTGCACGCCGTCGACGAAGTATCCTTGACCATCGGCCGCGGCGAGACGGTGGGGCTGGTCGGCGAATCGGGCTGCGGCAAGTCGACCCTCGTGCGGCTCATCAACCGCCTGCTCGACCCGACCTCGGGCTCCATCCGGCTGGGTGGCACCGAGCTGGCCGACTTCAAGGCCAAGGCCTTCGCCGGCAACGTGAACCGTCGGCGCATCCAGATGGTCTTCCAGGATGCCGGCGATTCGCTCAATCCGCGCTACACGGCGGCCGACGCCATCGCCGATCCGATCCGGCGCATGAAGAAGATGTCCGGCGCCGATCTCGGGCGACGCGTCGAGCAGCTCGCCGACATGACCGGCCTGCCGCGCGAGCTGCTGACGCGTTTTCCGCACCAGCTCTCCGGTGGCCAGAAGGCGCGCGTCGGCATCGCGCGCGCCATCGCCGTCGAGCCGGAGCTGCTGATCCTCGACGAGCCGACGGCGGCGCTCGACGTCTCGGTGCAGGTCGTGATCCTGCAGCTCCTGCAGCAGCTCAAGCGCGACCTCGGCATGAGCTACCTGTTCGTCAGCCACGACCTCAACGTCGTGCGGCTGCTGTGCGACCGCGTGCTGGTGATGTATCTCGGCAAGATCGTGGAGCAGGGGCCGGCCGGCGAGCTGTTCGCTGATCCGAAGCACCCGTACACGCGGGCGCTGATCTCGGCGATCCCGCAGGCCGAGCCCGACAAGCGCGTCGGCCGGCTGCGGCTGTCCGGCGAGCCGCGCAGCCCGATCGATCCCGATCCGACGGTTTGCCGGTTCTACGGCCGCTGCCCGAAGGGCGAGCCGCGTTGTGCGGCGGAAATGCCGGTCTTGCGCACGGTGGCTCCGGCGCGGCAGGTTGCCTGCCACTTCGCGTGACAGAGGAAGCAGACATGGCTGAGGACAAGCCCGATGTGGGGCGGCTGGTCGACGAGGCCGCCAAGGCGATCGGGCTGCCGATCGCCGCGCAGTACCGCGCCAACGTGATCGTCAACTACGAGCGCTCGATGGCGATTGCGCGGCCGCTGCTCGAGCTCGAGCTGGACGACGAGCTGACGCCCGGGCCGGTGTTCCGGCCATGACCGACCCGCTTTCCAAGGACGCGACGGCGACCGACATCGCGCACGCCGTCATGGCCGGCAAGGTCAAGGCCTCGGCCGTGATCGAGGCGACGCTGCAGCGCATCGAGGCGGCGGAGCCAACGATCAACGCCTTCACCGACGTGATCGCGTTCAGGGCGCGCAAGCGCGCGGCGGAGATCGATCGCGGGGCGCATCGCGGGCCGCTGGTCGGCGTGCCCTTCGCGGTCAAGAACCTGTTCGACATTCAGGGCCTGCCGACGCGGGCCGGCTCCAGGATCAACGCCGACGGGCCGAAGGCGGCGCGCGACGGCGCGCTGGTGCGCAAGCTCGAAGCGGCGGGCGCCATCCTGGTCGGTGGGCTGAACATGGGCGAGTACGCCTACGACTTCACCGGCGAGAACGCCCATTACGGTCCGTCGCGCAATCCGCGCGACACGACGCGCATGTCCGGCGGCTCGTCGGGCGGCTCGGGCGCCGCGGTGGCGGCGGGCGAGGTGCCGCTGGCGCTGGGTTCCGACACCAACGGCTCGATCCGCGTGCCGTCCTCGCTGTGCGGACTGTTCGGCCTCAAGCCGACCTACGGCCGGCTGAGCCGCGCCGGATCCTTCCCGTTCGTCGACGCCTTCGACCATCTCGGGCCGATCGCGCGCTCGGTCGCCGATCTCGCGGCATCGTTCGACGCCATGCAGGGCTGGGATCCCGACGATCCCGTGTGTACCGACCGGCCGGCCGATCCGACATCGATGGTGCTGGGCGAGGGCGTCGGCGGGCTGCGCATCGCGGTCGCCGGCGATTATTTCGCGCGCGGCGGCATGCCGGAAGCCTTCGAGGCGGTTGCCACCGTGGCTAAGGCGCTCGATGCGAAGACGACCGTGGTCATCCCGCAGGCCGCGGTCGCACGGGCCGCCGCCTATGTCATCACCGCGATCGAGGGCAGCCAGCTCCACCTGCCGCGGCTGCGCACGCGGCCGGAGGATTTCGATCCCGACACGCGCGAGCGCTTCATGGCCGGCGCCCTGCTGCCGGGCTCGTGGTACGTCAAGGCCCAGCGCTTCCGACGGCACTACCGGGCCGAGGTGCAGAAGCTCTTCCAGGAGGTCGACGTCATCCTGGCACCGGCGACGCCCTGCACGGCGCCGAAGCTCGGCCAGGTCATGATGACCCTGGATGGCGCCGAGCTGCCGGTGCGGGCCAATCTCGGCCTCTACACGCAGCCGATCTCCTTCATCGGCCTGCCGGTCGTCGTGGCGCCGCTGCAGAAGCCGGGCGGCCTGCCGATCGGCGTGCAGATCATCGCCAACCACTACAACGAAGCCGCCGCCCTGCGCGTGGCCCGCCATCTCGAGAAGGAAGGCGTGGCCAGCGCGCCCGCGGCTTGAGGAACGTCATGGACATCAACATCCCCGAGGTCGTGGCCGAGGTCACGGCCGCCTTCCAGCGCTACGAGAAGGCGCTGAACAGCAACGACGTGACGGTGCTCGACGAGCTGTTCTGGAACAGCCCTCACACGCTGCGCTACGGCGTCGGCGAGCAGCTCTACGGCTACGACCAGATCGCCGCCTTTCGTGCCGGCCGCGACCCGGGCTTCGTCGTCGAGCGCGACCTGCTGAAGGTCTGGATCGTCACCTACGGCCGCGACTTCGGCACCGCCAACTGCGAGTTCCGCCGCCACGGCCAGACCCGGACCGGCCGCCAGAGCCATACCTGGATGCGCACGCCGGAAGGCTGGCGCATCGTGGCGGCGCACGTCTCGCTGCTGGGCGAGGCGACGGTGATGAAGTCGTAAGTGCTAGGGCGCCTACCGCCCGTTCGTCTTCCGCCACGCCTTGAAGTCCTCCAGCGACTGCGGGTCGGTCGCCGGATAGAGGCCGAAGATGCCGCGGCCGGCGCGGACCTGCTCGGTGACGAAATCCTCGTAGGCCGTCATCTCGAAGGTTTCCTCGGCGACCTCGTCGACCAGGTTTGCCGGGATGACGATGACGCCGTCCTGGTCGCCCAGGATCGTGTCGCCGGGAAACACGGGGGCATCGCCGCAGCCGATCGGGACGTCGATGTCGATCGCCTGGTGCAGCGTCAGGTTCGTTGGCGCGCTCGGTCGCTGGTGATAGGCCGGGAAGCCCAGCGCGGCGATCTCCGCCGAATCGCGGAAGCCGCCGTCGGTCACGACGCCGGCCGCGCCGCGCTTCATCAGCCGGGTCACCAGGATGGCGCCGGCCGAGGCCGCGCGCGCGTCCTTGCGGCTGTCCATCACCAGCACGGCGCCGGGCGGGCAGTCTTCCACCGCCTTGCGCTGCGGGTGGCCGTGATTGCGGAAGACGTCGAGCCGATTCAGGTCCTCGCGCGCCGGGATGTAGCGCAGCGTGAAGGCGGGGCCGACGAGCACAGGCTGGCCGGCCGACAGCGGATGGACGTTCTGGATGAACTGGGTGCGGAAGCCGCGCTTGAACAGCGCGGTCGCGACGGTAGCCGTGCTGACGGTCCTGAGCTTGTCGTAGGACTTCATCGTTTCGCTCCCTTCAGGCCCCGAGTTCAGGCCAACAGCGCCTCGCCGCTGAGCGCCTTGCCGCCCGCATCCTTCACGATCGCGCCGAGTCCGGCGAGCTTGGCGAAGAAGTTGGGGAATGTCTTGCGCACGCAGGCGGGCTGGCGCAGGCGCATGCCGGGCACGCGCAACCCCAGCATGCCGAAGCACATGGCGACGCGATGGTCGTTGTAGGTCTCGATCTCCGCGCCGTGCAGCGGGCCGGGATGGATGATCAGCGTGTCGCCGCTTTCCTCGACGCGCGCACCGCACTTCGCGAGCTCGGTGTGCAGAGCCTGCACGCGCTCGCATTCCTGCACGCGCAGCCGGCCGAGATCGGTGAAGCGCGTCGCGATCGGGGCGAAGGGTGCCAGCACGATCGCCGTCATGATGCTGTCGGCCAGGTCGGTCTTGCGTGAATAGGAGGAGCGCCACGGCGCGTTCAGGATCAGGTCGAGGAACTTCTGGTCGGCCTGCATGCCGCTGGCGGGCGTCGGTTGCACGGTGATGCGGTCGCCGGCGTCGCGCAGCAGCCAGTCGGCGCCCCAGAAGTAGCTGGCGCCCGAGGCGTCCGCCTCGATGTCATAGGTCCCGCCGTCCCACGGAAAGTCCTTCACCAGCCGCCGCGTCATGTCGACGTAGGGCAGCTCGTCCTCGTTGGCGCCGGTGACGGTCACCTGCCAGCCGCCCGCGCCGGCGCAGAGCAGCAGCGCCGACGCGAACTGCGAGCTTTCCTCGACGCTGACGCTGCAGGCCGCGCCGGGGCGCGGGCCGCTGCCGTGCACGATGGCGGGCAGCCGGTCGTTGGGGGTGTCGATGCGGTAGCCCAGCGCGCGCAGCGCCTGCACCAGGGCCGCCTGCGGCCGCTGGTGCATGCGCGGGATGCCGCTCAGTCGGTAGCTGCCATGGCCGAGGCACAGGAACGGCGCCAGGAAGCGCGCGGCCGTGCCGGCATTCTCGACGAACAGCTCGATCGGCTGGTCCGGCGTGCCGGCCTTCGGAATCCGGCCGCCGCCGCCCTGCACGATGAGGGTGCGGTTCGCGGGCTCGGCCGGGTCCTCCTCGACGCGCACGCCGAAGCCCAGCCGTTCCAGGCAGTCGACCATCGCCTGCGTGTCCTCGCTCCACAGGGCACCGCGCAACGTCACGGGGTTGCGCGCCAGCGCGGCGAGGATCAGGGCGCGATTGGTCAGACTCTTGGAGCCCGGCAGGACGACCGTGGAAACCACGGGCCGTGCAGGCGGGACGATTTCGATCAGATCGGGCAGCATGGGGTTCTTCAGTAGATCGAGGGTTCGGCGACGGGCGCGCCGAAGCCGGTCTCGAGGAAATCGAAATCGCAGCCTTCGCTGGCCTGCCTGATGTGGCGGGTGAACATCCACCCGTAGCCGCGTTCGTAGCGCGGCTCGGGCGGCTTCCAGGCGGCGCGGCGGCGCGCCAGCTCCTCGTCGGAGACCTGCATGTCGAGCGTCCGCTTGTCGACGTCGAGGCTGATCAGATCGCCGGTGCGCACCAGGGCGAGCGGCCCGCCGACGAAGGACTCGGGCGAGACATGCAGGATGCAGGCGCCGTAGCTGGTGCCGCTCATGCGCGAGTCCGAGAGCCTCACCATGTCGCGCACGCCTTGCTGCACGAGCTTCTTGGGGATCGGCAGCATGCCCCATTCCGGCATGCCGGGGCCGCCCTGCGGGCCGGCGTTGCGCAGCACCAGCACGGTGTCCTCTGTGACGTCGAGGTCGTCGCGATCGATCGCCGCCTTCATCGCCGGATAGTCGTCGAACACCAGCGCCGGGCCGGTGTGCTTCAGGAATTTCGGCGCGCAGGCCGAGGGTTTGATGACGCAGCCGTCGGGCGCCAGGTTGCCGCGCAGCACGGCCAGCGCGCCTTCCTTGTAGATCGCGCGGTCGACGCTGCGGATGACGTCGTCGTTGTAGACCTCGGCGCCGGCGATGTTCTCGCCCAGCGTCCGCCCGGTGACGGTGATCTGGTCGAGATGCAGGTGCTCGCGGAGGCGGTTCATCAGCGCCGGCAGACCGCCGGCATAGAAGAAGTCCTCCATCAGGTAGGTGTCGCCGGAGGGCCGGATGTTGGCCAGCACCGGCACCTTGCGGCTGGCGCGCTCGAAATCGTCGAGGCCGATATCCTGGCCGGCGCGCCGGGCCATGGCGACGAGATGGATGATGGCGTTGGTCGAGCAGCCCAGCGCCATCGCCACGGTGATCGCGTTCAGGAAGGCGTCGCGCGTCTGGATGCGGCTGGGCGTCAGGTCCTCCCACACCATCTCGACGATGCGCCGTCCCGAGGCTGAGGCCATGCGGATGTGGTTGGCGTCGGCTGCCGGGATCGAGGAGGCGCCGGGCAGGCTCATGCCGATCGATTCGGCCATCGCCATCATGGTGGCGGCCGTGCCCATGGTCATGCAGGTGCCGTAGCTGCGCGCGATGCCCGCCTCCACATTCACCCAGTCCTGATCGGTGATGGTGCCGGCGCGGCGCTCGTCCCAGTACTTCCAGGCGTCGGAGCCCGAGCCCAGTACCTTGCCCTTCCAGTTGCCGCGCAGCATCGGGCCGGCCGGCAGGTAGATCGCCGGGATGTTCATGCTGGTGGCGCCCAGCAGCAGGGCGGGGGTGGTCTTGTCGCAGCCGCCCATCAGCACCACGCCGTCGACGGGATGGCCGCGCAGCAGCTCCTCGGCATCCATGGCCAGCAGGTTGCGGTAGAGCATCGTGGTCGGCTTGAGGAAGCTTTCGGACAGCGACAGCGCCGGCAGCTCCATGGGGAAGCCGCCCGCCTGCAGGATACCGCGCTTGACGTCGTCGACGCGGCTCTTGAAGTGCATGTGGCAGGGTTGCGCCTCGGACCAGGTGTTGAGGATGGCGATGACCGGCCGGCCGGCCCAGTCCTCCGGCGCGTAGCCCATCTGCATGGCGCGCGAGCGATGGCCGAACGACCGCAGGTCGTCGGGCGCGAACCAGCGCGCGCTGCGCAGATCGGCTGGGGTCTTCCTGGCGGTGGTCATCGTGCTTTCCTCCCGGGCGGCGGCTAGATTAGCGTGCCGACGGAGGAACGAGCCAGAATGAAGCTTCTGCTCACGCACGTGCCGCAGGCGCGGCGGCAGTATTACGGCGCCCACGCGCTCGACCGGCTGCGCGACCTGGTCGAGGTCGTGCTGCACGAAGGCGACGCGCCGCTCGATCCGCCGGGCGTCATCGCCATGGCTCGCGGCGCCGACTTCATCATTGCCGACCGCGCGACTGCCATCCCGGCCGAGGTGTTCGACGGCCTGCCGGGGCTGCGGGTCGTGATGCGCAGCGCCATCGATATCCGCAACATCGACGTCGAGGCGGCGTCGCGCGCCGGCGTGCTGGTGACCCATGCCGAGGCCGGCTTCGTGCCGTCGGTGGTCGAGCTGACGCTCGGCCTGATGATCGACCTGTCGCGCGGCGTCTCGCGCGCCGTCACGGACTACCAGGCCGGTCGCAGGCCCGAGATCCGCGTCGGTCGCCAGCTCGCCGGCAGCACCGTCGGCATCATCGGCTATGGCCGCATCGCGCGGGCTCTGGCGCCGCTGCTGGCCGCCATGGGCGTCAGGGTGCTGGTGTCCGATCCCTACGCCCAGGTCGACGACCAGCGCTTCGTGAAGCTGCCCCTGCAGGATATGCTGGCGCAGGCCGACTATGTCGTCTGCCTCGCCATTGCCAACGAGGAGACGGAGAAGCTGATGGATGCGGCGGCCTTCGCGCGCATGAAGCCCGACGCCTTCTTCATCAACATGTCGCGCGGCAACCTGGTCGACGAGGCGGCGCTGGCGGCCGTGCTGAAGGACGGCCGCATCGCGGGCGCCGCCATGGATGTCGGGCGCGCGCCCGACCAGATGCCGTCGCCCGAGCTGGCCGCGCTGCCGAACGTCGTGGCGACGCCGCATATCGGCGGCCTCACGCCGCCGGCCAGCGAGAGCCAAGCCTTCGACACGGTGCATCAGGTCGAGGCGCTGGTGAAGGGCGAGGTGCCGCCCGGCGCGGTCAATGTCGAGCGCTGGACGCGCCGGCCGCGAGACGCCACTGTGACGGCATGACCAAGCCGAAGGACCTGATCGCCATCGACCTCCATTCCGACGATGTCGGCGACTACAGCGTCACCGAGCCGGGATGGTACGCCGTCGATGACGGCGGCAAGGTCGTGCTGGGCCCGTTCGCCAGCCTGGAGCTGTGCGATCGCGCCATCCGGGACTATCGGCAGCGCATCATTCCCGAAGTGCCCGACTGAGCCTGGACGGATCGGGACTGGGGGCGCTCGCCTCAGTTGCCCGGCCCGCGCTCCATCGAGAAGGGCTGCCAGCGCTTGAGCTTGGACTTCTCGAGCACGGTGTGGTTGACGCAGGCGCGCGGCCACTTGCCCGAGAGAACCAGCGCCAGCTCGGCACCGACGCGGCGCTTGCGCGCCGTGTCGAAGCGGTCCGAGGCCGAGGCCACGTGCGCGGTCAGGATGACGTTGTCCATGCCGAGCAGCGGGTTGTTGTTGCCGACCGGCTCGGTCTCCAGCACGTCGAGGCCGGCGCCGGCGATCCAGCCTTCCTGCAGCGCCTTGATCATCGCCGCCTCGTCGACCGTCGAGCCGCGGCCGGTATTCACGAACAGCGCCGTCTTCTTCATCTTGGCGAAATGCGGTTCCTTCATGAGGTGGTGGGCGTCCTTGGTGCCGGGCGCATGCATGCTGACGATGTCGGAGCGCTGCAGCAGCTCGTCGAGGCCGACCGGCTGCACGCCTTGGCCGGTCATCACCAGCTCCTCGATGTAGGGATCATAGGCCAGCATCTGGAAGCCGAACGGCGCCGCCCGTTTGGCGACCGCGCGCGCGACGTGGCCGAAGGAGATGAAGCCCAGCGTCATGCCCATCAGGCGGGGGAACTGATAGAGCATGGGGCGGGCCTTGGCCCATTCGCCCTTGCGCACCATCTGATCCTGCACGACCAGCCGCCGCCAGCTCGCGAGGATCAGGGTCATGGCGTGGTCGGCGACCTCCTCGATGAAGGTGTCGGGGCAGTTGGTCACGGGAATGCCGAGGCGGGTGGCCACATCGACGTCGACCGAATCGACGCCGACCGAGCCCAGCGACACCACCTTGAGTTTCTTGCCGGCCTCGATCACCTTGGCCGTGATGCGCGGCCGGCCCTTGGCGTAGATCGCGTCGGCATCCGCCACTGCCTTGGCCAGCTCGTCGTCGCCGCCCGCCACCTCGACGATTTCCGCGCCGAGTGGCGCCAGGGTCTCCATTTCCAGCGAATGGTCAGTGTTTCCCGGTCCGGTCGTCACGATCTTGAAACGTGCCACGTGTTGTCTCCTCCTCGATTCCAATAACTCTAGCGTAATCCCTCGATCGTGGTGAAACGGCATGCAATCGCCCAAGAATGTCCTTCTGATCGTCGTCGACCAGTGGCGTGGTCTGATGCTGCCCAAGCTGGGCGCCGACTACCTGAAGCTGCCGAACATCGACCGGCTGTGTGCCGAGGGCGTCACCTTCCGCAACCATTTCACCCAGTGTGCGCCGTGCGGTCCGGCGCGGGCCAGCCTGCTGACCGGCCTGTACATGATGAATCATCGGGCGGTGCAGAACACGATCCCGCTGGATGCCCGCTTCACCAATCTCGGCCATGAGCTGCGCAAGGGCGGCTACGATCCGGCCCTGGTCGGCTACACCACCACGACTCCCGATCCGCGCACGGCGGATCCCAAGGACCCGCGCTTCCTGGTGCTGGGCGACATCATGGACGGCTTCCGCCCTGTCGGCGCCTTCGAGCCCTACAAGGACGCCTATTTCGGCTGGGTCGCCAACCAGGGCTTCACGCTGCCGGAGAACCGCGAGGACATCTGGCTGCCGCAGGGCGCGCCCTCCGATGGCGAATCCGGTGCCGGCGCGACCGCGCGCCCGGCCGTGATCCCCAAGGAACTGTCCGACACCGCGTGGTTCACCGAGCGCGGCCTGTCCTACCTGCGCGGCCGCGGCGACAAGCCGTGGTTCCTGCATCTCGGCTACTACCGGCCGCACCCACCCTTCATCGCGTCAGCGCCGTATCACGCCATGTACCGGCCGGAGGACATGCCGAAGGCGGTGCGCGCCGCCTCGGCGGCGGAGGAGCGAGCCCAGCATCCGCTGCTCGCCTACTATGTCGACAACATCAGCCAGTCGAGCTTCTTCCAGGACGGCAAGGGCGCGGGCTCGGCGATGAGCGAGCAGCAGATCGCCCAGATGCGGGCGACCTATTGCGGGCTGATGAGCGAGATCGACGACCAGCTCGGCCGCGTCTTCGACTACCTGAAGCAGACCGGGCAGTGGGACGACACGCTGATCGTCTTCACCTGCGATCACGGCGAGCAGCTCGGCGACCATCACCTGCTGGGCAAGGTCGGCTACACCGACGAATCCTATCGCATCCCGATGATCATCCGCGACCCGCGGCGCGAGGCCGATGCCGGCCGCGGCACCATCGTCGAGCGCTTCACCGAGACCATCGACACCATGCCGACCATCCTCGACTGGCTCGGTCTGCCGGTGCCGCGCCAGTGCGACGGCCAGTCGCTGCTGCCCTTCTGCGCAGGCCGTACGCCGGCCGACTGGCGCACCGAGGTGCACTACGAGTTCGACTTCCGCGACATCTACTACAGCAAGCCGGAATCGGCGCTGGGCGTGCCGATGGACAAGTGCACGCTGGCCGTCGTGCAGGACGAGAAGTTCAAGTACGTGCACTTCGCGGCGCTGCCGCCGCTGCTGTTCGATCTCGAGAAGGATCCCGGACAGCTCGTCAACCGGGCGACCGATCCGGCCTATGCCGGCAAGCTCGCGGAGTACGCGTCGAAGATGCTCGACTGGCGCCTGGGCTACGCCGACCGCACGCTGACCGGCTACCGCGCGACACCCGACGGACTCGAAGCGCGCGCAGCGTAGGATGAGCTGAGCTTCATCAGGCTCCAGGCCGCTTCCTGCCGGCGACGTGCGATCTCGATCGCACGTTCTCCATCGATGAACATTCGTTCATGACGCCGCGGTGCCTCGCTCACCGCGGCGTCAGTGCTGATGCGCGCGAGCGACACAGGAACGTGAAAGGCGTGATTACCGTCCGGTCACTGGAAAATTAACCCGACTGTCACCAAGTGGGGCGTCGGAGAAGACAATGACAGTAAAACGCGTAGTAACGTCGCTCATCATGGCTGCGACAATGACCGGAATGCATCCCGCCTTTGCGATGTCCGCCCTCGCCATGGAGGGTCTGGACGAGCCCGGCCTGGAGACCCGCATCTCCGCCCAGGAGGAGGCCGTGCTGTCGGATGCGCCGCTGGCCGCTGGCCGCGTGGTGGCAGTCGACCCCGATGCCGGCCGCATCACGCTGGAGTACCGGCCGATTCCGCACCTTTTCCTCTACGGCGGCACGCGCGTCTTCAATGTGGAGAATGCGAGCTGGCTGACCGGGCTTGGACCGGGCGACAAGGTGCGCTTCGATGTCGAGCGCGAGGGCCGCACCTACACGGTCACGCGCATCCAGCACAGCAACTGAGGCGCTGAGTCGCCACTGGAGCGGCGGGCTGTCGGCGGAGTACACTTCCTCCCATGAAAGAGGAAACGTACCGCCGGCCCGCCGCCGGCCAGCATCCGCCCAACCTGTCGCCCGACTACAAGTCGACGGCCCTGCGGGCACCCTCCCGGCCGGCGATCGTCCTGCCCCAGTCCCTGTCGGAGATCACCGGTCCGCTGTTGCGGAGCGAGCGTCTCGACACGACGGAGAACGATCTCACGCGCCAGCGCATGGGCGAGCCGCTCGGCGAGCGCATCGTCGTGCATGGCCGCGTGCTCGACGAGGACGGCCGGCCCGTGCCCGAGGCGCTGGTCGAGATCTGGCAATGCAACGCCGCCGGCCGCTATCATCATCCCGGCGACCAGCACGACGCGCCGCTCGATCCCAATTTCGGTGGCGGCGGCCGTGCGCGCGCCGATGCCGACGGACATTACAGCTTCGTCACGATCAAGCCCGGCGCCTATCCGTGGAAGAACCACTTCAACGCCTGGCGGCCGTCGCACATCCACTTCTCGCTGTTCGGGCCGGCCTTCGCGACGCGCCTGATCACGCAGATGTATTTCCCCAACGACCCGCTGCTGGCCTTCGACCCGATCTACAATTCGGTACCCGCGGGCGCGCGCGAGCGCTTGCAGGCGGCGTTCGACCTGGAGGCCACGCGGCCGGAATGGGCGCTGGCCTACCGCTTCGACATCGTGCTGCGTGGCCGCAACGCCACGCCGATGGAGTAGGACGATGTCGAAGGGACTGACGCCCTCCCAGACGGTGGGGCCGTTCTACTGGGGTACGCTGGTCAGCACCTGTCGTGCCGAGCTGGCGCCGCCGGGCGTCGCCGGCGAGCGCATCGAGCTTGCCTTGTCGCTGCACGACGCCGAGGGCGCCGTGGTGCCGGACGGCGTGATCGAGATCTGGCAGGCCAACAGCCACGGCCGCTACAACCATCCCGACGATCGGCGCAACCTGCCGCTCGATGTCGGCTTCGAGGGCTTCGGCCGCGCCTCGACCGATCCCCAGGGCGTTGCGCGCTTCGGCACGGTCCGGCCCGGTCGCGTGCCGTGGCCGCATGGGGCGGGCGGCACGGACGGCGGGCTGCAGGCGCCGCACGTCAACGTGTCGGTGTTCGCGCGCGGCGTTCTCAATCGTCTGGCGACGCGGCTCTATTTCGAGGGCGATCCGGCGTTGGCCGACGATCCCGTGCTGAAGCTGGTCGAGGCGGCGCGCCGCGACACGCTGATCGCCCGCCGCGGCGCCGACGGCGCCTGGCATCTGCCGATCCATCTCGGCGGCGCGCGCGAAACCGTCTTCTTCGACGTCTGACGATGGATGGCTGACATGGCCGGGCGGCTGGTCAATGCGCTGGGATCCTCGGCTCTCGCGGCCGAGGCCTTCTCCGACCGTGCCACCCTGCGCCACATGCTGCGCTTCGAGGCGGCGCTGGCCGAGGCGGCCGCGGAAGCGGAGCTGATCCCGGCGCGTGCGGTGCCGGCGATCGTCGCGGCCTGCGATCCCGCGCTCTACGACCCCGCCACGCTGGCCGAGGCGGCGCGGCGCAGCGCCACCCTCACCGTGCCGCTGGTCAAGGCGCTGACCGAGGCGGTCGCCCGGCGCGACGCCGACGCCGCGGGCTACGTGCACTGGGGCGCCACCAGCCAGGACGTCATCGACACCGCCATGGTGCTGCAGCTCGGCGAGGCGCTGCCGCCGCTCCTGAAGGAGATCGACGCCATCGTCACGGCATTCGCGGACCTGGCACGCAAGCACCGCCGGACGCCGATGCTCGGCCGCACCCTGCTGCAGCCCGCGACGCCGATCGCGCTCGGCCAGAAGATCGCCGGCTGGGCCGCCGACATCGACCGCGCCGCGCGCCGGCTGGCGGCGAGCTTCGCGGAAACCCAGGTCGTGCAGTTCGGCGGCGCCTCGGGCAGCCTGTCGGCGCTGTGGAGCGAAGAGGGAGACAAGGCCGGGCCTGTGATGGTCTCGCTCGCCAGACGCCTCGGGCTCGACCTGCCGCCCGCACCCTGGTTCACCCAGCGCGTGCGCATCGCGGCGCTGGCGCAGGACGCCGCGCTGGTCGTCGGCGCGTTGGCCAAGGCCGCGCGCGACATCGCGCTGATGATGCAGGCCGAGGTCGGCGAGGCCGCCGAGCCCGCAGGCTCCGGCCGCGGCGGCTCCTCGACCATGCCGCACAAGCGCAACCCGGTGGGCGCCGCGCTGGTGCTGTCGGCCGCCGCACGCGCGCCGATGCTGGCCGCCACCATCGTCGCCGCGCTGCCGCAGGAGCATGAGCGTGCGCTGGGCGGCTGGCAGGCCGAATGGCCGACCATCGCCGCCCTGATCGAGGCGCTGGCCTCGGCGGTTCAGGCGATGGCCGAGGTCGCGCCCGGCCTTACCGTCGACGTCGATGCGATGCAGGCCAACATGGATGCGTCCGACGCCGCCGTGCTCGCCGAGCGCGCGACCTTCCTGCTGGCCGCGACGATGGGCAAGCAGAAGGCCGGCAAGCTGGTCGAGGAGGCACTCGCGAAAGGCGGTTCGTTCGTCGAGACGCTGGGCCGGCTCGAGACGGCGCTGTCGGACGAGGCGGCGTTGCTGGGCTACTCGCCGACGTTCGTGGATCGGCTGCTGGCGGAGTTGAAGAGGAAGACTAAGACCGCAGTTTGAAGGGGGAGCGCTTACCGATTGCTATTGGACGTGCGAGAAGGTGTGACCTGCCCCGGACGGCACGATGGATGCCTTGTCCCCTTGTCCAGGCAGCCTTAGTCTTACGGTCATGGCAGACACCTACGAACTTGATGTCGTGATCGAGCGCGGTGAGGACTGCGTCTGCGTCACGCCCGACCTGCCCAGCATGACCGGCCCGGCCTGAGCGCCGCGCGGTGTCCTGGACACGGCTTTTGCTCGCGTACCTCGCGGCGCCATTGGTGCCGGCTGTGGTCCAGGCCACGGTCGGCGAAAGCCAGTATCATCCTGGCGCCGTCTTCGTCGTCGCGATGGTCATCATCTACATCCTGCAACTGGTTGTTGGCATTCCGGGATATCTCCTTCTCTACCGCTCCGGACGGTATGCCCTGCCCCCTTACGCACTGTTCGGCTTTTGTGTCGGTCTTTGTGCCGGCGCCACCCTCGTGTTGTCCGCCTGGCTACATTCACGTCTCGACATTGGCATCGTCAGGGAACTTCTCGGTATCGCCTACTGGGGCGTCCTGGGGATGGCGACGACCGCGAGCTTCTGGTTCGGCGCGCGTCCCGACAGGGCCGCCCGGCCCGCAACGCCTCAGCCAAACTGATCGATTGGGAAAGTCCGCGCGCAGCCCGATTTCCTCTACAGCGTGCCACTCCCGCCGTGCTGAACAGGAACCTATTCGATCACCGGCTCGTTCTCCCTCAACAGAACACAATGACGGAGTAATGCGACCGTCTCGGCGTGGAGGGATTGAGATGTCGAAGCTCTTTCTGAAACTGATGCTCGCGGGCGGCATGGGCATGGCGGCGGCGGCGTGCCAGGACCCCGGCTATGGTGCCTATGGTGCACCGCGCGGCTACAATCAGCCGGCGCCGGGCTACGCCAGCCCATACTACAACACCGGTTACGGCCCTGCTCCTGCGCAGTATGGCTACGCGCGGCCGGCCTCGAACTACAACCCGGTGGATGGCCGTCGCTATACCACGGTGACGGTGACGAACCGCGGTCAGAACGGCTATCGCGACGACGTCGTTCAGCAGCAGGTCGTCTGCGGAAGCCAGTACTACGATGGCTACCGTACCCGCACCGCACCTCGGTGCTGATCGCGACGGTTCGGGTCGCCCTGGCAACGCCGTCAATGCGGCGGACTTGCGAGCAGCCGGAAGCCAAGGTCGAGATCGCAACAAGCGTGGTGCTCGCGTAGATTGACGTCGGTCAGTCCCGTGGGAGAGTCCATGCCGTTCTGTCAATTGGGCGACGTTCGCATCCGCTACGAGGAGACCGGCTCGGGCTTCCCGCTGCTGGTCACGCCGGGCGGTGGCTTGAACTCGCGCGTCAGCAACTGGCAGACCGCGGTCTTCAATGCCATGGAGGCGTTCAAGGACGACTTCCGCTGCATCACCATGGACCAGCGCAACGCCAACGGCGGCGAGTCCACCGGTCCGGTGCCGGTCGAGAATGCGTGGGACGCCTTTGCCGACGACCAGCTCGGGCTGATGGACCATCTCGGCATCCGCCAGTTCTTCTACATGGGTTACTGCATCGGCGGCTGCTTCGCCGGCAAGCTGCTGCAGCGCGCGCCCGACCGTGTCGTCGCCGCCGTGTTCTGCCAGACGGTGGGCCATCGGCCCGAGGATCCGGACGTCATGGTCCGGCACAGCCGGCAGAACTGGCTGGCGGGCTTCCGGGAACGGCGGCCCGACGTGTCGCAGGAGACGATCGACAGGTACTTCCATAGCCTGTTTCGCGCGCAGCCCGATTTCCTCTACAGCGTGTCGCGCGACTTCATCGCCAAATGCCAGACTCCCATCCTGGTCCTGCCGGACGACACGGTCTCGCATCCGCTGCCGACCTCGGTCGACGTGGCGTCGCTGGCGCCCAATGCCGAGATCACCGTGTTCCCGTGGCGCGACCCGCCGGAGCTGAAGGCGCGCACGATCGACCGCGTCCGCCGGTTCCTCAAGTCGCACCTTCCGAAGGGCGGCGCGGCGCAGTAGCCTGACAGAACAGCCTGTCCGCAAGGCCTGGGGAGACGCCATGAGCCCGCTACGATACGAGCCGCTGCATCCCGAGTTCGGCGCCCGCGTCCACGGCATCGACCTCGGCACGCCGCTCGCCCCGGGCCTGGTCCAGGAGATCAACGCGGCGATCGACCGGTATTCTTTCCTGTGCTTCCCCGGTCAGTCGATGGATGACGACCGCCAGCTCGCGCTGACGCGCCAGTTCGGCAATCCCGAGCCGAGCCACACCAGCGTCGGCAAGGTCGAATATTTCGGCACCATCGGCAACGTGCAGCAGGACGGCACGGCACTGGGCAACGCGCACAGGAAGACCATCTTCCTCACCGGCAACAACATGTGGCATTCCGATGCCTCGTTCAAACCGGTGCCGGCGTTCCTCTCGATCATGTGCGCCTACGAGACGCCGGCCGAAGGCGGCACCACGATGTTCGTCTCCCTGCGCGCCGCCTGGGATCGCCTGTCCCCCGAGCGCCAGGCCGAGCTCCAGCCCCTGATCGCGATCCACGACTATGTCCATTCGCGCTCCAAGGTCGCCGCCGATGCCGTCTCACCCGAGCTGGCGGCCTCGCTGCCGCCCGTGCGCCAGCGGCTCGTGCGGACCAATCCGGCGACGGGGGCCAAAAACCTGTTCCTCGGCTCGCACGTCCGCGAGATCGAGGGCATGAGCCCGGCCGCCGGTCGCGCCCTGATCGACGCGCTGACCGAAGCGGCGATCCGGCCCGAGCATGTCTACGACCATGCCTGGCAGCCGGGCGAGGTCGTCTTCTGGGACAATCGCTGCCTGCTCCATGCCGGCAGCGGCTACGACGCCGACCGCTTCCGCCGCTACATGCGCCAGACCCGCGTCAGCGGCGCGTGCTCGTCGCTGGAGGAAAGCGGCTAGCCAGCATGCTGAACGATCTCTACGAGCTGCCTCTGACGACGGAATCGCCGGCGGCGCGCAACGCCTACGTCGAGGCCACCGGCCTGGCGCTGACCTTCTACCCCGGCGCGCGCGAAGCCTATGACCGGGCCATCGTCGCCGATCCCGGCCTGGCGCTGGCCCATGCCGGCAAGGCGCAGTTCGTACTGCGCCAGGGCGACGTGGTGACGGCGCGGGCGTCGCTGGCGACCGCGAAGGGCCTGGCGTCGGCTGCGTCCGAGCGCGAGGCCAGTCACATCGCCTTTCTCGACCGGGTGTTCGCCGGCGAGACGGACGCCGCGATCGCCGCGGCCCAGGCTCATCTGGCGGCGTGGCCGCGCGATGCAACGGTCGTCGCGACGGTGGCGAATCCCAACGGGCTGATCGGCGGCTCGGGCCGGCTGGGCCAGAAGCGGCAGGTCGCGGCCCTGATGGATCGCCTGGCGCCGGCCTACGGCGACGATCCCTGGTTCGCCTCCTATCATGCCCTGGCGCTGTCGGAGGATGGCCAGTTCGGCCGGGCCCGCGCCCTGGTCGAGCGGTCCGTGGCGGCGAAGCCGGACAACGCGCACGGCGCCCATGCCTTCGCCCACATCTGCTATGAGACCGGCGACCTCGCGGCGGCGCGTCGCTACCTGCCGGCGTGGCTCGCCACCTATCCGCGGGACGGGTTCTTCCACGGCCATCTGAGCTGGCATCTCGCGCTGTGCGAGATCCAGGCCGGGAACTGGACGGAGGCCTTGCGGCTCTATCGCGACGCCGTCGCGCTCGATCGGCACAGCGGCGGGCCGCAGCAGAAGATTTCCGACGGCGCCGCCTTCCTGTGGCGGTCCGAGCTCGCGGGCCAGCCGCGCGACGAAGCGGCGTGGCGCGCGCTGCACGACTTCGCGCTCGCTTCGCTGCCGCGGCCGGGCAACGGGCTCTACGACCTGCACGTCATCCTGGCGCAGGCCGTGATGGGCGAGGAGCCGCGGGACGACGGGGGGCGGGGCGACGGGGGGCGGGGCGAGGCGGCCGCGCCCGACGCGCGGGCCCGCCAGATCGAGGCTTTGGCGCGGGAAGGGCGCTACCCGTCGGGAGATTACCTGCCTGCCGTGGCCCGCGGCGTCCTGGCCTTCGAGCGCGGGGATCTTGCCGGTGCCATCGAGGCGCTTGCGCCGCTGACGGGCCAGAACGAACGCATCGGCGGCAGCCGCGCGCAGCACGACCTGATCGAGTTCACGCTGCTGAGTGCCTGCCTGCGCGCTGGTCGCCTCGACGAGGCGCGGCGCCTGCTTGGCGCGCGGCGGCCGGGGGCTTCCGGCATTCCCGTCGCGGGCGTTGCCGCGGTGTCCTGAACCCTTCCGTCCAGGGGGCTCGCAGCGTCAGGCGATCGACAGGCCGCCGTCGATCGCGATCACCTGGCCCGTCACCCACTGGGAAGCCGGGTCGGCCAGTTGCACGATCCACCGCGCCACGTCGTCCGGTTCGCCGCGCCGCTTGAGCGGTATCTGCTCGCGTTCCTGCGTCCTGACGGCCTCGGCCTGCTCGGGCGAGAGGCCCATCATGCCGGTCAGCGCGCCCGACTCGGTCGGTCCCGCGGCGACGGCGTTCACGCGGATTCCCCGCGGCGCCAGCTCGAGCGCCCAGCAACGCGTCAGGTGCTCCAGCGCGGCCTTGCTCGCGGCATAGTGCGAGAGGCCGGCCGCCGCCTTGTGTCCGAACGTGCTGGAGACGTTGATGATCGCCCCCTTTGCCGCCGCGAGATGCGGCAGCGCGGCCCGGGCGATCAGGCTCGGCCCCACGACGTTCACGGCGAGGATGTTCGTGATGCGCTCGGCCGTCGCGTCGGCCAGGGGGAGGAGGGCGCCCGCGCCGGCATTGTTCACCAGCACGTCCACGCGGCCCCAGCCGTCGATCGCCTTTGCGATCGTGCGGTCGGCATCGTCGGCCGACGCTGCATCCGCGACGAGGCCTTCGATGGCGGGATGCTCGGCGATCGTGGCTTCGAGCGGGCCGGCGCGGCGGGCGGTGACGATCACCCTGGCGCCTCGTCCGGCGAACGCCAGGGCGGCGGCCCGGCCGATGCCGGAGCTGCCGCCCGTGACGATGACCACCTTGTCCTTCAATGATGTCATGCTGCAAACCCTTCGAACGTGCAGCCGGAGATGGGTGGCCGGGCCGGGCGGCGACAGATCCCCGAGGACCAGGTCGTGCTCGACGATTCGCCAGGTCGACCTATGCTTCGGGGTCGGGCGAGGCGGCCCTTTTCGCCGAGCCGCCGGCCACCATGGACGCGATCGCGTCGCTCCCGATCTGCCAGCGATCCCAGTCCGGATCGGGCGTGGCGCCGATGTCGCGGTAGAAGGCCTGGGCCGGCGCATTGTCCTTCAGGACGAACCAGCAGAATTTCTCGTGGCCCGTTTCCACCGCATGGCGCGCCATGCGGTGCATGAGGCGGCGGCCCACGCTCCGGCCGCGCACGTCGGGATCGACGAACAGCCATTTCATCATCAGCAGCGGCTGCAGCGTATGCATCAGGGGGATCTCGTAGTGCACGGCCATGCCGGCGAGCCGGCCGTCGCCCCGGTCGGCGACGAAGGCGCCGAACTCGGGACGCTCCCCGAAGCCGCGGCGGAGCAGCTCGGCCTCGGTCAGCCGGAAGTCGCTGCCGCGCTCGTATGTGACGATGCCTTCCATCAGGCGCAGCAGTTCGGGAATGTCCCTTCGCGTCATGGGCCTTATCCGCATGTCGTCCTCGACCATCCGCATCCTCACGACCTCCGTTCCGGCGGCTCAACTCGGCCAGCGTCAATTTTCAGGGCGTCAATTTCCATGATGCACCGGAAAGGTGCTGCTATAGATTGCTAAGATTCGCTAAATGGATCGGGACTCATGGGGGAACCGTCGCGTTTCGCCTTCGGACCTTTCATGTTCCACCCTCTCAGCCGCCGCCTCGAAAGGCATGGCGAGCTGGTGCTGCTCAACTCGCGCGCCACCGAACTCCTGTTGCTGCTGCTGAGGCGGGCGGGTGACCTGGTGAGCAAGGATGACCTGCTGCAGGCGGCATGGGGCAACCGGATCGTCGCGGAGAACAATCTGACGGTGCACATGGCGGCGCTTCGCCGCGTGCTGCGCGATGGCGGCGACGCCGTCGATCATATCCGGACCGAGCACGGCCGCGGCTACCGCTTCGTCACGCCCGTGGCGATCGTCGATGACGAGGGGAGCGCTGCAGCGAGCCGGGCAGGACGCACCGCGCCGGGCGGGCGGTCCGAGGTGCGGCCAGAAGTGCGACCTGACGGGCGGCCGGAGACCCGCGGCATCTCGGTGCTGGTTCCACCCGTCCAGAGCCTGCTCAACGACGAAGCGTCGCAGGCGCTGGCGGTGGAGATCTGGCGGCATCTCATGGTCCAGCTGTCGCGCGAGCCCAACGCCCTTGTGATCGGCACGGGGGAAGCCCGCTACATCCTGCGCGTGTCCGTCCGCCAGAGGGATGGCGGCGCCGAGATCGTGGCCATGGTCGACGACACGGCCAGCAACGCGACCGTCTGGGCGGATCGGTTCGAGCACCGGCCGGTCGGTGTGGGTTCGATGGAAGGGGAGATATCGAGCCGCCTGGCGCAGGCGGTGATGACGGAGCTCCTCGATCGGGAGGCCGTCCTGGGTCCAGCGGAGGAGGCGTCGTCCGCCGTCGGCGTGCAGCACAGCGCCCTGCGCGGCTGGAGCGCCCTCAATCGCGAGCTGTGGGTTCCCCAGGATCTCGCCGAGGCGCGGCGATGGTTCGAGCGTGCGCTGCGCGTCGATCCATCGAACGCGTCCGCTCTGGCGGGGGCGGCCTTTGCCATCGTCGCGGAAAACATACGGGCCACCGTGCAAGGCCGCGAACTCGCGGTCCGGGACGAGCTGCGGCAGGCCGACGAACTCGCGACTCGCGCGGTGGCGCGGGCACCGGACTGGCCGCGCGCCTGGTTCTGCCGCGGCTATGTGCGGCAATGCCAACGCCGCTTCGACGCGGCGCTGACCGCCTACGATCGGGCGCTGTCGCTCGATCCGTACAATGCGGAGGCCCTCGCCTATACGGGCCATGTCCTCTTCCTGATGGGCCGCATCGAGGAAATGCCAGCGCCGGTCCAGCATGCGATCGCCCTCAGCCCGCGCGACCGTGGCGTCGGCCTCTGGCATCATTTCCGCGGCCAGTACGATTTCTGGCAGGGGCGTGACGAGCTGGCGATTCCCTACTTCGTGCGAGCGACCGACCTTTCCCCCAGCCTGGTCTATCCGGCGACCTTCCTCGCGGCGTCGCTCGCCCTTGCCGGCCGGATCGAGGAGGGGCGCAGGTCGCTCGAGGCATGGTGCGAGGCGATGGGGGGCTACCACCTGACGATCGAGCGCCTGCGCGCGCAGGTCTTCTCCGATCATCCGGACTACCTTGCCGGACACGAGCGCCACTATCGCGGCCTGCGCCTGATCGGTGTCGCGGAGCGCTGACGCCGGCGGGCCATAGCGAGATTTAGCAGGACGCCCAACGATTTCACCGGACATCCGACCATAGAGTCGACGCCTTCCAAGCCCGAGCACGGAGGGACGACGCCGATGAGTACGCCTGCCGATACTCTGCCGACCTCGAGGCACATCGCTGCGGCTGCTTCCGCCAGGAGGACCGCGCCGCGCGAACGCGACACCGAGCGCCCGCAGGTCCTGATCGTGGACGACGACGCGGAGGTTCGCCTGGCCCTCCACGACCTCGTGCGATCCGTCGGGCTCGACTCGGTCTGCTTCGGCTCGACGCGCGAATTGCTGGATGCGAACCTTCACGACAGGCCCGGATGCCTGATCCTGGACGTGCGCATGCCCGGGCTGAGCGGCCTCGATCTTCAGCGCCACCTCGCCTCGAGCGGCAACGCCAAGCCCATCGTCTTTCTGACGGCGCATGGCGACATCCAGATGACGGTCCAGGCGATGAAAGCGGGCGCCGTCGATTTTCTCACGAAGCCCGTGCGTGGTCAGGCCCTGCTCGATGCGATTGCCGTCGGCATCGAGAGGGACATCGCCCAGCGCGCGGCGCTGCAGGCCTCCCGGCAGCAGGCGAGCCGGTTCGGGACGCTCACGCCGCGCGAGCGCCAGGTCATGCGCGGCGTCGTTCGCGGGCAACTCAGCAAGCAGATCGCCTTCGATCTCGGCATCAGCGTCGTCACGGTGAAGCTCCATCGCAGCAACGTGATGCGGAAGATGCGCACCAGTTCGGTCGGCGACCTCATCCGTGCCTGGGAAGCCCTGCCGGCGACGGTGCGGGACCGCGAGCCGCACGAGAGCCACGGCACGATCGGAGCACGGCCCCTATCCGAAGTGCCAGGTCCGCCCATCGATCGATGAAGGCGACCGGGCCGTCGGGGCGATACCGGCCGGCCGCCAAAGCGTGCATTGCTCGTCTCATCGAGCAGCAACTCATCGAGCCAGCAACTCATCGAACCAGCCAGGAGTGACGTCATGAAGATCGTAGTGATCGGTGGAACCGGCCTCATCGGAACGAAGGTCGTCGGGAAGCTGAACGGCCAGGGTCACATGGCCGTCGCGGCCGCGCCCAATACCGGCGTCGACGCCGTTACCGGCGAGGGCCTTGCCGAGGCGCTCGCCGGCGCGCAGGTCGTCGTCGACGTGGCCAATTCGCCGTCGTTCGACGACGGCCCGGCGATGGCGTTCTTCCAGAGTGCCGGCAGGAATCTCGCCGCGGCCGAGGCGGCAGCCGGCGTGAAGCATCACGTCGCCTTGTCCGTGGTGGGAACCGAACGCCTGCAGGACAGCGGCTACTTTCGCGCCAAGCTCGCCCAGGAGCAGCTGATCGCGGCATCGCCGATCCCCTACACGATCGTTCGTGCGACGCAGTTCTTCGAGTTCGTCCGCAGCATCGCCCAGTCGGCGACGGTAGGCGACACCGCACGCGCGTCGCATGCGGTGTTCCAGCCGATGGCGGCGGAGGATGTCGCAACGGCCGTCGCCGAAGCGGCGCTCGCTGCCCCGAGAAACGGCATGACCGAGATCGGGGGGCCGGAGACGTTTCACATCGACGAGATCGTTCGCAAGGTGCTCGCGTACGACAAGGACCCGCGCAAGGTCGTGTCGGATCCGGACGCGCTCTACTTCGGCCTCAGGCTGAACGACAAGTCGCTCGTGCCGGGGCCGGAGGCGCGTCTCGGCTCGACCAGGTTCGACTGGTGGCTGACCCACGTCCCGCCGCCGCCGAAGAGGTAGGCGGCCAGCGCGTCGACGCCTGTCGAAGGAGGATCGGACAATGTGGAAGATGATCTGTGTCGGGACGGGCCTGGCGCTCGGCGTCGCAGCGGAGGCGAATGGCATCTTCATGCTCGTCGCGCCGGAAGCCTGGTATTTCGCGGTCCCGGGCGTCACGACGACCGGACCGTTCAACCAGCATTTCGTCCGCGATATCGGGCTGATCTTCCTGTTCGTCGGCACCGCGTTCCTGACGGGCGCGGCGCTGCCCCGCTATCGCGTGGTCCTGTGGGCGGCCCCTTCGCTCTGGCTCTGGGGTCATGCCCTCTTCCACTTCTGGGAGGTCGCCGTCGGCATCTGCGGGCCGTCGGTGATCGTGCGGGACTTTCCCGCCGTCACGCTCCCGGCTCTCGTCGGCACGGTCCTGACCCTCTGGGCTCTCCACGAAAGCCGTACCTCCGCTCGCTACCGATGAATTGAACGACCGGGACGGATCGAACTCTACTGCGGATGATGGAGCGTGCGTTCATCATCACGTGCGACGTGGCGAGCATCAATCGCAGGTTGCGACACGCGGTGATCGCGGCCCCTCCGCGGCGATTGACTCATCCGTTCGACGCATGTCACACCCTTCGCACAAACAGAGGAGGAAGAAAAACATGGGCAAAGTCCATCGACGCATCATCCTCGCCGGCTCCGTTGCCGCCGTGGCGACGCCGGCCATTATCGGCCGTGCGCGCGCTCAGGAGAAGGTGACCTGGAAGGTGCAATCGCATTGGCCCAAGGCATCCGGATCGTTCAACGACAGTCTCGGCGTCCTTGCGAAGGAACTCGAGACGCGCACAGGCGGACGCTTCAAGCTCGAGCTGTTCGGCGCCGGCGAGATCGCGAAGGATCGCGAGATCTACAATATCGTGCGCCGTGGCGTCGTGCCGATGGGCACGATCTCGCCGGGCTACATTCTGGGCGAAGCGCAGGCGATGGGCCTGTTCTACGGCGTGCCCGGAACGTTGCGCGAGACCTGGGAAATGCTGCAGCTGACCAAGAATCTCGGCATCGAGAAGATGGTCAATGACGAGCTGCGCCCCAAGGGCGTGATCATCAAGGGCGAGAAGGCCTATCCGACCGAGGTCGTGCTCCGGAAGAAGATCGAGACGTCGGCCGACCTCGGTTCCCTCAAGATCCGTTCGGCCGGCACGATGCTCGAGTACCTGGCGGCCGCCGGTGCGTCGCCGCAGCAGGTGGCCGGGCCCGAGATCTACCAGGCGCTTGCGACCGGCGTGGTCGACGGCGCCCATTGGGGGGCGGCGATCGGCGCACTCTCCATGAAGTTCTGGGAGGTCGCGCGCTACCATATGAAGCCGGCCCTCGGCATCACCAACGACGCATGGATCGTCAATGCCGCGGCTTTGGACAAGCTGCCTCCCGACCTGCGGCTGCAGTTCATGTCGCTGCTCGAGGAGCGCTACTTCCTGCGCTCGGTCGAGTACCTGCAGAAGGAAGCGATCGCCCTCAACACCGGCAAGGCGAAGATGAACGTCGAGGTCGTGCGTTTCCCGGACGACGTGCTCAAGAAGTTCGCCGAAGCGTCCGAGAAGATCCTCAAGAAGGAAGAGGCCAAGGGGGCGATCGCAGCCAAGGGCGCCCAGGCTCTCATCGGCTTGATGAAGGACCTCGGTTACGTCTGAGGAGCCGCGGCATCGGCCGGTCCTGTCCGGCCGGTGCTGCAAGTCCTCCGCTCACCCGACACTCGTCCATCGCGGCGGCCGCAATGCTTCGCCATGCAATCGTGAAGAACGACAGGTGACAGGATGCTGAAGATCGCAGGCGCCATCACGCGCCTGAACGTCTGGATCGCCCGGATCGTCGCCTGGTTGATCGTCCCGATGTTCCTTCTGCTGATGGCCGACGTGATCATGCGGTACGTCGTCGGCAGCGCGGCGATCTGGACCGCGGAATTCGCGCAGCTGATCTTCGGCGTCTATGCCGTCATCTGCGGCGGCTACCTGCTGGTCGAACGGGCGCACGTCAACGTCGACATCATCTACGGCCGGTTCAGCCGCAGGAACAAGGCGAGGGTGGACCTCGCGACGTCCTTCCTGTTCTTCCTCTTCCTCGGGGTGCTGATCTGGCAGGGCACAGACATGGCCTGGGAATCGGCCACTGCGCTCGAGACCTCCAACAGCATCTGGAACCCGCATATCTGGCCGGTCAAGGTCGCGATCCCGATCGCCGGGGTCCTGCTGCTGCTGCAGGGTCTGGTGCGCATCGCATCGGACATCCGCACGGTCATGGGCATCGAGAACGATCCCGAGATCTTCGGCAAGCAGGCCACCGACGAACCTTCTCACTGAACGCCCTCTCGCTGAACGCCCTCTCACTGAACGCCCTCTCACTGAACGGAAGAACTCCCGTGTCTGTCGAACTCGTCACGCTCCTCTTCTTCGGTTCGCTGCTGTTCTTCCTGTTCATCGGCACGCCGCTCGTCTTCACCCTGGGCGGCATCTCGGTCGTCTTCCTGTTCTTCACGATGGGGCCGGTCGGGTTCTACATCGTCGCGTCCAAGTTCTGGGACTCGATGATGAGCTTCACGCTGATCGCCATCCCGATGTACGTCTACATGGCGATGCTGCTGGAGAAATCCGGCGTGGCCCAGGACCTCTACCGCATGATGCACGTCTGGTTCGGCGCCATACGAGGTGGCCTGGCGATCGGCACCGTTGCGATCTGCGCGATCTTCGCCGCCATGAGCGGGATCAGCGGCGCCGCGGTGGTCACCATGGGCACCATCGCCCTGCCGCGCATGCTCGAGCGCGGCTACGACAAGCGCCTGGCGGTCGGCGCGATCAATTGCGGTGGCGGCTGGGGAATCCTGATCCCGCCGTCGATCCTGATGGTGCTCTACGCGCTGCTGACCGAGGTTTCCGTGGGCCGGCTGTTCGCCTCCGGCATCGGGCCCGGCATCCTGCTGTTCGTGCTGGTGTCGATCTACATCTTCGTGCGCGCCTGGCTGCAGCCGTCCCTGGCACCGGCGCTGCCGGTCGAGGAGCGCGGCGACTGGGCGCTCAAGCTGAGCTCGCTCAAGGCGGTGTTCCTGCCGCTCCTGATCGTGTTCCTGGTGCTCGGCGCCATCTTCGGCGGCTTCGCGACGCCGACCGAGGCCGCGGCGCTTGGCGTTTTCGGCGCCCTGGTTGCCTCGGCGATCCATCGCAAGCTGTCGATCGCCGTGCTGACCGACGCCGCGATGCAGACGTTGCGGCTGACCGCGCTGATCATGTGGATCCTGTTCGCCGCGCATGCCTTCTCGACCGCCTACACGACGCTGGGCGCCAACGATCTGATGAACCATCTGATGTCGCTGATTCCCGGGGGCCAGTGGGGGGCGCTGGCCTTCATGCTCGTCGTCCTGCTGCTGCTCGGCATGGTGCTCGACCCGGTCGGCATCATGCTGATCACGCTGCCCGTCTTCCTGCCGGTGGTGCAGGGCTATGGCTGGGATCCGATCTGGTTCGGCGTGATCTTCATCATCATGATGGAGATCGGCTACATGACGCCGCCTTTCGGATTCAACCTGTTCTATCTGAAGGCCGTGGCGCCGCCCGAAGTCACGATGAGTGACATCTACTGGTCGGTGATCCCCTACGTGCTGGTCACGTTCGTCGGCGTCCTGATCATCATCGCTCTTCCCGACATTGCGCTGTACTTCCCCAACCTGTTCTTCGGCGTCGCGAAGTAGGCCAGTCGCCATGCCCGTCGGGGGCGGTCTGGCTGTTCGACCGCTGGTGGCGTTTTTCATTTGATTTGCGTCAAGAGCGATCGGTCGGATCCGCTCTACTGAGCTAGGCGATCCGAGTTCCCGCGACTCGGGAGCCGCATCGGCGTCCCGCGTTCGCGCTGCGTGCCAGCCAGAATGCAGGGAAATGATCGATGAATACCAGACGGGCCCTTCTGCGAGGGCTGGCAGGAGGTGGCGCGGCGATGGGCCTCTCCGGGTGCGGCGAGCTACCGCGCGGCGCCGCCGTCCCCCAGTCGGAAGCCACCCGCGCCACGGTGCTCGGCCTGTCGAACGAGCGCTTTCATCCGGTCATCGATACGAAACTCGCTCAGGAGGAGCTGATGCAGGCCGCCGAGCGCCGCCGTCGCGGGGGGCAGAGGCGGACTCGCGCCATTGCGAGGGGTTGCGATGGGTCAAAGACGGTCGCCGCGTTCGGCGGTGATACTCGACAATCAGCGGAGAAACCGATGAACAATGTGGCAAGAGCGTCGACCCGAGCCCGCATACCAGAAACCGAACGTCCGGCGCACTCGGTCCCGGCAGGCGAGCTCGTTGCCGCCGGCAAGCGGCTGCGAGATGCTGCCCCCCGGTCGAGCCACCGCATCTGGAAGCGGCACAAGGACAGGGCGGATCCGCTCGAGATCCTGCGCGCTTCCGATGCCGGCCGGATGACCGAACTCCTGCCGATTCGCTACGGTCGCATGCTGCGGACGCCATTCACCTTCTACCGCGGGTCGGCTGCGGTGATGGCCGCCGACCTTGCCACCACGCCGACGACGGGGGTTCATGTCCAGGCCTGCGGCGACTGCCACCTGCTCAATTTCGGCGGGTTCGCCACGCCAGAGCGCAACATCGCGTTCGACATCAACGACTTCGACGAGACGCTGCCGGCGCCCTGGGAATGGGACGTCAAGCGGCTGGTGACTTCGTTCGTGCTCGCGGCGCGCTCCAACGGCCTCTCGGACGCCGCCGGCCGTGACGCCGCCGTGGCGTGCGCCCGAAGCTATCGCGAGCGGCTGCGCGATGTCGCGGAGATGAGCCCGCTGGAGGCATGGTACTCGCACATAGATGCGGAGGATGTCGTCGGCCTGCTCGACGACGCGGATCTGAAGAAGAACGTCCGGCGACGTATCGACAAGGCCCAGGAACAGAGATCGTCGGAAGTCGACTACCCGAAGCTGGCGGAAATGGTCGGCGGTCAGGTCCATATCAAGGATCAACCTCCGCTCATCTTCCACGTGGAGGCTTCGCGGGAAGAAGGCTTTCGCGCCTTCCTGGACAAGGCGATCACGCAATATCGGGAAACGCTGCAGGACGATCGTCGCGCCTTGCTCGATCGCTACCGGCTGGTCGATGTGGCGGTCAAGGTCGTGGGCATCGGCAGCGTCGGTCGGTATTGCACCGTCGGCCTGTTCATGTCCTCGTCGAACCAGCCTCTGTTCCTGCAGTTCAAGCAGGCCGTGCCGTCGGTCCTCGAGCCTCATGTCGGCAAGAGCTCCTATGACCACGCTGGTCAGCGCGTGGTGATGGGGCAGCGCCTGATGCAGTCGTCTTCGGACATCTTTCTCGGATGGGTGACGGGACTCGAAGGTCGCCAAGTCTATGTCCGGCAGTTGCGCGACGCGAAGATCAAGCCACTGGTCGAAACCTTCAATCGCGGCATGCTGCGGATTTATGGCGGACTGTGCGGCTGGGCGCTGGCCCGCGCCCATGGCCGGGCCAGCCATCCGTGGCTGGTCAGCGGATACCTCGGCACCAGTGAGACGTTCGACGAGGCCATGGGTGATTTCGCCGTCGCCTATGCGGACCAGGCCGAACGCGATCATGCCGCGCTCAAGGCTGCGGTGATCGCCGGCAAGATCCAGGTACATGTCGAGGAAGATCTGTAGATGCCTGTCGAGAGGAATCCGAATCTCGGATGCTCCTTCCACGTGGCCCAACGAAGGCTCGGTGGGCTCGTTCCATCGGCGAACAAGGGCGGGAATTGTGCCTGACGACGTTCGAACGCTTTGCGGGCAGAGCTCTGAGAGCCGCTGCGGCCGGCGTCGGCTCTCGCCATGACCCTCGACCCCGGTGAGCATGCTCTTCCGGTCGTGTTCCTGGTAAGCGTCGTCGTGATCCTGGCCGCCGGCGAGACGGGTCGCTGGCTTGGCAAGCGGAGTGCGAACCGCGGAGGCGGTATTTCGACGCTTGAGGGAGCCATACTGGGTCTGCTGGCGCTGATGATCGGGTTTACCTTTGCCATGGCGTTGGCGCGTTTCGAGGCGAGGCGCGATGCGGTGCTGACGGAGGCCAACGCGATTGGCACGACTGCCTTGTTGGCCAGGCTGCTTCCGGCGCCTCACGATGGCCAGACCATGACGCTGTTGCGCGCATATGTGCAGCTGCGCCTCGACATCACCCGACGCATGCCCTCGCCGGCGGAACTCGGCACGATGATCGGCCAGTCAAACGTCATTCAGGAGGCGCTTTGGCGGCAAGCCAAGGCCGTTGCCGGGAAGGACAACGCAATGGTGCCGACAGGGCTTTTCATCCAGTCGCTGAATGGCCTCATGGACGCCCAGGAGAAGCGTCTCGCAGCCGTGCGCAACAGACTGCCCGCTGTGGTCGTGTTCGCACTGTATGGTGTGACCGTCATCGCCATTGGATTCGCAGGCTATGCGACTGGCTTGGCCGCCGGTCAGTCGCGAGTGCCGGTCCATCTGACCGGCGTGCTCGTGGCGGCGATGGTGATGCTCATCCAGGATCTCGATCGTCCGGGCGCCGGCTTCATCAGGGTGAGCCAGGATTCCATGATCAGCGTTGCGGCCAGCGTCGCGACGTATTCCGACTAGATTTTGGTTGAGCAAGCGAAGGGGGAGCCATGGACCTGAGCGTGCCCGTTACCGGCAAGCGCCTGCGGACGCCCCGCGCCGCCGCCATCGCCGGGATCCTCTTTGCGGCCTTGCTTATTCTCGCCTTGGCGCTGTTTCTGTCGACGGTTCCGAAGGACCCGCTGGAGCCAGGCTCCTGGCTCTCCGCCCCTCTCGGGAGGGTCGTCCTTGCGATCAACCTGCTGCCGTTCGCAGGGATCGCGTTCCTGTGGTTCATCGGCGTTGTGCGCGATCGGCTGGCTGAGTCCGAGGACCGTCTCTTCGCGACGGTGTTCCTGGGCAGCGGTCTGCTGTTCCTGGGCATGATGTTCATTGCAGGGGCCATCTTCGGAGCCATGGTGACGGTCCACATGGCCAGGCCCGAGGACATCGTCAATTCGCCGACCTTCGCCCTGGCGCGTGCCTTTGCCTACAACTGCATCAACGTCTATGCGATCAAGATGGCGGCCATATTCATGATGATCACCTCGACGCTTGCCCTTCGGACGCGGTTCGTCGCCCGCTGGATGGCATTTCCGGGAGTCGCGATGGCCCTGACTCTGCTGTTCGCCGGCCACTTGTTCGATTGGAGCTTTGCCGTTTTCCCGGCATGGGTGCTTCTGATCAGCACCTACATTCTCATCGACAACTTCCAGCGTGCGCCTGCAGGTCGATGACTATTCCGGCACGCCGCAGTGGCGGTCGCCCGGCCGTCGGATTCCAGGATCGAAGCCGGCGCCAGGCGATTACCCTTTTTCACGCCATCCTCGTCTCGGCAGCGTGAGCGCCACGGCCATGCCCGTGACGTTGGCGGCGGCAGCGATCAGCACCGCCGTGCCGTAGGCGCGGGTCAGGTCGAACAGGTAGCCGGCGAGGACCGGCAGGCTGACGGCGGCCAGGCACCAGGCGATGTAGGTACGCCCGGCAACGCGGCCGTAGTCGGCCGGCCGCCAGTAGATGCCGATGCCGCCCGCGGTGGCGCCGGAGACGAAGCCGTAGCCCAGCCCGATCATGCCGAGCCCCAGCACCGCGGTGAGGGGCGCCGGCAGCAGCGTCATGAGAAATCCACCGCCGAGCGCCAGCACATGTGCCGCGCACATGACGTGCGGCACCGGCAGGCGATCGACCAGCCAGCCACCGCTGATGCGCGCCAGTGCGATCGCGCCGGTGAGCCCGGTCGTGGCCGCCACCGCCAGCGCTGCCGCGCCGCCATAGACGGCCACGATCTCGCGCGCCTGGCTCAGCACCATCAGCCCGGCCGCGGCGGCGAGGAAGAACGTCGCCGCGAGCTTGAAGAAGGTCGGACCCAGGATCGCGGGTGCTGCCGTCCCGCCGTCCGGCCTCTCGCTGCTCGCCGGCGCGATCAGCCGTGACCCGCTGTGGTGTGCGAGCAACGCTGCGCCGATGCCGCTCGCCACCAGGACGACGGCCAGTCCGCCCAGCGTGGTGCGCCATCCGAAGGCTTCGTTGCAGGCATGGAAGGCGGGCGTCGCGATCATCGCGCCCATCGGATAGAGGCTGACGATGTAGCCGTTGACCAGCCCCTGGCGCCGCCGCACCAGCATGTTCACACCCTGTTGCAGCAGGATGTAGGCCACGCCGCCGCCAGTACCGAAAACGACGCCGTAGCCGAGCAGCAGTTGCACGAGCCCGTCTGCCGTCGCCGCCATCGCGATGCCGCCGGCGGCGAACAGCGCGCTCGCCAGCACCAGGATCGGCGCGGGGGCAAGGCGATAGAGGAAGGCGGCGCCGACCGAGCCCGCCGTGAATCCCACCGTCGCGAGGCCGAAGACCAGCGACAGGGCCGAACGGGGGATGGCCAGCTCCTGCTCGATCGGGCGCAGGAGGACGCTGAAGGCATAGACCGACCCCAGGGGAAGGTTCATCAGCGTTGCCGCCAGCAGCGCCGCCCACAGGCGCTCGGTGCGGACGGGGAGGGTGAGCCTTGCAATGGACATGGCGCAGACCCTCCTATGCCGCGTGCACTCGGTCAATTCACCGCTGTTTCCAGGGGCCTCCTGAAAGGCCGCCCTGACCGCAACCGAAGGCGGGCGGCCTCATTGACGCATCAGGGTTCGCGGGGAAGGCCTCGCCGGGAGAGGCGCGTGTCCGCACCGGGTGCCCGCAGGTGGCCCGCCAACTCTCGCCGCAGCGCAACCCGGCGGCGCAATGGACATTGGGTGGTTCTCAGCCGCAGCAGCGAGGTTTGCGATGTCCAAGGCCAAAGTTCTTACAGACCATGATCAGATCCGTCGCTGGGTCGAGGCGCGCGGCGGGCAGCCGGCCCGCGTAAAAGCGACCGCCGGGGATCACGGTGGAATCCTGCGCATCGATTTCCGTGAGCCCGACCAGGGCCTCGAACCGATTTCCTGGGAGGAGTTCTTCTCCGTCTTCGAGGACCGGAAGCTGGCCCTGCTCGAGCAGGACGAGACGCGCGATGGCAAGACCAGCCGGTTCGCGAAGTTCGTCGATCGCGGGTGATCCGACGACAAAGGCGTCCGTTCGCTCTTCTTCAGGCGTTCTGATGCCCTTGGCGGTCGGCATTCCTCGTCAGGACGCCCGCTTCACGCCGGGCGGCCGCCACGTCCCGGCACCCGGGGGCAGGATCGAGGGCGGCGTCTCCTTGGGCCAGTAGAGCCGCATCACCATGTAGATCGGGCCGTCGGGCGCGGGCAGCCAGTTGGACTCCTTGTCGGCGCCCGGCGACTTGTTCTGCACGTAAAGGGTGAGGGCGCCGTCCCCGTTCTTCTTCAGTCCGGACAGCATCGGCGAATTGATCAGGTAGCGGTTGATTGGATTTTCGATCAGGAGCTGAGTCTTGCCGTCGTACATGGTGATCGACCAGAAGGCGTTGACCGGCGGCAGCTGGCCCGGTGGGAAGGTCAGCGTATAGGCGTGCTTGCTGCCGTCCAGCGTCTGGCCATTCTCGTCGGTGCGCGTCAGGGGATACATGGCCTCCACCGGATCGTTGCCGTAGATGCCGGCCTTCGCGGCAACCGCACGCATCAGCCAGTTGCCGTTGTAGAAAGCGCCGTCGCCCTGCAGACCGCTGACCTGCCAGCCGTTGATCGTCTTGCCGGCAGAGGCGATCCCGTCATCGACCTTGCGCTCGCCTTCCTTCATGCCCAGCCCGACCTCGAGCTTTTGTTCCAGCGGCAGGTCCTTGAAGTCGAAGGTCTTGCCGGGTCCGATGCCGAGGCGCGCCAGATGGCTGCGGATTTCCGTCTCGTTGGGCTGCGGCGGCGCGAACTGGAGGGCGAAGTCGAGGTATTCGAAGAAGTTCGTCTTCACCAGCTCCTTGTCGATGCGGGGAAAGTCGATCGCCGGCGCCGCGGGCGGCGGCGCCTGGTTGAGATAGCCCGAAAGCGTGCGCACCTTGTAGCCGGCCTGGACGGCCTTCACGTTGTCGATGTCGCCGGGATCGAAGAGCTGGGTGCGGAAGATGGCGAGCGACTGCTGCGTGCTCGAACGGAACACCTTCTTGATGCCGGACGGCGGCGTTCCGGCCCATGCCGGTCCCACGATCAGATAGTCGCCCGCATCGCCACCCGTGGCGCGCGTGCCGATGTAGCCGTAGTTGTAGGTGTTGCCGTCGCAGAGCTGGACCGAATAGTACCGCCTGGGATCGACGGCAGGGACCGACACGACGATCGGCTCGGCTCGCAGATCCAGCCAGGCCAGCGAGTAGGGTGTGTCGCTGTTGGGCGTGACGACGGCCGTGTCCTTGTAGGTGAAGACGCTGGCCTCGTTCTTGATCTGGTTGAACGGGGCCTTGAACTGCCCGGAATTGCGATCGACGGCGAACTCGTACATCACCGCATAGTTCATCACGAGCGGCAGGCCGTAGATGAAGCCGGCTTCGGCGATGTCCTTTGCCTTGAAGAAGACGGGGCGGGCGCTGCCGGTCTGGGCGCTGCCCCTATGGGCGCTGCTGGTCTGGGCCAGCAGAGCGCCGGGTTTCAGGGCGCTCGAGGCGGCGACCCATGCTGCCGAGCAGAGAAAATGACGTTTCGTGATCATTCGAGCATCCTTGATAGGCCGCCATCGACTCTTCGCACTTAAGGCGCAATAAGGAGGCGCGCTTTTCATTTTGCGACACGAGCAGACGATCGCTGTGGCCACCTCGACAAGATCCTCCGGACGGACGTTCGCGTCGTTCCGTCCGGTCGAAACAGCCACCACCCGCGCGGCGAGCCTGCACGGCCTGCCCATCGTTCTGGAGCAGAGGGGAGTCCCGCTGGGGCCGCTGCTCGACGCCGTCGGATTGCCGCGAACGGTGCTGGATGATCCGGAGGCCCCGGTCGATGTCGCGAAGGCCGTGCGTCTGCTGGAGCTTGCAGCCGGGGCGGCCGACTGCCCCCATCTGGGGCTTCTCTGCGGCCAGGGCATCCAGCCCGAGACGCTCGGCATCGCCGGGCGGCTTGCCCGGAACGCGCGCGACGTCGGCAGTGCCCTGCGCGGCCTCAGTCTCAACCTGCATCTCAACGGGCATGCCTTCGTGCCGACGCTGACGCTGGCCGACGACAGCGCCGAGTTCGGCTTGCGCCTCCTGCCCGACCTGCCGGGCAACACGATCCCCGCGATCGATGTCGGGATGGCGGCGGCCCTGACGATCCTGCGGGCGCTGTGCGGGCCGGGATGGAGGCCGCTGGATGTTCTGCTGGTGCATCGGCCGCCGGGCGGGCGCCAGCCCTACGACCGGCTGTTCGGCGTACCCGTGCGGTTCGGGAGTGACCGCAACAGCATCGTTTTTGCCGCGGCATGGCTCGGGCGGCCCGTTCACGGCGCCAATGCGGCGACAAGGCTCCTGCTCGAGCGGGAGCTCGCGCTGCTGGTGCAGCGGCACCGGTTGCCCGCGGCCGCGATGGCGCGTCGTGCCCTCATCGCCTGCATCGCGCGTGGAGACATGTCGGTGGCGGCGGTCTCGGCCGCCATGGGCCTCAATCCACGCAGCCTCAACCGCCGTCTGGCGCGGGAAGGAACGTCCGTATTCGATCTCATGAAGGAGGTCCGGTTCCAGGTCGCGCGCGATCTCCTGGCCAGCACGGCGCTTCCCATTACCGAGATCGCGGAGACGCTGCTCTATTCGAGCATCGGCGCCTTCACGCGCGCCTTCCGCCTTTGGTCGGGCAGGAGTCCCAGCGACTGGCGACAGGAGCAAGAGGCGAAGCGAGCGCCCGACGTGGGCCCGGGCTGACGTGGATGGTGCCGAGCGCAGGCAAGTGTCAGGCCAGGGACTTCAGGAGCGCCCGCGCCGAGACCACCTCCCGGGCCCGGCTGTCCTCGGTGAACTTCGCGCAGACCGGTCCCAGGATCGCCTTTGCTGCGCGCCGCTGCCCGTCGGCTTCGAGCGAACGCGCCAGAGCGCAGGACGCACGCAGCTCGAAGGTGAGCGTGCCCAGCGCGTCCGCCTCCGCGACGGCCGCGGCGAAGCTGGCGCGCGCCTGTTCCCGGTTGCCGTTCGCCGCCTGCACCCGCCCAAGGACGCGCAGAAGCTCGGCCCTGCACCAGCGTTCCCGATGCTGCTCCGACCGCTTGATGGCGTCGTCGATTCGCCGTTGTGCCTCCACGACGCGGCCCTCTTCCAGAAGGGCTTCGGCGAGCATGGCGAGGTACATGGGCCTGAGGATGACGAAGCCGGTTTCGAACAGATCGTCGAGGCTCTCTCCCATCGCGTCGACCGCCGCCCGTTCGGCGCGGACATGGCGTAGCGCCGCCTCGAAGAAGTGGGTGTGGCGGCGCCATATGGCGGCATTCCGGGCGACCGGATTGTCGCGCAAGGCCCCGACCCCTTCCGCCGCGCGGTCGAGATCCCCCGACCAGAGCGCCAGGGGCACGGCGGCAAAGGCCAGGGCGTGGCAATGGGACACGGCATGATCGATCGACAGCGCGGCGTCGACTGCCAGCGCGGCGGCCGTGGCGGCGGACTCGGATTGTCCCTGGAGCCAGCGGACGAAGGCCAGCGAATTTCGAATCCCGACATACCGGTCGATCTGGAAGCGGGTAATGCGGGCGCGCTTCTCGAGGCGGTCGAACCGCAGGGCAAGGCGCTCCAGCATCGCGCCGGCCTCGTGCACCTCGCCGACATAGGCCCGTAGCCGCGCCAGCAGACGGCGGCCGTCGGGAATCGCCGACCAGTCCTGCGCGCGCTCGGCGATCGATTCGAATTCGAGCATACGGCCGATCGCCGCGAACGGCTTTCCCGTATACATCTCGTAGGTCGCCAGGCCCCACAGGGCGCGAAGCTGGTACTCGGTGTCGCCTGCGTCGCGCGCGAGGTGCAGCCCGTCGATCCATGGCGCTGCGGTGGCGGGCAGGCGTTCCGCCGTGAAGGTGAGGGACCAGGCCCGGCTGGACGCCAGCTTCGTCTTCAGCGAGACGTCGCACGATGGCAGGCCGTTCGCGATGTCCAGGGCTTCCTTCACCCGCGTCGTGGTTTCGTGCACCGATCCCAGTGCTTCCCACAGCGGAATCGCTGCGACCGTGAGCCTGAGGCCGACGACGTTGTCGCCGGCTTCGCCGAAAGCCCAGGCGAGCGCCCGGCGCAGATCTTCCGAACGCGGTCCATGTTCGGCGATCCAGTCCTCTCCGACACGCCACTGCCATTCGCGCTCGGCGCGTTCCAGGACTGTGAGAAGATGCTCGGCAAGCCGGCGATACGCCTCGTCGCGTTCGCCGGCGGCATTCAGCCGTGTCATCGCGTAGCTGCGACTGCTCTCGAACAGCCGATAGTGGCGCGATCCGCGGGACAGGTCCGCCAGCACGAAAGACTTCGCGACCAGGTTCTCGATACCGGCCACGATATCGGCCGGGTCGAGCCCCGCGCCGCCGAGGATCGCGACGAGATCGTCCAGCGTAAAGTCGAGCACGAAGATCGCGGCGAAGCGCAGGATGCGCGCCTCGGCCTCCGAGAGCAGCCGGTAGCTCCAGTCAAGCGTTGCCAGCAACGTGCGCTGCCGCGCCGGCGCCGTTGTCGCGTCGCGGCTCAGCAGGCTGAAGCTGTCCTGCAGCAGTTGCAGCAGCTCGGCGGGGCGGCGCCTTTCGAGCCGCGTCGCCGCGAGTTCGATGGCGAGCGGAAGCCCGTCGAGCCGCCGGCAGATCGCCGCCACCGCGGCGGCATCGTCGTCCGACAGCACATAGCCGGCTTGCTCGTGGGCCCGGGCGACGAAGAGCGCGACGGCGGGGAAGCGCTGCGCCTGTGCGGCGGTGATCGGCGACGTGATGTCCGGACAGGACAGTGGTGACAGCCGGAACACATGCTCCTGCCGCGCACGCAGCGGTTCGCGACTCGTGGCGAGCAGGGCTGACCGCCCGAGATCCGATGCGAGATGCCCGGCTGCGGCGGCGACCGCCGCCGACACCTGCTCGCAATTGTCGAGGACCAGCAGCCGCGACGTGGTGCGCAGGTGATCGCCGATCCCGCCCAGCAGGTCGTTGAGGTCGACGCGGATGCCCAGCGCGCCGGCGATCGCGTGCACGACGAGCTGCGCGTCGTCGATCGCGGAGAGGTCCACGAAGCAGGCCGCGGCGCCATGGCGGCCGGAGAGCCGCTCTGCCGCAGCAAGCGCCACCGTGGTCTTGCCGACTCCTCCGGCGCCGGTGACCGTGACCAGCGGGCGTTGCGAGACCGCTTCGGCCAGCGAGACGATCTCTTCCTCGCGTCCGACGATCCGGTCGGCATCGAACACGCTGGCGCGCAGGGCTGACCATCGCTGCGACGACAGCCGCGCGCGGCCCTCGACCGTCACCGGCAGGATGAAGCGATAGCCGCGTCCGGGCACGTTCACGATGCAGCGCGCATCGTCGGTCCCCGCCTGCAGAACCTTGCGCAACGCCGTGACATGGACCTTGAGATTGCTTTCGTGGACGTAGAGACCGGGCCATACATGGGCTTCGATGTCGGCCTTGGAGACGAGTTCCCCGGCACGCCGTACCAGCAGGGTCAGGATATCGAGCGCGCGGCCGCCGATCCGGACGGGGGTACCGGCACGCAGCAGGAGCTGCCGGTCGGGCAGCAGGCGGAAGGTGCCGAACTCATAGGACTGCTCAGCCGACCGGTGCTGCCGTTCGGAGCCTTCGCGACCCGCCTCGCCAGCGGGAACAGCGTCATCTTTCGATCGAAACACGCTCGCCGCCCGCACCATTGGAACACTGCAGTCGACGCCTGCGCCCTCTCCCCGATGCACTTCGTCTCGGGCGTCGCCAGGCCGCATCATCGCGCGTCTGCCGTCATAGTGACGTAGGCAGGGATGAATCTGCAAGTGTCGGCCAACCGGTCGGGCAACCGGGAAACGGCCGGAGCGTCGCATGATGACGCGATGGAGGTGTCGCCTCCATCGCGTCCGCTGCCTCCGCTTCGAGATCGCGGATGAACTGGTTGAAATCGAGATCGTCGCGAATGTGGAAGCAGATGTGCGTCATCCGCGGAAAGGCGGGGCTCGTGGGGGCGAGTGGTTCGGAGCCTTTTCTGTCGCCGCGCCGAGGTCGGTCCCGCCGCCGGTGATGATCACGACCCTGGCGTGGAGTCCTTCTCTCATGACTCTGTCTCGCCGTATCGCTACTGAGCCAGATAGCCGCCATCGATCACCAGTTCGGCGCCGGTGACGTAGCTCGACTCGTCGGAGGCCAGGAAAAGGCACCCATAGGCGATCTCGATCGGCCTTCCGGCCCGCTTCATCGGAGTCGAGGCGATGACGAGCTCGTTGAGATCCGCCGCCTGCGCCTGGGTGAGCGGCGTGTCGATGAAGCCGGGATGCACGGAGTTGACGCGAATTCCGTCGGCGACATAGGTCATCGCCGCGTTCTTCGACATGTTGCGAACCGCGCCCTTGGTGGCGTGATAGGCGTGGGCGCCGCTGACGGCGGCGCTGCCCCAGATCGACGAGATGTTGACGATCGAGCCCGACTTCTGCTTGCGCATGACGCGGACCGTCTCGCGCATGCCCAGGAAGACGCCGGTCTGATCGACGGCGATCATCTTCATCCAGTTCTCGATGTCGAGCTCGTCCAGCGGCTCGTAGGCGATGATGCCGGCATTGTTGATCAGTACGTCGAGGCGCCCGCATTGCCCGACGATCGCGCCGACCGCCGTCGCCCAGGCGTCCTCGCTGGTGACGTCGAGTTCGATGGCCTCGATGCCACCGGAATAGGCGGAGTCGGGCGACGCGATGTCGCCAGCGAAGACGGTGGCGCCTTCCTTGGCGAACAGCTCGGCGACGGCGCGGCCGATGCCGCTCGCGGCTCCGGTCACCAGCGCTACTTTCTCATGAAGCCTCATGTCACGTCCTCCGTCGAGTGCGGGATTCCGGACCGCCTGGGAGACGTACGAAGCGATCTCGACGGAGCCGTCACCGATTCGATCCTGCTGCAGGTATCGAAGCGCGGTGGCTGGGCGTCTGGCGAGTAAATCGTGGTTAAGGCAACGGGCGGGCGATTCCCGAGCCGCGCGCGGCTCCAGCACGCATGGGGTTGCGCCGTGTCTCGGCAAGGACCGGTTCCAAGGACCGTTCTCCCTCGACCTCACGTCGAGCGGCTCGGCACAACGCGCTCGGCTCCTGCGGGTGGCGACCGACGGCACCACCTTCGACGTCCATCTCCTGTTCGCCGACACCCTTGACGTCGCGGCCGGCGTCGTCGACCTGGGGCGACGGGATTGGATCTAGGTAAATCTTCTACTTATTTCCTGGGCTTCCGGCGACTTGCCCGCGCCTGAGTGAGCCGCCATTCCGCCGCGGCTCTGATTTGGGGGTTCGTGAAAATGTGCGGAAATCTTATGACGGCCGCTTCGATGGTATAATCCAGCAAGCCGAGCGAATGGAGGCGCTTGAAGCCTGATTGGATGTCGCCGGTCACGACAAGCTTCTCGATTGCGCTTTGGGTACCCAAAGATTCCCGCATCGCCAGAAACTTCGTGGGGACATAGCCGAGCTTCCCGGCCAAGCCGAGCATCTCGTCGATGAAGTCGTCCAGTTCGGTCATGGGTGTACTATGCCACAAGCCACGCCGGCTGGCGGTCCTGGAAATGCTTCCGACTCGGACTTGGGGCAAACCATTTTCTTGCCATTCTCCTCATCGTGACCGAGCGAACCGGACACGTACCGGACATAGGGTAACGCTTCCCGATGCCGGGAATGCCTAACCCTTGCCGTAAGTGTTCGGCAGGTCTGCATTAATAACTAATATAACTAACGCACTGCAAGTTATTGACATGAGTCATCACGGCGAGCAGAATGTCGGACGGCTTCCGCGCGAGGCCGGCCAATCCTGCAGGCAGACAGATTCAAACGTCACCAGTTCCGACACGCCCGGCCGGGGCGTGGGGGTCCGAGCCGTGGCTGCCCGCTGCCATCGAGGAAGCGTGGTCGCTCCGATATCCAACGCTTTGCCGGCCGCAGGGAGCGGGCCGTCGCCCGGATTCTTCCGGCCCTATATACGGAGCGCAAAAAGTCGATGTCAGACGTAGTCGACCCGGACGATCTCGATCTCCTCCTCGCCGCCGGGCGTGCGCATGCGGACGACGTCGCCTTCGTGAGCGCGCAGCAGGGCGCGGGCGATGGGCGAGATCCAGCTCACATGGCCCTGGGTGAGGTCGACCTCGTCGACGCCGACGATCTTGACGGTGCGCTCCTCGTCCTTCTCGTTGGCATAGGTCACGGTCGCGCCGAAGAACACCTGGTCGGTCCTGGGCCGCTTGGCCGGGTCGACGACCTCGGAGCGCTCCAGCCGCTTGCTGAGGAAGCGGATGCGGCGGTCGATCTCGCGCAGGCGCTTCTTGCCGTAGAGATAGTCGCCGTTCTCCGAGCGGTCGCCGTTGGCGGCGGCCCACGACACGACCTGTACGACCTCCGGCCGCTCCTTGCGCATGAGCGTCATCAGCTCCTCGCGCAGGCGCGCGAAGCCCTGCGGGGTCATGTAGTTCTTGGCGCCGGCGGGGAGGCCCGCGATCTCATCGGGGAGATCGTCGTCCTCGTCGCCGTCGCTTTCCTTGGTGAAAGCCTTGCTCATTTCGGCTCCTGTTCTATCAAGGACCGGCCGATGACCACCAGCCCCACCCCCCGCCTGCAGCGCGCCTCCGGCGAATGCCGTGTCGCCTTCGACCTGCGGGACGGGGCGACGCGGCTGGGCGACCTCTATCAACGCGATCCCTGCCGGGTCCTGTTCCCCAGGTCGGAGCCGGGTGAACCGCCGCAGGCGGTGCTGCTCACCACCTCGGGCGGCGTGACCGGCGGTGATTCGCTCGACATGACCGTCGAGGTCGGGCCGCAAGCGACGGCCCTGGCCACCACCCAGGCGGCCGAGAAGGTCTACCGCGCCGCGCCGGGTGGCGGCCATTGCCGTATCGACGTGGCCGTCCGCGTCGCCGGCGGCGCCGGTCTCGACTGGCTGCCGCAGGAGACGATCCTCTTCCAGGGTGCGCGGCTGAAGCGTCGCACGGTGGCCGATGTCGAGGCCGGCGGTGCGCTGCTGGCCTGCGAAATGGTCGTGCTCGGC
>QFCS01002010.1_pt1 | contig 51314 bp, 44 predicted proteins | sample 3576561 | NCBI WGS metagenome assembly QFCS01 | reverse complement strand
TGGCAGATCGGCTTCACCGCCACCGTCTACGGCTTCGACCTCACCGTCGCCTATGTCGACACAAACCTCGACATCGCAAACTGCGCCAATACCCAGAACTGCCAGGCGCGCGCCATCTTCAGCGTCAGCAAGACCTTCTGATGACAGTTCCGTTGAACTGACAATTTCGCGTTGCCCACCCCGACTCCGCCGCGCAAGATTGCGGCGGAGAGGGGAGTGTTTCGCGGGACATGAGTACGACGGCAGCAACGCGGCCCGCCGGCGCCAGGCGGACCGCCGGCCTTGCCTTGGCCGCGCTCGGCGTGGTGTTCGGCGACATCGGCACCAGCCCCCTCTACACGGTCCAGACCTGCTTCAGCGCCTTCACTGGCCTCACCGCCACGCGGGACAACGTGCTGGGCATGCTGTCGCTGATCACCTGGGCGTTGCTGATCGTCGTCTCCCTCAAGTACGTGACCGTCGTCATGCGCGCCGACAATAGCGGCGAGGGCGGCGTGCTGGCGCTGATGGCGCTGGTCTCGCGCGAATCCGGCATCTCGGCGCGGCGACGGCGCGTCTACGTTCTGCTCGGCCTCGCCGGCGCCGCACTATTCTACGGCGACTGCCTGCTGACACCCGCCATCTCGGTACTGAGCGCCGTCGAAGGCCTCACCGTCGCCGAACCCGAGTTCGGCCCGGTGGTGCTGCCGCTGGCGCTGGGCGTGCTGATCGGGCTGTTCCTGATGCAGCGCTTCGGCACCGGCGGCATCGGCAACCTGTTCGGACCGGTCATGCTGGTCTGGTTCGCGATCCTGTTTGTGCTCGGCGCCCGACAGATCGTTCTCTATCCCGAAGTGCTGGCGGCGCTGTCGCCGCTGCACGCCCTCGACTTCGCCATGCGCCACCAGGCGGTGGCCTTCGTGTCGCTGGGCGCGGTCACCCTCGCGCTCACCGGCGCGGAAGCGCTCTACGCCGACATGGGCCATTTCGGCCGCACGCCGATCCGACTGGCCTGGGCCGGCGTCGTGCTGCCGTCGCTGCTTGCCAACTACTACGGCCAGGGCGCCCTGCTGCTGCTCGACCCGTCGGCCGTGTCCAACCCCTTCTTCCGGCTGGCCCCGTCCTGGGCGCTCTACCCGCTCGTGGTGATGGCCACCGTCGCCACCGTGATCGCCTCGCAGGCGACGATTTCCGGCGCCTTCTCGATGGCCCAGCAGGCGACCCTCCTCGGCCTCAGCCCGCGCGTGCACATCCAGCACACCTCGGCCAGCGAGTTCGGCCAGATCTACGTACCGGCCGTGAACTGGCTGCAGCTCGCGGGCGTGATCGCCATCGTCCTCTCCTTCCGCACCTCGTCCAACATCGCCTCGGCCTACGGCATCGCCGTGACCGGCACGATGCTGATCACCACCGGCCTGGTTCTGGTGCTGGCGATCCGCAGCTGGAAATGGAATCCGGTCCTCGCCGCACCGCTGTTCCTGCTTCTCCTCGCGGTCGACGGGGCGCTGTTCTCGGCCAACATGCTTAAGTTCGAGCAAGGCGGCTGGGTGCCGCTGGCCATCGGCTCGGCGCTCTTCATCGCCATGTGGACCTGGTATCGCGGCCGCCAGGCCGTCGGCATCCGCGAGAAGGAGCGCGCCGTGCCGGTCGACACGCTGCTCGAGGCGCTCGAGCCCAAGCTTCTCTACCGGCCGCCGGGTACGGCGATCTACTTCACGACCTACTCGGACTACGGCTCCAACTCGCTCATGCTGAACCTCACGCACAATGGCGTGCTGCACGAGCATGTGGTGCTGCTCACCGTGCATGTGCCGGACGCGCCCTACGTGGCGTCCGACAAGCGCCTCGAGGTCAAGGAGCTCGGCAGCGGCCTCTACCGGGCCATCCTGTGCTACGGCTTCATGGAGCAGCCGCAGGTGGGGCGCGATCTCGCGGCGCTGGCCGGCCACGGCATCCCGCTCGATCCAAGGCAGACCTCGTGGTTCATCGGGCACAACAACCTGATCGGCGGCGAGCGGCCGCTGCTGCCGCGCTGGCAGCGCAACCTCTTCCTTCTGCTGGCCCGCTTCGCCGCCAGCGCCAGCGACTTCTGGGGCGTGCCCGCCAACCGGGTGGTCGAACTGGGCAGCCGGCTGGAAATCTAGACCGGTTCTGCCGCCCCGTGTGCCGGGTCAGGCCGCCGGGTCAGGGGGCCAGGTCAGGGGGCCAGGTCAGCGCTCATGCGTCGAACGCGGTGAGGCAGACCGCCTCCTCGACGGCCGGCTGCAGACCGCGCGCCAGCAGGCCGCCAAGGCGCGCGAAGATGCGCCCGGCCTCGATGAAGCCGACATCCTGCGCCACCGCCTCCGCGGCGACATTGAGCAATGCATTGCCGGCGAGGTCGCGGCATTCGGCCGGCAGGTCGGCGACGGCTTCGGAGAGCAGCCGCATGGCCCGCTGCAGGTCGGCCACCCGGTCTTCCTCGGCCACGCTCAATGCAGCCTCCCGCCGGCATCACCGACCGGCGGCGCCAGCCGCAGCCCGGCGCCGGCCAGCGCCATCGCGAAGGATTTCAGCCGGATCGCCGCAACCCGCGACGCCGTGGGCGCCATCAGTATGTCGAGCGACGCCAGCAGCGGACGGTCCATCTCGCCCTGCGCCAGGCCGCACAGCGCCACCAGTGTCGCCTCGTCACGACTGACCTGCCCGCAGGTCGGGCGATGGACCTGCATTGGCCGCCGCGCGCCGAACAGGAAGGCATCCATGGCGATGGCGAAATCGGGCAAGGCATCGAGCAGGCCCGCCATCTTGAACCCGCGATGCAAGGGTGAGCCCTCGGCCGGCACCGCGCGATCCTGGTGCCACTGCCGCAGCGCCCACAGCACGAAGCGGTCGCCGAGGGGCAAGGCGCAGGCGCAGCCCGGTCGGCCGCACCCGCCACGCGCCGGGCGGAGCGTGTTAACCCCTTGTTCTGACAGAGTTTCCATAGCTCACCGCAACTTGATCGCCGTTGACAACTGAGCCCACTCTATGAGATTGAGAGTCAATCGCAAGACTAAAAAAGGGATTTACTGGGGCCATGAGCCAGTCAATGCAGGCGACGCGCCCGGAACCGATGGGGCGGGAGCCGGCCACGCCGGAAACCTTGACGTCAGAGACGCTCGGCGTCGCGGCCGCCGCCCTTGCCCCGGCCATCGACAGCACCGCGCTGCTGAAAGGCCGCCGCGAACTGCTCATCCGCCACGGCAGCGAATTCTACCGGCTGAGGCTGACCGCCTCCAACAAGCTGATCCTGACCAAATAACGAAACCCCGGGAAGCCATCCCTTCCCGGTCAAACTAGCCCAGCCAGCCTGACTCCCCGAGAGTCGTGCCCGCCAGGCGTCTCTTTCTTTCGGGGGACCCACTGGCCATGCAGAGCAGGCGACTTCTTTATCTTCTCCTGGCAAGCACCGCGATCGGCGGCACGATCGCCCTGCCGCTTTCGGCCCAGACGCCGCCTCCCGCAGCGTCGACGCAAGTGACGCCGGGCCAAGCGACGCCGGGCCAAGCGACGCCGGGCCAAGTGATACAGGGCCAGGCGACACCGGACGCCACCGGCAACACCACGCCGCCGCCGCCCGCCGCGACCTGGCCCGGCACGACGACCACGCCGGTCGCCACGCCCGGCCAGCCTGTGCCGACGCAGCTCGACGCCGTCACCACCGCCGCGACGCGCACGCGCCGCCCGCTCGACGACGTGCCCGCGACCGTCTCGGTCATCACCACCGAGGACATCGACCGCGAGAACATGCAGGACGTGCGCGACCTGGTGCGCAACGAGCCCGGCGTCACCGTCGGCAACAACCCGACGCGCGCCGGCTTCCAGAACTTCATCATCCGCGGCATTGGCGGCAACCGAGTCCTGCTGATGGTCGACGGCATGCGCACGCCGGACTTCCCGGACAGCAACATGGGCGCGGGCACCTACACGCGCGAGCAGCCCGACCTCGAGGACATCAAGCGCGTCGAGATCATTCGCGGTCCCGCTTCGGCGCTCTATGGCTCCGATGCGCTGGGCGGCGTCGTCGCCTACACGACCAAGGATCCCGGCGACTACATGATCGGCGACAAGAACATCTACGCCAGCGTCAAGGGGGCCTATTCAGGCGCCAACCAGCAGTTCGCCGAGACTTTCACGGGCGCGGTCAAGCAGGGCAACGTCGAGTTCCTCGGCATCTACACACGCCGCGACGGCCACGAATTCTCTCCGGCGCAATCCTCGCTCGCCCCCAACCCGACCAGCTGGTACAGCAACGACTTCCTGGCCAAGCTGGTGCTGCGCCCGACCGACGTCGACACGATCCGCATCACCGGCGGATATACCCAGAGCCAGCAGAGCACGCAGATGCTGTCCGGTGTCGGCATCTTCCCGAGCCTCTTTGCCCGCATCTGGGACGAGTGGGGCCAGGACTACACCAATACCTACCGCATCAGCGCCCAATGGGTTCACAACGCGCCGATCGGATTCATCGACCGTATCGACTTCCTCGCCTACTTCAATTCTGTCTATCAGCAGGCCGATACCTACCAGCTGCGCGGCACGGTCGCCGGCGCGAGCCCGTCGAATGCCCGCACGTCCCAGTTCTGGTACACGCAGAACGTCTCGGGCGCCGAGCTGCAGATGAACACGGACACGCTGCTGTTCGACACGCGCAACGTGTTCACCTATGGGCTGAGCTTCGCCTACACCACGACGACGCGGCCGAGGAACCGCTGGCAGATCACCCTCGCCACCGGCGCGCGCACCCAAAGCGTCGGCGGCGAGACCTATCCCAACAAGAACTTCCCGGACACGGACACGATCCAGGCCGGCGCCTATCTGCAGGACGAGATCACGGCGCTGGGCGGCCGGCTCACCATCACGCCGGCGGTACGCCTCGACTACTACAAGCTCAATCCCAATCCTGACCGCTACTACTGGAACTCGACCGGCGCGGCGTTCAACTACCTGCCGGCCTCGAGCACCTATGTCTCGGCCTCGCCCAAGCTCGGCGCGATCTATCGCTTCTCCGAGCAGTATTCGGGTTACTTCCAGTACGCGACGGGATTCCGCGCCCCACCCTATGACAATGCCAACTTCGGCTTCACCAACGCCGCATCCTTCTACCAGATCCTGCCCAATCCGAACCTCAAGCCGGAGACGGCCAACAGCTTCGAGGCGGGCTTCCGTGGCAAGTATGCCGACGGCTCGAGCTGGCAGCTCACCGGCTTCTACAACCTGTACAACAACTTCCTGGAAACGGTGACGGTCGGCCAGGTCGGCCCGGTCACCCAGTATCAGTACGTCAACCTGACCAACGTCACGATCTGGGGCGTGGAAGCGCGCGGCGAGTACCGCTTCGCGCCACAGTGGTCGGTGCTGGGCTGGACGGCCTTCGCGCAGGGCTGGGACACCCGCACCGGGCTGCCTATCGACTCGGTCTCGCCGTGGGCCACCCAGGCACGCATCCGCTACGGCTCCGACGAAGGCTTCGTGGCGCAGCTCATCGGCACCATGACCGCGCAGCACAACATGGTCAGCAATCCGAACTACTTCCAGACGCCCGCCTACTTCAACCTCGACGCCACCGTTGGCTACGTCTTCAAGGAACATCTGAAGATCAACGCCGGCGCCTTCAACATCACCAACGCCAAGTACTGGAACTCGGCGGACGTGACCGGGCTGAACGCCACCAACCAGCAGCTCGATCTCTACGCCCAGCCCGGCCGCTACTTCGGCGTCAACGTCACGGCAAGATGGTAGTCCCGGCGGCCCTCTCCGCCGAGCGACTACCGGCGCCATCGGCACGTCCACCCGGCGTGTCGATGGCGCTGTCGCTTGCGCTGCATGGGGTCGCCGCCGTCTTCCTGTTCGCCGCCGGCACGTCCGGCGGTTCCGCCGCGGGCGAGGGTGCCCTCATGGTCGACGTCGCCTTCGCCTCCGATCCCGGCACGTCCGCATCGCCGCCGGCATCTTCCACGTCGTCTCCAGAGCTCGCCGCCGCGCCTGCCGCCGACGGCCACGCCGAAACGGCACCGTCCGATGCGGCCAGCCATGAGCCCGCTCCGATCGAAGCCGCGACGGAACCGCCAGCCGAGCCTGTGCCCGCTCCTGCACCCGAGACCGCTCGCCCCATCGAATTGCCCGCCGCCGAGCCCCCACCGCCCGTCGAGCTTTCGCAGCCCACGTCGATCGATCTGCCGCTGCCCCAGGAGGCACCGCCGCCGGATCTTTCCGAATCGAAGCCGCTCGAGCTCGCGCCGCCGCAGGAACCGCCACCGCTCGACGTCGCGCAGATGATGGCCGTTGCGCCACCCCCGCCCGAACGGAAGCCTGAACGGAAAGCCGCGCAGAAGCCGGAACCGGAGGAACGGAAGTCCGAACCCAAGCCTGAGGCGAAGCAGGCGACGCCGCCGGCCAAGCCGAAGCCCCCGCCTGCACCAGCCGCGCCGCCGCAGCGCTCCGCCACCGCGTCGAAGGCGGCGCCCCCGAAAGCGGCGCCGTCGAAGGCGCCCTCATCAAACGCCCGGGCGTCCAACGGCCAGCCGCAGCAGGGTTTCGGCAATAGCGGCGCCGCCCAGCAGGCAGCCGCCGGCTTCCTGCCGGTTCCCGCCATCGTCTTCGAGGGCAAGCCGCGCTTCCGCCATCCGCCGACCCCGGCCGCCTACCCGCCGCGCGCCATCGAGCTCAACCAGCAGGGCGAAGCTCTGGTGCGCGTGCGCCTCGATACCAACGGCAATGCCGTCGAGATCGTCCTGCATCGCTCCAGCGGTTACCACATGCTCGACAAGGCGGCCCTCGCCGCCGTCCGCAGCTGGCACTTCCTGCCGGCCGTGCGCGATGGCCGGCCCGTGCCGTCCTGGGTCGAGATCCCCGTCCGCTTCCATCTACGCTAGTCTCAACCTGCGCCAACCAAGGAGTCTGTCATGCTTTCCTCCTCCAACACCGAGCTGGCGGCCCGCTGGAGCCGGCTGCGCGGCGAGCAGCCGGCCCTGCGCATCCGCGACGCAGCGGCGACGCTGGGCGTCAGCGAGGCCGAGCTCGTCGCCCTCGGCGTCGACCACACGGGCGGCGGTCAGAAGTCGGTGCCGCTGACCGACTTCCGCGCCATCCTGAACGAGCTGCCGTCGGTTGGCCGCGTCATGTGCCTGACGCGCAACGAGCACTGCGTGCATGAACGCCACGGCCGCTTCGAGGACGTCCAGGTGGGCGGGCCCCAGGGCATCGTGCTGGGCGCCGACATCGACCTGCGCCTGTTCCTCGGCAACTGGCGACACGGCTTCGCGGTGCGCGATCCCCTGAAGCGCGGCGAGCGGGTGAGCCTGCAGTTCTTCGACGCGGCCGGCGACGCCGTGCACAAGATCTACGCCACCGAGGAGACCGACCGGAAGGCGTTCGACGCGCTGATCGCCCGCCACCGCACCGAGGGCCCCGCCGACGTCGCAGTCGTCCCGCGGACACCCGACGTGCAGGACCGGCCCGATTCGGCGATCGACCTCGACGGTCTCCGGGCGGCCTGGCGGGCCATGAAGGATACGCACGAATTCTTCGGCATGCTGCGCAAGTTCGAGGTCGGCCGCGTGCAGGCGCTGCGGCTGACCGGTGAGGAGTTCGCTCGCGAGCTGCCGTCGCGCGCGCTGCGCGAGACCATGGAGCTGGCGAGCGTCGAGCGCACGCCGATCATGATCTTCGTCGGCAATCACGGCTGTATCCAGATCCATACCGGCCCGATCCAGCGGCTGCTCGAAACCCACGGCTGGTTCAACGTGATCGATCCGACCTTCAATCTGCATCTGCGCGAGGCCGGCGTGGCGCGGGTCTTCTCCGTGCGCAAGCCGACCGAGGACGGCATCGTGACGTCGATCGAGGCCTTCGACGCGAACAACCGCAACATCCTGCTGATGTTCGGCGCCCGCAAGCCGGGCACGCCCGAGCTCGAGGCCTGGCGTGCGCTGGTCTCACGCATCGAGAAGCAGGCGGCCTCGTGAAGTACGGACCGACAGGCGGGCGGATCGGCGCGCGGATCGGCCGGCGCGCCGCCGTCGCCCTGGCCGTCGCGCTGGGCACGGCGGCGACGTTCGTCCCGCCGGCAGCCTTCGGCCAGAAGGCACCCCGCATCGTCTCGGTGGGCAGCTCGCTCACCGAGATCTTCTATGCCCTGGGGGCGGAGAATCTGCTGGTCGGCGTCGATACGACCAGTCTCTATCCCCCGGCGGCGCGCGCGTTGCCGCAGGTCGGCTACATGCGCGCCCTGTCGGCCGAGGGGGTGCTGGCGCTCAAGCCCACCCTGATCATGGCGACCACGGCGGCGGGGCCGGCGACGACGCTCGACCAGCTGCGCTCGACCGGCATCGAGATCATGGTCCTGCCCGATCACTACGACTACGACAGTGTCGTCGAGAAGATCGAGGCGGTCGGCAAGGTCACCGGCAAGACGGCCGAAGCCGCCGCGCTGATCGCCGAGGGCCGGCGTGAAATGGCGGCGCTCAAGGCACGGCTGGCTTCCGCGACCGGAAAGCCGCGCGTTCTCTTCCTGCTGTCGATGAACGGCGGGGCGCCGCAGGCCGCCGGCCGCGGCACCGCCGCCGACGGCATCATCCAGCTCGCCGGCGGCGTGAACGCCATCGACGGCTACACCGGCTACCGGCCGCTGACGCCCGAGGCCGTGCTCGCCTCGCGCGCCGACTTCGTGCTGATGCCGCGGCAAAGCGTCGAGGCGATGGGCGGCGTGCAGGCCGTGCTCGACCAGCCCGCGCTGAACCGGACACCGGCCGGCCGCAACGGCAAGGTCCTGCAGTTCGACGTGCTGCTGCTGCTGGGCTTCGGCCCGCGTACGCCGCAGGCTGCCACCGAGCTGGCCGCCGCCTTGCATCCGGAGCTCAAGTGAGATCGCCTCTGTCACCTCCCCCACGTCGTGGGGGAGGTGGCGCGCAGCGCCGGCGGGGGCACGGGTGACGACGATGTCGCCGCTCCATACCCGGCCCGGCCGCATGGACCATCCCAGGGACCTTTCGTGACCTTCCCCCTCGCCCGCCCCATTCCCCTCTTCGCCCTCGCCGCGGCGGCAAGCGTGCTGGGCAGCATGTGCATCGGCGCCTTTCCCGTCGGCCTCGGCCAGCTCCTGGCGGCGCTCGGCCTGTCCGACCAGCCGCTCGACGACACGACGGCGGCCGTCGTCTACGCCATCCGCGCGCCGCGCGTCGTCGCCGCCTTCGCCGTCGGGGCCGCGCTCGCGGCGGGCGGCGCTGCGCTGCAGAGCCTGTTCCGCAATCCCCTGGCCGATCCCGGCCTGCTCGGCGTATCGAGCGGCGCCGCGCTCGCCGCCGTTACGGTGATCGTGCTGGGCGAGCGTGTCATCCATGTCCTGCCGCCACAGCTGCGGCCCTGGCTGCTGCCGCTGGCGGCCTTCCTGGGCGGTCTCGTCGCGACCGTCGTCGTCTACCGGTTGGCGGCGCGCGAAGGCATCACGCTGATCGGCACGCTGCTGCTGGCCGGCATCGCGGTCAACGCAGTGGCCGCCGCCGGCATCGGCATGCTGGTCTTCATGGCCGACGACCAGCAACTGCGCACCCTGATCTTCTGGACCATGGGCGGCTTCGGCGGCGTCACCTGGACTGCCATCGTACCCGCCCTGCTGGTCATGGCGGTGGCTGTGCCCACGCTCCTGCCGGTCGCCCATCTGCTCGACGCGCTGGCGCTGGGCGAGCGCGAGGCCGGCCATGTCGGCGTCGATGTCGAGACGCTGAAGCGCCGGCTGGTGGCGCAGGTCGCCCTGGCCGTCGGCGCCGGCGTGGCAATCTCCGGCACCGTGGGCTTCGTCGGCCTGATCGCGCCGCACATCGTTCGCCTGCTGCTCGGTCCCGCCCATCGCACGTTGCTGCCAGCGGCTGCGCTGTTCGGCGGCGCCTTCCTGGTGCTGGCCGATGCCCTGGCGCGCACCGTCGTCGCGCCGGCCGAGCTGCCGATCGGTGTGCTGACCGCGCTGGTCGGCGGTCCGTTCTTCCTCTGGCTGCTGGCCGGCCGCGCCGCGCGGGAGGGCCTGTGAGACCGCCCCTCCTGCAGGCCGATGCGATCACCGTGCGCGCCGGCTCGAAAGTCCTGATCGCCGACATGTCGCTCGCCCTCGTGCCCGGCGAGTTCCTGGCCGTGATCGGCCCCAACGGCGCCGGCAAGAGCACGCTGTTGGGCGCCCTGTCCGGCGACCGCCTGCCTGCCGCTGGCCAGGTGACGCTCGCCGACCGGCCGCTCGCCCTGTGGAGCAAGCGCGAGCTCGCGCTTCATCGCGCCGTGTTGCCGCAGCAGTCGACCGTGGCCTTCGACTTCACCGGCCTGCAGGTCGCCATGCTGGGCCTGCTGGCCCATCGCGACCGCCTCTCCGAGAACCAGATGCGCCGCCTCGCCGCGCAGGCGCTGCAGGAGACGGAGGCGCACGCCTTTGCCGACCGGCCCTACACCGTGCTGTCGGGTGGCGAGCGCCAGCGCATCCAGCTGGCGCGCGTGCTGGCGCAATGCGACGCCGATCCGACGACGCGGCCCTTCCTGCTGCTCGATGAGCCGATCGCCGGCCTCGACCTCTCGCACCAGCACGCCGCCCTGGCGAGCGCCCGCCGCCGCGCCGACCGCGGGCTGGGTGTGCTCGCGGTGCTGCACGACCTCAACATGGCGGCCCGCTACGCCGACCGTGTCGCCATCGTCGAGAATGGCCGCCTGACGGCGCTCGGCCCGACCGCCAGCACGCTCGACCCGGAGCGGCTGTCGTCGGTGTTCGCGACGCGCATCGTGCGGGTGCAGTCCGGCGGCATGACCGCCTTCCTCAGCCCGGGTTGAGCACCAGCAGCCCGCGCGTCGCGCTATTTCGTGGCGAGGGGCGCTGGCTCCGCGAGGCGGAGTGGGATCTTCTCTCGACAACCAGCCCCCTGATCGCTGAAATAAGATTCATCAACTACGCTGCCCTCCGGCGGCTTCGCTCGGGACGACGGGTTGGCGCTCAAGCTGTCACGCTCTGGAATCGCCACAGCGCTTGGCGGAGGAACAAGCAATGGGATCGGCCGTCACCGCAGTCCACTGAGCCGCAGCAACGCATCGACTACGTTGTTGCGGCGTCCCCGCCCCCTTGACGATCATCAGGATGAACGAGGTCGCCGCTTGTCTCGACGAGCGAAGGCTTTGCCATGCCTGCTCACTGCTGGAACTACTCTCTCTCCAAGTCGGTTCTGATCCTCGCGCCGTTCGTGCTGCTCGCGTCCCTCGGTATGGATGTCTATCTCCCCGTGTCGGGCACCCAGAGTTGAACGGGCCGAAGCCCGGCCTTGCGAAGGGCCAGGCGACGCTTGCGAACGCGAGCTGACGATGGCACCGACACAGCAGCCTCCTCTACCGAGAAGCGGTACATGTAGCGGTCGCGATCGCTACATGTAACCCGTTCGCGCATGGCAGGGCATTGCGCTAGGCTCGCAGCAATGAAGAACCCGGACGGCGCCGGACCTGCGAGCGTCGGCCCAAGACCGAAAGGCCGGACACGTGACTCAGAACGACAATTGGGGTTGGCGGGCGCGCATCGGGATGTTCATCGTCGGCAGCGAGGCGGTGCCGGAGGCCGAATGGTGGGCCATGGCGCCGGCCGGCGTGTCGGTGCACGCCGCCCGCGTCACCGCCAAGGCGCCATGGGCGCCGTGGCGCGCCGACCGCAGCGCCGTCGACCTGGCCGACGACCTGTTGCGCGGCTGCCAGCAGTTCGGCGCCATGCACCTGTCGGCCGTCGTGCTCGGTCACACCTCCAGCAGCGTCGTCGGCGGCAAGGGCTGGGACGAAGCCGTGGTCGAGGCGCTCAAGGCGGCGCTGGGCACCGACACCATCGTCACGACCAACGGCCTCGACACGCTCGCCGCCCTGCGCGCTTCGGGCATCAACCACCCCCTGCTCGTGCTGCCACCCTGGATCCCCGACGGAACGCTCGAGGCGGCGCTGCGCTACTACCGCGATCACGGCATCGTGCCGGCGGGGCACCTGCGCGCCGATCCGGGCCGCAAATGGCGCGACCTGCCGCCCGGCGATCTCTACGGCCACGGGATGGGCTTCGCGCAGGAGATCGAGCCACTCTATGCCCAGATCCGCACGGCCTGCCCGACCGGCGCCGACGGCGTGCTGATCTGCGGTACAGGCTTCCGCTGCGTCGGCATCATCGAGGCGCTGGAGCAGGATCTCGGCCTGCCGGTGGTCACGGCCAACCAGGCCAGCCTGTGGCGCTGCCTGCGGCTTGCCGGCATGCGCGCGCCGGTCGCCGGCTATGGCAGACTGCTGGCATCGTAGCTCGATGCGCGACAGCGCCGCGGCTGGCCGCTCCGCCGCCGTTGCGCTACTCAAGAAGCCATGGGCATGGGGGTGCAGCACCGGCGCGGCATGATCCTGGGACGACGGCTCGCGATTGTGAGCCCGTTCATCCTGTTCGCGTATCCGGTGGCGGCGCTGCTTGGCGGAACGTCGCAGACTGCGCTGATCCTCGGCCGCTACTCCTACGCGGCAGCCGGATTCATCCTGGCGGCTGCCGCACTCTATCTCGTGCTGGCGGCCGGTTTGCTGAGGCGCAGCATCGCCCTGTTGACGCTCGCCACGCTGGCCCTGGTCGGGCTGACTTTCGTCCTGCCCTCCAGCAACAGCGTGCTGGCCTGGCCGGGCGCGCTGACGGTGCTGGCGCTCGCCCGCCTGGCGTCCGTGGCGTCGCTGGCGGCCATCGCCGTCGGCCGTGTGCGCTCCGGCAAGACCGGCTGGCAGATGACGGCCCTGACGGCCGCCAGCCTGCTGGCCGTGCCATCGACGATCGACACCGGCTTCCTCTTGGGCCAGGGCATCGGCGCCATCGACGAAGCGGTCAAGAGCCTGGGCGTCAGCTATCGCGTCTCGTATGATCTGAGCCGGCTCGACGCGCATGACGTCGTGCTGGTGGGCGACTCCTTCGTCTGGGGTGAAGGAGTCGACATCAGCCATCGTGTCGGCGACGTGCTGCAAACCCTTCTGCGAGAGCAGGATCCGGAGGCCCGCGTCTATAGCCTGGGCACGATCGGCGTCGGGCTGAACGACTACGTGAAGTCGCTGCGCGAGGTCCCGTCATACCCCAAGGTCCGCCGCGTCATCGTCGCCTTCTACCAGAACGACATGCCGACGCGGGAAACGTTCGAGGGACGGCTCGAGGCGCTGTCGCTCGCCATCGGCCGGTCGTCAATCAGCGCCCGCCTGCTGCTCGATGCGGCGCGCGTGTCGCTCGCCCCGACCGTCGACGGCTACATCCGGCAGCTGCTCGGCGATTTCGACGAGAACGGCCGCGACTACGCCGAGCGCTGGCGCATGCTCGTCTCCGCCTTCGATGAGCTGTTCGCCCTGGCCGACGAACGTTCGACCGGCCGGCCGGTGATGGCGATCATCCCGGTGCTTTCGCCGACCGGCGGCGAGAGGTGGCGCGCCATCCATCGGCGCGTGGCAGCCCGCGCCCGTGCCGCCGGTTTCGAGGTCGTCGATCTCTATGACGATTTCGCCGCCGGCACGCCGGCGACACTGCGCTATCGCGCAACGCCGAACGACCTCCATCTCGATATCGAGGGCAACCGGATCTTCGCCGAGAAGCTCTTCGATGCCTTGCAGCGCCGGCCCGGCAACGAGTGACGGCCGCCGTCGCCCGCGCGCAACATCGGTACGCCCCCCGGAACGCACCGTCGGATCAGAACACGCTATAGGTGGCGGCCAGGATCCAGATGCCGATGATGGCGAAAAGCACCGCGGCGCCGATGCGCACATAGGCCAGCGGCACGACGCGCAGGACCGCCTGACCGAGGAACACCGCGGGCACATTGGCCAGCATCATGCCGAGTGTCGTGCCGCCCGTGACCAGCATGATATTGTCGAATCGGGCGGCGAGCAGCGACGTCGCGATCTGCGTCTTGTCGCCGATTTCCACCAGGAAGAAAGCCACCAGTGTCGCGAAGAAGACGCCGTAGCGGCCCAGGCTCTCGCCTGGTCCGTCGTCGGCCTTGTCGGGCACCAGCGCCCAGGCGGCCATGACGACGAAAGCGACGCCGACCGCGGTCTGGAAGGCCCGCCCGGTCAGCCACTGTGCGACCAGGTAACCCATCGCCGCCGCCGCCGCATGATTCAGCAAGGTGGCAACGAGGATACCCAGGATGATCGGCACCGGTCGTCGGTATTTCGCGGCGAGGACGAGGGCGAGGAGCTGCGTCTTGTCGCCGATCTCGGCCAATGCCACGAGACCGGTCGAAATCCAAAAGGTTTCCACTGAACGCACGTCCGGGGCCAGATGACACGACGATGCCCGACCCCGCTGGCCCATTGCTGGAGGGTCTGCATCGTCGGTCTCGCCAATCCGGATCCTGCGATCCGGCACATGCACCATGATCCAAAGACCAAATGTGTTGATGCATGCTCCGCTGAAGCGGACGGCTACTCCCCGAGAGCGGACGGAGAGGTAGTCGATGCCGGCACGTGCGTCAACCGTTGCCCGGAACCACAGTGGCGAAGGTCGCCGCACGGTCGGTCGGCCGGGGCCATGCGATGCTGCCTCCTTCGAACGGCTGCCTGCACTGCAGGCAATGCCCCCCCCGATCTTGTGGGCACCGCGCCGAAGGCCCCATCATCTAGTGTGCCGACGGACTGGAGAATTTCCCTTTCGGCCCACCCCGGAGCGCAAAAAGTCCCTGCCCCGGATCACCGATTCGTCACGCGCCATCACCGTCACTCCTCTTGTTATTAACAAGTACATTTGTTATTAATCTGCTCCGCTTCGATTCACCGCGAAGAAACGGGCGATCGGACATAAACCCGCCGGAATCCGTGGGCGTTATGGGCGCAGAGGGAGTAATCGGCAGCGTATGGGCGATCGCCCCACCCTGATCCTTACGACTCGGCTGGGCGTGCGGCCTCTTGGCGTGCGCGGCGATCCGTTGCACGCGGTCGCCGGCCAGCTTCTTGCCGTCATCCGGCGACGCCTGGGCGATGGTCCCGCCACCCTGCTTGCCGAACCTCAGCTTCGCGAGGGCGGCGACGGCATCGACTGGTACGCCGCGCGCGGCGGCGACGTGCGCCGCCTGACCGAGCTCGACGACGGAGCGTGCGCCGCGATCCTGGACACCGTCGAGCAGCGCCTGTCGGCCATCCGCGCGCTGGGTGCCCAACTGCAGCAGGCGCCGGGCAGCGAAGCACACTTGATCGGCCGCTCGCTCGAGCTCGCGACGGTCCGCCCATCTGACGATTTCATCTACATCGTGGATGGCGAGCCGGTGATCGTTGCCTGGGGCTACGAAGCCGACGCCGCTGCCAGCCTGCAGGCCTTCGCGCCTCCCCCCGTCCCCTTCGCCGGCCGCGTGCCGCTCCGGCCCATGCCCGCTCCGGCAACCGTTCTGGCAAGCGCGCCGGTCGCCGTCCTGCCGACACGGCTGGCCTGGGCGCCGTGGCTCAGCGCTCTGCTGTTCGGGCTGCTGCTGCTTCTGTTGCTGCTCTTGACGTCGTGGCTGCTGCGCACCTGCGCGCCCGCCGATCCCAGCCTCAACGTCGCGACCATGGAGACACCGGCGCCACCGGCGCCCGAGCCGCCCCCCGATCCCACCCCGTTGCTGAAAGCGTCGCTCGATGCCGCCGAAGGCGACGAGAGCAAGCTCAAGGCGGAGCTCGCCGCGCTGGAGCTCGACCTCAAGAACAAGGTCGAGATGTGCAAGCCGGTCGAGCCGCCCAAGCCGCCACCGCCACCGCCCGCACCGAAGCCGCCACCGCAGGCCGCCGCTCCGCGGCCACAGCAGCAGGCAGCGGCACCGAAGGCGCCGCCCGCCCCGCCGACCAACCGGCCGCCGCCGGGTCAGCTGCCCTGCAACTGGTCGGGCGATTCCGGCGGCGAAGGCGTGACGCGCAACCGCCATTTCCTCGGCGACAGGCCGGGCTTCGTGGCGATCAACTACAACCTCTACGTCAAGCCCGACGACATAAAGGTGGTCTATCGCGGCCAGGTGATCGCCGGCACCGGCGGCCCCCGCAGCGGGCGTGGCGGGTTCGGTTTCGACTGGAAGCCCGTGAGCGGGGATTATTCCGTCGACGTGATCGTAACGGGAGAGATGTGGGGCACCCGCTGGACGTACTCCATGGTCTGCCCGCGTTGAGGATTTGAGATGGCCGCAGGTCCCCTCCTCGTCAGTGAATCGCTGCAGCGCTACCGCGCGCTGGGCATGGCCGGCGATCCCGTGTGGCGCGCGGCGGGACAGCTGCGCGCGGCGATCGGCCAGCGCCTGTCGCGCACGCACGCCGATCTGCTCGCCGTGCCCGAAGTCGACCCGACCGGCCAGCACATCGATTGGTATGCGCCATTCGAAGGCCACGTGCGCCGGCTCGCCGAGCTGCAGGATGACGAGCGAACGCAGATCCTCGCCCAGGTCCACCGCCTGCATGGCGAGATCAGCGCGCTCGCCCAATCGATGGATGCACCCGAACGGTCGGGCGCCGAGCGGAATTTCGCGCGGCTGCTGCGCAACGCGCTGACGGCGCCGGGTGAGGAAACGCTCTACGTCGTCGACGGCCGGCCGGTCATGACCTTCTGGGGCTTCTCGGCCGAGGCGAACCTGCCGGGCGTGTTTCTCGCCAGTCCACCGGTCGTGCCGAGACCTGCCCCGCCGCCGCCGCAGGCGGCCGTGCTCGCCTCGGCGCCGGCCATCACCGCAGGAGCCGCGGCCGCGGGCACGCGGTCGGCATGGTGGCAATGGGTGCTGCTCGCCATCCTGCTGCTGTTGCTGCTGGCGCTGCTTGCGTGGCTGGTCCGTCCCTACCTGCCGCGCCTGGAGCCCAGGCTCGAGGCCGAGGCGCGCGAGCGCGCGCTCAGCCTCGCCGTGCGCCAGCCGCTCGAGCTGCAGAAGGTGCGCGCCGAGACGCTGCTGCAGGAAAACGAGGACCTGCGCATGGAACTCGCACGGTTGACCGACGAGGCCTCGCGCCGCGGCCCCGACTGCGCGGCCGCCCTGTTGGTGCCGGGCGGTGTCGCGCTGGGCAGTACGACCACGGGCGCGCCCATCGAACGCGGTGCCGCCGCCGACATGCCCGGCGCCGATCAGGCAATGGCCGACAAGGACCAGGGCAAGGAGGGCGGCAAGGCCCCCGTCGAAAAGCCAGACGACAAGTCCGTCGACAAGGGCGGCGCCAAGGGCCCGGACGGGCAGAACGACGGGCAGGACAAGGCGAACGACGACAAGAACGCTCCCAAGGGCGACGGCAAGGACGCCGCCAAGGACGAGCCCAAGCCCATGGTGGTCCCGCCCGAGGCCAAGCAGAAGCAGGACCTCGCCTTCCTCAAGGGCGACTGGCGGTCACGCACCGGCCTCGCCACGGCCAGCGGCGAACGCAATCTGCGGCCGAGCTACACGCTCGACGACAAGGGCAAGGGCAAGGTCACGTTCGTGCAGAAGAACGGCACGACCTGCGAGGCGCCCGCCGAAGCGCGCTGGGATGGCGCAAAGCTGGTGATCGAGGAGAAATCCAACCCCAAATGCGCCGATGGCAAGACCTACGCCCGTAACACCGTCAATTGCGAGGTCGGCCAGGATGGTGTCGCCAAATGCACGGGCAGCCAGCCAGGTGACAAACGAAGCTATAATGTCCAGATCGGTCGATGACCCCTCCTCCGGACCGCATGCATCGAAAGTGACATGAGCGAACTCGCCCGCCTGCCGAGCTATCCAAGTCCGACCACGCTGATCGCCCGCTCGGGCATCCAGTTCCTCGACTTCGGCTTCGATCCCGCGCGCCTGCGCGTCCGCGAATGGGGCTTCCACGATGCCGCCGGCGACAAGGGTGTCGACGATCTCGTGCAGCTCGATTTCGACGAGGGCCGCGGCCAGTACGAGGTGGTGGAGGGCGGCCGCCGCCGTGCCGCCGAGCCCAATCTCGTCGTCACCGCCAAGGATGCGCTGGCGCCCTTCGTCGACAAGTGGGTGCCGGTGCCCTTCCTGCAGGTCCGGCCCAACAACCAGTTCCGCGAAGGTCCGGCCGACTGGGCGCGCGTGCGCGTGGTCGACCTCGAGGCGCGCTATGGCGCGGGCTATCGCGACGAACAGGGCAACCGCTATCGCGTCATCCTGACCTTCGACACCAGCCTCATCGCCGAAGCCGAGGGCCGCGCCTATCTCGCGCCCTCGCCCAAGGACGTCACGGCCGGCGCACTGTTCGCGCTCGCGCCGCAGCAGCGCGCCAATCACTGGCTGCTGCGCCAGGGCTGGCTGCACCAATGGCTCGAGGAGCTGTTCCGTGAACTGCATCCACGCGCCACGACCGAGGAGATCGACACCGACATCAAGCAGAAGCCACAGGAGTCGACCGCGCGCTACCTCGCCTTCCTGGGCCTGCTGGCCGAAGCCGTGCGCTTTCCGCCGATCAAGCTGGTGGGCGATGCCGAGCGGCCGGGCCGCGGCGCCATCGAGGTCGATCTCGTGCTCGATGTCGGCAATTCGCGCACCTGTGGCCTGCTCATCGAGGCGGCCGGCGAACTGGGAATCAACCTCAACGACTCCTACGAGCTGTCGCTGCGCGACCTTTCCCATCCCGAGAGCGTCCACGCCAAGCCGTTCGAATCGCGCGTCGAGTTCGCGCAGGCCTGGTTCGGCAAGAACCATCTGTCGCGGCTGGGCGGCCGCTCCGACGCCTTCGTCTGGCCGACCATGACGCGCGTCGGCCCCGAGGCCACACGGCTCGCGGCGCGTCGCCGCGGCACCGAGGGCAATACCGGCATGTCGAGCCCCAAACGTTACCTGTGGGACGAGGAGCCTCAGGCGCGCGAATGGCGCTTCAACGTCGCCTACGCCCAGGACCAGACGACGATGCCGGCCGCCGCCGGGCCGATGGCCCAGCTCATCAACCAGAAGGGGGAGCCGCTCCATCTGGTCGAACCCGAGGCCGACAGCGCCGATCACCTGCCTGTGTTCGAGCCGCTCTATTCCCGTTCCTCGATCATGACGTTCGTCCTGTCGGAAATCCTGCTGCAGGCGCTGACGCTGATGAACTCGCCGCAGCAGCGCGGCCGACGTGCCCACGCCGAGACGCCGCGCCGTCTGCGTCGCATCGTGCTCACCCTGCCGACCGGCATGCCGCTGGCCGAGCGCCTGATCTTCCGCAAGCGCGCCGAGGCGGCGCGCGACCTGGTGTGGATGATGCTGGGCTGGAAGCTCGACGATCCTGCCGCGCCGGCACCGCGCGTGCTGACCGACTGGGACGAGGCGAGCTGCACCCAGCTCGTCTATCTCTACACCGAGGTCGCGCGCAATTTCGGCGGCGACGCCCGCCGCTTCTTCCAGGTGACCGCCAAGCCGCGCGGTCGTCCCGCCGACGGGACTCTGTCGATCGCCAGCATCGACGTCGGCGGCGGCACCACGGATCTCATCATCAACAACTATCGTCTCGAAGGCGCCGGCACGTCGGTCACGCTGCTCCCAGAGCAGAGATTCCGCGAAGGCTTCAGCGTGGCGGGCGACGACATCCTGCTGCGCGTCGTGCAGGCGCACGTCCTGCCCCCGATCGAGTCGGCGCTGCGCACCGCCGGCATCGCCAACCCGTCGGACCTGATGGCCGAGCTGGTGGGCGGCGACCGCGGCGGCGAGGACGTCATCCAGCGGAACCTGCGCCAGCAGTTCGCCCTGCAGGTCGCCCATCCCATCGCGCTCGAGCTGATGCGCGCGGCCGAGACCTTCGATCCGACGTCGGGCGTGGTCGCGGCCGAGCCGCGACCTTACGACTCGTTCTTCCCCGAAGGATCCCGTCCGTCGGAGGAGGTGATCACCTTCTTCAACGAGGCGGCGCGCAAGCGCGGCGCCCGCGACTTCGACGTCAGGACGACGATCTTTCCGATCGACCTGCCCGGCCTCGACAAGACGGTTCGCGCCGAGATGGGCCGTGTGCTGGCGCCGCTGGCCGAGATCGTACACGCCTACGATTGCGACGTTCTGCTGCTGTCTGGGCGGCCCTCGCGGCTGCCCGGCATCCGAGCGCTGCTGATGGAGCTTCTGCCGCTGCCGCCCGAGCGCGTGATCTCTCTCCACGACTACCGGGTCGGCGCCTGGTATCCGTTCCGCGACGCGCGGCTGCGCGTCGAGGACCCCAAGACGACGGTGGCGGTCGGTGCGATGATCGCCGCGCTGGCGCAATCGCAGCTTCCCGACTTCTCCTTCCGCTCCGATCTGCTGCGCTCGCGCAGCATCGCGAAGTTCATCGGCAAGCTCGACGGCGGCGGCCGCCTGCAGCGCGAGGACCTCGTCTACCGTGACGTCGACCTCGACAATCGCGAATACGAACTCCCGGAAGTGACCTTCGATTTCCGCGGTCCGATGTGGCTCGGCGCGCGCCAGCTCGACCTGGCGCGCTGGCCGGCAGCGCGTCTCTATGCGCTCGAGTTCGCCAGGCCGGAATATGCCGAGCGTCACGCCCGCGAGACGCCGTTCAGGATTGCGCTGGCCCGGGTGAAGCCCAAGGACAAGGATTCGGGCGACGTCGAGCGCTTCCGCCTGCGCCAGGTGACCAATCGCGACGGCCGTGCCGTTGCACTCGATCGCCTGACGCTTCGTCTGCAGACCTTGCCGCGCCGTGAGGGCTACTGGCTCGACACGGGCATGCTCAAGACCGGGTAAGCGTAATGGATACCGTCGATCTCAAGCTCGCGCAGGATTGCGAGACCCTGGCCGTCGCGGCCAGCGAAGGCGTCGCCTGGCTCAAGGATGCCGCCCAGGAATCGCCGACCGTGGCGCAGCAGGCGCCGTCGCTCGTCGGCGAGCTGCAGAAGGTTCGCAATCAGAGCCGCAAGCTCGCGCGCGCCGCACGCCGGCGCATGTGCGTGGGCGTCTTCGGCCCCAGCCAGGCCGGCAAGTCCTACCTCGTCTCGATCCTCGCCAGCCGCGACGGCCGCCCCCTGCAGGCCCGCTTCGCCGACAAGAGCTACGATTTCCTGCGCGACATCAATCCGCCGGGCAACCGCGAATCGACCGGGCTGGTCACGCGCTTCGGCCTGGGGCTGAGTGGTGGCGACAAGGAATTCCCCGTGCGGGTGCGTCTTCTGACGCAGACCGACATCGTCAAAATCCTGGGCAATTCCTTCCTGCTCGACTTCGACCACCAGAAGGCGGCCTTCGAGCGGCCCGACGGCGCGGCGATCCGTAAGCGACTGGCCGAGCTGCGCGGCAAGGCCGCGAGCGTTCCCTACGGCGACCTGGACGCGGACGACGTACTCGACCTGATCGAGTATTTCGACACTTTCTTCGCCGGCATCACCGCCGAGCTGCGTACCGACTTCTGGCGAGAGGCGATCGAACTCGCGCCGCGGCTCTCAGGTCCCGACCGCGCGCGGCTGTGGTCGGTGCTGTGGTACGATTTCCAGCCCTTCACCGACCTCTACCTCACGCTCTACGACGGCCTGCAGAAGCTCGGCTTCGCCCCGGAGGCGCAGCTCGGCATGGATGCCCTCATCCCGCGCGAGAAGAGCATCGTCGACGTGCTGACCCTCGATCGCCTGGGGGCCGACTCTGCCGATACGCTGCTGGTGAGACCCCGGCGGGCCGACGGCCGCGCCGCGCCCGACGCCGAACTGCCGCGCTCGCTGGTCTGTGCGCTGACCGCCGAGCTCAGCGTCGCCATCGCCGAGAAGCCGTGGGATTTCTTCGACCATACCGACCTGCTCGATTTCCCCGGCGCCCGCTCCCGGCTGAAGCTGGCGAACCTGGGCGACGTCGCCAAGGCGAAGGGCGTCGCCGAAGGCGCCAACCCGCTGCGCGAGCTGCTGCTGCGCGGCAAGGTCGCCTACCTCTTTCAGCGCTATTCGGCCGAGCGCGAGCTCTCCGCCATTCTGCTCTGCATCCCCGACGGCAACCAGGAGGTCCGCGACCTTTCCGACATGATGTCGGCCTGGATCGACCAGACGATCGGCGCCACGCCGGCGGAGCGCGTCCGGCAGAAGAACGCGCTGTTCCTCGTGCTGACCAAGATGGATCGCGAGTTCGAACAGAAGGCGGGCGAGACCGAGGAATCGCGCAAGCTGCGCTGGTCGGCACGGCTCAACAATTCACTGATCAACAACTTCCGCGGCGAATGGCCGGCCAACTGGGACGGCAAGCCGTTCAGCAACACCTTCTGGCTGCGCAATCCCACGGTGATCGACGAGCGGCTGATGGACTACGACGGTGGCCGTGAACGCGGCATCGCCGAGGCCTTCGCCGAACGGGCGCGCGAGCTGCGCGACCATTTCGTCTCCAATCCCGATGTGCGGCGCCACTTTGCCGATCCGGCCCGCGCATGGGACGAGGCATTCCGCGCCAATGACGGCGGCGTCTCCTATCTGGTGCAGAGTCTGACGCCGGTCTGCGACCCGGCCATCAAGCGTGCCCAGGTGCGCGGCCAGCTCGACGTGCAGATCCGCCGCCTGGTCGACCGTCTCGCCGGCTTCCACAGCGCCGCCGACGGCGACGCGCGCAACAAGAAACGCGACCTCGTGCATACGGTGCTGCGCGGACTCGCCTCCTGCATCCAGCAGCAGCTGTTCGGCGAGCTGCTGGCGGCGCTGCAGGTGGCAGACACCGCCCTGCGCGAGATCTATTTCCGCATCTCGACAGCGCGACCTTCCGACGAAGGCAACGGCCATGCCGGCAAGCCGCCCGCGCAGGTCACGCAGGCGACCGGTGCCGCGGTCGACCTCGGAGCCATCTTTGCCGACGTCTTCGGCGAGGAAACAGGTCGCGACGCTCCGCCCTCCGGCGTGCTGGAGGACCGCGCGGAGCGTTTCGCCCGCGAGGCGGCCGACTACTGGCTCGACAACATGCGGCGCGTCGGTGCCGACGAGAAGGCGCTGTCGCATTTCGGAGTCGACCGCCAGCATCTCGGCTGGCTGATCGACGAGCTGATCGTGGGCGCCCATCGCCTGAAGCTGATCGACCAGCTCAGCCACGAGGTGCGCGAGCTCGAGAACGCCGCCAATGCCAAGTGGGAAGAAATCGCCGAACGCCAGGTGCGCACCGCTTCCGCAGCACTGAACGGCTATATCAGCGCGCTTGGCTTCGATCGCCTGCCGCTCGACCAGCGGCCCGGCCTGCCGCCGAACGCGCCGATGCGGCGGGTGTTCGAGGGACCGCCGATGGTCAATGGCGTGCCGGTCTTGAGCGAGAATCCCGCCCCGATCTACGCCGACTACTGCAAGGACTGGATGCGGGCTTTCCTGCAGCTTGCAATGGACAATGTCGGCTACGAGGGCGGCCGCGAGATATCGCCCGAGAAGAACGACCGGCTGGGCGCCATCCTGCGCGCCGTGCCGGCCTGACGCGATGCCTGTTCGCGCCACCGTGCAGCCGCTGCCCGAGCCCGGCCATGCCGTGCTGCGGATAACCGAGCTCGATGCCGCGCCGGAAGGACTGGCGCTGTCGATCCAGCGGCAGCAGGGCCCCGACACGCATCTCGCCGACGACGGCTGGCGACGCACCGAGGCGTGGCTGCTGCCCGATCTCGTCGAACGTCGGGGCGACGTGCTCGAGTTCCATCTCGGCCCCGAGATCTGCGATCGCCTGGCCGGCATCGCGACGCTGCGCCTGCGCGTCCAGGAGCCCGACATCGGCGTCGTCGGCACCACCGTGGTGGCCTGGCCATCGATGCTGACATCGGGCGCCGTCGACCCATCGAGCCGCACGCCAGACGACACGGTACGCCTGCGCCGCGCCGTCGTGCCGCCCGAGCCTGAATCGGAACCGCAACCGGAGCCGCCGCCGGAGCCGCCATCGGCACCGCCCTTCAAGCCGGCCCCCCGCCCCGAGCTGCGGGCGACGCGTGCGCCCGATCCCCTGCTGCCGGAGCGCTCCGGCGGCCGCGGCTGGCTGATCGCGGCCCTCGTGTTCGTGGTTCTGGCCGGCGCCGGCTACCACGTCTGGGCGACCTATTTCCAGCCGCCGCCTCCGACGGAGGCTGCCGCCGGAACTCCGGCAGCAGCGACCGCGGCACCGGCCAGGAGCGTGCGCGATATCGTCGGCGAGTATCTCGCCACCAAGCCGACGCCGGAGGCGATGCTGGCGAAGGCGCGCGACTATGCGAAGGCCGGCGAGTGGGCCGCTGCATTTCTCGTATTCCGACGAGCGGCTGAAGCGGGCGATGTCGCGGCGCAGGTCGAGCTGGCTTCGTTCTATGATCCGCTGGTCACGACGGCAAAAGGCGGCTTCGCATCCGACGGGCTGCGTGCCGCCGAATGGTACGAACGCGCCGCCCTCGCGGGATCGGCAGAAGCGCAGCGCAAGCTTGGGCTTCTGCTCGCAAAGGGAGGGGCGGGCCTCGTCTCGGATGCGGCCAAGGCACGGAACTGGCTGCAGCAGGCTGCGGCGCAGAACGATGCCGAGGCCAAGAAGGCACTCGAAGCGCTTCCCAAGTAACAACTCCCCTGGATGGTGAAAGATGGCTGAGCCCTACGAAGCGGAAATCGCGACGATCAGCGGCGTCGATGCCAACGGGTTGGTCGCGACCTATTCGTACGGCACATGGCGGGATTTTCAGCCCTACCCTTCGGTGCCGCCGCAGTACGGGAACACGTCCGACGTTTTCAAATGGGGCAGCGCGACGCCGGGCACCAGCGCCTCGATCACCTATTATTTCGACCCGGCCGCCAGCTGGACGGCCGACGAACAGTGGGCCTTCCAGAGCACAATGGCCCTGTGGTCGGCGGTCGCCAACGTCACCATGGTGGCGACGACCGATTCGTCGGCCGCCGATTTCTGGATCAAGCGGGGTCTCGGCACCAAGGGCGCCAACTGGGAGAACATCGCGTTCACCCATCCGGATGTGGGCAGCGCCACGGTCGGATCGCTCGCGCCAAGTGCCGACAACCGCGTTCTCGTCGACACCAGTGACCCGTCATTCGGCCCGCTCGGGCCAAATCTGCAGGTGTCCGGCGGCTATCCGATCTCGACGCTGATCCATGAGTTCGGCCACATGCTCGGACTCGGACATGGCGGGCCATACGATTTCACCGACATCCCAGGCACCATCCCTCCCCAGAAGGTCAACCCGGCGACCCAGCAGACCTCGCCCTACGACATGAAGCTCTGGACGATCATGTCGTACATCATGCCGAACGATCCCGCGAACTACTCGAACGAATATCCGGTCAAGGGCACGGACTGGGGCAGCGTCACCGACGCCAACGGAACCTGGTACTACCAGCCGCTGACCCCGATGATGCTCGACATTCTGGCCATCCAGCGCCTCTACGGCGTCGCGGCGAGCGGTCCCCTGGTGTCGGGCGGCCTCGTGTTCGGCTTCAACACGAATATCGACGAGTCGATCAGCATTTTCTACGACTTCACGCGCAACACGCATCCCGTCGTGACATTGTGGAGCGGGGGAACCGGCAACACGCTCGACCTGTCGGGCTTCTCCCAGAACGCCGTCATCAACCTCAATGCCGGCACCTTCTCCAGCGCTGCCGACATGACGAACAACATCGGCATCGCGTTCGGCACCGTGATCGAGAAAGGCATCGGCGGCAGCGGCAACGACCACATCACCGCCTCCGACGTGGCTTCGATCCTGATCGGCAATGCCGGCGACGACACTCTCATCGGTGGCGCCGGCAGCGACCAGCTCTTCGGCGGCCCGGACAACGACATCCTGACGGGCGGCGCTAGCCCCGACACTTTCTATCCCGGCGGCGGCCTCGACATCCTGCGCGACACGCTGGCCAACATGAACGGCGACACCGTCTTCAACTTCGGCCAGTCCACCACCATCGACGTGCAGGACGTGCGGGTCGGACGCGCCGGCCTCGCCATCACCCAGTTCGGCGGCGACACCACGCTGGGGCTCGCCGACACGCAGATCCTGGTGAAGGGGATCTTCTCCGACGGCGACTTCATGAACGTGGTGCGCAACGGCGAGCAGACGCACACCATGATCACCTTCAATCCCTTCCTGCCCGCCCTCTACGAAGGCATCGCCGTGGCGCCCGATGCCGTCAACGGTGTGGCCAACCAGGCTTTCCTCACCGGCGACGGCAACGTCCAGTTCAGGGCGACGCTCGAGGCCGCCATCTCGCAGTTCGCCAACACGCTCGGCGCCTACAAGGTCGGAAAGGACGGCGCGATCTTCGACGTCGAGGTCATCTATGCCAACACGCTGGCCGTGCCTTTCGACCGGCTCACGGTCGATCTCGGCGCACCGGGCGACGGCGTGCAGTTCGGCTTCTTCCTGATCCAGAACGGCTTCGACCAGTTCGGCGTCCTGCCCGACGACCTCTCCTTCCTCAATCCCCTTACCCATGCCCAGGCGAATCTCGCCGACAGCATGCCGCTGCTGCTGAGCAGTGCCGCCAACGGCATCGTCTCCGGTGCCGGCATCTTCCACTCCTTCTTCAACCTCAATGCCGACAGCGCCTACCAGGTCCTGTCCGGCACCGAGCCGGGCGGCCGCGTCCTCAAGATCGGCTTCGAGGATGTCGCCTACGGTACCGGCGACAACGACTTCCAGGACATCGTCCTCTCGCTCCGCGTCAATACCGACGGCTACTTCTTCACATAGGCAACCCCCGGCCAACGGTGGCATGGTGCGCCGCGCAGCGAAGCGGGGCGAGGCATGGCGACCAAGCGACGGACGAGGAAGCCGACGAGCGGCGGGCGGCCCAAATCGCCCCCGCCGAGCGGTGGCACCAGCACAGCCGGCGCGCGCCGGACGCGGCGGGCCGTCGCGCCGCCCCCTCCACCCCCCGTCGATGCCCAGAAGGAGATGCTCGAACTGGCACGCAGCGCCGGGCTCACCATCCGCCAGGCTCTCATCACCCTCGTGGTGATCGTCGCTCTGGCGGGTGCGCTGGCAGGACTGTGGGCACTGCGGCCGGTGCCCAGCTACGCCTCCGGCGAGATCTCCGCGAGTTCGCCATTCGACGTGACCTTCCAGATCCACAACACGAGCGGCCTGTTCCCACTGGCCAATCTCGAGATCTACTGCGTGCTCGCCTATGTGCGCGCCTCGTCGTTCGAGCCCGCCATCGTGTCCGCGACCAACGTCTCGCTGCCGCAGGAGGGCGAAGGGCGAACCTCGCCTGGCACTCGCCGCGGATTGGCCCCAGGCGCGTCGGGCAGCTTCACCTGCCCATTCCGCGCCGGCGTCCAGGGTCTCGCGGAGGACGATCCGGCGATCGCGCAGCGGGCGGAGATCTACTTCCGCGCGCGCTACGACTTGCCCTTTCTCGAGATGTTCCGCCTGACCGACAACAGCAGCCGCTTCATCATCAACACACGGCTGTTGCCGCCGCGCTGGACGGTCAAGCCACGCGACTGAGCGGGCCTACAGTGCCATCCGGTGGTGCAGGTCGATCATGATCCAGAAGCTGCCGCCCACCATCAGGAAGAGCAGAACGGCCGTGAAGGCCAGCGCCACCAGATTCTCCTTCGGTGTCGTGAAATCGATGTGCAGGAAGAAGCGCAGATGGACCAGGATCTGCAACACCGCGGTGGCGGCGATCACCAGCAGGATGCGACCGGGCGGGAGGGCATGGGTATAGACCAGCCAGAACGGGATCACCGTCAGCATGACGGCGAGCACGAAACCCACGATGTAGGAACGAAGGCCGTGGCGTTCCATCACAGCACCCCCGGCAGATAGACGACGGAGAAGATCCCGACCCAGGCGATGTCGAGGAAGTGCCAGAACAGGCCGAGCCGGTGCAGCCGCGAGGTCACCGGCAGGGTCAGGCCCTTCACGGCGACCTGGCCGCCCAGGATCATGATCCAGATCAGCCCCATGGTGACATGCAGGCCGTGCGTGCCGACCAGCGTGAAGAAGGCCGACAGGAAGCCGCTGCGGTCGGGGCCGGCGCCGACGGCGATCATGCCGAGGAACTCGCGTACCTCGAGGAAGACGAAGCAGGCGCCCAGCAGGAAGGTGATGGTGAGCCAGCCCAGCACGGTCGCTCGCTCGCCGGCTTGGCGCGCCGCCAGCGAAGCGAAGCCGAAGGTCATGCTCGAGACCAGCAGCAGCGCGGTCTCGACCGCGGCATTGTCGAGATTGAACAGCTGCCGGCCCGTCGGACCGCCGGCCGTGTTGCCGACCATGATGCCGTAGGTCATGAACAGCAGGGAGAAGATGACGGCATCGCCCATCAGGTAGAGCCAGAAACCGAGCGCGCGCTGCTCGTGGATCTCGGCGGCGATCTCGGCGGCCTCCGAATGCGGATGGCCGGGCCGCGCGGTCACGTTGCTCATGCGCGGCCGGCCATCTTCGCCGTCTCGACCGCCCGGTAGCGTGCGACCTCCATGCGTTCGACCTCCTCCGCCGTCAGGATGATGTCGGTCTCGTCGTCGGAGGAGCGCCAGATCATGGTCGCCCACATGCCGAGCGCGCAGAGGATGGCGAGCCACCAGATCCACCAGACCATCGCGAAGCCGAACACGAAGGCAAGCCCGCCCATCATCACGCCGGCCGGCGAGTTCTTCGGGATCTCGATGTCCTGGTAGGCGCGCGGCCTCTGCCATTCCACGCCGCGCTCCTTCATGTCGAGCAGCGGTTCGCGGTCGCGCACGTCGGGCAGGACCGCGAAATTGTAGGGCGGCGGCGGCGAGGCGGTTGCCCATTCGAGCGTGCGGCCGTCATAGGGATCGCCCGTCACGTCCACCGTCTTGTTGCGGTCGCGGATCGACACGACGAGCTGGACGACGAGACAGGCGATGCCGATCAGGATCAGCACGGCGCCCATCGAGGCCGCGATCAGCCAGGGCTGCCATGTCGGGTCGTTATACTGCTCCATGCGGCGCGGCATGCCCATCAGACCGAGTGCATAGAGCGGCATGAAGGCGAGATAGAAGCCGACGATCCAGAACCAGAAGGCGCCACGGCCCCACGGCTCGTTCATGCGGAAGCCGAATGCCTTGGGGAACCAGTACATGTAACCAGCGAGGTAGCCGAACAGCACCCCGGGGATGATCATGTTGTGGAAGTGGGCGACCAGGAAGGTCGTGTTGTGCAGCAGGAAGTCGGCCGGCGGCATGGCCAGCAGAACGCCCGTCATGCCGCCGATCACGAAGGTCACGATGAAACCCACGGTCCACAGCATCGAGGGATGGAAGGTGATGCGGCCGCGATACATCGTCAACAGCCAGTTGAACACCTTCACACCGGTCGGCACGGCGATGATCATCGTCGTGATGCCGAAGAAGGCATTCACGTTGGCCGACGAGCCCATGGTGAAGAAGTGGTGCAGCCAGACAGTGAAGGACAGGATGGCGATGGCCATCGTCGCATAGACCAGCGATTCGTAGCCGAACAGACGCTTACGGCAGAACGTCGCCACGACCTCGGAGAACACGCCGAACGCCGGCAGGATCAGGATGTAGACCTCCGGATGGCCCCAGATCCAGAACAGGTTGGCGTAGTTCATCATGTTGCCGCCCAGCTCGTTGGTGAAGAAGTGCATGCCGAGCAGGCGGTCGAGGGCGAGCAGCGCGGTGGCGACGGTCAGCGCCGGGAAGGCGAAGGCCATCAGGATGGAGGCGCAGAGTGCGGTCCACGTGAAGGGCGGCATGCGCATCAGGGTCATGCCCGGCGCGCGCCGCTTCACGATGGTGACGATGAAGTTGATGCCGGAGAGCGTCGAGCCGACGCCGCTGATCAGCAGCGCCCAGATCCAGTAGTCGACGCCGACGCCGGGGTTGTACCCGATGCCCGAATAGGGCGGATAGCCGGTCCAGCCCGCCGTCGAGAACTTGCCGACGACCAGCGAGACCAGGACCAGGCCGGCGCCCGAGGCGCTCAGCCACAGGCTGAGCGAATTCAGGAACGGAAACGCCACGTCACGCGTGCCGATCTGCAGCGGCACCACGATGTTCAGCAGGCCGGTCATGAACGGCATCGCCATGAAGAAGATCATGATCGTGCCGTGCGAACTGAAGATCTGGTCGAAATGCTCCGGCGGCAGGTAGCCGCCGCTGTTCAGCGCCATCGCCTGCTGGGTGCGCATCATGATCGCGTCCACGAAGCCGCGCAGCAGCATGATCAGCGCCAGCACGATGTACATGACGCCGATGCGCTTGTGGTCGACGCTGGTCAGCCACTCGGTCCACAGGTACTTCCAGGCCTTGAGCCAGGTGATGACGATGGCCACCAGCAGAGCGCCGCCTACCGTCACCGCCGCGCCGCCGGCAGCGATGGCGCTGTAGAGCGGAAAGGCCTCGATGGTCAGTCTTCCGAACATGGACCCCTATCTCCGCGCCGGCGGGGTGGCGCCGTGCTGTCCGCCGTGGCCGGCATGGGCGGCATGCGGACCGGCGAACTTCTCGATGATCGTCTCGAACAGATGCGGCTCGACGGTGGAGTAATAGACGATCGGGTTGAGCCGGCTCTTCTCGGCCAGCTTGGCGTAGGTCGTCGGATCGAGCCGCGCCGGTGCCTGCTTGGCCTGCGTCACCCAGGTATCGAAATCCGTCGCCGACAGCGCCACGACCTCGAAGAACTGATCGGAGAAACCGCCACCGCTGTACTGGGTGTTGCGGCCGACGAAGCGACCGGGGGCATCGGCCAGCAGGTTGAGCCGTGTCTGCATGCCGGCCATGGCGTAGATCTGGCCGGCCAGCGCCGGCACATAGAAGGAGTTCATGACCGTGTCGGAGGTGATGCGCAGGCTGATCGGCCGGCCGGCCGGGATGGCCATCTGGTTCACCACCGCCACGCCCTGCTCGGGATAGATGAACAACCACTTCCAGTCCTGCGCCACGACCTGGATGTCGAGCGGCGCCACGCGCGAGGCGATCTCGCGGTAGGGATCGAGCTTGTGGGTGCTGCGCCACACCAGCACGGCGACCGCGATGACGATCAGGGCCGGGATCAGCCAGACGACGGCATCGACCTTGGCCGAGTAGGCCCAGTCCGGCTCATGGCGGGCATTGCGCGAGGCGCGGTATCTCCAGGCGAACAGAAAGGCCATGATGATGATCGGCACAATCACGACCATCATCACCACGAAGGCGTCGATCAGCAGCCCGCGCTCGGCATGAGCGATCGGCCCCTTGGGATTGAGCACCACCGCGCGGTCACAGCCGCCAGCCAGAATGGCCAGCAACGACGTGGTCGTCACGCGATGCATCACGGTTGCGGCTTGCTTCACACTCCCCCGGCGCGCACGCTTCCTTGGCACGTCAGATCAGATTGAAGCGACATGTTGTCTTGGGCAAATGATTCTTTTGCGCGATCGCGCGAGACGAGCCCTACGAGTGCGCCCTCTAAGTGCGCCTCTCCGGCTGACCGCCCGCCGGCGCCGGTGCGGACGGCGTGCCGCCCTTGCCCGGCGAATCCTTGCCCAGCGGATCTTTCAACGTGCAGACGTCGGCCTTCAGCCGCTCCCTGAGCAGAGCGATCTGCTCCTCGATCTGCTTGTTGGCCGCCTTCTGCTTCTCGATCTGGTCCTCCAGCGCCTTGACCTGGGCGGCGTCAGGACCCGCTGGCGCGGGCGGCGGAGGCGGCGCCGGCAGCTGCACGGCGACGTTCACGATCGGCCGGTAGAACAGGTACCAGCCCAGCGCCAGCCCGGCGGCCAGCAGCAAGAAGCCACCGACCAGGCCGCCCAGGATCAGCGGCCAGCGGGATGTCGGGCGTTCGTTGGACGAAGGCGCGTTTTCGGCCATGGATGGAATTGGGCTCCGCAGTGACGCCGCAGTCAATACCATCGGCAGGGCGGAATTTGGGCGCGCACCGGCCCCTTGCATGTCCCGGTGGGCGGTATATGTGTATCTGCACATGCAGCAGACAGCCTCGACCCGGCCCGCCTCGGCGTCTAGGGTCGCCGGTCCGCAGCGAAGGAGAGTTCCATGACGGCCTGCATCGTCGGTTGGTCCCACGGCAAGTTCGGCAAGCTCGACGGCGAGACCAGCGAATCGCTGATCGTCAAGGCGGCGACCGACGCGATCGCGCATGCCGGCATCGAGCCCAAGGACGTGGACGTCATTTATGTCGGCAACATGAACGGCGGCTTCGTGCGCCAGGAGTTCCACTCCTCGCTGGCGCTGCAGGCCCATCCTGACCTGCGCTTCAAGCCCAGCACGCGGGTCGAGAATGCCTGCGCCACCGGGTCGGCGGCGATCCATATGGGCCTCAACACTCTGGCGGCCGGCAAGGCGCGGTTCGTGCTGGTGGTCGGCGTCGAGAAGATGACCGAGCTCAACAGTGCCCAGGCAGGCGAGGTGCTGATCAAGGCGTCCTATGTCGCCGAAGAAGCCAACATCGAAGCGGGCTTCGCCGGCATCTTCGGCAAGATCACCTCAGCCTACTTCCAGCGCTACGGCGACAAGTCCGACGCACTCGCCAAGATCGCGGTCAAGGCGCACCGGAACGGCGCGAAGAACCCCTTCGCCCACTTCCAGAAGGAGTTCGCCTACGACTTCTGCCGCACGCCATCGGACAAGAACCCGTTCGTGGCCGGACCGTTGAAGCGCACCGACTGCTCGCCGGTGACGGACGGCGCCGCGGCCGTGGTGCTGGCCGATGTCGGCACGGCGCTCGGCATGAAGCAGGCGATCGCCTTCCGCGCCGCCGAGCACGTCAACGACTTCCTGCCGATGAGCCGGCGCGACATCATCAAGTTCGAGGGGCCCGCCATGGCCTGGCAGAAGGCGCTCGCGTCCGCCCGTCTCGACCTGCTCGACCTGTCCTTCGTCGAGAGCCACGACTGCTTCACCTCGGCCGAGCTGATCGAATACGAGGCGATGGGCCTGACGGCGCCCGGCGAGGGCGAGCGGGCGATCCACGAAGGCTGGGTCGAGCGCGACGGCAAGCTGCCGGTCAACGTCTCCGGCGGCCTGAAGGCGAAGGGCCATCCGGTCGGCGCGACGGGCGTCAGCATGCACGTGATGTCGGCCATGCAGCTCGCCGGCACGGCGCCCGAAGGCCTGCAGCTGCCCAAGGCGAAGCTCGCCGGCGTATTCAACATGGGAGGCGCCGCCGTCGCCAACTATGTGAGCATCCTCGAACCGCTGCGCTAGCCAAGACGTTCCATCGGACGTTGCGTGGCCGAGCCAGCCACTCAACGTCTGGAGCCACCCACAATTGCCCGGCAGCGAAACGCAGCCTCAATAGGCCGCCAGGCTGACGCCGGAGCGGTCCTTGGCCTGGCCGAAGTTCATGCGCCGGTACCAATCCATGTAGGCCGCATAGGTGATCGGTTCATAGCGTGGCGCCTGGCCGGCCTCGCGACAGGTCGGGAGGCACTCCATCATGACGTCGGCGCTGCAATCGAAGAAGAACGGGATGGCATAGCGCTCCTTGCCGGAACGGTTGGTCACGCAATGCGGCGTCGCCAGGAAGCGGTCGTTGGTCCAGCGGCGCATCAGGTCGCCGCCATTGACCAGGAAGGCTCCCTCGATCGCCGGCGCATCGACCCAGCGTCCAGTCGGCAGGCGAATCGAGAGTCCGGGCACCTTGTTCTGCGCCAGCAGCGTCATGAAGCTGGTGTCGGTATGCGGTGCCAGCCCGAACTCGTTGTCGGCCGGCGCGTCATGCTGCGGATAGTGCGACATGCGCAGCGTGTACATCGGCCTGGCGAACCGGACGTCGAAATAGTCCGCCGGCAGGCCGAGGGCCACGGCATAGATCGGCAGCAGCGACTTGCCGAGCGTCTCCAACGCTGCCTGGTAGGCGACGACGGTTTCGCGGAAGCCCGGCAGGCCGTCCGGCCACTTGTTCACGTCGCGGCGGCTGAAGAACGCCTCGTTCACGTTCGGCTTGTTGTTCGGATTGATGCCCGAATGCCGCGTCGTGGAGCCGCGCACCGGCAGATACCCCACCAGGGTGTCATCCAGCCGGACTGCGAGCTTCTTTTCGAGAGGCTGGGCGTGGAAACGCTCGGCCTCGGCGAAGGCCGCGTCGATCAGCGACTGCGGTACGCCGTGCCCGACGATGAAGTAGAATCCGATCTCCTCGAAGGCGTGGCGCAGCTCGCCGGCCAGCCGCGCGAGCGCGCCCGGCTCGCCGGCGAGGTAGGGAGCGAGGTCCAGGACCGGGATCTCCTCCGGCGCGTCGGGGCGGACCGGCGGCAGGCTGGGCGCGAGAGACTGCATGGCTTCCTCCTGAATGATCATCGGACGACGGCGGCCGACCTCAAGCCGAGGGCGACGGCCGTTTCGGCGGTCTTGAGGGCGGCGATCACGGGGTTGACGACGGGCACGCCGGCCTCGTCCTGGAGGACGCCGCTGAGGTCGGGCAAGAAGCCCATGCCGAGGCAGCCCATCACCAGCACGTCGGCGCCGTCGGCGACGCAAGCCCTGGCGGCCTGGACGATGCCGCCCATCACCTCGTTGCGGCGACGCGACAGGTCGAGCACCGAACAACCGACCATGCGCTCCGAGACATACAGATCGCCGACGCCCATGGCCCGGAAGCGCGCATGCAGGCCCTTCGGCGTGGGTTCGCTCGACAGCACGCCGAAGCGCTCGCCGAACTGGGCAGCGACATGTACCGCGCTCGCGCCCGGCCCGATGACGGGCGTCTCGATCAGGTCGCGCAGGGCGGCCAGACCGGGGTCGCTGAAGCAGCCGATGACCACGGCGTCGTAGCCGCCGTCGCGCCAGCGCGGCACTTGGCGCACCAGTTCTGCGCCGACGACTGCGATGTCGGCCAGGGATTCGACGGCAGGCGGCCCCTCCTCCAGCGGCTCGACCACGACCGTCGTGCCGGGCGCCACGAGCGCAGACAGGATCTCGCGGCGTCGGTCGATCTCGCCCTGGCCCAGCGTGCGATGCATCGGGCTGGTCAGCTGGTAGAGGATGCGGGTCGCCATTGTCTCTCCTCAGAAGGCGCGCTGCAGGCCGACGAGCTTGTGGATCACGGCGACGCCGACGAAGGCGAGCAGCACCGACATGGTTGCGGCCGCCGCCGCGGTCGGGCTGAACTCGTACGTCAGGAAGTCGAACAAGGCGAGCGGCAGCGTGTTGCCGCCAATCGGCTTCAGCAGCAGGGAAACGGTGTAGAGATCGAACGAAGTGATGAAAGCGAACACCGCCCCCATCACCAGCCCGGGCATGGCGAGCGGCAGCGTGACGTGGCGGAAGGTCTGCCAGCCCGAGGCGCCGAGGCTGCCCGAGGCGTCTTCGAGCGCGGGATCGATCTGGCGCAGCGCCGCCGCCACGGAGACGTAGCAGTAGGGAAAGGCCAGCACGATGTGGCCGATCTGCAGGCCGAGCACCGTCTTGCCCAGCCCGATCCTGTAGAGAAAGAACAACAGGCCGATGGCGGTCAGCAGTTCGGGGATCAGCAGCGGCAGGGTCATGCCGATCTGGAACCAGACCGCGAGGCGGCGCGACAGCGCTTGGCTCGCCAGCGCCGCCATCAGGGCGAGCACGCTGGTCACCAGCGTCGTCACCAGCGCGATGCGCAGTGACATCAGCAGCGCCTCGACGAGGTCGCCGCGCTGGAAGAAGCGGGCGAACCAGCGCAGCGACAGGCCTTCGGGCGGCAGGCGCATAAACTCGCCAGCCGTCAGCGAGGCCGCGACCACCGCCACCAGCGGCACCAGCAGGAAGGCGTAGAGTAGAACGATCACGCTCGAACCGGCCACCTGCGCGGCGCGCGACCTCAGCGCAGCGGCGGTCATGCGCGCACCCGTTCCATGAGCCGGTGGGTGGCCAGCGAGAAGAGGACGACGGCGATCAGTGCGGCAGTCGCCATGACGACGGCCAGCGTCGCGCCGAGCGGCCAGTCGAAGGTGCCGACGAGCGTCTGCACCACCAGCGTCGGCATCATGGTCACCATCTGGCCGCCGAGCAGCGCCGGCGTCACGTACGCCGCGGTCGACAGCACGAACACCAGGATCACCCCCGGCTGGATACCGGGGAAGCTGAGCGGCAGGATGACCTTCCAGAAAGTAGCGGCGCGGCTGGCGCCGAGCGAGCGCGACGCCTCGAGGACGGCAGGGTTGATGTTGCGCAGCGCGTTGTTGATCGGCAGGACCATGAACGGCGTGAAGACATGCACCAGCGCCAGTGCGACCAGCCCCTGCGTGAAGAGAAGCCGCAGCGGCTTGTCGATCACGCCGATCGACAGCAGCGCGCGGTTGAGCGGGCCGTCGACGTTGACGATGATCATCCAGCCGAAGTTGCGGATCAGCACACCGATCATCAGCGGCGAAGCCACGCACGCGTACAGGAGCAGCGCCTTGCGGCCCTTGGCACGCGAGAGATGCCAGGCGATCGGATAGGAGACGATGAGGCAGGCCAGGGTGATCGCGCAGGCCATCAGCAGGCTGCGCGTCAGCGCCTCGAGATAGATCCCGCCCGTCATCGCGTTGCGATAGTGATCGGCGGTGAATCCCGCGCCGTGCATCGCCCCGGGCTGCGACGTGCGGAAGCTCATCGTGATCATCTCGGCATAGGGCAGGATGAGGAACACGAACAACAGCAGGACGGCAGGCAGGCCGAGCGCCAGGCGAGGCAGGCGACGCATCACGGCGATCCTGTCACGGCGCGGTATCCGGCATCAGCCAGGCGCGCTCGACATCAAGCCGCACCGAGACGGTGCCGTCGGCCGGTAAAGGCCGGTCGGGCGCCGTGCCCAGCCGGATCGCCGTTCCGTCGCGCAGCAACACCTCGCAATGCTGCACGGCGCCGAGGAAGACCGACTTGGTGACGCGTCCCTCGAGCTGGCCCGTGCCGTCGGCCACGATGCACAGGCTCTCGGGACGGGCCAGCAGGGCGGCGCGCCCGGAGAACGGACCGGCGCCCTTCACGTCGAGCGTCGCTCCGGCCGCGCGGACCCGGAACATGCCATCGCCCAGCGCGCCCTCGACCTCGGCGGCGAGGAAGTTGGCCTCGCCGGTGAAGGAGGCGACATAGCGCTCGGCCGGCCGTTGGTAGATCTCGCGCGGCGAAGCGAACTGAGCGACCTTGCCGTTCTTCATCACGGCGATCTTGTCGGAGATCGCCATCGCCTCGGCCTGGTCGTGGGTGACGTAGAAGGCAGTGGTGCGGCTGGCCTGCTGCACGTCGCGGATCAGCCAGCGGACATCGTCGCGCAGGCGGGCGTCGAGGTTGGCGAGCGGCTCGTCGAGCAGCAGCAATCGCGGCTGGATCACCAGGGCACGGGCCAGCGCCACGCGCTGCTGCTGGCCGCCCGACAGCTCGCGCGGCAGGCGATGCTCGAGTCCGACCAGCTGCACCTGTTCCAGCACCGCGCGGACGCGGCGCTCGCGCTCGGCCTTGCCGCAGGCGCGGAACAGCAGACCATAGCCGACGTTCTCCGCCACGCTGAGGTGGGGAAACAGCGCGTAGTTCTGGAACACCACGCCGAAGTCGCGCCTGCTGGACGGCGTCGCGAGAATGCTGGCGCCGTTGGCGCGGATGTCGCCGCCGTCTGGCTCGATGAAGCCCGCGATGCAGCGCAGCGCCGTCGTCTTGCCGCAGCCCGACGGCCCGAGCAGGCTTACCAGCTCGCCCTGCGCGGCCGTCAGGCTGACGCCGTCGAGCGCCACGGCCGGGCCATAGCGCTTGCGCAGCGCGCTGATCTCGAGGCTGCTCATCCGCCGCCTAGATGGCCTTGGCCCAGGCGGTGGCGAGGTCGGCGGTGAGCTTGTTCACCTCGGTCCAGTCGAAGCGCTTGGCCTTGGCGATGGCCGCCGGCGTCAGCGGCAGCGATTCGAGCTCGGCCGGCAGCGCGACCTTGCTGTTGGTCGGCGCAATCAGCCACTCCTTGGCCATGAAGAGCTGGATCTCGGGGCTCAGCACGTAGTCGAGGTACTTGGCCGCCGCCGCCTTGTCGGCGCCCTTGGCCAGGATGCTGAAGGACTGGTCGAAGATCATCATGCCTTCCTCGGGCACGACGAAGTCGAGCGGCACGCCCTTCTGCTTCAGCGGCACGATCTCGCCCAGGTCGATCGGCGCGACGGCGATCTGGCCCTGCACCAGCAGCGGCGTCAGCTGTGCCGAATAGGCGATCTGCGGGAAGGGCTTCAGCTCGGCGAACTTCTTCACCGCAGTGTCGATGTCCGTGATGCCCTTGCCGAACCGTTCGGCCGCCCACAGCGCCAGCATGACCGCCGCCGAATTGGTGATGGCGTAGAGGCCGATCTGTCCCTTGAGGTCGGGTCGCCAGAAGTCAGCCCAGGCGCGCGGCGGATTCTTCACCAGGTCGGTGCGATAGGCGATCACCATCGGCGCCAGCATGCCCGAGACGGCGGTGTCGCCCTTGAGCTTGGCCGACGGCACGACGTCGGCGAAGTTGGGCACCAGCGACGGGGTCAGGACCTCGAAGTAGCCCTCGTCGCGCAGCATCGCGGTGAAGCGCTCGTTCAGCATCAAGGCGGAAAACGGCGGATTGTCCTTCCCGGCGGCCCGGAAGTTGGCCACCCAGCGGGCACCCAGGCCGATGTCCAGCGTGACCGGGCGGCCGATGGTCTTGGAGAACGGCGGCAGCACCTTCTCGCGCCAGGTGTTCTCCCAGCGGCCGCCATACATGTTGGTCGTGAAGCTGGAGGGCTGGGCGAACGCCCGCCCCGAAAGCGCCGTCGCCGCGAGCCCGGCCAACGCATGCCGACGATTGAGACGAACCATGAAGCCCCCTTCGAATGCCTAGTGACATCGAGTAAAGTCAGGTTGACGATTGTCGTCAATCGGCAATAATGGTTGCGTTTTGTGCAGCGCCGCCCCGCCTAGTCCATTGAAATAGAGTGCTTTTCCAGTGATGTGCTTCTCCGGCGGGCGCAGGGCGCTGAAGTTTTGATCTGTCCGTCGCCGCTCCGGCGCCGGGTGAGCGAGTGAGTTGACCCGATGCAGAAGTCCGCGCTCCGTCCCATCGCCCGCCTCTCGGCCGAGGCGCAGGCCACTCTCAGTCTGCGCGATCACATCCTCTCGGGCGCGTTGAAGCCTGGCGCCCGGCTGACCGAAACGCCGCTCGCCGAGCAGCTCGGCATCGCCCGGGCGACGCTGCGCATGGGGCTCCACCGGCTGGCGTCGGAGGGCATCGTCGTGCAGATCCCCTACACCGGATGGCAGGTGGTCGCGCTCTCGGCCCGGGACGTCTGGGAGCTGTGGACGCTGCGCAGCAGCCTGGAGAGCCTCGCCTCGCATCTCGCCGCGGAGCGCATGACGGCGGAGCGCGCGGTCCGCGTGAACGACGCCATCGAGGAGCTGTCGGCCGCCTGCCGCCGCGGCCGCGTCAACGACATCAACAAGGCGGATTTCGCCTTCCATCGCACGATCGTCGATCTCGCTGACCACGCGCGGCTGTCCGAGCACTACAGGCAGGTGGAACAGCAGGTGCGGCTCTACATCGCCAGCACGAATCTCTACAACGAGCCGGACGACTGGTCCGTCGTCATCGAGCATCACCGGCCTCTCGCAGCGGCGCTGATCGCAGGCGATCCCGATCGCGCCGAAGCGGAGGCGCGGCTTCACAACGAGACCTTCGGGCGGAAGCTGCTGTCGGCGATGCGTGACGCGCCGGACGTCTGATCGCGATCGGAGGCTTGCCGGAGGAAGCGACCGGGCTGCATCCTGCGCGGAGGAGCACCTTCTTCCTGCCCTGGGAAAGCGACCGATGCGGCAACTCGATCCTCGTGAAAGCGACGCCATCCTCGGCGCCATGCGCCAGGTGGCCGTCGCCGCGGACCACGCCATCACCTACGCCGACACGGTCAGCATTCTGGCCGCGGCGCGCTACCTGCTGCGCCGCCGCGACCTGACGGATATCGGCCTGTTGCCGGCGGTGACACCGACCGATCTGGTGTCGGCGCTCGGGCACGATCGCGCGCTGGCCGGCGAGGCCATGAAGTATCTCGCCGTCATGGCGCTGGTCGACGGCGCGCTCGAGCACCGGAAGCTCGCGCGGGTGCTCGACTACGCGCGGGCACTCGACATCGAGGCCGACTATCTCACCGAGCTCGTCGAGGCGGCGTCGGGCCGCCTCGCCTGGGCCACGGCGGACATGTGGCGCAAGAACTTCGACAGCGTGCTCAGCCGCTCATCGGAGGGTCTCGATCCAGCCAAGTGGATCAGACCCTACGACGGCGGCAAGGCCGACCCTGCTCTCGTTGCACGTTACGAGGCACTGGGCGCGCTGCCGCAGAATACCTTCGGCAAGGCTCTGTGGGACTTCGACAAGAAGAACGGCTATCCGTTCCCGGGTGATCCGCAGGCGCTCAATGCCGGCTTCGGCACGCCGCACGATTCCACGCACGTCATCTCAGGATACGACACCAGCGCGCGCGGCGAGCTGCTGGTCTCGACCTTCACCGCCGGCATGCACCCCATCAACCCGATGAGCGGACACATCCTGCCGGTGATCTTCTTCTTCCACTTCGGGGAGCAGCTGAACGACGTCGGCCACGCCGGCAAGGGAGGCCTCGATCCTGACGAATTCTGGCACGCCTGGGCGCGCGGCGCGGCGATGAGCGTCGACATCTTCGCGCCCGACTGGGACTTCTGGGAGTGGGTCGAGCTCGATCTCGACGAGCTGAGGCGAGCCTGGAATGTGACGCCGGCGGGACGCCGGTGATGCGCTGCAATACAAAGGTGAAGCAGTTGCCCGACTGCCGACCGATATCACCGACCAAGCACGAGAGATTCCCTGAACAAGATTTCGAGCCATGCGCAATCAGATTGCGCATGACTATGCAGGGATCGAAACAGCCATCGCATGGCAAACGGTGGAACATCGGTTGCCGGAACTGCGCACCACTATCGAAGGCCTCTTGAAACGCCTGGCCCGTCGACCTGTCGCTTGAAGTGCGACGGCGACCAGGACCTCGTTCGGCTGCGTGAGTCTAGACCGCCGGGCTCGCGCCGCCGTCGACGTTGATCGCGACGCCGGTGATGAAGGAGGCAGCATCCGAGCACAGGAAGCAGGCCATGCGGGCGAACTCCTCCGCCTTGCCCATGCGGCCGATCGGGATGCGGCCCTTGGCCATGCCGGCCAGGAACTCCTCGTAGCTCTTGCCCTCGCCCGCCGGCGTCTTGTGACGCCGCACCCACTGGTCGCTCTCGATCAGCCCGACCAGCATGGCGTTGACCATGATGTTGTACGACGCGTTCTCGTGGCTCAGCGCCTTGGTGAGCGCGAGGCCCGCGGCGCGGCTGACGCTGGTCGGCGTCGAATTTGCGGTGGGGGCCTTGGCGCCGATATTCAGCACGTTGACGATGCGGCCCCATTTGCGCTCGCGCATGCCGGGCAGCGCCAGGCGAATGGTGCGGATGGCGGCGAACAGCTTGAGGTCGAGATCGCTCTGCCAGTCCTCGTCGGTCACCGTCTCGAACGGCTTGGCGTGGCTGATGCCGGCATTGTTGACCAGAACATCGACCTTGCCGAAATCTGCCTCGACCTTCTTCCACGTGTCCGCGATGGGCTGCGCCTTGGACACGTCGCAGGAATAGGCTTCGATCTTCGCATTGGTCTTGCCGGCGGCCTTGGCGACCTCGGCCTTGGCCGAGGCCAGCGCATCGGCCTTGCGCGCCAGCAGGGCGATCGACGCGCCGGAAGCGGCGAACTCCTTGGCCATCGCGAGGCCAAGCCCGGTGCTCGCGCCGGTGATCACGGCCACGCGGCCATCCATACGTACGTCCATCTCGTCCTCCCCGTTTCATGGAAGGTCGCCACCTTATCGTCCGCGGCCGGGGAGTCGAGACGCTTCGCTGTCAGGCGGCGGGCCCGGGCGATGCGTACTGCGCCGCGAACTCCGCCGAAGGCGGAATGGGCTTGATGACGTCGATCGCGATCCCATTGGGATCCTCGGTGATGAAGTGCCGCTGACCGAACGGCTCGTCCCGCAGAGCAAGATGAATCTTCAGACCGGCCGCCATCGCACGTTCGTACTCGGCATCGACATCCTCGACCTCGAGGTTGACCAGCACGCCCTGCGCCTTGCGTCGGAACGGCGCCGGTATCGTCTCGTGGCGGCAGTCGAGAATCGCGAGGTTCGCCGCCGGCGACACGTCGGACGTGAGATGGACGTACCAGTCGGATTCGAAGGCCGGCGTGAAGCGGAAGTGCGTACGCCAGAAGGCGGCCGTGCCGGCGACGTCGTCGGTGCACAGCACCGTGTAGAACTGGGTCAGCTTCATGGATTGCTCCTTCGCCCTCAGTTACATATCGTCTGTATGTAATATTACATAGATACAGGATGTATGTATGTCAAGCCTCCGGACCCAGGCCGAGCGCCTGGCCGCCACGCGCGGCGCCCTGCTCGCAGCGGCGCGCGTGCTCTTCGCCGAGCAGGGCTACGAGGCGGCGGCCACCGAGGAGATCGTGCGCCGCGCCGGGGTGACCCGCGGCGCGCTCTATCATCACTTCGCCGACAAGCGGGCCCTGTTCGACGCCGTCGCGTGCGAGGTCGCCTGCGAGATCGCGCAGCGGATCGACTCGGCAACCCCTATGACAGATCCACTGCAGGCACTGGTGGCCGGCTCGATGGCCTTCCTCGATGCCTGTCTCGATCCGGCGGTGCGCCGCATCTACCTGATCGATGCGCCTGCCGTGCTGGGCTGGCATCGCTGGCGCGAGATTGACGCGCCGCACGGCGTGCGCTCGTTGCGCGAAGGCGTGCAGGCGATACTGGCCGGCCGGCGGAGCGAGGCCCTGGCGGTCGAACCCACCACCTTCCTGCTGTCCGGCGCCCTCAACGAGGCAGCGCTCTGGATCGCCGAGGCCAGCGACGAGAAGACCGCACGGCGCGAGATGGATCGGACGCTGAGTGTTCTGATCGAACGGCTGTTCGCTACGCCCGCCGCGCCGCCGCGATCGCCGCGAGCACGCGCTCGGGCGTAGCGGGCGCGTCGAGCCGCACCGGCCCCGGCTTTCCCGCCGCGGCGGCAATCGCATCCTTGAGCGCGGTCCAGACCGCGGTCGCCAGCAGCAGTGGCGGCTCGCCCACCGCCTTGGAACGGAAGATCGTGGCCTCGCGTGACGGCGCATTCTCGAGGAGGCGCACATTGAAGACGGGCGGCACGTCGCGGCTGCCCGGGATCTTGTAGGTCGAGGGGCCGACGGTGCGCAGCCGCCCCTGTCCGTCCCACCACAGCTCCTCGCAGGTCAGCCAGCCCTGGCCCTGCACGAAGGCGCCTTCGATCTGGCCGAGATCGATGGCGGGATTCAGCGAGGCGCCGCAATCCTGCACGAGATCGGCGCGCAGCACGCGGCTCTCGCCGGTCAGCATATCGATCACCACCTCGGCCATGGCCGCGCCGAAGGAGAAGTAGAAGAACGGCCGGCCGCGCATGGCGACGGGATCCCAGTGCACCTTCGGTGTCTTGTAGAAGCCCGTGGCCGACAGCGAGACACGGCCCATGTAGCAGAGCTTCGCCAGTTCGCCGAAGCTCAGGACCTGGTTGCTGCCCGCCCCCCCTCTCTGACGTGGGGCGATCCGGACAGTACCGTCGGCGAACTCGATATCCTCCGGCGCAACGCCGAAGTGCTCGGCGGCATACGCGGTCATGCGCTGACGGATGGTATTGGCCGCCTCCCACGCCGCCCAGCCGTTGAGGTCGGAGCCCGTCGAGGCGGCCGTCGGCGAGGTGTTGGGCACTTCCGCGGTCGAGGTGGCCGACGGTCGGATGCGGTCAATGTCGACTTGGAACACCGCCGCCACGACCTGGGCCACCTTGATGAACAGCCCCTGGCCCATTTCGGTACCGCCATGGTTCAGGCGGATCGATCCGTCGGTATAGACATGCACCAGCGCGCCGGCCTGGTTGAGATGCGGCAGGTTGAAGGAGATGCCGAACTTGAGCGGGAAAAGGCCGAGGCCGCGCTTGAGCACCGGATTGGCCTTGTTGAAGGCATCGACCTCGGCACGGCGGCGATCCCACTCGCCAACCTGCTTCACCTCGGCCCAGCAGCGCGGCAAGTGATTCTCGTCGACCTTCTGCCCATAGGGCGTCTCGTCGCCGCCGTCGCGATAGAAGTTGGCGGCGCGGATATCGTTGGCGTCGCGACCGAGATGATGGGCGATGCGGTCGAGCGCATCTTCCATCACCAGCACGCCCTGAGGGCCGCCAAAGCCGCGGAACGCCGTGTTGGACTGCCGGTTGGTGCGGCAGGAATAGCCGACCGCACGGACATGCGGGATCCAGTAGGCGTTGTCGACATGGGTCAGGGCGCGCGCCACCACGCCTGGCGTCATGTCGAGGCTCCAGCCGGCATCGGCGGCCAGCACGGCGTCGAGCGCCAGCACGCGGCCCTCGTCGTCGAACCCCACCGTATAGCGGTACTCGAAGCCGTGGCGCTTGCCCGTGGTGGCGATGTCGATCTCGCGCGGCAGGCGCAGCTTCACGGGCCTGCCCGTGCGGGCCGCACCGAGCGCCGCGGCGGCCGCGACCCACGAGGCGTTGCTCTCCTTGCCGCCGAACCCGCCGCCCAGCCGACGCACGACGGTCGTCACCCGGTTGAAATCGCACCCCAGCACCTCGGCGCAGACATGCTGGACCTCGGTCGGATGCTGGGTCGAGGAGTGCACCACGACGTCGCCGTCCTCGCCCGGCAGGGCGAAGGCGATCTGGCCCTCGAGATAGAAATGCTCCTGCCCGCCGACCGCGAACTCGGCGCTGACGGTGTGCGGCGCCGCCCGCAATGCGGCATCGGGTTCGCCACGCAGGATCGTCGACGGCGCCTGCACGTAAGCCTGCTTCCGGAGCGCCGTCTGCACGTCGAGGATCGCCTCGGTCGGTTCGATGTCGATCACGGCTCGTTCGACGGCAGCCCGCGCCAGGTCGAGTGTCCGCGCCACGACGAGGGCCAGCGGCTGGCCGGCGAACGCGACCGTGTCTTCGGCGAACAACGGCTCGTTCTTGCCGGGCCCCGCGATGTTGTTGTGGCCGGGAATGTCGGCCGTCGTCAGGACGGCGACGACGCCGGCCGACGCCGCGGCTGCCGAGAGATCCAGCCGCCGCAGGCGGCCGCTCGCGACCGGACTGAGGACCAGCGCCCCGTGCAGGGTACCCGGCGGCTCGGGCATGTCGTCGATGTAGACCGCCTGCCCGGTCGCGTGCTTGAGCGCGCTGTCGTGGCGCTGGGCGGTATGAACGGCGCCCTTCACAGTGCCTCGACCTCCAGCGCATGGCCCGGTGCGGCGATGCGCAATTCCAGCCGGCGCAGCAGATTCTGCGCCGCCTGCAGCCGGTAGGCGGCGCTGCCGCGCCAGTCGCTGATCGGCTGGAACTCGTGCTCGAGCGCCGCGGCCGCGGCCGCAAAGCCGTCATGGACCATGGCTGCCTCGGCGGTCCTAGCGCGCCGCGGCGTGGCCGCCATGCCGCCAAACGCGAGGCGCGCTCCAACGACCCGGCCGTCCTCGATCTTCAGGCGGTAGCCGGCTGCGACGCTGGAGATGTCCTGGTCGCGACGCTTGGAGAGCTTGTCGCAATGGAACACCTCACCTGGCCACAGCCGGGGCAGGACGATGCTGCGGATCACCTCGTCGGGCGCCAGGGCGGTCTTGCGGTAGTCGAGGAAGAACTCCTCCAGCGGCAGGGTGCGGTCGCCCCGCGGCGACGTCAGAACGAGCGTGGCTTCGAGAGCAATCAGCACGGGCGGCATATCGCCGATGGGCGATGCGGTGCCGATATTGCCGCCGATCGTGCCCATGGTACGGATCTGCCGCGAACCGATCCGCGTCATGTAGGTCTGCAGCGCCGGAAAGGCTGCCGCCAGCACCGGCAGGGCGCGGGCGTAGCTGACAGCGGCGCCGATCGTCACCTCCGTGCCGGCTTCGACGATGCCGGTGAGTTCGGCCACGTGCGCGAGATGAATGAGCGATGCCGGCGGCTTGTGCGACCGGCTCGCGAGAAGCCCGAGGTCGGTGGCGCCGGCCAGCAGCAACGCTTCGGGATGGCGGGCGCGGAGTTCCACGAGTTCGGCGAGGGAGCGCGGTGCGTGGAACCGGCCGTCGAAGGCGACCGATTCCCGACGAGGCGTCGCCCGGACCGCCGGCGCCTCGATGGCCATGCCGGCGATCTTCGTCATCGCGGCGACGATGGGCCGGTAGCCGGTGCAGCGACACAGATTGCCTGCCAGCGCGTCGTGGATCGTGCCCGGATCGGCCGTCTCGCCGCCGGCCGCGAAGGCATAGGCCGCCATCACGAAGCCGGGCGTGCAGAAGCCGCATTGCGTGGCGTCCGACTCGGCCATCGCCGTCTGCACGGGATGTGGCGTCCCACCCGTTCCGCACAGTCCCTCGACCGTTCGCAGGGCCTGGCCGTCGACCTGGCCCAGCAGCGCGATGCAGGAATTCACCGGCTCGGGCGGCCCGTCAGGCCGCTCCAGCACGACCGTGCAGGCCCCGCAATCGCCTTCGGCGCACCCTTCCTTGGTGCCCTTCAGGCCGCGATGTTCCCGCAGCCAGTCAAGGATCGTGGTCATGGGCGAGACGCCTTCGACCTCCACCGGCTCATCGTTCAGGACGAAACGTATGCCCGCCATGCGAATGCCCACCATACAAATGACTGTGCTCGTGGCGCCCCTCATGTGCAAGCCCGCGCCCGATCGCATCAAGTGCCTCCTTGCACGGCCCCCCGCCGCGTGATGCACTTGCGATGCCACAACGCGAGTTCAAGAATGGATCCCTATCGTTTCGGCTACTCCCCTATCGTCGAGCGACCGAAGCTGTCATGGCCCAAGGGCGCCCGGGTCGCCGTCTGGGTCTGCCCCAACATCGAGCACTACGAGTACCTGCCGGCCGAGGTCCGGGTCCGCAACCCGTGGCCGCGCATGCCTCATCCCGACGTGCTGGGCTATGGCGGCCGCGACTACGGCAACCGGGTCGGGCTGTGGCGGATGTTCGAAGTGCTGGACAAGCACGACGTGCGCTGCACGGTCTCGCTGTCGATGTCGGTGATCGAGATGTATCCCGAGATCCTTGAGGCCATGGAGGCACGGCGCTGGGAGTACATGAGCCATGGCTACTTCAACACGCGCTACCACTGGGGCTACAGCGAGCAGGAGGAGCGCGAGGTCATCGAGCACAGCAAGGCCACCCATCTCCGGCTGACCGGCCGCAAGCTGCGCGGCTGGTTCTCGCCCGCCCTCTCCAACACCCTGGCCACGCCCGACCTGGTGAAGGAAGCCGGCCTGGAATATTTCTGCGACTTCTATCACGACGACCAGCCGACGCCGCTCGCGACGAAGCACGGCACGCTGATCCATGTTCCCTACACGATGGACCTCAACGACGCGCTGATCTACCGCCAGCCGGTCGAGGCGGAAGAGTTCGCCCAGATGATCATGGACCATTTCGACACGGTCTATCGCGAGGGCAGCGAGAACGGCCGCGTCATGTGCATCGCACTGCATCCCTACATGATGGGCGCGCCGCACCGGCTGAAGCACCTCGATCGCGCGCTGGGCTATATCCGCCGACACAAGGATGCCTGGATCTGCACCGCCGAGGAGATCCTCGACTGGTACGTCGCGAACGGGCTGAAACCCTACCAGGACCATCTCGGGAAGGAGGCGTGACATGAGCACCTCTTCCGTTCCCAAGAATCCGCCGCCGCTTCAGCCCGGGATGGACAATCCCTGGTACGACTATTCACCGTTTCCCTTGCGACCCAAGCTCGCCTGGCCGCGCAATGCGCGCGTCGGCTGGTTCGTCCTGCTGCACCTCGAATACTGGGAGCTCGACCCCGATCCCACGAGCTACAAGGACCCGCGTTTCGTCGGCGAGTACGGCAGCTTCGTGCCCGACTACCGCACCTGGACGCAACGCGAGTACGGAAACCGCACCGGGATCTTCCGTGTGCTGGACGTGCTCGACCGCTACCAGATCCGGGCCGGCGTGGCGGTGAACGCGCTCGCCGCCGAGCGCTATCCGTTCCTCATCGAGCAGTTCAGGAAGCGCAAGTACGAATTCATTGCGCACGGCCATTCGGCCAGTCGCATGATCACTTCGAAGATGACGGAAGCCGAAGAGAAGGCGGAGATCGCGGACTCGATCGCCGCCATCGAGAAGGCCGCGGGGATCCGGCCACGGGGCTGGCTGGGGCAGGATTACGGCGAGAGCGCACGCACGCCGCAGCTGCTGGCCGACGCCGGCCTGGACTATGTGCTCGACTGGCCGAACGACGACCAGCCCTATCCGATGAAGGTTGGCCGCAAGTTCGTCTCGCTGCCCAACCAGCCCGAGTGGGACGACGTGCAGCAGCTCTGGCTGCGGCGCATCCCGACGCCCCGCTATCCCGAGATCGTGGGCGAGGCTTTCGAACTGCTGCATCACGAAGGCGGCCAGGTGTTCAACCTGTCGATCCATCCCTGGCTGATGGGCATGGCGCACCGCATCAAGTACCTCGACGAGGCGCTGCGGCGGATCGAGCGGTTCGGCAATATCTGGCAGGCAATGCCGGGCGAGATCGCCCAGCACTACGTCGACACGATGATGGGCTGAGCCGGTGGCCGCGCCCTGGCTCGACAAGCTGGCCGACTTCGCGGCCGGCTTCCGCTTCTCCACGCTTACCCGTGCCACGGTCGAGCAGAGTTCCTATGTCGTCCTCGACACGATGGGCGCCATCGCCGGCGGCGCGGCCGAGCCCGAGATGCAGGCGCTGACGCGAACGATGACGGCGGGCTCGCCGGGAAAGGCGACCGTGATCGGGACTGGTCTCGGCGCCACGCCCGGCACCGCCGCCTTCCTCAACGGCGCGGCCGGGACGTTCCTGGAGATGGACGAGGGCAACCGCTTCGCCAAGGGGCATCCGGCGATCCATGTCCTGCCGGCGGCGTGGGCCTTGGCGGAGCTGCGCGGCCTGTCGGGCAAGGCGGTGCTGGAAGCGCTGGTGATCGGCTACGAGGTCGGTGCACGCATCGGCATCGCGGCGGCCCTGCGGCCGTCGATGCATCCGCACGGCACCTGGGGCACGGTCGGCGCGGCCGTATCGCTCGCCCGGCTCTCCGGCTACGACGCCGCCAAGGTGCGCGAGGTGATCAATGTCGCCTCGTCGCTCACGCTGGCGACCAGCAAGCGCACCATGCTCGAGGGCGGCACGGTGCGGAACGTCTATGCCGGCATCGCCAACAGGATGGGGCTGATGGCACTCGAGCTGGTCGAGGCCGGCTTCATCGGCGAACGCGATGGGCTTTCCAGCGTGTTCGGCCAGGTCGTGTCCGACAGCTTCGATTCCGCCAGGATGATCGACGGCCTCGGCCGTGACTGGCAGATCGACCGGAACTATTTCAAGCTCCATTCCTGCTGCCGCTACAATCACGGCGCGCTGGATGCGCTGGAGCAGCTGCTGGCCGCCGAGCCGGTCGCGTCCGAAACGGTCGAGCGCGTCGATGTCACGAGCTACGTCTATGCGGCGGAACTCGACGACCAGTCGCCGCGCAACACGCTGGGCGCCAAGTTCTCGGTTCCCTTCGCCGTCGCCACACGATTGGTGCGCGGCTCGTCGCGGGTCGAGAACTTCACCTGGGATGCGGTGCGCGACGAGCGCGTTCAGGCGCTCGCCAAGAAGGTGTTCGTTGCGGAGGACGACGCGATGACCGCACGGCTGCCGCAGTTCCGGCCGGCGCGGGTCGAAGTGACCCTCGCCAGCGGCCGCACTCTCGTCGCCGCGGTCGAGACCAATCGCGGCGACGACCAGGACCCTTATTCCCGCGAAGAGCTGATCGGAAAGTACTTCTCGCTCGCCGAACGGGTCTGGCCGCGCGCGATCGCCGAGCAAGTCATGCAGAAGCTTATCGGCCTGGCGGACGTGACCAACATCGCGACCGTCCTGCCGAGGGCATAGCGTCGCCCCCTGGGGCCCGCCCTCGCTTGCCCGCGCACGCGGAGGACCTCGAGAGCTACTCCGCCGCCTGCGTGAAGCCCTGGTCCTGGCGTAGGCGGAACAGGCGCACCGCTTCGGCATGCGCGGCCTGCGCCTCCGCCGACATCGGCGTCACCAGTCGCTTCTCTGGCAGGAAATGGCCATAGCGGTCCTCACCGCGCACCAGCAGCGCCGAAGGCTTCACCGGACCCAGCGGCCGGACATGAGCAGGAATGAAGCTGATACCAAGCCCCATGCGGCGGTCGTCGTTGTCGTTGCCCGGAGAACAATGGACCAGCGCCGTGTGATGCAGCGACAGCTCGCCGGCCCGCAACGGCATCGACACGCCGGTCTCGCCGTCGAAGCGCTCGCTGATCCCCTGGCCGCGCTTGATCATGTTGTGGGCAGTCGGTCGGTCGTCGTGCTCGATCATCGGCAGGCGATGCGTGCCCGGAATCACGCGCATGCAACCCGCCCGTTCGGATGCCTCCGACAACGCGACCCAGGCGGTCACATGCTCCAGCGGATCGAGAAAGAAATAGGCGCCGTCCTGGTGCCAGCGGACGTAGGCCGGCGTATGCGCTTCCTTGATCCACATGGTCGCGTGATAGACGAGGATGTCGGGACCGATCACGTCCTCGACGGCGTCGAGCACCCTGGGATGATGCACCAGCGTGTCCGCCCAGCGATAAAGCAAGTAGGACTTGCTCTTCTCGGGATAATCCAGCGGGTGACCCTGCTGCCTTTCCCAGTATTCGAGATCGGCGCGCAGGTCGCGGACCTCGGCCGCTGTCAGCACCGGCACGGGAAATGCAAAGCCGTCGTTGCGATACTGCTCGATCTGGGCGGGCGAAAGGATTCTGGGCATCGGCGCGCTCCGCAGTTGCCGGGAGAGTTGTCCGGGGAGTTGTCCGGGGTCAGGCGCTATCGTAGCGTCGCAACCACGGGGACTGAACCGGAGACTGAAAAGAAGAGGCTTCACATGACACGGCAGTTCAAGAAAAAAGTTTCGCGACGCGGCTTCGTCGCCGGCGCGTCGGCGCTGGCCAGCGGTCTCGGCTTCCCGACGATCCTCGGTGCGCAGCCGGCGCCGGTTAAGGTCGGCATGATTCACCCCGTGACGGGCTTCGTCGCCTACAACGGTCAGCAGAGTCGGCTGGGCGGCACCATGGCCGTCGAAGACGTCAACAAGGCCGGCGGCATCAAGTCGATGGGCGGTGCCAGGCTCGAGGCGCTGCTGGGCGACAGCCAGTCCAAGGTCGAGGTCGGCGTCGCCGAGGTCGAGAAGATGAACGAGCAGGGCGTCGCCGCCTATATCGGCTGCTTCCAGAGCCCGGTCGGCATCGCCGCCAGCCAGGCGGCTTCCAAGTACAACACCCCGTTCCTGATCGATGTCGGCGCGTCCGACCTGATCGTCAATCGCGGGCTGAAGAACGTCTTCCGCCTGAAGCCGGGCTTCGGCGTGTGCGTGGACGACGGGATCGCGACGCTCGGCGCCATCAACAAGGCGGCCAACGGCGTCGCCAAGACGGCGGTGATCGTCCACGAATCGGGCGAATTCGGCACCGGGACGGCCAAGCTGCTGGCGGGCAAGCTGCCCTC